>TARA_R110001599_G_scaffold116119_4_pt1 | contig 61864 bp, 58 predicted proteins | sample TARA_R110001599 | Tara Oceans TARA_R110001599 (sample SAMEA4398360) | marine metagenome | biome: Polar Biome; feature: [MES] marine water layer (ENVO:01000295) within the mesopelagic zone...; material: water (ENVO:00002006), including particulate matter (ENVO:01000060) such... | reverse complement strand
GCGGCGGCGGGCGGGGCTTAATACTTTCCCGTCAACGCTTCCTTCAAGATCAGCTTGTCTAGCGTCAGGTCAGACACAGCCTTGCGCAGGCGGGCGTTCTCTTTCTCAAGGTCTTTGAAGCGGCGCGCCTGGTCGGTCTTCAATCCGCCATACTCTTTACGCCATCGGTAATAACTCTGCTCCGACACACCTAGCGTCTTGCAGACCTGACCAATAGTCTGACCTTGTGCCAAGCTGACTTCCGCTTCACGCAGAAAGCCGATGATTTGTTCCGGGGTGTAACGTTTGCGTAGGCCCATTCTTTCCTCCTATCTCGGAAACTAGAATAAGCCAAAACCTCTCAAGCCGTCTGGACCACTTTTTCCAGGGCAGGTCATTATGATGCCACCCTGCCACTGGAGAAAGATAAAACACTCATAGTCGGTCGAAATCATGCCGGTAAAACGTCAGCTTTTTTACTGTTAGCGTGGCTAATCAACCAGGCAAATCCAGACCGGCTTTCAAATAGCGAATATCTGAGTATTGATGAGCAAAACCTGATTCTTCCTGCCAGAGATGCAAGACACACTGCGAGGCGTATCACACTAGCCATTCGCATACCCGATGCGAGGAGGAAGAAACGGTTTGCCGTAGAGAATGAGCTGGCGCATTTGCGAATTGGTTTTCGGATTACTGGAGCTCCATATGCATTCATTCAATTAGGTATAGCTCGCAGGGATAGTGGCGATGAAAGTGATAGCAAAGCCATCGAACTTCTACGCGTGGTCCAAGAACACTATGTGTTGGTACATATTCCATCTGCCAGAGATGCCGGTTCATACCAATTTCAAAATCGTTTCAGAGAGCTTCTCAAAAATAAATTAGCCGAAAGGGCATTACATTCCGGAAGGCAATCAGGTGCGACGACTGAATATCGCACCATAACAAAGGCGACCGAATCTTTGAAAGGGGTTTCTGAAGAACTTTTAAAGCCTGTACTTTTGAGTTTAGGGAAATCTCTACCGTCAGGAATGCTAGTATCCTCAAAATTACAGTTCAGAGATGACCTCCGTGAATCTGCGATTAACTGGATTGTTGACCAAATCAACATAAGACTTACCACTGGAGATCACGATAATACCGGGGTTGCTCCGACAGACGTTGGCGCTGGATTGCAATCGGTTTTAGACATTGCTGTCGTTTCAGTAATTCACGAAGAAAGCGACATTGAATTATTCATTGCCATTGAGGAACCAGAGGCCTTCCTGCATCCATCTCTACAACGGACGATTGCGCGAACACTTCTCTCTGCTGACTATGCAAACAAGATTCTAATTTCAACGCACAGTCCAATCCTAGTAGAGGAATCACAGTACGAAGACATTTTAATCGCAGTCGACCGGAAATTCCATAAACCTACCTCGCCAATTGAGCCGAATCGCTCAGCCATCCATACCGCCTTGTTGAATGGACAAGGCGCAGAGATGGTATTCGCAACGTCTGTTCTGTTAGTAGAAGGAGAAGGTGACCGAAGTTTCTTTGAGGGGCTTAGGAGACGTTTAGCCGAGAAAGACCAGAGTGGACGCGTTGATTTTCTTTTCGTTATCCAAACAGGTGGGAGTTCGAATTTTGCACCATGGATCAAATTATTGCGTGACCTCTCTGGAAATGGGGCATCTGACACACCACACTACCTTATCGCACCTGACGGTGATGCAACTCAAAAAGCCCAACGAGCTTTTAACGATTGTAATATGAGCATTCCAAAACCCGCAATCGATCATATGCAGTCCTGCCGCCAAGGGTTTTCAGGTGACGATTATGAGGCAGTGTCAGACTAAAACGGACGGGCGCCTGAAAGCGGTCGCTCTCCGCGATTAGGCTGCAAGCTGACGCCATTCGGCCAAGGCAGCGGCTCGGTCTTGTTTGAAAATGTCGCGTCGGTTTAAATGGCGGTCGTGGTTGAAGTGGTTGTGGATTGCAGCGTGAATCGCGGCGAATTTTTGCAATGTTTTTACGTCTCTGAACCGAGCCATCGCCCCTTCTTGTCGTCGAAACGGTTGATGTGAATTTTCGGCTCGGTTGTTGTGCCATCGTTGGCAGGTCTGGACAGAGGCATTGCCAATCACGTTCATCGCGGCCCGGTATGATCGAAGCCTGTCCGTGACGATCGAAACGGGTCGGCCATAACGCTTCATTGCACGCTTTAGAAACTTGAGCGCCGCCTTCCGATCCCGCCGTTTCGTTGCGAAAACCTCCAGCACCTCACCTTCGTGATCTACAGCACGCCACAGATAGTGCGTCTCGCCGTTGATCTGCACGAATACTTCGTCCAAGTGCCAGCGCCAGTTCGAGTGCGAACAGTGCTGAACCCGGCGCTTACGAATTTCTGCCGCGAACATCGGCCCGAACCGATTCCACCAGAACCGTACCGTCTCGTGGCAGATGTCGATCCCACGCTCAAACAGCAGGTCTTCGACCTGGCGCAACGATAGTGGGTATCGGATATACATCATCACCGTCAGGCGGATGATCTCGGGTGACGAGTTGAAATAGCGGAACGGATTTCTCATCCGCCAAGGCTACGGAATGGACTTGCCCTGCTCAAGCTCGTTTAGTCTGACACTGCCAAGAGAAGTGCATGACGGAAAAAACCAAGCGTACATCACCCAGACGGGTCCTCCATATTCTTGAGGCCATTATCGACAACCCGGGAACAGCAACTGCTGCGGTGCTATCAAGAACACTGGATATTCCCCTACCAACTGTCTACCGGCAGTTGGAAATTCTCTCGGAGGAAAACTTCATTATTCTCGACCCGTCGGGTACATATATTCCCGGCGGGCGGTTTCGCTCATTGGCTTTCAACAGCCATACTGCAGAACCTGCGGTAACCCGCCGACGCGCAATAATGCGAAAACTCTCGGGTGAACTTGAAGAAACAGTCAGTCTTTCTGTTCCCGATGGCGCAAAGCTGGTCTATTTTGATCGTTTCGAATCCCACTGGCCGGTGCAAATCAATCTGCATATCGGCGATCCTTTGCCTCTGCATTGCTGCGCATCAGGTAAGCTATATTTAAGTTCTTTTGACCAAGACGCTGCTTTAGAGGTCTTTCGTAATATTCGTCCAGAGCGACGCGCGCCTAATACGATTACGACTCAGAAGAAATTTGCCGAGGAGCTGGATGCCATTTCCGAACGCGGTTACGCGCTCGACGACGAGGAATGGTTCGAAGGCATGGTCGGCGCTGCGGTGCCTGTTCGAAACAAAGATGGAAAATTTTGCGTTAGCTTATCCACGCATGCATTGACGTCACGACGGAGCGTTGACGAAGTTGATGCAAATGTTTCCTATATGCTGAATGCGGCCAAGTCTCTCGAAAACATGTTATTCGGCGGAGAATAGCGAAGGGCAGGTCTTGTCATGACACTGCCAGCCAGAGTGCTATTTTTATAGCAGCCGCAAAACATCACCTTCATCAATTTGCGCCATTGGTTTGGCGATCTTCCAGGATTGTCGCTGATCGACACCTGTCATCACGGCAATGACGGTTTCAATATCCGGGCAGCCATCTTCGTGGCAGCGTAGTTCGGAGACCATCAAGGGGCAGTGTCAGACTAACGGGAGCAAGCTCAAAGAGTCTTCGAGCGAGAGATATCAGGCAGCAAGCTGACGCCACTCGGCCAGGGCGGCTGCTCGATCATTTTTAAATTTGTCGCGGCAATTGAGATGACGTTCTATGTTGAAGTGATTGTGGATTGAGGCATGGACGGCAGCGAACTTCTGCAAAACCTTTATGTCTCTGAATCTGGCCATCGCGCCCTCTCGTCGTCGAAACGGCTGGTGTGAGTTTTCGGCTCGGTTGTTGAGCCAGCGGACGCAGGTGTGGCCCGCCGCATTACCAATCACGTTCATCGCTGCGCGGTATGACCGAAGCCTGTCTGTGACGATTGATGCCGGCCGGCCGTAACGCTTCATTGCGCGCTTCAGAAACTTAAGCACAGCCTTGCGATCTCGTCGTTTCGTCGTGAAAACCTCAAGCACTTCGCCTTCATGATCGACCGCTCGCCACAGGTAGTGGGTTTCACCATTGATCCTTACGAATACCTCATCCAGGTGCCAGCGCCAGTTCGAGTACGAATAGTGCTGAACCCGCCGCCTTCGGATCTCCGCGGCAAACAGTGGCCCGAACCGGTTCCACCAAAACCGCACTGTCTCATGACAGATGTCGATGCCACGTTCGTGTAGCAGGTCTTCGACCTGCCGTAGCGACAATGGAAACCGGATATACATCATCACCGCGAGCCGAATGATCTCGGGCGAACTATTGAAGTAGCGGAATGGATTTTTCATCCGAAGAAGCTAGGAGGCATCACTAGGCGGCTCAAGCCGATTTACTCTGACAAAGCCCATCAGACTCATAAAGACATTAAAAAAACGGGGCCCCCAGCGGCCCCGTTTTTGCGTCTGGATGATCATTTTGGATCATCCATAATGATGCGTCGAAAATATCAGTGGAGTTCAGCGCGGATTTTTTGACGAAAAACGTCAATCGGCACGGTGCCGCCTTCGATATCGACGCAGTTCAAGGTAATATAAGTGTGCGGGTCGATTAGCCTGTCCGCTCACGAATGATGCGAAGTGCCTCCTTAAGATAGACACGGAAGAGTTCGTGGTTCTCACTCATCGGGAAGTGACCGATGTCTTCCATCTCGATGTACACACCACCTTTAATCTGCCGCGCGGTGTTTTCCGTCACCTCGGGTGGCGTTAGATAATCATACGTACCTGTCATCATAACCACAGGACAGCGGCGACCATCGATGTTTTTTAACTCGTCGCGCATGTCATGGTCGACAGAGTAGAAATGCAAATCACCCTTAAATGTTTCGGAGCCTTGCGTGTAATAATGCCACGTCAACCAGCGGTCCATTTCCGGCGATTGCGGTGCCATTAAATCCCACGTGCCACTCGCGCATACCTGCGCTGCATTGGCATGCGGATGACGCCACCAATCGAGGTAAAAACCCGGCGCGTAATCAGCGGCCTCAACCGGGATCACCGCTTTAAATCGGTCGGGTCGACGCAAAGCCAATTGAAGCGCGACGTTCCCACCAAATGATGAACCCATAAAAATGGGGTCTTTGAGTTCGAGCGCATCACACAATTTGATGATGAAGTTACAATAGTGGTCAGCAGTTAGTTTGTATTCTTCTTTCCACCATTCGGTATTCAGTGGCGGATCGGACTTCCCGTGCCGAGGCAAATCGTAAGCGATCACGTTATATTCCTTGGTAATCTCTTCGTCTTCGAGTAAACCCCGCCATTGGTGATTGTGACAACCGGCTGTATGCTGACAAATGAGCGGCTGGCCTGTGCCGTTGTGCAGATAGAAGACCTTATACTCATACCCATCAACATCGATGGTGATGTACCGGCCCGTAACTGGAGAGTGATAAACCATTATTTTCCTCCGAAACTTGAACGAATTATTTTAATGTCAAACTGAGACTTAGACCGGCACGCCAGATTTCCGAAGCAATTCGAACTGCACCGTGAAGTTCCTCAAATTTTGCATAAGCACCAAGAGATTACCCTCCAACTTCAAGTCACGCCGGAAGCTGGCTGACCAAATCCCGTGATACATAGGCTTGGGGATAGGTTGCGCAAACTCACGCCATGTCTCGGCGCTGGCACGAAGGGCAAAGTCATAGGCATCCAGTGGCCTTGGATCGACGTTAATGTCTTTCACCTTACCGTCATGCATTTCTATAATCACTTTGCTATCCTCCATGTCGTACATAAAGGTGCACGTGTAATACTTTGCCATCGCTTGAATGGTCTCATCGCCGTTTGTCAAAGTTTTGTACTTGTTCGCCCAGCTTTTGATGTCGATGCTCATTTCCCTAACCTCTCAATATTACCCGATGCTCTCACCAACAGAATTAATGTGTTCCTCATTTCTTTGCCTCCGGTTGATCTTTTAATAATCCGCTGAGGTTTGAAATTTCATTCGGTGACATACCAATTTCCTGCAACAAATTGTCAACAAACGGCGCCTGAGCCCGATAACGCAAAGCAGAGGAAACGATGTTATCGGCAAGCGTGCCGCCGTTGCGCCCACCGCCACCCGAAGACGGGCCATCAAGGTCACCGCCGTCACCGCCTGCGGAGCCGCTGCTTGGCAGCTGCCCGCTTAAGCCTGGCAAGCCATCAACCTGGAGTATTTTGATATCGTTGATACTCTCCATCGGTTTAACGCTTTCACGAATAATCGCTTCTAGGTTCTCAACCAACTTCATACGCAGTGCGTGATAACGGCTATCACCGCTCAGCTGATTTTCCGCTTCATGCAGCAGACGCTTGCCTTCCGCATTGACTTCGTAATGCAACTTGGCAGTAGCCGCTTTGAATTGTTCTGCGGCAGCATTGCGTTCGGCTGCTGTTTTCTGCGCCTCGGCAATCGTTGTGAGTTGAATGGCCTCGCTTTCGACCGCCTTGGCAGCCCCGATCAACTCGATCAGTTTGCGGCGCTCGGCCACTTCGGTTTCTCTGACCGACAAAACTTTTTCTTCGGCCGAAACCGCTTTGGCCCGCGCTTCTTCTACTTTGACAGTAACTTCTGACTGCTCTTGATCTTTCTTTAACAGTGAAATCGTCCTGTCCCGCTCTTCCACTTCGACTTTTAAGCGCCGTTTTACGTCCAGCGTTTGTGTATCTTGCTCATGCTGAATTCGCACTGATTCGATGGCAGTTTGAAGTGCGATTTGGGCCCGCTCGACAGCCTCCTGCGCTTCAATTTTAGCCAATTCAGACTCCCGCTCACTGCCCGACTTCTGCCGAGCAACTTCAGCGGTCTGCTGCGCGCGACGCTTTGTGATTTCCAATTGTTGCTGCAATCGCGCAAACTCGGCTTCCCGCTCAATTTCAAGGGTTCGCAATTCCGCTTCAAGGTCCTTAGCGCGGATTTCAATCTCTGTATTCTTCTCAATTTCATTGCGATGCTTCCGCCGACCCTCAATTTCCTCAGTCAACGTTGTTTCGCGCAATGCCATTTCGGCTTCAAGCGTCTTATCGCGGAGAATACGTGCTTTTTCGATATCTTCCTGCGCTTGAATCTCAGCTTCTTGAGCTTCGCGGTCTCGGTCCGCACGGTTCTTTGCAATATCGGTGCGCTCTTTTGCCCGCTGATGCGCAATCTCGCGTTCTTGCGCCATGCGGGCGTATTCATCATCACGTTCCAATTCAAGAGACTGCTGCGTGGTCTCAAGATCTTTTTTACGGATCAGAATTTTCGTGTCTTGCTCAATATCATTACGCTGTTTCTTGCGCTTTTCGATCTGCTCGGTCAGTTGTGTGAGACCTTCTGCATCGAACGCATTTGACGGATTGAAATATTCCATTGATGCCTGATCCAAGCCAGTCAATGACACGGCTTCCAACTCAAGCCCGTTCATGCTTAAAGCTTCTTCAACCAGCGTCTTTACTGCTTTCACGTATTCAGACCGCTTGTCTTGGATTTCATCCATCGTCATTTGGGCTGCAACGGAACTCAGGGCATCAGTCAATCGACCTTGCACCAAATCCTTCATATTCTCAGCATCGAGCGTCCGACGACCAAGTGTCTGTGCGGCAATCGAGACGGACTCAACATTAGGGCCAACGCGCAAATAAAATTCACAAACCACGTCGATCCGCATCCGATTTCGAGTGATGAGCGCTTTTTCTGCCGCACGTCGTACCTCTAGGCGTAACGTGTTCATGCCGACTTTTGTCACATTATGAACAATGGGGAGCACAAGCGCACCGCCACTGATGACGACTTTTTCACCGCCTAGGCCAGTCCGAACAAATGCAACATCCTTGGATGATCGTCGATACAGCCAATACAGCAAGTAAACGACAATCGCGATAAATATGCCCCCAAGGAGGATGACGGTAATAATATCTGCGCCGGTCATGGATTTCTTCTCCCTTTACGCATCTTGGGCTTTTTGATTTCAATCGCAGCCCTATCGGCTGTATCATTGGTCCTTCGTGGCACGATAATCTCTTTAAAATTGTTCAAAAACATGACTATGGGTGTCCTCCTCAAAGACGGTGACTTGTTACGTCGGGATCCTTAAAAGCCACCCAGTGGATAACCAAGGCAAACGCGATTTTGTTCAGAAAATCAGCAAGGTTGTAGATCAGGTTGATGCTGCCCATGTCGACACCACCGCCTAAATATTCCATAAAATATCCAAGTGGATAAATTGCCCAGCCGATGGTCGCGATCAGGCGCAAGACATTAAAGGCAGACTGCGCCGTTTCGTTGCCACTGGCTAAATTTACTTTGCTGGCCTCGCCAAGATAAAGCTCGCCCAGAATATATAACCCGCCTGCAAGTGCGACGAGGAAACCGAGCGTTGGACTGATATAATCGGCCGCACCAAGATAGGCGGCAGCGATCATCACCGTCGACGAAACAAGAAACCGCCAAAACAGCGCTGCTGAAACTGATGCGACGGCACGCAACAAGAAGAAAAATACGACCACCAACATCGGCGCTGTTAACTGCCAATCCATAAAGCGGTGTGCGGTGGAAACATCTTTGGTTGTCGCCCAGATCCCAGTCAGGAAGTAATAATGGAGCGCAGAGATAAGCGTGATCGCCGCAACAAGTGCGATGCTAGATTGCCAACGCGCAGGCGCACGACGACGTTCCATAAATAAAAACACCGTAGTCGCCGACATCGCCAACATCAGCAGCCAGAAAGAGACACCTACGATCTCAGTCGGTTTGATTGCCTCAAACATCTAAAATCCCTTTGTGTTGTCGTTGCATTTTGTATTTCCTCCGCGCTTAACACTTACGCCTACACGCCTAAATCTGGGTGCGGATGTGTGGCGAACGCCCATACATCGCCACCATCGGCAAAATCAATAAACCAAAGACAAACTGCTGGCCTTCAAAACTAAGCCCCAGCCCGACCAGAAAAGAAGTCAGTACCTGAAGCACCAACACCCCAATGATCGTGAAACCGTAGCCGCCCCAGCCACCAAGGAGCGACGTGCCCCCAACAACCACAGCGGCGAGTGTCATGAATAGATAAGGGTCGCCAACACCAATAAACCCGCCGCCGCTCCACCCTAACAGCAACACGCCGGTCAACGCGCTCACACCGCCACTAATGGTGTAAACACCGACCCAATATTTCCATTCCGAAATCGATAAGCGCTTTGCCGCGATACGGCTACCACCCAGCGCATACAAATTCCGTCCAAACGACGTATTCCGCATGCCAATGGTGAGCAAAATCGCAACCGCCAACCAGATAACAATAACCGGTGGAAAATCTAAACCAAACGTCTGACCGTTCATCGCCGCAATATTGGTGAGCCAATCCGGCACGGTTCCAAAGACGTTGCCGCTATAGCGCGAACCGATACTGGTCAAAATCTGCGTGCCACCCGCAACCGCAAACCCAACACCCAGCGTCACAATCAATGCTTGGCCTTGCAGACGGAAGCTTAATAAGCCGCTAATTAATCCAATCCCCATGCCCAAAAAGATAATGATCAAAACCGCAAACCATGGCGGTAAACCAAGGCCAAACAAGTACATCAAAGCAACGTTCGCTGACCCGATGACAAACGGTATTGATAAATCTAATCCGCCCAGCAGCACGACCATTGTTTGCCCAACACAGGCGAGGCCAAGAAAGGATGCAAATACCAGCATGGATTTCACATTCGCTGTCGAGAAGAACCCATCAACAACTAATGAGCCAATCACAAACAATCCCAACAGTACGGTGACGCCAATGAAGGCACTTTTTCCTTCGGTGACAAACTTATTCAATACGGCCGCAAAGGCTATGAACGCGGCAAATACCAACGTAGCAATAATATTTTGTGCTTGAAAAAAGTCGTCAACGGCAAAGGAAACAATCAAGAATAAGATCGCAAGTAGAATGATCGCGATGATAACGCTTTTATATTGAAACGCGAGACCTTTGATATAGCCACCCGTCGATAAGTGGGTCATTTCTTCGTCGATGCTCTCGACTTTATCTTCTGCGCGGATCGTATCCAAGCTTATGCCATCAAGCTTGTAGACCCATCGTACAGAAAAATGGTGCCAGCCCCACAGAATGATGGCGAATGTCGCAATCGAATAAAACAGTATGTACTGCGCAGAGATTTCTTCATACCAACCTAGCACCGCACCAATGATGGAGACGATGGCGGCAAACAGAAAGCCAATCCATTTATATAGGACATGCACCGGGCGGATCATTGAACAGCCTCCTTAACCCAAGCGTCGGGCAACATCATAGTCATTGCCGTCCCCTCCGACCAACCGTCGGAAGCCCGGCTAGCAAACGCCAGCCAAAACGGGAAGCAACCAACAGCGCGACAACAGCAACCAAGTATTTCCACATCGGCACGTTGCCCACGTAAAAGACGGCGCCCAACATGGCTGCCGCGAAGACCGAAATGAACAAGCCGGTGTAGGAAAAATTTTGAAGACTCTGAGCCAGGACAATATTGCGAAATAGATGTTTTCGAACGGGTGCGATGGTGACCAAGTACAAAAACACAGCAGCCAGCAGAACCCAGAACACCTGAGCGAAGTAACCTGTCGATAGGTGGGGCAGCTCCGTCGCCGTTTGCGCAATTTGGGTGGAATCTGTTGTGATCGTTTGGGAACTAACCGACGGATCCAAACCTTGCGCGTTCTCAACACCGCCGGCGAAGAACATCGATCCAAGCGAAACCAGTGATAGCAGGACCAGCATGACAACCGAGATGTTTTTTATGCGGCTCTGGAAACCCGGCAACGTGACGAAAAACAGTAATGCACCGATAATGATCGCAACAAATGCGCCAGCCAAAGCGTTGTCTTGAAAAGGGGAATGGCCGGTTGAATAGTACACTATAAGACCAGCAATCACCGTACCGCCGACGACTAAGAACAAAAGCCCTGTATTGCCGATTTTGGTATTTGACTTAGGCACCGCAGAAAAGATTAGTACGGACCCAAACACCACGATGCCCGCAGCGATCAACGCAGAAACAAGCCAAGGCGAGCTAAACAATGTTGCCGCCCCGGACATTGCCAAAACTGACGGATCTGCAACACCAAATATTTTTGGCGGCTGATAGTTTTGCATGGCCATCGAGGCTGCTTGTGTTCCGGTGCCCGGGTCGTAAACCCCGTACCCAAGCACCAGCAGAGCAATCACCGCGACAAGCAACACAGTTGGCATACTGAAAAATCGATAAAGCAGAAAGATCAGGAACAACCCGCCTGCAATTATGACGGCCGTAATGACGATCGGCGTTCCCGTTGGCGCTGGCGCAGGTGTTTCGGCTGAAGCAGATAGGCCACTCAAAGATTGGCCACCTTGCGCTGAGAGACTCGTCAGCCCCTGCCCCAAGCCTGCATCCGCTGTCACCACTTCATCTTTGGAAAACAACACAACACCCGTTGCGATGAGTGCCAAAATTACAAAAATCGTGAGGGGTGAAACCATACGAATGCGGGATTGAATTTTTGGAATGACAACGGTTAACAGCAGCGCGACAACAAGAATGATGCCGTAAGCAAGATCCGTCACAAAACTCTGTACACCACCAAAATTAAATGTCGCCAGAACGAACGTGATCAAATAAATGTTCACAGCACCCAAAGTCGATCCGATGATGGTCCCTCGACCACCCGCTAAGCTGGTGCCACCCAGCACGAGCGCCGTGACCGCCATCAAGGTATAAGTACTCCCCTGACTTGGGTCGCCCGAACTGATAAGCGAGGTAAACGTGAGCGCCGCAAGTGCGGCATAAATACCGCCAATAAGATGCGCACCCAAACGGACAATTGTGATATTGACGCCAGCGGTATAGGCCGTGCGTTCATCTGATCCCATTAAACGCAAGTGGTCGAAGAATGCTGTGCGGGCAAACAAAAACCAACCAACAACTGCAACCACCAAGATAGAGAGAATAGGCGACCATACCGTCTCGCCAAGCCCCCACGAAAGCATCCATTCGGGCGCCGTCCCGCCCGGCCTTGGCAAGATTAAAAGGTTCAAACCCGATAGCGTAAGAAAGCCGCTCAAAGCTACAATAATTGGCTGCACTCGCACGTAGATAATAATGAGGCCCATCAGTAACTGATACGCCATGCCGACAAAGATGGCATAGGCGAAGAAACCAAATGGTGACGAAATATAACCACCGGCGAACAATTGGATCATCGTGACGTTGATAAAGCCAACCAAAGGGCCGATTGATAAATCAACACTTCCGCGCCCAGCGGTCGCAATAACCGTCAGCGCGAAGGTGGCAAGCATAAGCGGCGAGACAACAATTAGCGCACTCGCCAACCCAACATTTGAAATGATGTTAGGGCCGCGGACAACAGCAACCGCCAAAAGCGCAAACATGAGCGCGATCGGCACCAATAAAAAGGTGTTCGATTGCGCTTGCCACGGTTTTTCACCTTCTTGGCTCATGCTTCCCCTGGATCCCTACTTTGACTTCAATAGAATTTCATCACTTATCTGCGCGATGTTTTTTGTTAGTCGAATATCTTAATTTTCATGCCACTTTCTTTTTTTGCTGCCTTTGGACGACCATCGTCTTTGTCTCCAAACTCAAAAATTTTCATTTCTTCAACCGCTTTCGCCGCGCTCTTTCTAAAATCTCGTTTTGCAGCGCTTGGCGCAGGACTTGGCGTTTCTTCCTTGTCAAATTCAACGATTTTTATTGGCCCCATCGCAGTTGGGGTTGCCACATAGGTGATGGGCTCGTCTGATGGTCCATCAAACTCAATAATCTTTATCTGATCTTCGGAGACTGTCGGCCTGGTCGGCACGCCGTCATCATCATCAATATATCCTGTGATCTCTAAATCTCCGCGTGCCATCGTTCATGGCCTCCCTATCCATTTTACTCATCGGAATATACGATTTTCATTTTGCGCGGTGTTACCGTGCTTGGCTTATCATGTACAATCTCATCAGGAGCAATCTCATTATTGACAACCGGATCAGCGGCTTTGGCGTCAAAGTCAATGATCCGCAAATCCTTTGGTGGGCGTGGTTTGGTCTTCGGCGCTTCGACCAACTTAAGCTTTGGCATCGCGTCCGCTCGGCTATCGTCATCTTCAGCACCTTGCGCTTGGCCCTGATGCTTTCCCGCTAAGCCGGTTGTATGACCAAACATCGCCTCAAAAATCCGCACCGGCTCAACGCCTTCGCCCGTGAACTCGTCAAAGATGGCGCCCTCTCGGAACACAATCACGCGGGGACACAAACCGATAAACTCTTCAAGTTCACTCGACATAAACACAACGGAATTTCCAAGCGACGCAAATTCACGCAAGCGAACATACAATTCGCGTTTTGCCTCAACATCAATGCCGCGCGCCGGATCGTTGAGCACCAAAATACGGGGGCGGAGTGCGAGTGCACGGGCAATTAAAACCTTTTGTTGATTGCCCCCACTCAACGAAGTGATTTTGTCAGATTTGTACCCGATCTTAATCGAGAGCTTCTCAATTCCCCAATCAAAGATGCTTGAGAGCGAGCCCCAATCGATGATTTTCAAAAAATCGATTTTTAGGGTTTTGGGATACAACGCGATGAGCATGTTTTCTAAAATGCTTAGATTAGCAAAAATGCCTTCGCGTTTTCGGTCACCTGATACATAGGCGACTTTGCATCGATCGGCATCGACAAGGTCACGAATTTTTTCCGGCTCCTCGCCGCGTGATAAAACCTCTGGGAGCCCTTCTTCAGCGGTCTGAACGCCCGCCAAAATACGCGTAAATTCGTTTTGCCCCTGGCCATCCAGCCCCGCTACGCCAACAATTTCGCCACGCACCAACTCAAAATCGATCGGTTCACTTTCTGGCCAAATTTTAATGTCGCGTAGGCGCATGACTGTCTCGGCTTCCTCGGCGGCTTGTTGCGCGCCGGTTTCAACTGTTGATGACGAAGCCTTCCCAGTCATTAAGCTTAAAAGATTTTTTTCTGTAACCTCACCCTTTGCCAATACCCCAACGTCACGCCCATCACGCATAACTGTGGCCCGGTCGCTTATTCGGATGAGCTCGGCAATTCGGTGCGTCACGATAATAATGGCAGATCCCTCGTCGCGTAACTCGCGCATCTTTTTGAAGAGACGCTCAGTCGAATCAAAATCCAAAGCGGCCGACGATTCATCCAAGATCAAGACTTTCGGCTTGCACAACAGCGCCCGCCCGATTGTGATCCATTGCTTGATACTAAGTGGCAATGACCCAACAAGCGACTCGGGGTCAATATCCAATGCCGTTAAGTCATGCATGATTTTTTCAGCAGTGCGATATTTCTCAATCGCTGGCTGAGATTTTGTCCATAACCCGTCTGAACCAACATAAAGATTATCCAGCACGCTGCATTCGTCAGCGACCAAGACCTCTTGAAATACGGTAGCAATACCAGCCTGCCGCGCTTCACGTGGCGTGCTTGGGGTATGCCCGAGGATAGAGACATGCCCGGAATCGACCGGCAGCACGCCTGAAATAACTTTCGATAGAGTGCTTTTCCCGCACCCGTTACCACCAACAATCGCATGAATTTCACCAAGATTGGCGCTGAAGGACACGCGATCAAGCGCCCGAGTGACGCCAAAAGTTTTTGTCACATCGGTGACAAGAATATCACTTTGTGTAACCACCGGTGCCGCCGACACAACGTCGGCGGAACCCTCAGATATAATTTGAGTGCTATCCATGGCTTGCATAATGCGACCTAGATCAACCGGCTGTTACTCAAAGCTTCGGTGCTTACGGCTTATACTTCGTTGGATCCGCTGGATTCACGAAGAACTGATCAAGATAATCGGTTGCACCCCATTTATCCGGACCAACATTCAGCCATAACGGTGAGGTTGGATCGCAATCCGCGTCCAATTCTTTTTTGACGTCATTGACATCAAATGCGATTGGCGCAACCAGGACCGATTGAATTTTTGGCCCCTGGCCCTGCAGTGTCCGCATCATAATGTTCCAGATTAGCTCAAAATCATCGCCTGGAGGCCACACGTGATATGCCGAGCTAATATAATCTGGGTTGTTACGCCAATAACATGCTGAGCCTTTCTCGCCACCGAGTGAGATAGGGATCATACCCCGGCCAGACTGTTGTACAGCGCGCAATACACCCATTTCTGCAGCTGACTGCACGGTAATGCCATCAAGCTTACCTGGGTTCGTTGCCAGCCACTTTTGAACGGCACCCTGCGCAACCTGATCGGTCCACATACCTGCAATTTCGCCGACAACTTTCACATCTTTATATTCGGCCAAGCCGGCCAAAACGCCACGATGTTGAGAATCGGAACCGGACGTACCAGGGATCCCTTCAACAACAAGAACGTTGCCTTTTTTGCCGATTTCTTCTGCCATCCATTTGCCAATTTTGTAGCCTGCCAACTGATAGTTGACTGACGAATTAATAGCATAAGGTGATGTCAGATAACCCGTGAAAGAGAACGTTGGGACGCCACGATCATAAGCGTATTTGACTGTTTGATTAAGCGCCGTTGGATTAGAACAACAAACGATAATTGCATCAACGCCTTGATCGACCAATTGACGCATTTGTTGAATCTGAACCGAGTCTTTTAGGTTTGATTGCGTGACGATGACGTCTTTCACCAATCCTAGCTTTTGCCATTTAGGAAGGATCTCTTTGGCTAAGCGATCCATGACGGCAGCACGCCACGTGTTACCCGCGTAAGAACTGGCATAACCAATTGTCCACGGAGGTGGCTTCATCGCTTTAAAATCGCGATAGATGCTCGCTTCGATCGGCTGCATCGGATCAAGCATGTCTTTGTTGTAGACACTGTCACGAACACTTTGAGGAATCTCGTCCAATCCTGCTGCTGAAGCTGGCCCTGCGGCGATGCAGAAGCCAACGACGGCAAGAGATAGGGTACGAAAAATGGATTTCATGTTTCTGCTCCCATAATTTTGCGTCATTTATTGCACAACTAATTTCATTTATTGCACAACTACTTAATGTCCCTTTTCTAACACTTCATCACGAAACGAAGCTCTAGCGGAGGTGTTAAAGTGAACAAATTTTAATGACTACGGAGTCAAAAACCAAGTTGCCCACCCCAACTCAGTATAAAGGGGTAATACGATTTGCAAACGTGTGCAAGAAAAAAGAAAACGTTTGCATAAATTTGCAATCGTTTGCTAAAAGTTGTCGGGAATGATCTGCGTCGACGCTAAAAAAAACCGCTCAGATTTTTTCACTTAGTGTCTACAACTTAGGCTGGACAGAGAGTCAGCAACAAAGAACACAGGCAATGACGACAAGGCGACTAAGTGGTTTCACTATAGGTTAATTTGTTGATGGGGGGAGTGTCATGAAATTTACAACGCATAACAACGCATTTTTTGACACATCTCTTTGGCATTTATAATGGCCTCAGACCGGATCATACGCAACAGTGGCAGGGTTGTGGCTCGGCAAATTGCAGAAGAGCTTGGTGTTTCAATCTCGACTGTTTCAAGATCATTTTCTTCCGATGCAAGCGTGGCGCCTAAAACGCGGGCCAAGGTGCTTGAGGCCGCAAAATTGCACGGATATCAACCGGACCCATTTGCCAGAACACTGATCACTCATAAAACCCGAATTGCCAGCATCTTCATTTCAGAAATATCAAACCCCTTCTTTATCGAGGCATTAACAATGTTGACGGATGCCTTACAGAGCTATGGCCTAACCGCAATGCTCTTTCATGTCCCATCCGACAAGTCACCGGAAGAAATTTTGCCGCAGGCTCTTCTGTATCGCCCTGAATATCTTATCGTCATGACCGCAACCGTATCATTTCAATCTGCGATTGCAGAAATTGACACGAATTCCCATCTTATTTTCTTTAACCGGTATATACCTGGGAGCAATACGTTTTCAGTGACCTGTGACAATTACAAAGGCGGTCGTGAACTTGCCGAATTACTGATAAAGACGGGACACCGGAAAATGGCTTACATTGCTGGAACGCCGGACGCCACAACGTCAATTGATCGTGGCGTAGGCTTTATTGATCAATGTGCAGAGTTCGGCATTTCCGTGATATCCAACAACGACGCAAAACACTTTTCCTATGCCGAAGGGTATCGCGGTGCAGAAAAGCTTCTAAGCCAACACAATGATCTCGACGCCATCTATTGCGCCAATGATATTATGGCGATTGGCGCTATAAATGCCATTAGCTATGAAATTGGATTGCGCGTTCCACAAGATATCAGCGTCGTGGGTTTTGACGATGTCGAGATGGCGTCTTGGCCGGCGCACTCGCTAACAACTTACCGTCATCCCACGCGCCGCATGGTCTATGCAACCATGGAATTAATTAGAGATTTGGATGAAAATCCTAACATAACGCCTATCGCAAAACGTATTCCCGGACACCTAGTGTTGCGTAACACGCACACGAACCGTAAAAGCGGCGAAAGCGGTCATGGCGCCTCACCATCGTTGCCAAAGCTACAATGAGAAAACCATAAACCATGACTGAAAGCGTTTTATTCTCATCAAAACTTTTATGGATTGTCATTTTCATGGCCTTCCACTGGGCCTTTTGTATTTTCTGGGGCATGAAAAGTGCCCAGAAAGCTGTAACTTCAAGCGATTTTTTTGTCGCGGGCCGTAGCCTTCCGATCTGGCCATTCGTCTTGGGGGCGACTGCCTCATCTTTTGCCGCCTGGATGTTCATCTGGCAACCCGGGCTTGTATTTCGCGACGGGTTCCAAGGAAGCTATCTCTCCTTTATCGCAATCGCGGCCCCATTAGGAAGTGCCTTATTTTTTAAGCGTCAATGGATGTTAAGCAAACGCTACGGCTTTATTACACCCGGCGAAATGTATGCAGCTTATTTTCAAACCAACATTGTTCGCATTTTTACAGCGATTTTAGCCGTCGTTTTTGCCGTTCCGTTTCTTGGTCTGTTGTTCAGCGCGTCTGGATATATATTCAGCATCGTCACAAATGGCGCGTTGTCACATGTGGCAAGTATGTGGTTTCTAACATTAATTTTGCTGATTTATGTTGGTGCTGGCGGTCTTCGCGCCGTCGCCTACGTCTGCACGGTTCAAACGTTGCTCATGGTAGTGGCCGCACTCATTTTGGGGTTTGCCGTACTTGATCTTATCGGTGGATTTGAAGTTTTGAACGAAGCTTTGGCGAAAGTCGCTGAGCTAAATATCGGAACGTGGGGCACAACGCTCGGCTTCGGCGGTGGGGACTACAGCAGTTGGTTTGCAACGCCGGGTGTCATTCAATGGGCAAGCGGGCTTGACAAAGAAGGACCTGTCGGTGGGATCTGGACAGGCGTCATGGTATTAAGCACCATAATTGCATTCATGGGCCTACAAGCGACGCCCGTTTTCTCGATGTGGGCATTTTCCAGTCGCAGCCCACGCGCTTTTGCACCTCAGCAAGTTTGGGCATCTGCTTGTGTCGTCGGCGTGCTGCTTTTCTTCTTTACCACGATCGAAGGTGTTGGCGCACAATTGCTTGGTGCCAGCAAAGAAGTGAATGATGCGGGTCTTGCCCTCAAACAAGTTCTAAACGAACTGGGATCGGCGCAGCACAATCGCATAACGCCTGACATAATTAATTTAGTGGGTCAATCTGCGCCGTGGTTGCTTGGGATTCTAACCGTATCCGTGCTTGCTGCAATCAAAGCGACGGGCGGCGCCTATTTATCAACGGCCGGCAGCGTCTTCACGCGGGATATATATCGATTTTATTTTAACAAGAATGCGGCGCACCAGACACAAATTCGCTGTAGTCGAATTACGATGTTGATTATCTCGACACTCGCCCTACTGATGGCCACGTTCGCCAACAATGGCATGATCCTTTTGGGTGGTTTGGCGATTTCTCTTGGATTGCAACTTGTGCCAGCGTTACTGGCCGTCACGTGGATTCCTTGGTTCACAAGCAAGGGCGTATCAGCAGGTTTGATCATTGGCTGCCTTGGCGCGATTTTTACCGAAGCCATTGCACAAGTCCTTAGCGACACAACGATGCCTTGGGGTCAATGGCCGTGGACAATCCATGCAGCCGCTTGGGGCTTCGTTGCAAATATTGTCATTTGTATTATTGGCTCGGCAATGACCCAATCCGAGGAAGAGACCGAGCACAAGAAACCATTTCATAGATTTTTGCGTGACCACGCCGTGCTTTCTGCGACTAAATCGCGCTACCGGACACTTGCTTGGTTGGCGGCGCTCGTTTGGGTGTTTTTCGCAATCGGCCCCGGAATGGTTATTGGCAACTATCTATTTGGTGCACCGGGAAGTGGCTATGCCAATTGGAGCCTTGCGATGCCTTCGATTTGGGCATGGCAAATTATTTGGTGGGGGATTGGCGTCCTGCTGATTTGGTTGCTCGCATACAGAATGGGTATGTCAACAGAACCAACAAACGAAGTTGTGCCAATAGCAGATGATATCGCTTCATCACTGCCGGCATTACGTAGATAACAGATACAATAAAATGAGTTGTCGGGAGTAAAACGCATGGATGATCGATGGAGCCGTATTTCGTCCACCAACAATCAGGTTTGGTGGGAAAGCCTTTCCGGCGTCGGCGAGCGTCGCTTTGGTCGTTCGGCCAGCAGCAAAAACACCGTCAAATTATACGCAATGACATGTGGCTGGTTAAGCGCGGATATCGGCATGATGCTTGGTCGGGCAGAAGGCCATATTCACTTCCCGATCCCCGCATACTTAATTGAGCATCCGAAGGGCTGCGTGCTTTTTGATACTGGCATGCATCCAGATTGCCAACATGACCCACACCAACGTCTTGGCGAAATGGCCAACATGTTTCACGTAGATTTTCGACCTGGTGAAGAAATAAAATCTCGCTTAGAGCAGCTCGATATTGATCCTGCCTCAATCAAACATGTGATCAACTCGCATTTGCATTTTGATCACACAGGCGGCAATGAACTTGTTCCTAACGCAAAGATCATCATTCAGAGACGTGAATGGGAAGCAGGTCGTATACCCGAACTCATGGAAGCGAACGGCTATAATGCGACAGACTATGATCACGGGCACTTGATCCAGCAGGTTGAAGGTGAATACGATTTATTCGACGATGGCAGTATTGTCACGATTCCAACCTTCGGGCACACGCCTGGGCACCAATCTCTCCGCGTTTCCCTTGATGGCGGCGACATCATCCTTGCCGCTGACGCTTGTTATCTTCGCGAAACCATTGAAGATCTTCATTTACCAAAATTGGTCTACAGTCGCGAGGAGATGATCGAATCACTCCTCACTCTTCGCCGTTTACGCAGTCGTGGCGCACGGATTTTCTATGGCCACGATCCTCGATTTTGGAAACAAGTGCCGCAAGCACCACTCGAAATCAAATAGGTGCGCAGCGCCTTCATGAATGCGCCTGCATGCCTATCTAATTTTCATGGGAAATCCTCGTCATGACCTTACGTTGCAAAGCCGTTATTCTACGAGAGAGCGGCGCGCAAATGCCATACAGCCTGTCCAAACCGCTTACTGTCGAAAAAGTGACGTTAGACGCATCAGGTCCGATGGACATATTGGTCAAGGTCATTGGTGCCGGGCTTTGCCATTCCGATCTTTCGGTAATTAATGGGACCCGACCGCGCGGGTTACCCTTAGCACTGGGCCATGAAGGTGCGGGCGAAATTGTTGAAGTGGGATCGGCTGTATTAGATGCTAAGCCCGGCGATCATGTCGTATTTCAATTTTCGGCGTCCTGTGGCCGGTGTGAGCGTTGTCAATCGGGCCGCCCCCAGGTTTGTGGTGTCGCCCGGGAAGCCACAGCCAAGGGCGAGCTTATGTCAGGTGGTGGGCGGATAAAGGATGCAAATGGCAAGTCCATCGCTCATCATACAGGCGTGTCTTGCTTTGCAGAATATGCCGTGGTCGATCGGGGCTCGATTGTCGTTATTGATAAATCTTTACCGCTGTTGGATGCCTCGTTATTTGGTTGCGCCGTCATGACAGGTGTTGGCGCCGTGATTAATACGGCGGACGTTCAGGTCGGTGATGACGTCGCAGTCATCGGCTTGGGCGGCGTTGGGTTGAACGGCATTATGGGCGCCAAATTAGCCGGCGCGAAAAACATTATTGCGGTCGATCTGGATGAAAAAAAGTTGGACATCGCCATGACTTTGGGTGCAACGCATCGGATTAATCCAACCGATGTGAATGCTGTTGACGAGGTCTTAGAGATTACGTCTGGCGGTGTTGATTACGCCATTGAACTGGCCGGTGCTATCCCAGCCATGAAAACGGCTTATGCTATCACCCGGCGCGGCGGGACCGTTGTGACGGGTGGCCTGTCACCTGCCGGGTCCGAGTTCGCGTTTGAGCATGCGAATTTGGTTGCCGAAGAAAAATCGATCCGCGGCTCCTATATGGGCTCATGCGTTCCTGTCCGCGACATTCCCCGGTTTATCGCGCTTTACCAACAAGGCCGCCTACCGGTGGATAAACTGATTGACCAAACAATCGGCTTTGACGAGATCAACGAAGGTTTCGACCGACTTCACACCGGCCAAGCCATCCGGCAAATCCTTGCTCCTCACGGATAGCGCCTTCCTACGTATTTCGTTGGGGAGATGAGATTAAACCCGGGTACAGGCATTGTCATGTATGGACGCCCCGCGCAAAAAAAATTGGCCTTTCCTGAAGTTATTACAAATGTAATATTACCTATTAACTGTATTAGGTGACCGCAATGACAACCCTAAAGCTTAAGGCCGTTGGCAACTCCACGGGCATCATTTTACCAAAAGAGGTTCTCGCCAAACTCCATGTTGAGAAAGGCGACCGCCTTTTTGTCGTTGAGACCGCCAATGGCATTGAACTGACCCCCTACGATCCGGAATTCGAGCGACAAATAGAGGCGGCACGAAATGTCATGAAAAGGCGACGCGGTGTTTTGCGCGAACTCGCCAAATAATGCCTTGGACTTGGATCGACCAAAATATCGTTCTCGCAATTCACCATGAACAGATTGCCGAACATGGCGGACAAACCGGACTGAGAGACGAAGGGCTCCTCGCGTCTGCCCTGGCTCGCCCCAAAAATAAGGCAAACTACCAAACCGCGGACATTGCTGACTTGGCCGCCGCCTACGGTTATGGCATTTCCAGAAACCATCCTTTTCTAGATGGCAATAAGCGGACTGCGTTTGTTGTCGTTGAGCTTTTCCTGAACCTCAATAGTTACGAGTTGCAAGCGAACGATATCGATTGTTTGCGATCGTTTCTCTCGCTCGCCGCGGGCACCTTATCAGAAAAAGATCTCGTAACGTGGTTAAGAGCCAATATCTGCCCCATAGCCGACGTAAGCGTCCAGTTGTAGCACCATATCAGTGCTTGACGGAATCGAGGTGTTTCCAGTTCCAGGGCAGCAGGTCGTCGAGCCGGCTCATGGGATGTCCGTGGGTCATGCGTTCCAGGACGTCTTTCAGATAAGAATAGGGCTCGACGCCGTTGAGCTTGGCCGTCTCGATGAGAGAACAGGCGATCGCCCAACGCTCGGCACCGCCGTCGGAACCGGCAAACAGGTGGTTCTTGCGCCCGAGCGCAATGGGCCGAATGGCGCGTTCGACCGGGTTGTTATCGAGCTCGATGCGGCCATCCTTGAGGAAACGTGTGAGTGCCGGCCAACGAACCAGGGTATAGCGGATCGTATCCGCCAACCCTCCCCGAGGCGGCAGGCGCTGCAACTGGCCCTCAAGCCAGGGTTTCAGGGCGTCGATGACAGGTTTCGACCTGTTTTCGCGTATCCCGAGACGATCATCTGCATGCTTGCCCCGAATACCCTTCTCGATCGCATAGAGTGACGCGATGCGGGCAAGGACTTCCTGGGCGATCGGCGAGCCTGTCGCCTGATGGAAGTCGTAGAACTTCCGCCTCGCGTGTGCCCAGCATGCCGCCAGTTCGACCCTGCCGCCATTGGCCAGCGTCTCGAACCCGGCATAGCCGTCGACCTGCAGGATGCCTTGGAAGCTTGTCAGATGATCGGCCGGCCTCTCGGCCTTGCGATCAGGGCTATAAAAATAAACGGCAGCCGGCGGATCAGGCCCAGCCCACGGACGGTCGTCCCGCACATAGACCCAGAGCCTTCCGGTTCTGGTCCGTCCACGCCCGGGGTCGAGTACGCCGATCGGCGTGTCGTCCGCAAACAGCTTGGTCGAGAAGAACACGTGGGCTGCCAACCGTGTCTGAAGTGGCTCCAGCCACCAACATGCCCCACCAACCCAACTTGCCAGGGTCGAACGGCTCAACTCGACACCCTGACGGGCGAATATTTGGGACTGTCTGTAGAGCGGCGTATGATCGCAGAACTTGCTCACCAACACCTGGGCGAGAAGCCCAGGCGTCGCCCGTCCTTTTGCAATCGGCCGTTCCGGCGCCGGCACTTGGTGGATCGTGCCGCAGGCGCGACAACCGTACCGCGGTCTCCGGATGCGGACGACACGGAGCCGGGCCGGTACCCAGTCCAGCATCTCGCTCGTGGTTTCGCCGATGGCATGAAGGGTGCCGCCGCACCCGGGGCAGCCATCGCCCTCGAGATCGAGCAACATGTCCGTGCGTTCCAGATGGTCGGGAAGAACATTGTTCCGTTCACCGCTATCCTGAACACGGTCCGTCTCGCCTGCCGGGAGCTCTGGATGGCTCGCCGCGTCCCGCGCCTGATCGGCTTCCAGGTCTTCGAGACCGAAGGCCATCTGGTCCGGATCGAGTTGCTCGGAACGGCGACCGAACTGGCCCCGCTGGAACTGTTTGATGATGCGCTTGAGGCGCTCGATCTCGTCGTCGCGGGTCTCGACGGCGTCTGCCATGTCACGCACCAGTGCATGCAGGAGATCGACATCGGACGGCAGACAATCAAGCTCGAAACGCATGAGAGATTCTAGCCGATCTTCTCCTCTCCACCAAGCGTATTGGGTTGATTCAGGCCATCAATTTAAGGCCCGTCTACCCGGCCACGGCAGGCCGCCATTGGCGCTCCGGTGCGCGCCAGTCGATGCCGTCCAGTAAGGCCTCGAGCTGCGTCGAGGTCATCGATAGGGTGCGTCCCTCCTCAATGGTGGCGGGCCACAAGAACACGCCATGCTCAAGCCGCTTGGTGAACAGGCACATGCCCGTTCCGTCCCAGTAGACGACCTTGATCAGGTTGGCTTTGCGGCCCCGGAACACGAACAGGTGACCCGAGAACGGATCCTGGCGCAGGACCTCCTGGACCATGAGCGCCAGCCCATCCATGCCCTTGCGCATGTCCGTATAGCCGTAGGCCAAATGCACCTTCACACCGGCGGGCAACATCGTCATGGCATGGCCTCCCCGTCAGCATCAATCCCATCGACGATCTCGACGTCGACAAAGACCGGCTTCTCGGCCTGTGCCTTGATCTGCTCCTGCCGCCATCGGCAGAGCACCCGCCGGGCGATACCGTAGCGTCTCGCGACCTCCGACACGCTGGCACCAGGCTTGTCGGCCTCGGCCAGGATATGAGATCGCTCCGCGTCCCCAAACCGCCGACGGTGGCCGGCACGGACAGGCACAATGACAGGCTCCGTCGTCTCCGAAGTGGGATAAGTCACGTGACTTAGGGTGTGACTAAAGGTGTGACTTAACTTGTGACTTGGGGTGTGACTTACGCCGCCGCGGCGATACAGCAGTTTGCGCTCAGGTGCCGCCGGCTCCGCCTTGAACTGGGCTCGCCAGTTTCCGAACGCCTTCAGCGACAGCCCCTGAGCTTCGCAATATTCCCGCTGATTCAGGTCACTACGCTTCCATGCCTCATGGTGTGTTCGCCAGAACGCCTCGCCGTAACGTGGGCGCTTTGCCAATTCTTCCGTCATGCCGATCTCCTCTCGTTGCAAACAATACAACGAGACAAAATCAGAAATGACATACCGCCGGATAGTGTGCATTCCCGGGACGCTTACTAGCCGACTGATATAGGCGCTCGGCACAATCCCTGTTGCACTCATAAAATACCCTGCTCATATAATAAAATTCCCTGTTCCTGCTGTAAGGAATTGTCTGCGCGACGCCCACAACTCTGCGGTTCATGTCGTGTATTTTGGTGGATACCCAGCCAAAAATAACAAAGTTCCCTGTGTTTTCCCTGTTTAACAGGGAAAACAGGCAGAGACCGGTTCGCACCGGACTGCGTCCACCACCATCACCCACCAAACGATGCGCGCGCAAAAGCCCGGAAACTCGGTGCATTCGCGATCATGTTTTTTGTTTCTTCATTCAGGGACAATGCCCGATCAAACATGATCGCGCGGCTTGATGTCGTGCCTTGATCAATCGCGAGAATATAACTCATAAGATATACTGGCATGGATTAGCCTACGGATTAAAAAGAGCCGGTCGGGACCTGTAGGTCCCGACCGATTCCAATGGCCTACTGCCAGGACTTGATCAGTTCGTCATAACTGACGGTGACCGGTTTTTCGTCTTCGTTTGCCAACTTCGCCTTCGGCGAACCTGGCTGACTCAGCCAATAGTCATCTGACATTTCTTTGTTCATCTTCGGACCGACGTCGCCCTGCACCCCCGAACGCTCGAGGCGAACCAGGACTTTTTCCATATCAGAACACAGTGAGTTGAGTGCCTCTTGTGCCGTCTTCGCACCGGACATGGCGTCGCCAATGTTCTGCCACCACAACTGTGCCAGACGCGGATAGTCTGGAACGTTGGTGCCGGTCGGCGACCACGCAACACGGGCCGGCGAACGATAGAACTCGATCAAACCACCCAGCTTCGGTGCACGGTCAGTAAAGCTCTGATGTTCGATCGTCGACTGACGAATGAAGGTCAGACCTGTGTGAGCCTTCTTGACGTCGACCGTCTTCGAGGTCACGAACTGCGCATACAACCAAGCAGCTTTGGCGCGATCTGTCGGCGTCGATTTCATCAACGTCCACGAGCCCACGTCCTGGTAGCCGACCTTCGTGCCTTCCTCCCAGTACGCGCCATGCGGCGATGGAGCCATACGCCATTTCGGCGTACCGTCTGCATTCATGACCGGCAGATCAGGCAGCACCGTTGCTGCGGTGAAGGCGGTGTACCAGAACATCTGCTGAGCAACGTTGCCCTGCGCAGGGATCGGACCTGCTTCGGAGAAGGTCATACCCTGAGCTTGAGGCGGTGAGTACTTCTGCAGCCACTCAATGGCTTTTTCGACGGCATAAACTGCCGCTGGCGAGTTCGCCGCACCACCGCGCGCAACGCACGCGCCGACCGGTTGTGATTTCTCGTTTACGCGGATGCCCCATTCGTCAACCGGCAAACCATTCGGCTCACCCTTCGAGCCCATACCTGCCATCGACATCCATGCATCGGTGTAACGCCAACCCAATGATGGGTCTTTTTTGCCGTAATCCATGTTGCCAAAGACTTTACCTTCAACGCCGAGGTGGCTGAGGTCGCGACCGGTGAAGAATTCTGCAATATCTTCGTAAGCCGACCAATTGACCGGAACGCCCAGGTCGTAACCATACTTAGCTTTGAAGTCGGCCTTGTTCTTGGCATCGTTGAACCAGTCATACCGGAACCAGTACAAGTTCGCGAATTGCTGATCGGGCAACTGATACAGATCGCCGTCTGGGGCTGTCGTAAACTGGGTACCGATGAAGTCGGAAAGATCCAGAGTCGGACTGGTCACGTCTTTACCCTCACCCGCCATCCACTTCGTCAGGCTGCGTGCCTGCTGATAACGCCAGTGCGTCCCGATCAGATCGCTGTCGTTGACGTAGGCGTCGTAAATGTTCTCACCTGTTTGCATTTGGGTTTGAAGCTTTTCGACAACATCACCTTCACCGATCAGATCGTGTGTGATTTTAATGCCCGTGATGGCTGTGAACGCCGCTGCCAAGGTCTTGGATTCATAGCTGTGGGTATCGATGGTCTCGGAAACGACCTTGATCTCCATCCCCGCGAACGGTTTGGCAGCGTCAACTAACCATTGCATCTCAGCTTCTTGTTCGGCGCGACTGAGCGTCGACAAATCGCCAATTTCGGCATCAAGGAACTCCTTCGCTTCTTTCATCCCGGCATACGCCGAAGATGAAAAAATGGCGAACGCTAGCCCTATCGCCGTCGTCGCTTTTAATGACAAGTTCATGTATTTTCTCCCAAGTATAAAACCAACAAAAACGTGCGATACCATAGAGCCCTGCCTGCTCCAGGCACCTTACTGCATGCCAGATCAGACGTATCGGAACACCGCGATCGCGTAGATCAGGCAGACAATCAGGGCACCCCATTGTGGGGCGCTACTGATGAGGCCGAGCCAAGCCAGATTGATGAAGGCCGAGCCCAAAAGCGTGATGAACAAGCGGTCACCGCGCGTTGTTTCCAACCGGAGGATTCCTAACCGAGGGGTCTCCGGGTACTTAATCGCCAGAGTTGTGAACACGATCAGCAGCGTCGCGATCACCATGAAAAAAATCGCGGTCGGCCATGTCCAAGCCATCCATTCCATGATGCAACTCCTCTATTAAACTCGGCCGAGGGCAAAGCCCTTGGCGATGTAATTGCGAACGAAGTAAATCACCAAAGCACCCGGCACGATAGTCAACACGCCAGCCGCGGCCAGCACACCCCAATCTAGCCCCGAGGCCGACACCGTTCGCGTCATCGTCGCGGCGATAGGCTTGGCATCGACGGATGTCAGCGTTCGTGACAGCAACAGTTCAACCCACGAGAACATGAAGCAGAAGAAAGCCGTGACGCCGATGCCGCTGGCGATCAAAGGCATAAAGATTTTAACGAAGAACCGCCCAAACCCGTAGCCGTCGATGTACGCGGTTTCATCAATCTCTTTCGGCACACCGCGCATAAACCCCTCCAATATCCAAACCGCCAGCGGTACGTTAAACAACGTGTGGGCCAGCGCGACCGCAATGTGCGTATCGAACAGTCCCACCGAAGAATACAGCTGGAAGAACGGCAGCGCGAACACTGCAGGCGGAGCCATGCGATTTGTCAGAAGCCAAAAGAACAGGTGCTTGTCGCCCAAGAAGTGATAGCGAGAAAAAGCATAAGCCGCAGGCAACGCGACGGCGATGGAAATCGCCGTGTTCATCGTGACGTAGATGATCGAGTTGATATACCCCCAGTACCACGACGGATCGCTAAAGATGGTGACGTAGTTAGCCAGTGTCAGGTTTTGCGGCCAGAGCGAGAAGACGCCGAGAATTTCATCGTTCGTCTTCAGGCTCATGTTCACCAGCCAATAGATCGGCAGCAGCAAAAAGATCAAGTACAACCCCATCACGATCATTTTGGAGTTGATGATGCTGGACGAAGATTTGTTGGCCATCAGATGCCGTCCCTCTTATCCAGGTTGGTCATCACGGTGAAGAACACCCACGACACCAACAAAATGATCAGGAAGTATATGATCGAGAATGCCGCCGCCGGACCAAGGTCGAACTGACCCAACGCCATCTTCACCAAGTCGATCGACAACAGCGTAGTCGCGTTCCCCGGTCCGCCGCCCGTCACGACGAACGGCTCGGTATAGATCATGAAGCTGTCCATGAACCGCAACAGAATGGCGATCAGCAGAACGCCCTGCATTTTCGGCAGCTCGATATAGCGAAAAACCTTCCAGCGGCTGGCTTGGTCGATTTTCGCCGCTTGGTAATACGCTTGCGGAATCGATTGCAAGCCCGCGTAACCCAAAAGGGCAACCAGCGATGTCCAGTGCCAAACATCCATCACAATGATGGTGACCCAGGCATCGAGAGCATCTTGGGTATAGTTATAGTCAATTCCGATCGACGCCAGCGTATGGCCCAACAATCCGATATCGACACGACCAAAAATCTGCCAGATCGTACCGACAACGTTCCAAGGAATCAGCAGCGGTAGCGACATCAGAATCAGGCAAAGTGACGCCCACACGCCCTTCTTCGGCATGTTCAAGGCCACCAGGACGCCGAGGGGAACCTCAATGGCGAGAATAGTCATCGTGAAGAAAGCCTGACGACCGAGTGCATTGTGGATACGTTCCGAGGTCAGGGTTTCTTCAAACCACATGATTCCCGCCCAGAAGAATTTATTGCTCCCAAAGCTGTCTTGAACCGAATAGTTGACGACGGTCATCAAGGGGACGACGGCGGAAAATGCCACCAGAACCAGGACTGGTAAAATGAGGAACCATGCCTTTTGGTTGACGGTCTTATTCATTGCGCTGCCCCCACGCTGCCGGCACTCGGTGCGACCCGCCAATCGTTTTCGTAGACGTTGACCTTTGCCGCATCGAACACAACCCGCGTGTCGTCGGCGCTGATGGCTCTGCCTTCGTCGACCAGAATATTGATCTCGGCACCGAACAAGTCGGCGCGGACGATCTTATGCCGTCCGACATCTTCAACCCGTCGGACAGTGACGGGCAGGCCCGTAGCCTCGGACGTCAAACTTACAAATTCCGGGCGCACCCCGATTTGCATCTTACCACCCCGGACCTCATACGCTGCCCCCAACGGTACGGCATGACCATTGACGTGCGCCGTATTGCCATCGATCTGGGCATCCAACAGGTTCATACCTGGCGAGCCGATGAAGTAGCCGACGAATGTATGCTCCGGCGTTTCGAACAATTCGACCGGCGTACCCATTTGCACAACCCGACCGTCATACATGACGACAACTTTGTCGGCGAAGGTTAGCGCTTCGGTTTGGTCGTGGGTCACGTAGATCATCGTGTGGCCGAACTCTTGGTGCAGCGATTTAAGCTGGGTCCTCAACTCCCATTTCATGTGGGGATCGATCACGGTCAGAGGCTCATCGAAAAGAATCGCGTTCACGTCTTCGCGCACCATGCCCCGACCAAGGCTAATTTTTTGCTTGGCATCAGCCGTCAGGCCGCGGGCTTTGCGGTTCAGTACCGACTCCATACCGATCATGGCTGCAATCTGTTGAACACGCTCACGGATATACGCCGCGTTGGCACCGCGGTTGCGTAGAGGAAACGCCAAATTGTCATGCACAGTCATAGTGTCGTAGACAACCGGGAACTGGAAAACCTGCGCGATATTTCGATCCGCCGTGGTCATCTGTGTGACATCATCGTCGCCAAACAAGACGCGCCCCTCGGACGGATAGAGAAGACCAGAAATGATGTTGAGCAACGTGGACTTGCCGCAGCCCGACGATCCAAGCAGCGCATAGGCCTCGCCGTCGTTCCAAACGTGGTCCATTTCCTTCAAGGCATAGTCGTCTTCGCTTTTTGGTTTGGGCAGGTAGGAATGCGCCAAGTTCGAGAGTGTGATTTTTGCCATGGTTCTTATCCCGCCCCTCAGGCCGCCAACGTATAAGCGGCCGGAGCCACAAGCGCGCCGTCTTCGTTGAAAACATAGATGTGTGTTGGATCGACGTAGGCTTTGATCGCCGTGCCGATGGTCAGATTTTGCACACCATGCACCACGCCGACCCATCGTGAGATATCGTGATCAAGGTGGACAAACGTCTCCGACCCTGTGATCTCCGTCACGGCCAACTGACAGTCAAATTCCAAAGCGTTCTCAGACTGACTGGCCAGGCCGAGATGATTGGGCCGGAAGCCGGCCATGTAGCGTCCATCGGATAGCGATTCTAGCCGCGCGCTCGTCTGCGATGTTTGGCCATCACCGTAGGTTAGCGTGCCTCCTGACTTTGTGATCGGCAGGAAATTCATCGGCGGGTCGGAGAACACGCGTGCCGTCGTCGCATCCGCAGGCTTGCGATAGACGTCCAGTGTTTTGCCGAACTGCGTAACCCGGCCTTCCCAAAGCGTCGCAGTGTTACCGCCCAACAATAGGGCTTCTTCCGGCTCGGTCGTGGCGTAGACGAAGATCGAACCCGCCTCTTCAAAGATTTTCGGAATCTCCGCGCGCAGCTCTTCACGCAGCTTATAATCCAGGTTCGCCAGTGGCTCATCGAGAAGAACAAGTCCCGCGTCTTTGACCAAGGCGCGCGCCAATGCACACCGTTGTTGCTGTCCGCCTGAAAGTTCCAACGGCTTGCGGTCCAACATCGGGGTCAGCTTCATGAGGTCGGCCGACTTTCGAACTGCTTGCTCGATTTCGGTTGGCGTCTTGCCCAACAACCTCATTGGCGAAGCGATGTTTTCATACACAGTCATCGACGGGTAGTTGATGAACTGCTGATAAACCATCGCGATCTTGCGATCCTGCACACGCATGCCCGTAACATCCGTACCCTGCCAGACGATGGACCCCGTGTTCGGCACGTCTAATCCAGCCATCAGACGCATCAACGATGTCTTTCCCGACAAGGTCGGGCCAAGCAACACATTCATCGTACCATTTTCGAGGGTCAGATCCGTTGGATGGATATGTATCTGACCGTCGAAAACCTTGCTGACGCCTTTCAATTCAAGCGACATGCTTTTCCCACCCAGTTATTCCGCAGCCAGGCGCGAGGCCGGCTTAGGCTGTTTATCCATCCAGGCTTCGAGGCCTTGGATTTGTTCGTTAGTTAGGCGCAACCCCAGTTTGGAGCGGCGCCATATGATATCCTCTGCACACACTGCGTACTCTTTGCTCATTAGCCACGCAGCCTCACGTTCTGTCAGGGTCGCTCCGAAGTCTTGACCTAAATCGACTACGGACGTTGCGTCGCCCAAAATAACACGGGCTTCCGTACCGTAGGCCCGCACCAACCGTCGTGCCCAAAACGCATCTAGAAAGGCGTAGTTCGTTCGCAATTCGGCGATCAGCACGTCGACATCCATTACAGGAAAGTCACCGCCGGGCAAGGGTACCCGCGCGGTCCAACCCTCGCCGAGTCCCGGAAAGGCACCCGCCAACTTATCGACGGATTGTTCGGCCAATTTTCGGTGCGTCGTAATCTTGCCGCCGAAGATGTTCAGTATCTGAGGGCCGTTCGTATCCAAGGACAGTGTATAGTCGCGGGTTGCCGCCGTCGCCGACAGCGCTCCATCATCATAAAGTGGGCGAACGCCCGAATAGGTCCAAACCACGTCCTCGCGCGTAACGGGCTTTTTAAAATACTCAGATGCGAATCGACAGAGATAATCACATTCTTCATCGGTGGCCGTTGCATCTTTCGGATCAGCGGTGTGGTCATGATCCGTCGTACCGATTAGCGTGAAATCCATCTCATAGGGAATGGCAAAAATAATGCGGCCGTCCGACCCTTGGAAAAAATAGCACTTCTCGTGATCGAACAGTTTCCTGGTCACAATGTGACTGCCACGCACAAGGCGGATGCCTTCGGTCGAGTTCAGATGCAATTTTGTCTCAATGACATCCTGAACCCATGGCCCTCCCGCATTCACGATCGTCTTTGCAAGACGCTCTGATTGCGCGCCCGTTTCAACGTTTTCGGTGGTGATGGTCCAATACGCATCCCCACGCACGGCAGAGACAACCTTGGTCCGCGTCAGGATGGTGGCACCGCGCTGCTGCGCATCCCGCGCGTTCAATACAACAAGGCGCGAGTCATCGACCCACACATCAGAATATTCGTACGCGCGCTTGAACTTGTCATGCAGCGGTCCGCCAGCCGGATCGGTTCGCAAATCAAGGGTCTTCGTCCCCGGCAAAATCTCACGCCCGCCCAAATGGTCATAGAAAAACAAACCAAGGCGGATCATCCACGCAGGCCTGCGCCCCTTCAGCCAGGGCATAAAGCGGCCAACCAACCGCGACGCCGGTGTCGAGGTATCGAACCGCATATCGGCATGAAACGGCAGAACGAACCGCATGGGCCACGAGATATGCGGCATCGCGCGCAGCAGCGTCTCTCGCTCTTTCAAGGAATGGCGAACCAAATTGATTTCAAAAAATTCGAGATAGCGTAAACCGCCATGGAACAGCTTGGTTGACGCAGACGACGTCGCAGAGGCCAAGTCCGCCATCTCTGCCAGTGAGACAGAAAGGCCGCGACCTGCCGCATCCCTTGCGATTGCACACCCATTTATGCCGCCACCGATGACGAAAATATCATCTACGGTGGTGCGCGATTGCACCGCCATGCTTCCTCCTTATTTTTATTAATCTTAACAAACAAGATGACCCCGCATTGTGTCAATGATAATTCTTTCATTTTTTTTCATTTTTTTTCAAAATTACGATAAACATTCATCATATTAGTTCATTCAACAGCAATTTTGAGATTTTTTCTGTATTTCGGAAGGAATCCAACATAAACGAAGATTAAGGATTGACTTGGCAAAGGCCCATCTAACATGCTTAGCCGACACACCGATAAGCATATTCAATGGAGGTCGCACCACCGATGGCGCAATCGTTTCGGAAAACTGAAATTTTAGAGATTGCGCACCACGACGGTCGAGTTGTTGTTGAAGACCTTGCCGAGCGGTTTGGGGTCACAACGCAAACCATCCGCCGCGATCTGAGTGACCTTGCAAACGAAGGGAAACTCAATCGTGTGCATGGTGGTGCCATCATGCCCGCCGGCGCGGCGAACATTCGCTACTCGGTGCGCCGTGCCATCAATGAGGATGCGAAGGATGCGATCGCAGCGCTGTGCGCCCGGGAAATTCCCAACAACTCGTCCGTCCTGCTCAGTATCGGAACGTCAACGGAGGCAGTTGCGAACGCACTGCTTGGGCACGAAAATCTAACCATCCTAACCAACAACTTGAACGTCGCCACGATCATGTCGGCCAATCTTTCGTGTCAGATTATCATCACAGGGGGTGTGCTGCGCCCGCACGATGGCGGTTTGGTTGGCGATTTGACGGCACAAGCGATCGAGCGCTTTAAAGTTGAACACGCGGTCATCGGCACCTCTGCCCTCGATCTTGAGGGGGATCTGATGGACTTTGATCTGCAAGAGGTCCGGGTGAGCCGCACCATCATCAATCTCTCGAAAAAGACCTTCCTTGTTACCGACAGTTCCAAGTTGGAACGTTCCGCGCCTGTAAAGGTCGCGTCACTCAGCGAGATCGACGCCATCTTCAGTAATCGTCTTCCGGTCGAACTTAAGCAGCAATGTCATGAATGGGGCACCGCCGTTTTTGAAACCGAATGCGCCAAAGGGTATGTTTAAAGGCAATAGGCTTTTAGCTTTTTGTGACACAGCCCAAAAGACAGAGAACCTTTGATTATTGACCGACGCGTTTTTCCATCAGTGTAGATAAGACCGCACTCTCTGACTGACGTAATTATCATGCTTGGAAGCCGGCTTTTGAAAAAAAGCGATCGGTTTTTGGAATGAAATTTAGCTTCACCATCATCCTCTTCTTAAGTCATTAAATTAGAAAGTGGTTCCCTCCTAGTTCCCAACCCCTAGAAAGGTGGCTTCACACCTCGGGCAATATATCTGCTTTCGGCGTCTAAGCGGGCGTGAGTTGGATGCGGTAAATTTCTTCCGCTTATGACCGTCATAAGAAAGTCACTGCACAATGGTTGCGGCAAACGCGTGCCATAAGCCCGATATGACTTAGATAACGAAAATGCCAAGTACACCCCACACCGCGGCGACAAGGGCGAGAGTAACAGCGCCGCCGCCAATCATCATGTACGACACACTTTTCAGAGATACCGGGTCATTTTTGCTCATGTTGCGCTCTCTCGCGCTAGGTCCGATGTTTTCGTAAATTATTCGTGCGGGACCCAAGATCGCTCATTGAACATAGATCCCAACAGACTTCGAAATGGGACCCCATGGCCAAGCTAACAAGGTGATTTTTCGTACATGAATTTTTTTAATAGTTTCCCAAGCTGATCTCATGCGGCCTTCTCGTCCAATGCTTGTTTCATTGCGACCTCAGCCCGACATGTTCCCGCACTAAACACGCACGGTGATTTGCCGAATAGATAATAAGGGCAGCGTGCACCAACGACCTTCGCTAACATGCTAATATGGTGAGCGCGCCGATGAATAGGAGATTTGAAAATGACAATTCTTACGGAAGAACAAAAGCAAGCTTTCTGGCGCGACGGTGTTTTAGTGGTACGAGATGCTGTGACACCAACTCAACTTTCTGCGCTCCGCAAACAGTTCAGCGACTGGGTCGAAGAAAGCAAGCAACATACGGCATCATACGGCGAATGTATTGATGGGCGGCAGCGCTTTGACTTACAACCGGGGCATACATCGGAGAAACCATCACTTCGTCGGATCAACGCGCCGACGGAAGCCTCGGAGGCATACTTCAACGTCATGTCAGACAGCCCGATGGTCGATATGATCGCCGAGCTCATCGGCCCCAATGTTCGCCATCATCACAATAAGATTAACTCCAAACTGCCAGGCACGGCGACCAAAGTGGATTGGCATCAAGACTTTCCTTATACCCCACACACGAATTCCGATCTCGTCACAGCCCTCTTAATGGTCGATGAAGTGACCGAACAAAACGGGCCGCTGGAGATCGTAAAAGAATCCCACAAGGGGCCGCTCCATTCGTTGTGGCATGATGGCGTCTTCACAGGCGCCGTTGATCAAGCAACTGCCAAAGATTGCATCTCCAATGTAACAAAATGCTTTGGTCCTGCCGGGTCGGTTTGCTTTATGCACACGCGTGTTCTGCACGGGTCAGCACCAAATCATTCGGATCATCCGCGTACGTTGTTTATCAGCGTTTATGCCGCCGCAGACGCCGTTGCGTGTGCGCCCAATCCGGTACCTAACAAACACGAAGGTTTGCTTGTCAGGGGGAAAGAACCCCATAAAATTCGTTGCACAGCGTACGAAGTAGACGTTCCCGAGTTCCCAAAACAAGCATCTTTCTTTGCTCAACAATCCCAAGAAGAAAGAGGTCATTGAATCGGCAAGCGTCTTAAGTCACGTTGACCCATTGGCGGTACGATTCATCTTTCCGCAAATAAAAAAAAGAATTCGATATCCAATTATCCGTGCGCCAATATGCGCGTGGGCTATTTCTAATGCTAGGTGGTCGCCGATTTTAATCCGGAAAAGGACCCAGGAATGCCGACTGAAAAAATAGACACGCTCGTTGTTGGCGCTGGCCAAGCCGGCTTGGCCATGAGCGAGCATCTGAGCAACTGCGGTGTGCCTCACCTTGTATTGGAACGGCACCGGATCGCCGAACGCTGGCGCTCGGAAAGATGGGACTCTTTGGTTGCCAACGGTCCGGCCTGGCACGATCGATTTCCGGGTATGGAGTTTCCCAATACCGATCCCGATGCTTTCGCCTCCAAGGAGGAAGTTGCGGATTATTTTGTCGCATATGCAAAAAAGATCGCCGCCCCCATCCGCTGCGGCGTGAATGTAGAGAGCGTGCAAAGGAACGTCGACCGCCCCGGCTTCCGCGTCGAAACGTCGGAGGGCGCAATCGAAGCCACCTACGTGATTGCCGCGACAGGACCTTTCCAGCACCCTGTCATTCCACCCGTTATCCCTGAAGATGCGGGCATTTTGCAGATTCATTCCAGCACTTACCACAATCCCGGCCAATTACCTGAAGGCGCGGTGCTGGTGGTCGGTGCGGGGTCTTCGGGAACGCAAATCGCCGACGAACTGTTGGCGGCGGGAAAGCGTGTTTACCTCTCGGTCGGCTCACACGACCGTCCGCCACGAAGCTATCGCGGGCGCGACTTCGTCTGGTGGCTGGGGATCTTGGGCAAGTGGGATGCTCAGGCCGTCGAGCCCGGCACGGAGCATGTCACGATCTCGGTGAGCGGTGCGCATGGCGGCCAGACGGTCGACTTCCGACGTCTTGCCAAAAAGGGCATGACACTTGTCGGTCTGACAAAGTCGTTTAAAAACGGTGTGCTGACTTTTGCGCCGGATCTTGCAGACAATCTTGCGAAAGGCGATGCGAACTATCTGTCTTTGCTGGACGAAGCCGACGCATATGTTGCCCGCAATCGTCTTGATCTGCCGGAAGAGCCTGATGCCCGCAATATCGAAGCGGACCCGCAGTGCGTTACAAACCCCATTCTTGAATTAAATCTGGCGGAGGCTGGCATAACCACGATCATCTGGGCAACAGGCTATGCTGTTGATTACAGTTGGCTGAAGGTGGACACATTCGACGATGCAAATAAGCCGATGCATCAGCGCGGGGTCTCGGCTGAGCCCGGGATTTATTTCCTGGGATTGCCATGGCTGTCGGGACGGGGCTCCTCCTTCATATGGGGCGTCTGGCACGATGCAAAGTATTTAGCCGACCATATTTCAACGCAACGTAAGTATCTGGCGTATCATGCTGCCGCACAGGGCAAGACCTAAAGGTACGAAAACAAACGTGGGCGACTGTCCATCGTCGGAACATTTAAAGCGCATGGGAGAGATCACAGCGAATGGCGAATTCTTTTAGTGTCCAAGTTCTTAATTTCTCGAACATTCTTGAAATTGATGGAGCCAGAACGCCGGACAACTATGCAGCTCTGCTCGACGCACTTGAGTATGGAGACCAGACAGGCATGAGCGACGATGAAAAACGTGAAATGTGCCTGATGTCTTTACAAGATCATAAGCCCGCCGAAGCGGCCTACCTTGTGTTGAAACACGACATGGCCGACGTGCTTCGGGACGGACAGATGCGGAATGCCGCAACCGAGATGCTTGATGAAAAACTGTGGGAAGAATATGCAGACTCATCGCTGCACGAACGGATGTTTAATGCCGGCAGTTTGCTCTACGCCGCTTTTCCGGGTTCGTTCCCGAAGCCCGATGCGGTCCGGGTTGTCCTAAGTGTCACCGCCAACGATGCTCGCTCCAAGGCGCTTTTGACGCTCGATCTGAACGAGTCATTTCTGGTTCGCCTCCTTGCCGACGGCATGGATGATCGGGCAGCGCTACATCGCTTGTATCATGACGAACTTGTCGGACCGTCTTTTCCAAATGCCCACGAGGTAGTGTGGATTGTCAGCACACATCCGCTCAGTGACGATGTCATGCAGATTGAGGTCGTCAGCTCCGGCTACTGGTTGGATGCGCTTATGGATACGGACTCATACGATTCATCCGCCTATGCAGATACGGCACCATCGGCACGCGGCTAAACGCGTATCTGTTTTTTGACGCATATCTGCACCGGCAACTTTCAGCGCACTAGCGTGCGGTGAAGACCAAAGAATTGGGGTTGATCCGGCGGCTCACCTCTATTTGGACCAACAATGCGGCATCGCCATCCGCCAAATCCACCTGGCCAACATCCAAACCGATGATGGCCGTGTCCCCCGGCAACAGCCGCGAACATCCATTAACTTGCACGGCGCCCGCTAAACTATGCACGGCAAATATGCGCCTCTCGGCCAACGCCAAAGACCTGTTACACGGCCCATGCAGAACCGTGACATCCCCATTGCAATAATCGGAATTAAACATGAGATTCAAATCGGTTAACGGGCCCGATTTAAGCTGCGCATTTACTCTCAACGCACCGCTGAACTGAACCGGAATCCAAGGATCAGCATCAATGCTGCCGCCGTCATTATGCAACACCATGCCCTGCCCTTTCACGACTGTGAGAATCCGGACATATTCGGCGAACTCGGAAAATGATCCGTCACGCGTGACATCTGCCATGCTTAACCGCCATATACGGTTTTCGCCGAGGGTAGCGCATGCGATTTCTCGCGTAATCCCGCAACCATTCTTCCAATTGCTTTCTGTTAACTCAGCAAATCTTATGATTTCCATCGTTGGCATTACCGGACTAAATCCCAATCACACATAATATCCTAAGGCGGACTTTAATCTGAGCGCAGGCAAAAAATGGCGCCTTGCTGACCGATACGCTCCCATGCGTGTTCATTTTCCGAGGCTTTCTCTAAGCCAATGAGAAGAACAGATTTATGCAAGCCCGCCGAACGTTCCAAATTTTACAACCCTCTGATTGCCTAGGACCAATCCTAAAATTTTTCCGGGCGAAGCACGTCTACCTCGTCCATGTAGATGATGCCCGAGTATTTGGCGAAATAGGCCTCTGCGATTTCAGCCGCGATCTTTTCCGCAACACGCCGGTCTTTGACGACCACTTCTGTTTTAACGATGGCAAAATCATCGACGATGGATGGGCGATGGGCCGGGTGTAATCCGTGCCCACCTTTACCGGCGCCTTCAAAGAAGGAGTAGCCTGTGGCACCTGCATTTTTCAAAATGCGCGTGACACCATCATGGATAAGTTTCTCAGCAATGATCGAAATTAGGGTGGCTTTATGTGTCGTCATGGTTTTTCTCGTTCATATAATGTGGTTTTTCAGGGTGCGCTCAAAATCCAAAGACGTGATCACCGAGCGCAACGAACAATGGGATGCAGATGGCAATGGCGACCGGCGTACCGATACTCGTCGACGCGCCGATAAATGCCGATGGGTTGGCCGATGGTATGCCGCCCCGCAACGTTGGCGGGCCAGAGATATCGGAACTGGACGCCGCCATCACAGCCAGCAAGATAACACCGCCAGGGCTAAATCCCGTTAAATAGTGCGCCACGGCGCCAAGCCCGAAGGCAATCGACCCATGAAGTACCGGCCCGACAATCGCGTAAACGGCGTACCAGTGCGCGACCCTGCGAAGTTCGGCCAGCCGCGCATAAGCCTCCATGCCCATGATCAACATCAACACCGAGAGTAAGCCACGGAATAAAGGCTCGTAGAAACTCTCGACGACACGCTCCGGCATCGTCAGCAATCCAAGCAAAAGCCCCAGCAACAGTGCAGAGAGTGCGGAGCCCCGCAGGCTCTCAATAATAATCGGCCAAACACGTACGCTGCCCGATGTGGCTTTGTCACCCGCATCTTTTTTCATATTGGCCAAGACAATCGCGAGCACCAGGGCTGGGATATCCATGAAGGGATAGAGCGCGGGCACCCAGGCCTCGAAGTAAATCGCTTCTTCTTCCAGGACAATCATCGCAGCGGCGAAGGTCGATGCACTAACGGCACCGAAAAGACCGGCGGTCGCAATCGCGTCGTCAAGTTTAACGCGCGGCAGCCGTGCCAGAGCAAAGCGGCCGATAATGACGATCACACATCCCACGAGCACGGCGATCATCGCCGGAAAAAACAGTGCCGAAAGATCGGCCTTGCGGATTTCCATGCCGGCCTTCAAGCCAATTTTCATCAACAACATAAAGACAATAAATCGGTAGATGGCGTCGGGAATCACCAATTTACTTCCCGACGCCGCAAGCAGCATGCCGCCGATAAGAAATGCCAAAGTCGGTTTTTGGAATTGAGTGAGGAATGTTTGGATAAAATCAAAAAGTAAGTCCATGAGCGCCGATCCAGTTTTTATGAGGCCGATGCGCGGAACGTAGTGAAATCATGTAAATAATAAAAATTGATTGTTTATATTATAATGTTCTATTTTTAAGAACGATGGTACATATCAACTTCAAGCATCTGCGGTATTTTTGGGCGGTCGCACATGATGGAAATCTGACGCGCGCCGCAGATCAATTGAATGTCTCACAGTCGGCACTGTCGGTGCAGATCCGCAAACTGGAAGAACAGTTGGGTCATGCCTTGTTTGATCGTAAAGGGAGGCGGCTGCACTTGACCGAAGCGGGCCGCATCGCACTCGATCATGCTGACGCTATCTTTGCGACCGGAGACGAACTTGTCGGCACGCTGGCCGGAGATGTCGCCACCCGTCCTGTGCTTCGGGTCGGCGCCATGGCGACATTGTCGAGGAACTTTCAAATCGGTTTACTCCGCCCGGTTCTAGAACAAAGCAACGCAAGCATCGTTTTAAGGTCCGGTAGCCCAAAAGACCTGCTTGAAGAGTTGGAAGCACTCGCGCTCGACGTTGTGCTGTTGAACACGGCCACGGGCAGCGGCCATGCCGCAACATTCAGGTCACATCGTCTTTCTGAACAGCAAGTCAGCGTCATTGGCACACCAAAACGCTTAGGCAAAAAAGGCTCCCTCAAAGACGTTCTCGCTCAGCATCCGTTAATTCTTCCTGCAACGCATGGTTCAATAAGAACCGGCTTTGATGCGCTGGTACAAAGGTTAGGGGTGAGGCCGAACGTCATCGCAGAAGCGGACGATATGGCCATGATGCGTCTGCTCGCACGCGAGGATATCGGTATCGCCGTGTTGCCGCCGGTTGTCGTACAAGACGAACTATCGAGCGGGCAGCTGATAGAGGCATATCCCTTAAAGGGTGTCTTTGAAACGTTCTACGCCGTTACTTTAGAACGCCGCTTCCCCAATGCATTGCTGCCGCTCATCCTGGACGCATCGCGTTAAAATCCCATTCGCGCAAGGCTCGACTTGGTCTATAGCGCGATCAGATCGAGGGACTGCTTGCTCAGGCGCTCGGCGCCGTTTTCGCCCAACAAAACGGAATGCCCCCAGCACATCGCAAGGCCGGCCTCTGAGTCCATCAAAATCATATGCAAAAAGAAAACGTTGCCGACCTCCATTATGAGCAGATTGCCCTCATAAAACATCGGGAAGTCGACCCAGATCGGATTGTAAACCGCCCCCATGCCATACCCGCACGCGTTCAGCTTGGCATGCGACAACCCATGCGCATCAAACACACGGGCGTGGGCGGCGAAGACATCCCCCATAGGTGCACCCGGTCGGATCGCGTGTTCACACGCTTCCAAGGCTTCAGTGACGGCGGCATGCATGCACTTTTGGGTGTCATTTGGCGTGCCGATAATCAAGGTCCGCATCATCGCCGCATGATAGCGTCGCCACGCCCCTGACCATTCAATCGTCAACTGGTCTATTGCATCAAGATGGCGGCGACCGGACTGGTAGCGACAAAGCAACGCAGCTTCGCCTGAGCCGAGGATGAATTCATTGCCGGCATAATCGCCACCGCCTTTAAAAACAGCCCCCTGCATCGCGGCCAGAATGTCACCTTCAAATGCGCCCGCGTGGGTGGCTTCTATACCGGCATCCAGCGCCGCATCGGAAAGCGCAGCGGCTTTTCGGGTGTAAGCGATTTCAGTGGGGCTTTTGATACGGCGTAGGCTCGGTATGATGTCGGATGCTTCGATGAGCGACACACGCCCGTCCAATGCACGTCTAACCAGATCGCCGTTATAGGCGGTAAGACCCGCCGTCCGTGTTTCAATGCCCAACTTCTTGCTGCCCAAACCGAGTTCATCAATCAGGCGGGCGAGATGTTCGGCCGGGTTTACCCCTTCAACATCGCGCCAGATATGTATTTGCGCGTCACTGAGCGTCGACGTCTGCTGCGCTTGCCGCAAGTCCGGTGCTCGGGTCAACAAATGCAGCTCGCCGCTGGCGGTCATCACCAAACATTGGAACAACGCAAAGCCAAACGTGTCATAGCCACATATCCAATAATGACTTTCCGGCGCGAACATCAACAAGCCATCAAGGCCAGCGGCGTCGATACGGTTTTTAGCTTTATCTAAACGTTCATCAAACTCAACACGGTCAAAGTGTATAGGCACGGCGACATCCAATCCTCATCAGCACCTTCGCGGACATCCAACCAGCATACACAATATCCCCGTCGGCATAGCATGCCGATGATGCACAAAAAAAACCGCCGTCGAGCGATGCCGACGGCGGTTTCCTTTAAAAGCGCAAAGCGGTCTTAGTCGAGTGCGACGAGATCCTCGGCAGACGCCTTGCCGTTGCGACCTTCCTGCAGTTCGTAAGATACCTTCTGGCCTTCGCGCAGTGAGTTCATGCCCGCACGCTCAACAGCCGAGATGTGAACGAATGCATCCTTGGAGCCGTCTTCCGGCTCAATAAAACCATAACCTTTGGTGGTGTTGAACCACTTCACGGTACCTTTAGCCATGTCGATATTCCTCTGACAATTGTTTGCGCCGCGCCACACCGTGTGGCCAAACGCATGTTAACGATAACATTCTCAGGGGATAACTAAGCTAAGCGGTAGTCCGCATCATTTTAGGTAACACGCATCAAATGTATCTCGCGACTTCATGATGTTCTTATTTCAGCCAAAAGTCAATCAAATTTTTGAAAAACGAACCATACCTCGAAGATGGACCTAGGCCCCCAGCGGACTTATTGTTCGCATGAAACCTACTAAGGAGTTCTCATGATTTTGCGCTCAAAGACATTCATGCATACGATCGCCATGCTCGGCATACTTGTCTTCTCCGCCCGTTCGATTGCCGATCAAACACTGTATCAACAGCCCACCTCCAGCGACGCCGTCATGATTATGTCGCCTTGGGTCCGTGCAGCCCCCCCGACGGCGCGGGTTATGGCGGGCTATGCAACGCTGCACAATCAGTCCGATCAGGCGCAAACACTGACCGGTGTTTCCAGCCCCATGTTTGAACGTATCGAAATTCATGAGAGCTATGTCGAAGGCGGTATTTCGAAAATGCGCCAACTTCCGCAGCTTGAAATCGCCGCCAACGCCATGGCGACGTTCGCACCGAACGGCAGGCATCTGATGCTAATCGGCCCTACCGCTGACGTTAAGCGTGCAGTTCGTATCGAAATGACATTCATATTCGCAGACGGCAGCAGAAAATCCCTCGACGTTGATGTTCTCAAACGCGGCAATGCGGCAACGCCCATGCAACAACACAACCACTAATCGAAGAGCATGAGTTCAGATCATGAACCATGAGAACCCCTCGCTTGATCAGGCGTAAGCACCGCCGTAACGTACATTTAGTGGCTTATGTGAGGATCGACCGTAACCGGTCGACGAATTTGGGGAGATATCAACAATGTCGGAGCAACCGCTTGGCAGCCCGGATGACGCGGCTGGCGCACCCGCTGGCGGCCTGGTCAGCACACCTATCGATGCCACCGTTCCCATGCACGAGGTCGGCACGGTCACGTTAAGTCCGACGGGTGACTTCGAAGCCGGCAGCTATCAGACCTTCACACTTGTTTATACCGCCGGCAAATTCGGGATCGACGATTCAGGTTCGATCCGCGTTTGCTTCCGTTTCGCCAGCGATCAAACACGACCGCAGTTTGAAAATCCAACAGGCCCAAACTTTACCACCATCACCGCATCCAATGACGCCGTGCTGCAATATCACTACGACCCCAAAGGCAACGTCCGACCTTGGGACCGCGCGTTATACATTAAAGTCGTACGCGGCTTTTTACGCGAAGGGGACACCATCACCATCAAGCTCGGCGACACCTCACAAGGTTCGCCCGGTATGCGGCTACAGACGTTCTGCGAAGAAAGTTACGAATTCCATACCCTGATCGATCCGATTGCCACCTATTGCTATCAGCCGGTGCCAAACCAGCCGACGATCCGCATCGTACCCGGTGCACCCGAAACGTATGTCGCCGTCGCACCGACGCTACGTGCGGTTGGCGAGGTATTTTCGGTGAAATTCAAAGGCGAAGACAAATGGGGCAATCCGTCGGATCAATGCGATCGTACATTTAAGCTCCGTGCCACAGGCCCAATTGACGGACTGCCCGCCAGCGTCAGCATTGCGCCCGGCACCCGCGCCGTCGAAATCAGCGGATTAAGCGGCGCATCTACCGGCGACGCACGCATTGAATTTTTGGATGAAAACGGCGATATCGTGACGACAACCAACCCGATTCGCTTTGCCGACGCCCCGGCGCTCAAACACTATTGGGGCGACCTGCACGGTCAGTCGGAAGAGACCATCGGCACCGGCAGTGCAGACGAATATTTCCGCTTCGCCCGCGACCTCGCATTCGTCGATGCCACCGGACATCAAGGCAATGACTTCCAGATCACATCACCGTTCTGGTCCGAGCTTGATGATCTATGCGCGCGCTATGATGTGTCCGGCGAATTCATCGCAATCCCAGGCTACGAATGGTCCGGCAACACCGGACTTGGTGGCGACCGCAACATCTATTTCCCTGACGAAGGTCGCACCTTACGTCGCTCGTCCCATGCCTTGGTCTCGGATCGATCCGACATCAGCACCGATTGCAACTCTGCCGCTGAATTGTTCGAAGCGCTGGCCCGTGACAAAGAATGGGACGTAGTCGGCTACGCACACTGCGGCGGCCGCTACGCCGACGTCAAAATGGCGCACGACGGGCGATTCGAAAAATCCATGGAAGTGCATTCCAGTTGGGGCACTTTCGAATGGCTGGTCCAAGACGCCTTCGAAATGGGCTACCGGATCGGCATCGTCTCTAACTCGGACGGTCATAAAGGCCGCCCGGGCGCGAGCTATCCGGGGGCGTCATTGTTCGGCGCCGTGGGTGGCCTGACCTGCTTCTTAGCCCCGGAACTCAGCCGGGATGCGATCTTAGAAAGCATGCGAAAGCGCCGCCATTACGCCACCACCGGAGGGCACGGCGGTCGCATGATGATCGATGTGAACGCGACGTTTACCGAGAGCGGCACACTGTATCACGATGATCCGCGCAATGGTCCGACAGACGGCCATACGTCTGACAGCGCGATGATGGGCGACATCGTGCATCTACCGGGCGGCGAGGCTGACCTCAACATCGACATTCACGCCGCCAGCCCGATTGAGCGGGTCGATATCTTCAACGGCCTCGACCTGATTGAAACCGTCCGGCCTTACACCAAGGAAGAGCTCGGTAATCGTATTCGCGTGGCTTGGGAAGGCGCTGAATACCGAGGCCGATTCCGCCAAGTGATCTGGGACGGCACCGCACACCTGTCGGACAATGCCATCGTCGATGCCAAAGCGATCAACTTCTTCAATCGTGACAAGACCCTCGATATCGTGTCTGAGACCGAGCTTGCGTGGCGTGCGCTGACGACCGGCAATATCGGCGGCTTCGACGTTTGGGTGAAAGACCCTTACGCGGGCACGCTGAAGATTGAAACGCCGTTGGTCAAAGCAGGTGTGCCGCTTGAAGACATCGGCTTCGAAGACGAAGTGTTCGATCAAAGCGACGTGCTGCCCCGGTATCTAAAAATTTTCCGGATGCCAGCGGAAAACCCGCACCGGACGTTATCGTTCTCAAAGCGCCTTGAACTAAAGCCTGAAGGCGATAACCCGATTTTCATCCGGCTCACGCAAGAAGACGGCACGCTGGCCTGGACCAGCCCGATTTATCTGTATCGCTGAGTTTGCCGACAGTCGAAGTTAACTGACTTTCGAATCGGTCGACTTCGATGTTTCGATACGATCGCGAATGCGCGACAAAAACCGTGTTGTGATGCGTTGCTCAATGGAAAGTGCTTCTGCGCGCGGGCACAGCAAACGCACATCAAAAAGAATCTGCGCAAGGTCCGTTGTATGCATCCGCACTTGTGGATCGGGCTTTCTTATATCAAGCGCCATATGGCGCCGTACCGTGGTCCAATATTTAGTCGCTTCCTCATCATATGCCGTCCACTCTGTTTGAATAGCATCGACGAGATATGCCAGATCCTCTTTCGGCCGCAAATATTCGAGCGCATTCACAGCAATCGCGAAGGTATGGAAGACGTATTGCTTGCGAATGTTCAAATTGATGATGTTGTGTGACAGGATCATCGCGTTCGGCATCGTGATAATATGCCCTGTATAGTCGTGCGATTGGTCTCCGGCGGGCGATAATTCATGCAGGATCGTGCTCATAAAACCTTCTTGCAGCACTTCGCCCCGGATATCGCCGACCTCTATCCAGTCGCCCGTGTCAAATGGACGCGTCATGGTGCGATACAGCCCCCCCGTCAGGCACATGATTACCTCTTTAGAGGCGATGACGATGGCGAGGGCAAACGCCGCGAACGTGAGCGCGAACTTGGAAAGCTCGAACGACCAGACCAGCAGCAAACCGATAAAAATCAAAATCACGGTGAAATTGCGGACCACCGACATCCATTTTCGCTTATCTGCGCTGAGAGTCTCGGAAGCGCCTTTGATAGAGCGTATGATCCCCCAACGCGCCGCCAAAATAACCGTGATCATCAAAACCGACGCGCCAATATCTCTCCATGGCAGGCCGGCAAAGGATTGCCTTAAATCTTCCATATTCATACCTTAAATCAAATTTCCCATATTAACACGATCCTAACGCCCGGTTGGGCATAAAGCAGCATGGCTAAACGCAGAACCACAAGAGCGCGAAAATCAAGCCCTGACTCCGGCCCGCCGTCAATGCTGCGCCGTCTTGTAAAGTGGACGGCAACCCTTGGCGTGTGGACATTTATCTTTGGCTTGTTCGCCGTGGGCTGGTTTTATACCGACCTGCCCGACGTCGAAGACAGCCTCGCCCCTTCGCGCCGCCCGACGGTTTGGATCATGGCGAGTGACGGCAGTGAACTTGCCGCCGCCGGTGACCTCTATGGTATCCCCGTTCGGCTGAAAGACCTGCCGCCGTCACTGCCGCAAGCGGTGTTGGCAACCGAAGACCGCCGCTTCTATGACCACTTCGGCATCGACGTGATCGGCCTTGCACGAGCCACTGTGACTAACATTCGCGCCGGGCGCATCGTTCAAGGCGGCAGCACCATCACCCAGCAGGTCGCAAAAAATCTGTTTTTAAGCCCCGAGCGTACCATCAAGCGTAAAATACAAGAGGTCATGCTGGCGTTTTGGCTGGAAAATCGGTTCTCCAAAGATCAAATCTTGGAGCTTTACCTCAACCGGGTTTACTTGGGCGCCGGCACCTATGGCGTCGATGCGGCGGCCCGTAAATATTTCGGCGTGCCGGCATCGGACCTCAGCATTTGGCAGTCGGCGATGTTGGCCGGCTTGCTGAAGGCGCCCAGCCGCTACAATCCGCACAGCAGCGACGAACGCGCCGATGCGCGCACTAAAGTCGTGCTCTCGAACATGGTCGCAGCCGGGTATCTGAGCGAAAAAGACGCCAAGGCGGCGCACATGAAAACCATGGCGGCAAACAACATCCGCCCGGGTCGCCGCGCACCGTATTTCGTGGATTGGGTCTTGGATCAGGTGCGCGATTACGTCGGTACCCGTGATCGCGACCTGATCGTTAAAACGACCTTGTCGCCAACATTGCAATACGATGCCGAGCAACGCCTTATCCAAGCTCTCAAAGGCCCCGCAAAGGGGCGTAACGTCGGCGATGGCGCTGTGGTCGTGATGTCACTGGATGGCGCACTGCGCGCCATGGTCGGCGGTGCCGATTACGGGACCAGCCAATTCAATCGGGCGACCCAGGCATCACGGCAGCCGGGCTCTGCATTTAAACCGGTGGTCTATTTAGCAGGCCTTGAGTCTGGCCTGACCCCGAACGATATCATCAGCGATTCACCGGTCAGGATCGGTGCCTGGTCGCCCGGCAACTTCGACGATAAATACATCGGCGACGTCACCATGGCGCAAGGACTCGCACGTTCGATCAATACCGTCGCCGTGCGCGTCGCGCTCTCGGCAGGCATTGACCGGGTCGCAAAAACCGCGCGCACGCTCGGCCTTGATCCGGGGGATAAACCCGATGCATCGATCGCGTTGGGGACGGCGGAGGCAACACTCCTCAACATGACAGCCGCCTACGCAGCGTTTGCCAACGGCGGCACCGGCGTCATTCCTTACGGCATCGAAGAAATTCGCGACGGCGGCGGTGCCATTGTATATCGCCGCAGCGGCTCTGGACTCGGCCAAGTCATCCCGCCACAATACATCGGTCCGATGAATACCATGCTGAAAGGCGTGATCGACGGTGGTACCGGCAGGGGGGCAAAGCTCGACAGGCCCGCAGCAGGCAAGACCGGCACGTCGCAGAATTATCGAGATGCCTGGTTCATGGGCTATACGGCGGACTATGTCGCAGGTGTTTGGCTTGGCAACGACAACGGGGTGGCTATGAAGGGCGTCACCGGCGGCAGCATACCGGCACGCTTGTGGCAAAGCGTGATGATGTCTGCACATGCAGGAATTCCGCCCCGCGACTTGTCCACGCCGCCCGGTCAAGGTGGCGGTAACGATAGTGATCCGGGTTTCTTCGCACGATTGTTTGCGACCATTGAGGGCGCCAAGAAAGACGCCGCCAAAAAAATTGAGACCATGGCGCCTAATACATCTGGCACGCCTTCGCGCGAAAAATCAGCGCCCGCAGGTTCGAACGAGCTGCCATTTGGACTATCAGACCGGAACTAGAGATGTGCGCGTCCGCGCCACGGCACGAACGCCGGCACGCAGGCGCGATAAGCAGCGTAGGCATCGCCATAGCGCGCGATCAATCGACGCTCTTCAAGCCACGTCCCGACCACTAAATACACACTGCCGAAAAACGCCGTCATCAGGCCCAGCGGAGACCACGCAGCCCCCCACAAAATTAAAAAGACGGCACTGTACAGGGGGTGGCGCACATATCTATGCAACCCGTCTATTCTAAGCGGTCCGTCTTCGTCCACAGCGCCCCCGCCTTTCGCGGCGCGCACCTGAGCGGTGCCGGCGAAGCGCCCGAGATCATAGCCGCCGAGCGCTAAAAACATCAAAACCCAGCCGGCAATTTCGAGACCACCCAGCACAACTTTCTGCGTCCCTGAAAGATCATACGCCGGCAATGCACCGAGAAATGCATGGCCACCCAAAAACACGGCGACGAGCGTGACGATGGCAAACCCGTTGTATGCCAATCGATAGCCCGCCCCAAGCCAGCCATGAAGCCGTGCTTTCATACTCTCACTAGCCAACAACGAATGAGCCAGACCGAACACCGCCCACATCGCCCCATATACGGCGACGTCAATAAGCGGCAGCGGCGTCGACATCAATTGGCCTTATGTTTCTTTGGGGGCGGCGTTCATACGGCGAATGGTGTCGGTCGTCGAATGCCCGGGCTTCAACGCGGCAAGCACGACCTGCCCGCCCCACCCCTGCACGAGGTCAGCACCGACAACTTCATCAATCGTGTAATCAGCGCCCTTCACCAGAACGTCCGGGCGCAATTCACCGATCAACTCATACGGGGTGTCTTCAGAAAAGATCACCACGAGGTCGACCGACCCGAGCGACGCGAGAACAGCGCTTCGCGCCGCTTCATTTTGAACGGGTCGCTCATCCCCCTTAAGGCGCTTGACCGACACGTCGGCATTCAAGCCGACAACCAGCCGGTCACAAGCGCCCCGCGCCTGCGCCAACAGCGCAACGTGGCCCGGGTGCAGCAGATCGAAGCAACCATTGGTAAAGCCGACTTTGTGCCCCTGCCGGCGCCAACGCGCGATACGATCCAGAGCCTCGGTCGCGGTCAGCACTTTTGCCTCAGCATCTGAAATATCTTGATGATGCAAGGCGGCGATAATTTCAGACGCATAAGCCGCCGCCGTGCCGACCTTCGCCACCACAATTCCGGCTGCGGTGTTAGCGACACACGCAGCATCAATCACCGCAGCGCCCGCACCGATCATCGCGGCCACGGCGGCGACCACCGTGTCGCCTGCGCCGGACACGTCAAACACTTCGCGACTTTCAGCGGCCAGATGCTGGGCGTTGCCTTCGGCATCGATCAAGGTCATGCCATCCGCGCTCCGCGTCACCAACATACCGCCGAGCCCATGTTTCGAAATCAGCGAAAGGGCCGCCGCCGTGATCGCTGCATCGTCTGCGACCGTCGTGTTTGCGGCGTGTTCCAATTCTTTGCGGTTGGGCGTAATCAGGCTGGCGCCCGGATAACGACCGAAGTCGTCCCCCTTCGGGTCCACGACCACCGGCTTGCCGGCATCACGTGCGGCGGCAATGATTTTCGCCGCCCGACCATCGGCCAACACACCCTTGTCGTAATCCGACAGCACCACCGCGTTGCAGTTGGGGATCGCCGCCAGCGTCGCGTTTAACACGGCATCACCGATCTGATCTGAAAACGGCTCGCTCGATTCCCAATCGGTCCGCAGCATTTGCTGATTGCCCGCGAGATAGCGCACCTTAATCGTCGTCGGTCGCGTCGCATCGGCAATCAATTCAACAGAAACTCCGGTGTGCTGCGCCAATGCCGCTTTCAGTTCGTCCGCAGCCGCATCCGCACCGGCAACCCCGATAAACGTCGCCGACACACCGAGTGCCGCCAAGTTCCGCACCACGTTCCCTGCCCCGCCCGGCATTGCGTTCTCGTGACGCACGCGCAGGATTGGGATCGGCGCTTCCGGTGAAATCCGTTCAACATCGCCGCTGACGAAGCGATCCAACATCGCATCGCCGACGACGAGGATGTGTGCACCCTTAAGTTTTTCAACCCACGGAATAAGGTTGGAGCGATCCGTCATACCAATCCCAACTCGATTTCCAATGCGCCGCACAGCATTTGACCGAGCGTAATATGCATTTCCTGAATGCGCGCCGTGGTATTACTCGGCACGATCAACAACGGGATCGCAATACCAACCAACTTACCGCCGTCTTTGCCGCCAAGTGCCGCCGGTGTGATGTCCATACTTTTCGCAACGTGCAATGCACGCAAAACGTTTTCAGAATTGCCCGAGGTCGAAATACCGATGGCAACGTCGCCCGGCTTGCCCAAGGCTTCGATCTGGCGCGCGAAAATATTCTCAAAGCCAAGATCATTGCCGCCTGCGGTCAGCGCCGAGGTATCCGTGGTCAACGCAATCGCCGCCAAAGGTGCGCGGTCAGTTTTGTAGCGGATCGTCAGTTCCGTCGCCAAATGCTGGCAGTCGGCCGCGCTGCCGCCGTTGCCGAAGAACATCAACTTACCACCATGGCGCAAGCATTCCGCAGTGCGTTCTAACAACTGCGCAAATGACGGACCGCACGCTGCGCGGGTCTTTGCGACGACATCTTCATGCTCGTCAAATTCGCTCGTGAAAAAGGCATCAATATCCATCAATTTATCCTACACCGAGATACGGGTGCCGGTCCTGAGACTTTCGACCACGGCAATCGTTGCCGCCGACGTCTCGATCAATTCGGCTTCATCAATAGGCGGCGCACCGCCGACACGCACGGCCGCGACAAACGCAGCCAATTGTGCAACATGACCTTTGTTTTGCGTGGCCGAGCGTTCAGACGATTTTCCGTCAGCGACCAGCGTCAACGTCCGAAAGTCATCAAGCACCGCCGCGCGTCCGCCTGCGAACATTTCAATTCGTTCTTTTGCGAGCGCGGTATCGCCAAGCGCGGTGTAGACAATGCTGGCGAGACTGCCGTCGACAAACCGGATGTGCGCTGCGACATCATCCCCACTGCCACCGGCGACCGCCGCCGCTTGAGCATCGACGCTTTCGATCCGCTGCCCGACCAAATGGCGGGCAAGGTCAATGAAATGGCACATTTCGCCCAATATGCGCCCACCACCCTCGCTCGCAGATTGCGTCCAATGGACGCCGTCGATGGCACCCCCGTTGACGCGAAGCGTGACCACACGAGGGCCTTTGGTATCGGCAAAGTGCGCGGTCATTTCGGCGACCTGTGGCGCAAAACGCCGGTTGAAGCCGACCTGCACAAAGCCCGAACTTTCGTTCAGCGCGGCGATCACGTCGTTCAACTGGTCCAAATCAAGCGCCAACGGTTTCTCAACGAAAACCGACTTACCGGCGCGGAGTGCGGCGGCGGTCAACTCGGCATGACTGTCATGACGGGTAGCAATGACGACAGCATTGATATCGGCGTCGGTGAACATGCTGTCTGACTCGCTGCTCGCAACTTCGAAGCCATAGGTGTCAGCACCATGTTCCGCGTTCACGCCTCGCGCCGTGGCCAACGTCTTGAGCCGCACGGCGCCGTCGGATTTTAACGCCGGCAGCAAAACCGCGCGGGCAAAGTTGCCGCCGCCAATCATACCGATCACGCAGGCACCGGCGCCCGAAGTTGCCCGACGCCCTGCCGCCTTCATGGTCATCGTTCGGGCCGCTGGATCGGACGCACCGCTGTAACTCAAAATCACACCGAGGCAGCGCTCGGTGCCACCGGTCACCAAGTCATACGCTTTTTCAGCGGTTTCAATCGGAAAGGTATGCGTCGTCAAGACACCGACGTCGAGCCTGGGCGCGCGCATCGGCACCATCAAGCGCAGCACTTCTGCCAAGTTTTCGGTTTCAGTCCAACGCACCCAGCCTTCGGGGTATTTAACTCCGCGTCCTTCGAAGTCCGGGTCATAACGGCCGGGCCCATAAGATCTTGAAACCGTCAGATTGAGCTCTTTTTGCATGAACGTCTGATACGGAAACTCAGTCCCGGTCAGACCGACCATAACAATCCGTGCCCGATCCCGTGCCAAATCGGCAGCCAGAGAAAGCGGCTCACTGGAACTGGTCGCAGCCGCATTCAGTACCGCGTCGGCACCACGCCCATCGCTCAAATCCATCACCGCCCTGGCGGCGTCGGCATCCGGCTTAATCGCCAACTCGGCGCCCAAGTCGCGGGCCAATTGTAAGCGGTCTTCGGCATAATCCAACGCGACGACCCGCGCACCGGCCAAAGCCAAGAACCGCATCGCCATCTGCCCGACCAAGCCGCATCCGATCACGGCAACGACGTCACCAAGCCCGACCTGCATATTGCGTACCGCGTGCAAAGCGATAGCCCCGACAGTGCCATAGCATGCCTCGTCATCGGTCACCGTATCTGGGATGCGCGCAACCAAATTGCGCGGCACGGCATTTAATTCTGCGTGATTGGCGATCCCGGCGCCGGCCATCGCGACCCGGTCACCGACACGAAACTCACCTTCAAGCCCGGCACCAATTGCGACCACCTCACCAGCTGCCGAATAGCCCAACGGCAAGGGCTCGTCCAAGCGAGCCATGACCGCTTTCCATGTATTCCAAAGGCCTTCTTTCTTGGCTTTTTCGAGCACTTTTTTCACCAAATCCGGGCGCGCTTGCGCTTTGGCCGCCAAGTTTTTCTTGGCGAAGTCAACGACCATCCGTTCGGTGCCCGCCGAAATCAACGACGCTTTCGTACGCACCAAAAGATGCCCGCCCCGCACACCCGGTGCCGGCACATCTTTAAGGGCCAGCTTGCCGGTCCGACGCGATTGAATGACCTGCTTCATGGAATCTGATTTACCACGTTTGTTTAGGGTTAGGTCACGTCTTGGAAATATTTAATGGTCCGGCCGAGTCCTTCGCGCAATTGGATCGTCGGCTCCCAATCCAAGGTCGCTTTCGCAAATGTGATATCCGGGCATCGCTGCATCGGATCGTCTTCGGGCAGTGGCTTTAATATGATCTCAGAGTTCGAACCGGTCAGCTCAATGACAATCTCGGCCAGTTGGCGGATCGTGAATTCGCCTGGATTGCCGAGGTTCATCGGCCCGATCACGTCGTCGTCCGCGTCCATAAGACGCATCATACCGTCAACCAGATCATCGACGAAACAGAACGAGCGGGTCTGCGCGCCATCGCCGAACAGGGTCACTGGCTCGCCTCGCAGCGCTTGGATGATGAAGTTGGACACCACGCGCCCATCGTTCGGATGCATCCGCGGGCCGTAAGTATTAAAAATACGGCACACACGAATACTCAAATTATGCTGACGATGGTAATCGAAAAACAAGGTCTCGGCGCAGCGCTTGCCTTCGTCGTAGCATGCACGCGGCCCAATCGGATTGACGTTACCTTTATAGCTTTCCGGCTGCGGGTGCACTTCGGGGTCGCCGTAAACCTCGCTGGTTGAAGCTTGTAAAATTTTTGCTCCGGTCCGCTTCGCCAGACCCAGCACGTTGATCGCGCCATGAACACTTGTTTTTGTGGTTTGCACCGGATCGTGCTGGTAGTGTACAGGCGATGCCGGGCATGCCAGATTGAAGATTTCATCAACTTCAACATACAGCGGAAACGTCACGTCGTGACGGATAAGCTCAAAATTCGGCGCATCCAATAGATGCGCAATATTCGCTTTGTTGCCGGTAAAGAAATTATCAAGGCAAATCACATCGTTACCGCGCGCCACCAAGCGTTCGCACAGGTGTGATCCGATAAAACCCGCCCCACCGGTCACCAGGACTTTTTTTGCTAAAAGTGCGCTTACGCTCATGTCGTCGACTACCCCACCGTTGATGGACACGGAAACTAACACCGGCGCCCCGTGTGGCCAAGGCGAAAGGCCATTATTGCAGACACTTAAGTCGCAAAAACACGGAAGTCTCTATATCAAAACATCATGTATTTGGTAATCTCTGGTGTGCTATCCCTTGCGCTGACACAATAGTTAAGCGGTTAATGATGGGTTCACGCCCATGTTATCGTTAACGGTTTGTGAAACACGTCGCACTAAAAGGTAACGATGGTCGAGGCACTCGATAAATCTATGACACAGGAGGCTGCGCTCCTGGAAAAGCTTACTCGGATTGAAGAAAATCCGACGGGTTGCTTTGCCGTACACATACATCTTTCGCAACTCAGGCCAAATAACCGCCAACCGCACTTTATTAATATTGCCGCGCGCGCCTTCGACAACTTAGTCAACAGCACCGATGCCATACTTTATCCGATGATGAACCAAGACATCGTGTTGGTGTGTCGCGAAGTCATGGTCGAAGACATCGACCCGTATATTGAAAAAGTCCGCACGCTTTTCAGCGAAGACCCGCTCGCCAGCGATCAAGACGAATACGAGGACCGGCTGTCGACTTGGTACGATCTTGCGTCAAAAGAAGATTTTGCCGCGTTTTTCTCCGTCAGTTCGGAACTCGTCGTCAAAGCGGAAGCGATCATCGACGAGATGAAGCGCACCCGTGCGGAACAAGAAGGCCAGAACGTCGGCGATCCATTGACGGCGCGAAACCTTGCCGCCATCAACCAAAAACTACAGTCGACCCGCATTGCCGACTTGATCCGCCAGCAGACCTGCATCCGCATCGCGCCCGGCAAAGCGGGCGAATTGGTATTCCGCGAGCATTTTGTTGCAATGGGTGAGCTTAAAGAGCGCGTCGCACCGGCTGTTAATTTGTTTACCAGCCCGTGGCTGTTTCAATACCTGACGGAAACACTAGATAAGCGGGTGCTCGCCGTGATCGGGCGCAAGAACTTTGCCGAATTGAAAGAGCCGATCAGCCTGAACCTGAATATCGGCACCGTGCTTTCCAGAGATTTTGCCAACTTCAATCGGGTTGTCGGCGACCATGCATCGAAAATGCTGATTGAGTTCCAAGTCATCGATATTTTCGCCGACATGAACACCTACGGCTATGCCCGCGATATGCTGCGCGACCGCGGCTATCGTGTGATTGTGGATGGCGTAAACCCCTTGGCGATGCAGTTCTTTGATCCTTCGACGCTGAAGCCGGATTTCATCAAAATCGCGTGGGATAGGGCGTTTGAAGACGATGCTGACGATGCCGGACGCATAAAAACGTTCAAAGAGATCGTGCGCCAAGCCGGCAAAGACAGCATCGTGCTGGCCAGGGTCGACAGTGAAAAGGCCGTTAAATTCGGGCTCGGGCTCGGGGTTTCTCGCTTTCAGGGATATTTCATCGATAAGCTTGTGCAGGCAATGATGAAGTCCAAGGTCAAACAGAAGGCAAAGCCAAAGGCACCCACAGCCAAGGCAGGCTCGGCATGAGACGGCGAGGGCAGTAACGCATATGGCAACGCCACCGGATAAAATGCCGTCGCAAGAAAAGCTGCTCGTCGATTACATTCATCGGCTCGAGAAGCACAAAGACGGGCGCGGTGTGGTGCAGGTGCACCTGTCTCAACTACGCCCATTCAATCGGCGCGAACAGCACATCCGCACGGCCAGCGGACACTTTGAACAAATGGTCAAGGATATGAGCGGCCAGCTGATCACGCTAAAGAATTCAGATCTGTTCTTTATCTTTAAAAACAAGATAAAACCGCAGGTCGAAACCACGGTTCAGAAAATCCGCTTTCTTTTCGGCGATGACCCGTTGGTCGAAGACGAAGGCACGGACGGGCGCGTTTTCGCCAGTTGGTACGACGCTGCGACACAGTACGACGATATTGTGCAACTAGCGCAAGGACTTGCCGAAGCAGAGGAAAAGCGCCAGACCGAAGTGCGCAGCCGCATGGACGCGCGCCAACGCCTAAAAGAGAAACAGAAAAAGGGCGAGCCGCTGACGCCCAGCGTATTGGCCAAAGTCGAAGACGCACTATCACGCGCCGACCTTTCAAACTTGGTCCGCCGTCAGTTCATCTGTGTTGTGGATGAAAAAATGGTGCCTGAGCAACTGTTCAGCGAACTATTTATTTCGATCCAAGATTTGCGCGAAACGATTTTACCCGGCGTCAATTTGGTCTCTAACCGTTGGCTGTTCCAACATCTGACCGAGACCCTAGACCGGCGGGTTTTGTCGATGCTGATGAAAACCGACGCAGTATCGATCTCTGGCGACATCAGCTTCAACATCAACGTCAAAACCCTGTTGTCGAGCCAGTTTCAAGTGTTCGACGATAACCTTTCGGCAGCGCGCCGAGGTGCCATCGTCATCGAATTGCAGAAAGAAGATATCTTTTCGGACCTTTCGTCGTTTTTGTTCGCGCGCGAGTTTGTTCAGACCAAAGGCTACCGTTTGTTGCTGGACGGGCTCACTCTTGAAACCTTGCCGGTCATCGACCGCGAGCGTTTGGGCACCGACATGGTGAAGTTGGTCTGGCATCCGAATTTGGTCGACGGTGGCGAAGAAGTGCACGATCTGTTGAGCGGCATGCTTGAGCGCGACGGGCCGGAGAAGTGGATATTATGTCGCTGCGATAACCGCGAAGCCATCGACTTCGGGCGGTCGGTCGGCATCAATCGATTCCAAGGGCGCTTCGTGGAAAACCTCATTGCCGAAGACAATCGCCGCCGCGAGCTTTTGCGCCTAAAACGTCGCATTGAACGGAGTTCCGAGCCGGAGACGGAGTAAAGCGCGCTGATCAGGCGTCTTTTTCGCTGATCCCGGCGTCCGCAAACGTCGCCATCCCAGCATGACAAGCAGCCGCAGCACGGACGATGTTGATCGCTAGGGCCGCTCCTGACGCCTCACCCAAACGCATATTCAAATCCAAAATCGGCTTTAGGCCGAGCGCATCCAATAACCGCTGATGCCCAGGCTCCGCCGACACGTGGGCGGCCATAGTGTGATCAAGTGCGCCCGGCGCCGCGTGCGCCAACGCCGCTGCCGCCGCGCCGCAGACGTAGCCGTCCAACAACACCGGCACGCGCCGGATGCGGGCCGCGACAATCGCACCCGCCATGGCAACAAGTTCACGCCCACCTAGACGCCGCAACATATCCATGGGACCTGTCGCTTTTGGCCCATGCAATGTCACAGCACGGTCCACGACGTCGGCTTTCAACGTCAGTGCCGCACCGGCCACACCGGTGCCGGGTCCCGTCCAATCCTGCGCTAAGCCACCGAACAACGCATGACTAAGGGCAGCAGCTGCGGTCGTGTTCGCAATCCCCATCTCTCCGACCGCCAACAGATCACATCCATCAGGTAGCGCCGACCAACCGATGTTGAATGCCGCGATAAAAGCGTCTTCACGCATCGCCGGTTGGTGCGTGAAATCCGCCGTCGGCTGATCCAGATCAAGCGGCACCACCTTGAACGTTGCCCCGGCATCTAGGCTCAATTGATTGACTGCGGCTCCGCCGGCATTGAAGTTAGCGACCATCTGCACCGTTACTTCGGGCGGAAATGCCGAGACCCCTTGCGCAGCAACGCCGTGGTTTCCTGCGAACACCAACACAGCCGGTGCACGCACGGCGGGCGGTGCGAGATCCTGCCAAGCCGCCAGCCACGCTGCGATGTCTTCCAGTCGACCCAAGGCGCCCGGCGGCTTGGTCAGCGTGCTTTCGCGGGCTTGAGTCGCCGCACGCGCCGTCTCACCGGGCCCCGGCAAGTCCTTGAGGATCGCGTACAACGCATTCAAATCATTGGGTGCTTCGATCATGGGCCGGATCATAAGTGGCATGAAGGCGTGCTGAAAGCTTATTTCCAGCGCTTGGCAACGGTGGCGGAATTCAGTGACAGACAAGCCCGTGCACGCTAGAAATCCGCCATGTCAGACATCGCACCCCGTTTCGCCCCGATTCGCGATTTCCGCGTCGCCGTGTCGTTCCTGACGCGAATCCCGGCCGGCTGGATCGAAAATATGCATGCAGGCGACCTGACCCGGGCCGCGTGGGCATTTCCCGTCGTGGGTGTTTTGGTCGGCGGGATCAGCGGTGGCGTACTCTATCTGGCGGCAGGTCAAAGCCTGCACCCGCTGCTCTGCGCGTTGATCGCGCTGGCGTTGCAGGCATTGATCACCGGCGCATTGCACGAAGACGGCTTAGCCGATGTGGCAGACGGCTTCGGCGCCCGCGACCGCAGCCGGATTTTCGAGATCATGCGAGACTCGCGAATCGGCAGTTACGGCGTACTCGCACTCGTCTTCAGCATCGCAATCAGAAGTGCCGCACTTGCCAGCATACCCGGACCAGGTATGGCGTGGGCCGCGATGTTGGCAGCAGCGGCGATGTCGCGCGGTGTGTTGCCTCTGGTGATGACGATGGTTGCGCCGGCGCGGCCCGACGGCCTGTCCCATAGCGCCGGTCGGCCTCCGATGCCAATCGCCTGCATCGCCCTTGGAATCGGCTTCATCACCTTATTTGTCTGTCTAACGGTGCAGGCCGCGTTCGCCGCAATCTTAATCGGCGCGCCGCTGATCGCCCTTGTTTTGTTATGGGCGCTGCGCAGACTGGGCGGCCAAACCGGCGACGTATTGGGCGCGCTTCAACAAATGACCGAAATCGCGGTGCTGATCGGCGCTGCAGGATGGAGCTTGAGTTATCCATGAGCACTGAAACAACCCGTTGGTGGCTGGTCCGCCATGCCCCTGTGGTCGGCGTCGAAGGCATCATTTACGGTGCCAACGATGTCGAATGTGACTTGTCGGACCTGACCTCGTTTCAGGCATTGGCACGGCGACTACCGGGCGACGCTGAATGGTATACGTCGCACCTCAGCCGCGCCAAATTGACGGCCAAAACGATCCGCGACGCCGGTCTCAAGACCCCGGATCCGATCATTGACGAACGCTTTGGCGAGCAGTCTTTTGGCGATTGGCAAGGCCGCACCTGGGATGAAATGCGCGGCGTCGATCCCGTCGTGTATGACAAGTTCTGGGATGACCCGGTGCGCAACCGCACTCCCAACGGGGAGAGTTTCGCTGACCAAATCCACCGTGTCGGCGAGGCCATCGAACATTACACGGAAAAGCATGCAGGCCGCGATATCGTCTGTGTGTCACACGGCGGCACCGTACGTGCCGCGGTCTCGCACGCGCTCAATCTTGACCCGGCCGCTGGCATGGCCCTGACCGTGCACACGCTCTCGGTGACGGTGATGGAACACGTGCCGGGTGGATTGTTGCGTGGCAAAGGGGCCGGCTGGCGGATATTGAACGTCAACCGTCCGGCCCGCGAAGACCACTGATGGCAGCGGCTACCCCCTTAGCACAAGCGACTTTGGTGCTGGGCGGCGCACGCTCGGGCAAAAGCCGCTATGCGGAAAGTCTGATTGAGGCTGAAGGCGGCGGTATCTATATCGCCACCGCACAGGCCTTCGACAGCGAAATGACGGACCGAATCGGCAAACACCGTGAACGCCGCGGCGAGGTATGGCGAACCATCGAAGCACCGACCGACCTATTGGGGGCCCTGACCTCGCCCGCCTGCAAAAGCCAACCGGTGTTGGTGGATTGCCTGACGCTCTGGGTGTCCAACTTGATGATGAATGACCACGATGTGGCCCGCGAAATTTCCATGCTATGCGCGGCAGTACCAAGCCTTGACGCCAGGGTGGTTTTCGTTTCCAACGAGGTCGGCTTAGGCATCGTGCCGGAGAACGCCATGGCACGGCAATTTCGCGATTACGCCGGGATCTTGCATCAAGAAATCGCGCGCGTCGCTAAACGGGTCGTATTCGTGACCGCCGGCCTGCCCATGATGATGAAGGACGAAGACTAACATGAAGATTCCAGCCACCGTCATTACCGGGTTTTTGGGCGCCGGAAAAACCACGTTGATCCGCCACATTTTAGCCAACGCCAATGGACGACGCATTGCGCTGATCATCAATGAATTCGGTGACATGGGCGTCGACCGGGACGTCGTCAACGGATGCGGCTTCGAAGGCTGCGACGAAGACGACGTGATTGAACTGGCCAACGGCTGCATCTGCTGCACCGTCGCAGACGACTTTCTGCCGACCATAGAAAAGCTGTTGAACCGTGCCGAGCCGCCCGAGCACATCATCATCGAAACCTCGGGCCTGGCGCTGCCGAAACCGTTGGTTAAAGCCTTTAACTGGCCGGAAATACGAGCAAAGGTCACGGTCGACGGCGTCGTCGCCGTGGTCGACGGCCCGGCAGTCACCGCTGGGCGTTTCGCCGATGATCCCAACAAAGTGCAACAAGCCCGCGAAGCCGACGACAATATCGACCATCACTCGCCGCTTGAAGAAGTCTTCGAAGACCAACTGCTGTGTGCAGACCTCGTGCTGCTGAACAAAGCGGACTTGGTCGCCGACGCCGACAAGGCGAGCTTGAGCGCAACCATCCAGCGTGAAATCCGCCCGGGCGTAAAAGTCGTCGAGACAACCAACAGCAACATTGACCTAAACGTGTTGCTGGCCATGAGCGCAGCCGTCGAAGACGATCTGGACGCCCGCCCCTCGCATCATGATGGGGAAGACGACCATGACCATGACGACTTCGAAAGCTTTTCCGTCACCTTGGATGATGTGACGGATCCAGCCGCCCTCGAAGACCGCATCAAGGCGGCGACGATCGCGCACGATATTTTGCGTGTGAAGGGTTTCGTCAATGTACCCGGCAAGCCGATGCGCCATGTCGTGCAAGCGGTCGGCCCGCGTGTGGATCGTTATTTTGACCGCGCATGGCAGGACGGCGAAGCGCGGCTCAGCCGACTTGTCGTGATCGGCGAGACCGGGCTTGATCGCGCCGCCATCGCCCGCGCTTTGCAAGGCTGATGGCGCGATAAACTAGGACCTTTTTCTAATGCACCTCCTTGCCGCACAACCCGGCGCGGTTACCGATGGCGAA
>TARA_R110001599_G_scaffold60939_3_pt1 | contig 62246 bp, 41 predicted proteins | sample TARA_R110001599 | Tara Oceans TARA_R110001599 (sample SAMEA4398360) | marine metagenome | biome: Polar Biome; feature: [MES] marine water layer (ENVO:01000295) within the mesopelagic zone...; material: water (ENVO:00002006), including particulate matter (ENVO:01000060) such as...... | reverse complement strand
TATCCAGCGTGGCTCTCAGCCCATCGGTAGTGTTGATGGTAGAAATATCGGCCGGTAAGCCTAGCGCTTGTTGCATTAGTTCAGGCGAAGCTTGCCACTTGGCCAATAACGCACGGCTTTTCTCAGTGGCGAAATCCTTGAGCCGGTCGCTTGCGGTATAGCGTGCAGGCAGGTCAGCGATTAGTTGAGAAAGGCTACCCCCATGTTGGGCGGCCATTACCATTAGCGTAAGCGCGGGCAGTAGCGCGTCGCGGGTAGGCAGTGCCGCGAGCTGACGGCCATCATTTTCCAGTTTGCTGCCGAGTAAAAAACCACCGTTGGCCTCGAACCCCGCCACTCGCGCAAACCGCTGGCTAAGTTTGGCCATACTGTCCAGCACATACGGCGAGCCAATACGAGTACGCTCGACGACCTGAAAGGCACCGCAAGCCTCAATGGCTGTATTGCAGCTGACCGGTACCGCCAGCGCTTCAATACCTAAAGCGCGAGCGCAAAGCAACCCGACAATATCCCCTCGCTGCCAAGTGCCCGTTTCATCGCCTAACAAGGGGCGGTCGCCATCGCCATCGGTTGAAAACAGTGCATGCAATTGGTGCTGAGCGGCCCAGGCTTGGCCCTGGGCCTGGTCTTCATCGCTGACAGCTTCGGTGTCGACAGGCACAAACGCCTCGCTGCGGCCTAATACCACCACGTCAGCCCCTAGCTCGCTCAAAATATGCGCGTTCAAATCACGCCCAGCGGCAGAGTGCTGATATAAACCTACCCGCCAACCTTTTAATGGCTCGCCAGGAAACCAATGAGTGAAGCGTTCCGAATAGGCCTGATTAGCAGCTTCAGAAACCTGGCCGCGCGCGGGCGCCGGTAGGGCAGGCATGACTGTCTCAGCGTTAAGAATAGCGGCTTCATCCGCCTTGGTGATCTCGCCGTCCGGGCGGTAAAACTTGATACCGTTACGGTCAAATGGAATATGGCTACCGGTAATCATGATGCACGGCACGCCATCCGCCATTGCCTTTAGCGCCAATGCAGGCGTTGGTAACACACCGTAGTCATCTACCTTAATTCCCAGCGCATGGGCAGCACTGGTACAGGCTGCCGCCATGGCCGGGCTGCTTGGGCGGCGGTCCATACCTAACGCAATACGCTCCACCGAAAACGACGCCTGCATGGCTGAAATAAAGGCCACGGTAAAGGCCGCGCATACCTCGTCTGAAAACTGCTCTACCAAACCTCGTGCACCGCTGGTACCAAAGGCGATGCCGCTATCATTAATAATCGCGGTAGTGGAACGTGCTGAACTCAACGTATTTCTCCTGGAAAAAATGCCTGTAGCGAGTTTAACACCCCAGGCGGGAAGCGCTATGGGCCGCGGTAGTGATGAGTAGGCCGTTAGCGTGAAGAGTTTGCAAAAAAAATGGCCCCCGCAAGCGGAGGCCATTGTCGTTCACTACAGTCATCGTAGCGTCAGTTGCTACATAGCGATGACTTAAACTTCAGGAACTAGGTTTAGACCCACCAAAATCGGATCGTGGTCTGAGCTGCGGAACGCATCATCAGCGTACAGATTGTCATCCTGACGACCGTTGGTGAAGTCGGTGTTGTAATCCAGGGCCGACGCTTCATCCGCGTTGATGTGCCAGGTCGTGGTTCCCGTTACTTGCTCGGCAAGCGTTTCACTGGCAAGGGCATGGTCCAGCGAACCCCAGAACCCATCGAAGACGTAGCTGTAATCATCATCTAGCAGCTCAAAGCCTGCATCTTTGAGAGTAGTAATGGGGTCTTCCATAGCGTAGGCGTTCAAGTCACCTAGAATCAGCACGTCACTGTCATCACTGCCAGTGGGCTTGGTGGCTAACCAATCACGCAGTTCCTTAGCAGCCTCAACCCGGGTAGGGTTGTTGTTGCCTTGACCATCACCGATGGCCTCTTCGCCATTAACCACACTGCCTTTGGATTTGAAGTGGTTGACCACCACGGAGAACTCAGCGCCATCGTTGTCTTTAAACGTCTGCATCACTGGCGCGCGGTTTGCTGTCGCGAAAGCACCATCGGTCTTGGTGGCCGCACTACCAACAGCCGTTACTGCTTGGCTGTTGTAGATAACGCCTACGGAAATCGCATCATCTCCTGGGCTAACTTCGTTGTTTTCCCCATCACGAGTAATGCTGTAAGCCCAGGTAACGTCCGTGATGCCTTTGTTCAGTACATCCGCATTTAATGCGTCGACCAAGGCAGCCAATGCGCTATCTTCACCGTAACCGTTGTTCTCGATCTCCATCAGGCCGACCACATCAGCACCGCTCGTATTGATAGCTTCAACAATTTTGGCTTCCTGGCGGGCAAACTCTTCGGCACTGTCTGCGCCGCGTGGGTCGTGTTCGATCTCATTTAGCGTCACTGTTTTATTGCTACCTTCATCAAGCGTGTTGAAGTAGTTCAGCACATTGAACGAAGCGACAGTGATATCGGCGTTGCCAAGAGCCTCTGCATCCGGTGCTGCGGGGCGGTCTGCGCCGGTAAAGTCCAGGCCATCGACGTTTTGCACTTTCCACTCATCAAAGGTGAAATCAAGTACACCTTCGAGAGTTTGGAGTTCGTCGCCGCCACGCAGTGGATTATTGGCGGAAAGCTCGTCACCGTTACGGCCATAAATAATTGGATCAACATTTTTTGACGAATTCGCGTCATCGATTTTGATAGTGCGGGTTTCGGCGTCGTCAAGCCAAGCGCTATAGCCTTCCACATCAGGTGCGTTGACTTCGGTGAACTGCTCTAAGCGGCCACCAGAGGACAGTGCCACTTGACCGTATTGACCCAGCTCAAAAAGCTCCGTCACGACCAAAGGCTCACCGTTCAGCGCTTCGATAGCGACACGCATGCCCTCAAAGGCTTCCAGGCCTTGCTGGTCAGTAAACGGCATAACAACACGCTGACTTTCAGGCAGGGGCATCACGTCAGTCAGCACGTCCAGACTATCGCGATCAGCGCTTAGCTGAGTTTTTTCGAAATATTCAGATACCTCACCGCTAATGCGGATCTGGTTACCAGCCGAAAGCTGTGCTAACCAATCACCACTGCCGCTGCCTGCGTAAACAAAGATACCTTCCGACGTCGCATCATTATCGTCGTTATCGCTATCTTCTTCCTGCAAAAAGAAACCATCCAGCCCCGGCGTTACCATCGTCACGATGCCTTCCAGCGTGACATTCTCGCCCTCTAGCGCGCTGCTGGCGGCATCGCCCTGCACCTCAGAGATCAGCGTAATATCCACCTGCGGCTCATTGGCAACGCTAGGCGAGGCCAGTGTAGGCACATCGCTGTTGTCACCACCGGCAATGGCAGAGCTAAGCGCGCCGTTGCTTTCAGCTGTGGTAAAGGCTTTTAAATCAACGTCCCAAGAGGCCGCATCAAAACCATCAGTATCCGGGTAGTCAGCCATCGCCACTTGGTTACCATCAACACGTGGGTCGCCTTGCCATAGCGTGACAGCATCGCCACCACCCCCCAGGCCAGAAGCGTCCTCGGCATAACCGATTTTCAGCGTATCGATGTTGTTTAGATTGCTCCACGCAGAGCGGAACTCAGCGACGGAATCGGCACCACCATCCACCATCACAATCGCAGACTCACCGGCAGCCAGGGTAGTTAACCCTTGAATTTCAATGGAATCGACTGGGTCAGCGCTGTCATCGTCGTAGTAAAGCGGCATGTTACTGAAATCAAGCGTCTCGTTAGAGCGGTTGGTAATTTCAAACCAGTCCGCCGTCACATCAGAACCGCTTTGTCCTGACCAAATTTCGGTAATGGCCAACCCAATATCCTGCTCGCCCGGTACATAAGGGGCGTCCATGGTACCTAGTTGGAAATCGATGGTGGTGTTAGCAGGCAACGTATTTTGCTCAAACGACCAGTTTGACGCGTCACCAATCTCGCTAAGCAACTCATCTGCTGTGCCGTAACCATCGCCGGTAAACGCTGCATTACGTGCATCACCAACGGCAACGGCCGTGACACCAACTTCAAGACCCGACGGAAGGGCGGAGTTATTAGAAGAATCAGCGGTTTCCTGCCAAGTGTCGCTATTGGTTTGAACCGCATAGATAAATTCAGGATCAGTGGCGTCGCCGGTGAACGCGAGCACCTGGTCGCCACCTACTGCGAGATTGAAACTTTTATCGCCCACATCGCTATTGCTGGCAGAGGTAAACTGTTCAGCATCCGCCGTGTAGGTAATAACCGTGCCCGCCGCTACTCCGCCTTCAGGTGCTGTCCACTTAACGGCACCTTCATTGGCGCGGAACCCATCGCCCGTCCAGCCGGAATCGGTAAAGGTGATTTCCGCGCCTTCGCTGATACCTTGCAGAGCAACAAACTGGAAGGTTTTTTCGGTAGCACCGACCGACGTGATCGCAATGTCACCGGCCTGGGGAACAAAGTTCGGCAAGCTAAACTCGATGTCTGTACTGATAAAGCGCTGCTCATCAGCAGGTAGATCCTTCGATTCTTGACCATCGTCCAGCCAATCGGCCGTACCGCTGTCATACAGCACGGTCGCGGAAACACCTGTGTCCGTCATAGTGACGTCAAAAATAGACTCAGGCTTCGCCGTCAACGCATCTGGCAGCGTATTGAGATCAACCCCGTCGATTTCACGAACGGCATGGTCGCCATCCCACAGGTAAAGGCCAAAACCTACGTCGTCGTCATCGTTAACCGGGCCCGCCAGAATCAGATACCCTTCATCGCCTGCGGGCTCAATAGAACGCACCGCACGGCCATCCAGGTCTAAGCGCACGGGATCACCAAACGCCGCTTCGTTAGCGGTGCCAGCCACCAAGTCAATGGCGTTCTCTACCGGCACTAACTGGGCAAACCCGTTACCTAACGGCGCGCGCAGGCCAAGGTAAAGGGAGTCGCCGATAAACGTGGCGCCCTCAACATTCACCCCTAAGGAAAGGCTCAGCGCATTGTCGCCCAATCCATGGCCGTTATCAGCATCCCAGGCGCTTAACTGGCTGGCTAAATCAGTAAATCGACCCGTCACATCAATGCTTAAATTATCAGCATTCTCACCGCTCACATTGGTAGCAAACAGCATCGAACGCTGGCTGCTTTCATGGGAACCCAGCCAGTAATGGGCGCCCTGATGAACCGCCACCGCTTCTAAATCCACTTCTTGAGTGTCATTCAAGCCCAAGGCTTCATTTAAGTTGATTTCTGCCAAGGGGGCGCCGTCGCTGTCACGCTCGTAAAGGCGCAGCACCTGGTCTTCATCATCGGCGACCAACATTAACCTATCGCCCACAGCAATCGCTGTCGAGGCATCAGACGTGCCCGAGTGGTAGCGCTCGCCCAGGTTGAAGTCCGGCGTTTCAGGGTCTTCCGGATTGCTGGGGTTAGAAGGATTAGAGGGCTCTTCCGGGGTCTCTAACTCATTTTCAACCTGCTCGACATAACGATCCAACAACGCCTCGATACCGTCAGCCACATCATCGGCGTCATCACCCAGCAGCGGCTTTAATACTCTGACAGCGGCCTGTTCCACGCTTTCATTGCTGCTGATGAATGCCGAAGCCAGGGCGTCACGAGGCATCCCTTCCGCCAGCATGGACAACCAATAGTTCAACCCTTCGGCATCCGGGTCACGGTTAACGACACTGCCATAAAGCTGTTCCAGCCAGGCAGCGTCATCTAAATTAGAAACAGTCGTTTCAAACTCAACGGATGCCTGGAAATTATTGGCAATCTCGTCAATGGCGACACCGCTACGAAACTCATTGACCCAGTAAGCAAGCCCAGAAGGATCGGCAGGACGCAAAAACTGAACATTATAAAGATCGATAATCGGCTGAATCTCTTGCTGGAATTCAGCACTCACCATCATCGAATTAATAACGGAAGCGGCATTGGACTCCCCGCTACCCAAACGACTAGACCAATAAGTAACACCAGCTTCGTCAGGTTCGCGTAATAGAAAATCACGATAAAACGTAGAAACAAGTTCAAAAGTTGTCATTGCATCAGCCGCCTTTGGGACAATAGAGGATGCTAATCTATGGACGGGGAATGGCAATTAAATGACGCTAGCATTTTGTTTTTATGACGGTTTTATTATCCCTCTTATTTTTAAATGCAGTTATCATTTTTATTTAAATTGTCATGTATCTGCAATGGTTGGTTGCGTAATCTCTCCTATGCCGATTATTGCCAATATTTAATAAGGGAACTGCCATGAGTAACTTTCAGCTTCAACTTCTGCACGCAGCCGATATGGAAGGGGGCGGTGGGGATCTGCTAAACGCACCCAACTTCATCTCTATCGTCGATCACTTGGAAGACCAGTACGCCAACTCGTTGTTTGTCAGCTCGGGCGATTTAGTACTGCCTGGGCCTTACTTGAACGCCGCGGGCGACTCAAGCCTGCAAGCGGCTTTCCAAGCAGCGGTAGAAGAGATTTATGGGCTGGAAGCAGGCTCAATGAGTGGTATTACGGCAGCCTCTGGGCGTCTTGAAACGCTGCTAATGGACTTGGCAGATGCCGCCGCCGTCACACTCGGTAACCACGAGTTCGACCTAGGCACCGACCTGATCGCTGCCATGATCGCCCCGGTGGTTAACGGCGCAACCGCAGCAGAAGTAGAGTGGCTGGGTTCACAGTTCCCTTACCTCTCAGCCAACCTGGATTTCTCAGGCGATGCCGCGCTAAGCGAGCTGGCCACTAACGAACTGTCCAGCCAAGACGCCTTCCAGGCAACCCTGGAAGAGCTGTTAGCAGGCGCGAACCCGCCTAAGCTGGCACCCGCCGTAATTGCAGAGCGTGGCGGCGAGCAAATCGGCATTATCGGCGTGACCACGCAAATTCTGGAAAGTATTTCTTCGACAGGCGGCGTTGATGTGCTGACTGGCGGCAGCAACGACATGCAGGCGCTGGCCGACCTGATTCAGCCCGTCATTGATGACCTGCAGGCGCAAGGCATCAATAAAATCATTCTCAGCTCGCACCTTCAGCAAATTCAGTTCGAAGAAGAGCTTGCGACCCTGCTGGATGGCGTGGATATCGTCATTGCCGGTGGTTCCAACAGCCTGCTGGCTGATCAGGAAGACCAAGACCGCGGCCTGTTCCCAGGCGCAGGTGAGCCCTACGATACCTACCCCATTGTGAAGCAGGATGCCTCCGGGAATGATGTGGTCGTGGTCAACACCGACGGTGGCTGGCGCTACGTTGCCGAGCTGGTCGTCGAGTTCGATGAACAGGGTCGCGTTATTGCCGACTCCATCGATGAAAACTCATCAGGTGTCTACGCCACTACCGATGAGCAGGTAGAAGCGCTATGGGGTGATCTGGAAAGCGCCTTTGCTGAAGGCACCAAGGGTAACGTGGCAGAAGAACTCGTGGGCGCCGTCGGTGACTTCGTTGCCGAACAGGATGGCAATATCCTCGGCCTGACCGATGTATATCTGGTAGGGGAGCGGGAAGCCGTCCGTACCGAAGAGACCAACCTGGGTAACCTAACCGCCGATGCCAACCTCTGGTACGCCAAGCAGCAGGACGCAGAGGTCATGGTATCGTTCAAGAACGGCGGTGGTATTCGTGAGCCGATTGGTGATGTGGTCGTGGAAGGCAGCGACAGCGAGCCTAGCTACCAAGCGCCAGGGGCCAACGCCGTTATCGGCAAGCCGGAAGGTGGGGTATCGCAGTTGGATGCCGCGTCATCGTTACGCTTCAATAACGACCTGACCATTATCAGCGTCACGCGTAGCACCCTGTTAGACGTGCTTGAGCACGCCGTGGCCGCTTCAGCGCCGGGTGTTACTGCTGGTCAATTTGCCCAGGTCGGCGGCATTCAATACAGCTTTGATGTGAGCCAGCCCGCTGGCGAGCGCATTCAGAATGCGGTCATCGTCAATGAAGATGGCAGCGCCAACGATGTACTGGTGGCCAATGGCCGCTTGGTCGGCAATGCTGAAGAGACCATTAAGGTCGTGACGCTCGGCTTCCTGGCCGATGGTGGCGATGGTTACCCGCTGGGCGAAGGCAGCTATCAAGACCGCGTGGACCTGATGGAAACCTTTGCAGACGATGGCCAATTCACCTTCGCCGACAAAGGCACCGAGCAGGATGCCTTCGCTGAATACATGGCCAGCATGTTCAGCGAAACGCCGTTCAGCGAAGAAGAAACCCCCGCCAGCGAAGACCTGCGCATTCAAAACCTCGACGAGCGTAGTGATGCGGTTTTCGATGAGCCGGTTGACCCGCTACTGCGCCTATATGACGCCGCCTTCGACCGCGCAGCAGACGGAACAGGCTTGGGCTACTGGACGAATCAGAGTGATGACATGGGCGCCGTCGCCATTGCCAATAGCTTTATTGCTTCCCAAGAGTTCATTCAACTGCACGGCGAGCTAGACCAAAGCGGCTTTGTTGACCTGATGTACGCCAATGTACTGGAACGCGAAGCAGATGCGCCCGGTAAAGCCTACTGGGTAGGGCAGTTGGAAGCCGGTGTTGAACAAGGAGCCGTCATGGTCGGTATCTCAGAATCCGATGAAAGCCTGCAGCTGTTTGCGTAAAGAAAATTAATAAATAAAGCTATTAAAAGAGGTATTAACAAAAATTAATACAAGGTGTACCAACCCCAGGCGGCTAACAAGCCGCCTGGGGTTTTTGCTTCTCTAGCAGGGAGTCAATAAGCGCAAGCTGGGCAGGTAAACAGCGGCTGTGTAAATCGTACTGCGCTATCACCGTTTCGCGGGCCTGTTCGCCCAGTAAGCGCGCCGCGTCAGGCTGCATCAAACAGTATGAAATCTGTTCCACCAGCGCCTGCTGATCAAAAAAATCAACCAGCAAACCGTTCTCACCGTGGGTAATCACCTCGCGTACCGGGGCCGTGTCTGATCCTACAATTGGCGCCTGGCAGCTCATCGCTTCCAGCAACGACCAGGAAAGCACGAAAGGGTAGGTAAGGTAGACGTGGGCGCGGCTCAATTGCATCAGCCCTATCAGCGTGTTGTGGGGCACGCGGCCTAAAAAATGTACCCGCTTCGGATCAAGCTGGCGGCCAACCTCCTCCAAATAATGCTGCTTCCAGCTCCCGCTTTCAGGGGGAGCTCCATAGCTCACACCATCGCCCCCCACGATTAACACGTGAACATCGGGGTGCTTCTCAAGCAGGGCAGGCAACGCTCGCATAAACACGTGATAGCCGCGGAGAGGCTCTAAGTCTCGGTTAAAGAACGTCACGACTTTATCGTTACGAGTCAGCGTTAAACCGTCTCCCAAGGTGATGGAAACATCTGCTTTGGGCACAAAGCGACTGGTATCAATACCCTCATGAATAACGCTTAACTTATCGTGATATACCGATGGATGGGTGTCACGCTGAAAATAGGTAGGGCATACCCCATGATCCACCTGATCAAGCATCCATAGCGGCCACATGTTTTTAAGCCGTGCCTTGGTGCGTAGCGCATTGCTAGGGGGAAATTCAGGGTCGAAGTCGAGATCGCTCTGGTGGGTGTGATAAAAAAACTCAAACCAGCCCAGCTGTAGCGCCTCTGGAAAAATATCTGCAACGCCCAGCATGTCACCCCAGCCGGTATGGCCAATCACCAGCGTCGGCTGCCAGCCCTCTGCTTGCCATTGATGCAAAATGGGTTCGACGGATCGGCCGCGGATGATCTTGCTATCCAGCGAATGCAGCCAGGGATCCAACGTGGCCGGGTTACCGCGAACAAAGGTGGCGTAGGTCACCGCAACGCCGGTATCACTGGTCGCGGTACTAAAGGAAATAGCCCGAACGTCGGCCCCTGCCTGCTGCAGGGCGGGTGCTAAATGGCGAAACTGGCCGGGAAAATTAGGGTGCATAATCAGCACCCGGGCATGTGACAATAAACTCAAAATAAAGCCTTTTAATAACGCATCGTCAACGACGCCAATGTAGATAGGCATAGCGGAAAATGCCTAACAACGCCCACACCAGCACAGTGCCGGCAACAGCATAAACCAGCCACTGCAGCCAGCCCTGCAACTGCGACCCTTCACGAGCGATGATATTGGCGGAAAAGAGCGCGCAGAACCGCAAAAACAAAAACTGCGGGGTAGGCACACGGTTCCACAACACGCTTAATTCCCAAAATCAAAAAGCTGGTCGTCATCCTCCTCATCCAGCAACGCCTCGATATTGGTCTGTTCGGCCAAGTGGCGCTGCCATTCACTGTGCAGACGATACCGGCGACCCAGGTGCTGTAAACGCTGTTCCGAAAACAGCTGCGCATAGGCAATTGAAAGCGCCCCTGAAACCGCCAGTTCACGCAGGCTTTCAGCAGGTAACGCCTTCAGCTTCGGCTCGTTGATCCGGTGCAGGCCCTTAACATCTTGAGCTGATTCCGCTTCGCTTACATGGCTTTCGCTATGGCTTAAATGCACCGCCCACGGCTCAATCAGCCCCGCGGCTGCCAACTCTGCCACGCACTGGTTGGTCATTATGCGGTTTTTTTCAAACGCACTAATGAACGTTTTAAGCGTCTCCAGGCTTTCGCTCAGCTCGCCGTCATCGGTAAAAAGCGGTTCATCTTCGTCGCTGCACTGCTCTTTAAAGCATCCCTGGGATGTGTCAACGCAAAGCGCCGTTTGCGTGGTGCTGCCAATGGCCAGCATTCGGAAAGGGTAGCTGCGGTAAAAAGCCGGAATATATTGACCCAACCAGCGGCCATCCGGTGCCACATACACATTACGGCCAGGCTGCAGTGACTGCACCGCCACTAATTGAAAAGGTGCTTCTTCATCAGCATGCACAAAGGCCAAGGGCATACTGGTCAGCACATGGGAAAGCTCTGCCATCACCACGGGCGCCACCACATCATCGGCGGCATAAAAATAACGGGCTGCGCGCTTCCAACCCGCATTACGGTGCTTCACCGGGCTAATCGGCTGGTAATCAAGTGGCATCCTTTGCTCCTAAGTAACATCAACGTAAACAAGCGGCTTTGAATATCCGCCTACAGCGGGGCAGTTATCAACACAGCGCTTAGCCGGCTTTCTTCGCCAATTGGCTCACTTGTGAGAAATAACAGTGTGGGCTGACACCATGACACCGAAGCATGAAACGTCGCATCAAAACATCGGCGCATCGGCCCATGCCAGTGCCTGCTCTTGGTCATCTTTGGCAGAAAGGGTGGGTGGTTTGGCATCCACTAACGGCCATACGATACCTAACTTGGGGTCATCCCAGCGCAGGGAATACTCATCGCCGGGGTTGTAGTAATCGGTGCATTTATACTGAAACTCAGCCTCTTCACTGGTGACATAAAAACCATGGGCGAAGCCGGGCGGTATCCAGAGTATCTGGCTATTTTCTGCACTGAGGTAAGCCCCCGCCCACTGCCCAAAAGTCGGGCTGTTTTGGCGTAGATCCACTGCCACGTCGAACACTTCCCCTTGGGTGACGCGTACCAGTTTGCCCTGAGGCTTTTCCAGTTGGTAATGCAGGCCACGCAGAATGCCCTGTTTTGATTTACTGTGATTGTCCTGCACAAAGGTGTACTGACCGCAGCGGGCTTCGAACTCACTCTGGCGAAAGGTTTCCATAAAAAAACCGCGTGAATCACCCAACACCTTCGGGGTTAACAACCAAACGTCAGGAATATCTAATTGCTCAAACAACATTGCCATTACCTTAGACGGGAGCCATTAACGTTAGCGGGTGGCGGAAGGAGCGGCCAGCAGGCGCTGCAAGTATTGCCCATAGCCGGTTTTCGCCAGCGCTTCTGCCTTTAGGGCTAAGGCATCACGGCTCAACCAACCGTTGTGCCAGCCAATTTCTTCCAGGCACGCCACCTTCAAGCCCTGGCGATGCTCAATGGTTTGCACATACTGGCTGGCTTCCAACAGGCTGTCGTGGGTGCCGGTATCCAGCCAGGCAAAGCCCCGCCCAAAACGCTCCACCTGCAAATCGCCACGCTGCAAATAAGCGTTATTGATACTAGTGATTTCCAACTCACCACGGGCAGAAGGCGTCACCTGCCTGGCGATTTCCACCACGTCGTTATCGTAAAAATAAAGGCCGGTCACCGCGTAGTCTGATTTTGGCTGCGTAGGCTTTTCTTCAATGCCCACCGCATTGCCGTCCTCATCAAACTCAATTACGCCAAAGCGTTCAGGATCTTTCACCCAATAGCCGAAAATCGTCGCGCCGCTGGGCTGCTGGCTGGCGCGTAACAGCTTTTCGGTGAAATGCTGCCCGTGAAAGATGTTGTCCCCCAGCACCAAACAGACCGGGTCGCTGCCAATAAATGTTTCGCCAATCAAGAACGCCTGCGCCAACCCTTCCGGGCGTGGTTGTTCCGCGTACTCAAAGTTAACGCCAAACTGTTCGCCACTGCCCAACAAACTGCGGTACTGCGGTAAATCCTGGGGCGTGGAGATAATTAAAATGTCCCGAATACCCGCCAACATCAGCACCGAGATGGGGTAATAAATCATCGGCTTGTCGTAAATGGGCAGTAACTGTTTAGAAACACCCAGGGTAATAGGGTGAAGGCGCGTGCCGGTTCCCCCCGCTAAAATAATCCCTTTGCGGCGCATTAAACAAAACTCCTGTGTCGTTGGCGCTTATATAGCGTTAGCCGTTACCTAAAACAGGCAACGCTCTTCCAAGGTGTTAACAAGCTGCACACGCCAGCTGGGTAGTTCAATGCCCAGCGCCGTTTCTAATTTTGATAACGACAAACGCGAATTAAGCGGCCGCTTGGCAGGCGTTGGGTAAGCCGCGGTCGTCATCGCCGTTAGCTGCGCTTCATCCAGGGTGAGCGGCAAATCCAATGTTCTGGCATGCTCAAAAATGGCTTTCGCAAACCCAAACCAGCTGGTATTGCCGCGCGGGGCTAGGTGATAAAGGCCGCTTTCAATGTCCTTATTAATCGCTAATTGAGTCACCAGCGCAATTAAGCGCGCCGGAGTAGGCGCGCCGATTTGATCATCTACCACGGAAAGCGCTGTGCGGTGCGCGCCCAGTCGCAGCATGGTGTTCATGAAATTATGGCCGCGTGCCGCGTATACCCAGCTAGTGCGAAATATCAGGTGAGGGCAGCCACTGCGCTGTATCGCGTGATCACCCGCCAGCTTGGTGTGGCCATAAACATTCACTGGGGCCGGGCTGGCGCTTTCTGCCCGGGGGGCCGAGCCACTACCGGGGTAAACGTAATCGGTCGAGTAGTGTACCAGCAGAATCTTATGCTGTGCCGCGTATGCCGCCAACTGCTCGGGCAGTTGCGCGTTCAAGCCTTGTGCCAACTCAGGGGTCTCTTCTGCGCCATCAACATCGGTAAACGCGGCGGCATTCACGATTAGGCTAGGCCGGTGTTCATCAAGCCACGCATCTACCGCGGCGGCATTGGTCAGATCGAGCTCCAAGCGCGAGGGTGCCCGTACATCGCCTAAACAACACAGCTGGCGCTGTAGCTCAAAACCGACTTGCCCGCTTCCACCTGTTACTAAAATCGTCACTCACCAACTCCTAAACGTTCTCCCTGGTAACCCTTATGCTTGGCTGCCTGCCACCAGTGTTGATTGTTTAAATACCACTGCACAGTCTTACGTAAGCCGGATTCAAACGTTTCAATCGGTACCCAGCCAATCTCACGCGCCATTTTGCTCGCATCAATGGCGTAGCGCAGGTCGTGGCCTGGGCGGTCTTCCACAAACGTCATCAACGCACGGTGTGTGCTTCTTCCCGACAAATGCGCGGTGCCCAACTGTTCATCAAGCAGCGCGCAAATCGATTCAACCACCGCCAGGTTAGACCGTTCATTATGGCCGCCAATATTGTAAGTCTCGCCCACACCGCCGTTCGCCAGCACCGCCAGCAGCGCACGGGCATGGTCTTCCACATACAGCCAATCGCGTACCTGCTGGCCATTGCCGTAAACCGGCATCGGCTTACCGGCCATGCCATTCAGGATCATCAGCGGGATCAGTTTTTCAGGAAAATGGTACGGCCCATAGTTATTGGAACAGTTGGTAATGAGCGTGGGCAGGCCGTAGGTGCGGTGCCAAGCACGTACCAAGTGGTCGGCGCTTGCCTTGCTGGCTGAGTAAGGCGAGCTGGGCGCATACGGGGTATGTTCGGTAAAGAGGCTTTCCGGCCCTTCCAGGTCGCCGTACACCTCATCGGTCGATACATGATGAAAGCGAAAGGCAGCGGCTTTCTCTGGGGCTTTTTGCTGTAACCCCTTCCAATAATGGCGAGCCACTTCTAGTAGCACCGCAGTCCCCACAATATTGGTGTGGATAAAGGCCGCCGGGCCATCAATTGAGCGGTCTACATGGCTTTCCGCCGCCAAGTGCATAACGGCATCGGGCTGATACTGCTCAAACACCTGGTGCATTGCCTGAGAATCGCTAATGTCCGCCTGTACGAAGGCATAACGATCACTGCCTGCCACGGGTTCCAGCGACATCAGGTTACCCGCATAAGTGAGCTTATCCACATTCACGACAAAGTGATCACTATGCTGAATAAGCTCCCGCACCACAGCAGAGCCAATAAAGCCTGCGCCACCGGTTACCAATATCATTATGTAAAGACCCCAAGGCGATAAGTAGCGTTGTGACGTTTGCGAGGGCAACGGCCTGAGTTGAGTCATTGCAAGGAGGCACGACGAAACAATCTCAAAGCCTGTGGTGGTACCAACAAATTACTCAGGCCGTTCCTGAAAGGGTAGTGCTTCAACGAGACAGTGCTGATCTGCTTCAGCCGCACCGTTGTGGCGTGCCATGGCTAATGCAAAATGCGCTGGTTTTGGCGGGAAAAAGCCAATCTCATCAACTAACTTTTCATGCAAAGAGGGTGAAAATAGACGCTTTAAAAAGCGAGTAAGCTTTCCTTCCACACGCAGGCGGTGCGCAATATTATGGCTGCCGGGCGAGGCCAAAAGCTGGGTATCTTGACGCTGAGCCACATACCACGCATGAAGCGTATCCTCCAGCTCATCAAGAGCAAAAACGAGGGTGTAACGAGCGCTTGGGTGAAGAGACTGCCAGAGCGCCGGCTGGCGTAACTGGTACACCTGTTGCACTAGATCAGCATTGCGTGTTTCAAATTCAGGAATAGGTAATAGCTGCGTACGGGTAGAAAGCGCCACCACGTTGAAGGTGGTGAATAATGATGCAACCCAAGAGGGAAGGGCGCGCGAAAGTTCTAACGCGCCGTAGCCTCCCATGCTCAAGCCGACGATAGCCACATGCTCAACGGCGTGTTCAAGCAGGTAAGTGCTAATGGCCTCTACCAACTCGGCCCACCCCTGTTCGCGCTGGTACCACGTTCGAGAGGTATCACGCACAAACAGTTGATGAACCGACTGTCCAAACGCTTCTTGGCAGCTATCGCGCATCTCGAAGGCAGGCGTTTCCTTTTCCATATCGCCAATGCCTGCGCAGACAATCACCGCGTAAGGCTGGTCACTCGGTGCTACCGAAAGACCAAAGCTGCCAAATTGGTACATAAAAAACCTTAACATTCCCGACGAAGCAATCTCAGACGAGCTTAGCCCCGAAAATTATCCTGATGGTGTAAAAACCACTGATAAGCATCGTGTAGACCAGCCTCCAGAGAAATCGAAGCTTCCCAGCCCAATGACTTGAGACGAGACACATCCATTAGTTTACGTGGGGTGCCGTTAGGTTTGGTGGTATCCCATACAATCTCGCCTTCAAACTCGACAACACGGGCTACAGTCTCGGTTAGCTCTTTGATGGTGCAGTCTACTCCGGTGCCCACATTGATATGGCTGAGCATAGGATGTGTGTGCTGTTGATAAGTAACATCATCCAGATTCATAACAAACACACTAGCTTCAGCCATATCATCCACATGCAGAAACTCACGCATGGGGCTACCCGTGCCCCAGGCTACCACATTGTTAGCACCTGTCAGTTTAGCTTCATGAAAGCGGCGCAGCAGGGCGGGCACTACGTGGCTATTCTCAGGATGAAAATTATCATGAGGGCCATATAGGTTCGTTGGCATTACACTACGATAATCACGGCCGTACTGGCGGTTGTAACTTTCACAGAGTTTGATGCCAGCGATCTTGGCAATGGCATAAGGCTCGTTAGTGGGTTCCAGCGTGCCGGTTAGCAAGGCCTCTTCACGCATGGGCTGTTCAGCATGCTTGGGGTAGATACATGAAGAACCTAAAAAGAGTAGTTTTTGTACTCCTGCCAAGTGGGCGGCATGAATTATGTTGGCCTCAATGATCAAGTTTTCATAAATGAATTCGGCAGGATATTCATTGTTGGCGTGAATACCACCGACCTTGGCCGCGGCCAAATAGATCTGGTCGGGTTTCTGTTGAGTAAACCACGCCTGTACAGCGGCTTGATCCAGCAAATTTAGCTCTTGTCGTGTGGCGGTAAGTATCTCGACATTTGCTTGCTTTTGTAACTGGCGAACAATCGACGAGCCCACCATGCCGTGGTGGCCCGCTACAAAAATGCACTGTGCAGGCATATCAGTTCTCCACCGAGATAGAAACAGGGTGGCCGTTGGCTTTCAAGAATGCGTGGCGCTGAGCCACCTTGAGATCTTCCGCTACCATCTCTTCGCACATTTGCTGCGTAGTAATTTCGGGTTCCCAGCCTAGTGTTTTTTTAGCATGGCTTGGGTCACCCAATAGCGTTTCCACTTCTGCCGGGCGGAAGTAACGAGGATCGACACGTACCAGCACATCGCCCGCCTTCACTGCCGGTGCCTTATTACCTTCAACGGCCTCGACAACGGCGGTTTCTTCTACCCCTTTCCCTTCAAAGCGCAGAGTAATGCCCAGCTCTGCCGCCGACCAAGTAATAAACTGGCGCACGGAGTACTGTTTGCCGGTGGCGATAACGAAGTCTTCCGGTTGCTCCTGCTGGAGCATCATCCACTGCATGCGCACGTAATCTTTGGCGTGGCCCCAGTCGCGCAGGGCATCCATATTGCCCATATAGAGGCAGTCTTCCAGCCCTTGAGCAATATTGGCTAAACCACGGGTGATTTTGCGGGTAACAAAGGTTTCACCACGGCGTGGGCTTTCGTGGTTGAACAGAATACCGTTGCAAGCGTACATACCGTAGGCTTCGCGGTAGTTCACCGTAATCCAGTAGGCGTAGAGCTTAGCTACCGCATAGGGCGAGCGTGGGTAGAAGGGCGTGGTTTCTTTCTGAGGCGTTTCTTGAACCAGTCCATACAGCTCAGACGTTGAAGCTTGGTAAAAGCGCGTTTTCTGCTCCAATCCACAAATCCGAATGGCTTCAAGTAGGCGCAAAGTACCCATTCCATCGACATCTGCCGTGTACTCGGGAGCTTCAAAAGACACCGCGACATGAGACTGTGCGCCTAGGTTATATACCTCATCCGGCTGTACTTCCTGCATGATACGGATCAGGTTAGTAGAGTCTGACAAGTCACCATAATGGAGTACAAAATTTTGAGTCTCCACATGGGGGTCTTCGTAGATATGGTCTACCCGCTGAGTATTGAAAAGCGAACCACGGCGCTTAATACCGTGGACTTGATAACCTTTCTCCAGAAGAAATTCAGCGAGGTAGGAACCGTCTTGGCCAGTGACACCGGTGATGAGCGCTTTTTTCATTAAATATTACCTATTTTAATAAGTTTACTTTTTGATCTTGCATTGTTGTATATCCTGTAAGTATGTGAGGAAAGGATAACTTATACAGGTTTTTTCAAAGTGTTAAAAAGATTCGAGCTAGTAAAGAAAAAGAATATTAGTAAAATGAATTATTAAATTTTCATTTAGAATCAATAGTGAGATATCGAAGCTAATTTTTCTAGTATTCGGCTGCAAGCATATCCATCGCCGTAAGGGTTATGAGCTAAGCTCATTTTCTGGTAACTACTGGTATTACTTAGTAAAGAATCTACTTCATAAATTATTTTTTCTATTTCAGTACCTACTAGTTTAACAGTGCCAGCCTCTATGGCTTCTGGCCGCTCTGTCGAATCTCGCATAACTAAAACTGGTTTCCCAAGGGAAGGAGCTTCTTCTTGAATTCCTCCTGAATCAGTTAAAATCAAACAAGATCGACTCATTAAGTAGACAAAAGGTAAATAATCTAGGGGTGCAATCAAGTAAATATTTGGAACTCCCGTTAAAAGGCGTTTGACTGGTTCTTGAACTTTTGGATTTAAGTGAGTGGGGTAAACAATATCTACATTTGGATGGAGCTGAGCTATTTGTAGTAGTGCTTGGCAAATACGTTCAAAACCACCGCCAAAACTCTCACGCCTATGACCGGTAACGAGAATAATCTTACGGTCATGATTGAGAAAGCTAAATTCTTTAGATAGCCATTTTTTTAAATTTATATTAGTGGCTATCATTTCATTGGCTTTAAATAAAGCATCGATAACTGTATTTCCAGTAACAAATATACGAGAAGAAGATACACCTTCTTTTAATAAGTTGGACTTAGACTTTTCTGTAGGAGTGAAGTGCAGAGAAGATAACACTGCAGTCAATTTCCGATTGGCTTCTTCAGGCCAGGGCGAATAAAGGTTTCCAGTGCGTAGCCCCGCCTCTATATGGCCTACGGGAACTTGCTGATAATATGCTGCAAGAGTAGTAGCGAAAGTTGTAGCTGTATCACCATGAACTAATACAATATCTGGCCGACAATTAGAAAAAACTTCCCGCATGCCTGTTAGAATAGCGGTAGTGACATCAGTAAGGTCTTGTCCAGCTTTCATGATATTTAAATCATACTCAGGGGTTATTTCAAATAAATTAAGTGCCTGGTCTAGCATCTCCCTGTGCTGTCCAGTAACACAAGTTTCAGTTTCGAAGCGTTCATCAGCTTTAAGAGCTAATACTAAAGGTGCCATTTTTATAGCTTCAGGCCTTGTTCCGAATACATTAAGAACTTTTATTTTCATAAAACTCTCCTTTAGGTTATGATAGAGTTAAAAAAATTAATTGCTGATAATTCTCTTGCTTTTAAGTTCTAATGTAAGTCATTATCAAAAATAACAAGGATGCTAACAATTATCTTATAAGGTAGTTTCTGTTTTCTACCTTAGTGTTAATAATACCATCCGATAGCAATGATTTCTTCACCGGATATGTTAAGTTTATTATTTATTAAGCAGAGTGGAGTATCTAGTTCAAGGAAATATTTCGCTGATAGCATGTTATGCTCAATCTTGTAGAGTTATGTAAGATGTTAGCCTAGCCTGTAGAGTTTGAAAGCAATGCTTTAGTTTTTTCAAAAAATTCCCAAGAACTATGCTTGCTAAAATAAAGTAATATATCACTGTTTTCAAAATAAGAACCTTTGTTCGAAAGATAGAAGTAATCTTTTAAAATAACTTGAGCTGCGAATTCAGGAGTAAGCATACAACGGTAATGCTTTAATAAAAAGTTGTTGTCAGAGCATGGTATGGGTTTTCTCATTAGTATTTCTAATGATGTTTTTATATCTGAAGTAGAAATACCTGTTTCAGGAAAGGCGCTATGTAGGTTTTTCAAAAAACCCTTGTTAGAAAGGATTAGTGGTTTTTCTTTTCTAATTGCTTTTGAAACTAAACCGCTTGACTGTAGATTGTTATAAAAGCATAAAACAATATCACAAGAATCAATAAGTGAATTAAAGCCAGCAGTTGATTCAATAGAGTATGGATAGTAAAGTATAACATTCTGAAGTTTTTCTAAACAGTCCTTTAAAAATGTTTTTTCATGTTCGTCAAATGTTGACCAAACAATTTCACCAGATAAAAATAAAAAATAATTTTCACTCAATTCAGGGCTATGCTTAAAAGCATCCAAGGCTTCAAGTATTCCCTTCCACTTACCTAATGAGCCGTAAAGCCCTACAACTTTTCTTCCCTTCTTTCTTTGGATTAAGGTGTTTTGCAAACTTAAGGAAGAGGCGTCGGATAATATGCTTGTAAAATCGGGTAGCCATTGAAATGGAATTTTAGAGTCTTTTACAAAACTTAGAAATGGGTCTGGAGAGTAAGCATACTTGGTTTTCAATGCAGTGAGTTTCTTTTCTCTATGCTTGCACCATTCTACTTTGTCAGGGTCACGCCAGAAACTGCTGCCATAGTAAATACCAGTTACAGTTATGCCACTAAACAAGCCTGCCAGTTTTTGGATTAGAGTATCACTTAATGAGAAAATCTCATCTAAGGTTACAAGGAAGATAAGGTCGTATTCTTTTTTTAAGAAAAGAAAAATTTCATAAATTTGAAGATATCTTTGTTCGTTATCAAGTGTTTTTTCTCCATTTTTGTAATCTTTAGTAACTATCGAATAATCAAAACCTTTGCTTCCTTGTAGTATTTCAGCAAAGGGAGTTATCGTGTCAACATTACAATTATAATTTTCTAGAGCTCCTTGAATATTTGTCGTTGTTTCAACACAGTGTCCAACATCTCCAGCGCTGATTAATAAGATTTTAATCACTTAAGGCTCCTTTAGATAACTCAATATTACTGGGATTAAACTCCCTGAAAAAAAGTGGTTTCCTAGAGTAATTACTGCTTATACAATTTAATAACGATTCTTCGATATTTTGTGTATAAGTTTCGCTATCTGTAAAAATAATTAAATCTTTGGAGGTTAGTTGATACGGCCAAACATTATAAATGTTTTTATTTGTCAATTGAATAGCAGGTATATTGGCTAGTTGAGAATACAACAGAGCGGTTGAGCTGAAACCTATCACACAGTTAGCATCACTAAGATCATTAATCACAGATTGTTCATCAGCGCATGAGAAAAATAAACTTTCATCGTGATCACAACTCATGACGTGACATTTCTTTTTGAACAGTTCTCTTTCTCTTGCATTTCTAAATCTAATATTAATATTTAAATTGGGAGAGTGATTTTTGTATTTTTTTATTAACAATAAAGTGTTTACTAGTCTGATAAGTTCGTTTTCTAGTTCTGGCATTAAATGTAATTCAGCCCCTTCAAGTTGTGAAAATATCAAAATATTAAAATGTTTTTTTGGGGAAGGAAAGGGTAAGTCATAGTAGATACTTTCATGCCATGGAATATATATTTTCTTAGCATTACTAAATTTCCGCCAAGCATTGTCCATAATTGTTAATGGGAAAATATAATCATAAATATTTTCCCTAAAAGATGCTTGAGGTAAGCCATGTGGTATAAATAGCAATTTTATACCATTTGATTGAGCTAGAGCAATTAAAGATTTTTCAACTGGGTTGTAAGGGTTGGTTATAATGAATGAGTTTAGGCTATAGTGGTTTAGGTGCTTTTTAAGGAAAACATATGAGCATATATATTGCCATAAGATTTCGGATACAATCGATAGGCTGTTATCGGGATCTTTAACTTTGTCATATGGTTTAATATTAACTAGTAAGTTGTTCTTAATCCATTGAGTCAAAATAGATTTTATTTCTTTGCTATCTGAAATAGATGATAAAAACAAGAAAAAATCTTTACGCTCAAGAAAAAAAATATTTTTACCTGTAAGGGTGCTGATTTTGCGTACAATGTTCTCTACGCTATTGTAATTTTTAGCAGGAGAAGATTTATAAAATAAGCCATGGTAGTGGGTATTTTCACCAAATAATATTTTTTGATCATTGCTTTTAGTTGTAATTGTTTTTTTTATGGCATGAATGTTAATTGTATTAATATTAGAGATTTTGTCTTTGTTTAAGTTGTTGTGTCCTAAAGGAGTGTAATGAATATATGAAAATAAGCATAATTCTGCTAGGTTTTTTTCGAATGGAGATAAGGTGTTCGGCAAAGCTTCTTTTATTGATAGGAAATGCGAACAACTACTCATTGACCAATTCCTCTTCGATGTAATTGGCAAGTTTTCTTGCTTGAAACTCGTAGTTAAAAAAACTTCTATATAAAGATATACATCTACGACTTTTCTGTTGATAAAGCTTTTTTTCGGAATACAGGTTTTCAAAAATAACTGAAAGTTCTTTGCTAGATTTCGTGCTTGTTGTGCCAAAGCCAAATCTGTATATATCGTTCCATTTGTTGAGCGTATAATTATGTAAGAAAACAACAGGCATACCATAAGAGATATAGTCGTATAGCTTAGTTGGGCAACAATATCTAATAGAATTCATATTTTTTGCAAGATCCTCTCGCCAGCCAATAAATCCAATATGGCACATCTCTCTTATCTCATTAAGCTCATGCTGTTTTAAAAAACCATGGTAAATAAGTTTGCCTTTATTTTGAAGTTCATAGAGGTCATCTTTGATGTCACTATCGCGGATATCTCCACAGATATGAAGAAAAACATTATCACTCTGCCTTAAAGCAGCTAATAATGTAGATACACCTGATTCATGGCTTATTTGTCCTTGATAAAGCACGTTAAGTACGTTGTAGTTCTTGATGTTTTCGTCATTGGATAATTTTTTTCTAAGTAATGGAGCATTATAAATCAAGAATTTTTTTACAGAAGAGTTTCTTGCTATCAAGTCTAATCTATCCTCATTAGGTGCTATAATTGCGTCTAAATGATTTGTTTTTTCATTACCAATGATCTCAGAAGCATACAATATTTTATATTTTCCTAGATTTAGAGGGAATTTTGAATCGGTTAAGAATGGACTAAAGGTGGAAATAACTAGAAAAGGGTTTATTGATTTCTTAAACTCTAGAAGTCTTTTGTATTCTACTTCTTTCTCTTTTTCACTAAGCTTGTCAATCCGCAGTCTAAAGTATCTTTTGATTCCTGGTATATTATAATACTTTCTAACGCTATCTTCTTGATCAGATACTGTAACTTGGAACCCTTGTTTCGTTAGGATGTCATATAAGTTCAAAATTTCTGGGCTTCCATATCCAAGAGTTATATGGGAAAGAAGGAGTATCTCTCTATTTTGCATTGTAACTCACTTTGTATAATATAGTGAACTTGGCTTTATGACTCTTATTTTATTTCAGGAGGCTAGGTGTAATATCAATATCCAACCCATTGAAATGGAATAGAGTGTTAATGTTGAAACGCTTCTTGCTTTAGTAGAACTGTTCACGCACCAACAACGTAAAATTTTATATCTTACTTTTCAGTGATTCAAATAGATCATACGGAACCATGGCATTTTTATTATCCTACGTGACTAATACCGCTGGTCAATTTTACTTGACCACCACAGTGGGGCCACATAGGCCAGAGACCGATACATCGGTTTTCCGTTAGAATAGCGAAAGCTTTCCCTCTATATCAGCTTAGCTATATCAACTACACCCAATCGAGAGGGAGCGTATGTAACTCATGTGCCACATTATTGTGAAGAGCGTAAACAGCCATCCTGAATAAGTTGCTGTCGCCCGACAATCGCAGTGTAGTCCCGATTGCAACATAGGATGATATTCCGAACTCGACAGCTGTGCTGTAATCGTGTCGAGAAAAGGAATGCTTGTACTACTTTACACTTAACGCTACAACGAATGGTCACGTGACGCTAAATTAGACTTTGTCATCTGAACTGTGACGATGTCAGAGACAGAGCTTGGCGCTTGTTGCCTCGAAAACGGTTTGTGTTCGAACAAATCTATCAATTGAAGGCCAACTGGCTTCAAGGGGGTTAAGAAAAGGTAAAAGCGGTGCAAGAACAGCGTAAATAAGACCGAAAGTGAATCAAGCAGCTCAAAGGGAAGTGTGGTGTAAGAAAAGGCGCTCACAGAAAAAAAGCCGTTACTAGTGTTTCCAAAAAAGCTCAAAGCCTCGTACAGCGAGGATCCGTACATCGAAGAAAACGACTAACGCTTTCAAGGAATGCATAAGGCTCATCGCGTTCTCCGATGAAGCAATGTTGGGTTGGGTGGTGTCCCGTTATTAAGCGGCGGCCATTATCACCATAAGCGAACCCTTTCGATGATTTTTCTAGCCGTGTCTAGATCCATACTTCCCTAAGTGATCGAACGAAGCGCACACAAGCTTATCCTGCTATGTTGTTTAGCTAGTAAAAAGCTAGAATATCTTGTCTACTGTAACTCTAATTCACTGTAATAATTAATTAGAAAAGTAATTTTCTAAGAATTCTAATGCATACCAGAATCCTTCTCCATGGTTCTTATGACCTTGCCATACTTCGGGAATAAATTGAATACTAGGGGCATATGTTTCTAGGTCGGAAGAAAGTTCCTGAAAATCTACGTCACCTTTCCCTATTTGAATCCCCTCACCATCTACACCTAAAGCATCCACAATATGCATATGAGCAGTGTAGGGTGCGACTATTCTTGTGAACTCTTTAAGTTGCCAATTGTAATGATTGCAAGCCATCATAGAATGAGAAATGTCATAGCAAATCCGATAGTTGTATTTCTTGCAAAAATTTTCAATTTCATGTGGGTCTACAAATAAATTGTGATAGCTTTGCCCACCAAAGTGCCAAGGGAATGGGGGCATAGTTTGGATAATAATTTCTACACCCTCCTGATCAACCTCGGAAAGTGATTGAGCTACTAAGCTATACATACCATCCCGTTCTTCTTGAGGAAGGAAGCCTCTATTGTTGAAGCCGCCAGCGTTTATAACTATTACAGGATATTTAGTTTTTGGAAAGTATTTTTTTAGCTTTCGAGTTATGTCACAAACTCTTTGTAATTCTTTGATAGAGTGGTTTCGATAGTCTTCACTTGGACTGGCTAGATCCATAATGTGGTCGCCAGCAAACATTTCTGGACTATGAACAGCAAAGCCAATTTTATATATATCGTTGAAAAAATCTTCTAAGTGAATTTCAATATCCTGGTAGCTTAAATGAAATTCAACAAAGTCAAAGTTTGATTTATTGGTTAAGTGTGTAAAGTCATGATATCGTACAGGTATCCCAAAAGGTCGGTTGAAAGTATAATTCCTTGCTTTTACTTCTTCCTCTCTAAGGTCTGACTCATAGAAAAAATCACCCTTTTTAAAATCATGTTTTGCAACTCTTCCGACAAGTTGGTCTAAATATATAGGTTGTAAGCCCTGTCCAGGGCTTTTTACATCTACCATATCGCCGGATATTACTTCCCCTTTCTTTAAGTCTTTTTTTATAATCAAGCTTTTAGCTAGAGTTTCCCTATTAATCATTTCTCCTTGTGTTATCAGCCGTTCCCCACCTTGGCCTACTGCTTCATCTACTTCACGTATGCCTTTAACCATTTCTCTGAATTCATTAGGTAATAGTGAAACTTTATGATCATTACCTTCCATTTTTTTATCAATTGTAAAATGTTTTTCTATGATGCGTGCACCTAGAGCAACTGCTGCTATTGGAATTGAAATTCCACGCTCATGCCCAGAGTAGCCAACTAAACTACTTGTAATTTCTTTTAAATTTTTCAAATAAGATAGATTAACATCTTTAAATGGTGTTGGGTATGTCGAGTTACAATGTAAAGCAACGAATTCTACACCTCTATTTTTTAAAAAAGCAGCTGATTTTTTTATTTCATTTTCATTACACATGCCTGTAGAGCAAATTAAAGGTTTTCCGGTCTCTGCAAGTGCTTCAAGTAGTTGGTGGTTAGTAAAATCTGCTGAAGCTACTTTATATGCCTCCATTCCATACTCCTCAAGGAGCTTAAGGCTTCTAAGATCCCACGGTGTGCAAAGCGGTGTTAAACCTTTATTTTTACAATAATCAAATGCTTCAATTAGCTCATTATTGCTAAGTTGAAATTTGCTTAGCAAATCCATGGTGTACTGTGCACCTAAATCTGCTGATTTATCAATTTTCTCCCCACCTTTATATAAAGAGTCCATGTCTCGCATTTGAAATTTAACACAGTCAGCTCCAGCCTCTATAGCTAGATCAATTAGTTTTTTAGCTAACTGTAAACTTCCATTATGATTATTGCCTATCTCGGCAATTATAAAAGTAGGGCTTTTTTCTGAGATGGCGTGTTTTCCTATAGTTATACCCTTCTCTTTTTGAATGGCTATTGAAACAAGGCGTTGATAGTCATCTACTAAAGGTATTAGCTCTATAGAATGGTTGAATTGTTCTTCAATTTCTTTTCTTGGGGTATTGATGTTTTTGTATAATAACTGAGCATTCATAATCTCAGATATATTTTTATTTAAATTAAAATCATGAGTGTTTGTTAGCCATCTTCGAAAATCCCCATCTGTCACACAACCACACAGCTTACCTTTTTCATTTACTATAAAAATAATGCGTTTCTGATTAGCATTAATTTTTTCAAGTGCGCGAAGAATAGTTTCTGTTTCAAAGACTATGTAGTCAGTTACTTTCTTGCTTATTAACATGTTTTATTCCGCTTTCCAGTGTTTTAAAATGGATTCTAGAATTAACCAGTCTAATTGGTTGTCTATTTCAAAGCTTTCAGCCTCACTCATGACATAGCTAGCAATCTTTCCACATAAACGATTTTTATGTTTAACAAACATGCTTGTCTTGGTTATATATATAGACCCGTTTTCTTTATATTTTATACTTTCTGTATTAACATCTTGTCTACGTGGCCGGTTATTAAAATCATATAACGCACATGGCTCTGATTTATTTTCCCAGAGGAAGTGCCAAAATTCACTTAAGCTTAATAGCGAGTCTGCTTGAGAGATGGTGAATTCGTTTATTGCGTTGTCAATGCTTTTTTTGTTTCTAAATGGTGAGGTGCATTGAAGCAAAATAATATTGTCTGGAATATAGTAATCTTCTTCTTTTAGCCATTTTAGTGTGTGTGAGACTACTGGCTCTGTAGCAGATGTATCGCTTGCTAAATATGCTGGACGTAAAAAAGGTACTTCTGCACCATATTGCTTGGATATTTCTGCTATATGTTCACAGTCGGTGCTTACTATTACTCGGCTTACATTTTTAGATTGTAAGGCACTTTCTATAGTCCACGCTATTAGGGGTTTTCCTGCTATCTTCTTTATATTTTTATTGGGTATTCCTTTTGAGCCTTTTCTAGCTGGTATTATAGCTAGGTTTTTCATTTTATATACCTTTGAAGTAATGTGTTTGAAGAATATTATAAAATTATTACTTGTTATCTGACTAAGTGAAGTACCAATCGTCCCATTTGGCCTCTACTCTTTTGTATCCTCTCTGAGATAATATCCTAAATATTTCATGTTTTTGCTCCATATGGTTATGCTCTACTGTAAGAGTTTTCACATGCCACTTTTCAAAAGGAAAGTTTTTTAGTATTTCTAATTCACTGCCTTCTGTATCTACGCTGATATAATCAATTTCATGAGGTGTACTATGTTCGATCAAAAAATCATGCAGTGATATGGTTTTTAGATTTATTGTTAATCCATTTTTAATGAAGCTCTCTCTCTTGTCTTTATGCTGGTCTTCGCCAGAGTATTTTGCTATTCCTCCATACTCGTCTGCTAAAATAAACTCAACCTCTTCACCTGTGCGGCCACCAATGCAGGCATTAGAAGTAATACAATGTCTATTTTTCTTAAGCTGCTCGTAGAATTTGGGGTTTGGCTCAGCACAAATACCTTTCCAGCCAAATTCTTTTTCTAGTAAATACGTGTTACTTAATAAAACCCCATCCGTTGCCCCAAACTCGACAAAGAAACCGCCTCGCTTGTAGTTAGTTTTTTCAAGCACCCATAAATCTTGACCTAATTGAGATACGGAGGCTTGCTTGAGTTGTTCGCGGTAGCCCTCAGGGTCTGTCTCAAAAGATAGCTCTGCATGTGCCGCTTTTTGCTGGTCACGATATAGTTGCTGTCGTTGATGCGCTAGGCTTAGCTCGTGAGTCAGTAATTCCAACTCTGTGTTAAGGATATGTGTTGTGGCCTGCTGATTAAAACCACGATGTTCTGCTGGCTTATTTAGTCGCGTTTTTACTTGTCCTAAGCCTTGAGGTAGCAATCCTAATTTTGCCATCTCTCTTACCGAGCGGGTGTGCGCCATTAAGTCCGCATCGTCCGTTTCTGCAGCGTTAATAGCGGCTTGAAAATGTTGCTCTATCCGCTCGGAGTCTTCGCACAGGGCAGCAACTCGGCCCAGCGTGTTATGCACCCCAGCTATCAGCACTTGAGCTGCTGCGCGGGGCGGGCAGCCCCATGCCAAGGCTTGTTTGCTCCAGGTGCGTGCCTTGTCATGCTCATCTTGTTGCTGGTAAGCACTGGCGACTAGCAGCGCCAGTCTTGCCCTTTCTGGGTGATTTTCTATTTCTTCGTTTTCTAACTCAGTTAGACGCTGCCACTCACCAAATAACCAGTAAGTTTTTGCCTGGCTAAATTGCAGTTGATCCTGGTGAGCAAGCACCGAGCGGGCTTTCTTGTGTTCTGAGGAGCTTGATGTCATTTCGGTAACAGTCTGACGAGATGAAAAAGGAGTTAATCGCTTTAACCAATTGGGCCAACGTTTTTTTTTGCGATATTCACTCATTATTAAAAGGCCTTTTCTTTAATCAAAATATCCTTGATTAATTCTAACTGCGCTTCTGCTTTCAACATCTCTTTATCGATAAGTGATTGGCGATATTGCTGCTCCTGCTCTAGCTGAGCCTTGGCTTTTTCTGCGACTGCAGTATTTTCTTTTAGCTGCTGGGTGCGTTCTGCCAGTTGCTTGTCACGCTCGGTTAGCTTCGTCGCTTTTTCATCCAGCGCTTGTTGATGCTGATTAGCTTGCTGCTGTGCTTGGTCGCGTTCTTTGGTGCACTGTTCCAACTGCTGTTTGAGTGTATCGCGTTCTTGGTTGGCATTTTCCGCCTGCTTAGCTTTATCATCACGCTGTTGGGTGCGTTCTGCCAGTTGCTTACCGCGTTCAGTTAGCTGCTGCGTCTTTTCATCCATCGCTTGTTGATGCTGATGAACTTGCTGCTGTGCTTGGTCGCGTTCTTTGGTGCGCTGTTCCAGCTGCTGTTTGAGTGTATCGCGCTCTTGGTTGGCATTTTCCGCCTGCTTAGCTTTCTCATCGCGCTGCTGGGTGCGTTCTGCCAGTTGCTTATCGCGTTCGGTTAGCTGCTGCGCTTTTTCATCTAGCGCTTGTTGGTGCTGATCAGCTTGCTGCTGTGCTTGGTCACGTTCTTTGGTGCGCTGTTCCAATTGCTGTTTGAGTGTATCGCGCTCTTGGTTGGCATTTTCTGCCTGCTTAGCTTTCTCATCACGCTGTTGAGTGCGTTCTGCCAGTTGCTTATCGCGTTCGGCTAGCTGCGTCGCTTTTTCATCCAGCGCTTGTTGATGCTGATTCGCTTGCTGCTGTGCTTGGTCGCGCTCTTTGGTGCGCTGTTCCAACTGCTGTTTTAACGTATCGCGCTCTTGATTGGCATTTTCTGCCTGCTTAGCTTTCTCATCGCGCTGCTGGGTGCGTTCTACCAGTTGCTTATCGCGTTCGGTTAGCTGCGTTACTTTTTCATCCAGCGTTTGTTGGTGCTGTGCTTGTGTGTCGCGTAAGGCTTCAGCGGCTTCTTTTAATTGCTGAGCATTCTCTTTCAGTAGCGTTTCATATTCGGCAAGCTTTTGACTGGCTTGCCTGTGCTCGCTTTTATAGCGCTCCGCTTCTTGCTGGTGGTACTGGGTTTGCTCAAGCAGCGGGTGGCGCTTCAATACTTGGCTGTTTTCCGGCAGGGTTAACCCGCCGGGGGCTTCTTCATTGCCATGCAGGCTGGGCGGCACGGCAATGGGTAGCGCGCGGCGGTGTGCGGGTAGTACGATCACCGTGGTAAAGCGGCTAAGCTGGCCTGTTTCTTCCAGTGCGTTCAGCAGGGGCTCGTTTTGCTGGCCCGCCTCCAATAACAGAAGGTGTTTGCCTTCCGGCTTGTCAGCATTGGCAGGTAAGCACTTTGCCACTAGCGAATGTATCGGCGTGGTTAGCTGCGCGGTGCTATCCAATTGGCGCAAGCCGGGATAGAGGCGCTGAGTGGCTTCGTTGATAGGCACTAGACCATTGGCCCAGGCGCTACTGTAACGATAAAAAGTGCCGGTTTGTTCCTGCGTATCTACCAACGCTTGTTGGCAACGAAAGCTAGGGTGCGATGCCAGTGCTGTTTCCAGGCGGTTAATCACCTCAGGATCGGCATCGATCAGCCAACCGTGTTCAGCGAGTTGGCCGTAAACGGTGAGATTAGGCGTTGCGCCACAGCCGATATGGATCAGCGTGTGGTAGTGCGCTGTAGTTGATTGTTCGGGCATTGTGGGTCTCGTTGGTTACGGCCGATGGCATTTCAGATTGCCGCGTCGCTTCGCTCCTCGCAATAACGCGGGGTGACACTAGGTGGTAGCTTTTAGGGCGTGCCAGTCATCTTGCTGCATCCAGGGTTGGATATGGTTCAGCAGTGTTTTCAGTTCTGCGCTTAATGCTTGAGCGCTTACCCCTGCGCGGCGCTGTTCTTCAAGGTAGGTAAGTACCCAGTGTCCTGGGGCGCTGCCTTGATGCCGCGCGAGTATTTGCATGCCTTCAAGTGCAACTCGCTTTCGCTGGCGTTGAGTAATGGTGTCGTCATGTAGTCGGCTTTGTGCCTGGGGGTGCGGTATATAGCCAATGCGTTTTGGAAAGGCGTTAAAGGCACGTAGCCAGTAGTCAAAATCAAAACTCGCGCCCAGCCTAGTATCTAACGTGCCGATTAAGCGTGGCATCACGGCCTTGAAAAATACGGTGGGTTGGCAAATAAAGCAGCCGTTTTGAAACTCGCTTTTATCGGGTACTTCTGGGGCTGGATCGTCGGCGCTGGGTAGCGTGGGGTAATACGCTAGATGTTGTCCATTGGCATCTACGTGCTCCCCTTGGCCATAGCAGAGCATCCATTCTGGGTGCTGCTGCATGGCCGTCACGGTTCGCTCTATTGCACCCGGCAGGTAGGCGTCGTCGGCATTGAGCCAGCCAATATAAGTACCTTTTACCCGCTGTAGCGCTTTATTCAGGGCTTCGGCGGGACCGTTGTCGGCGGCTGATGCCCAGTGAATGCGTGGGTCTTGGGCGGCCAGTTCTGTGAGTAGGGCTTGGGTACCGTCGTTGGAGCCACCGTCCTGCACGATGATTTCCACGTGCTGCCAGCTTTGTTGAAGCACACTTCTGAGGGCATGCTTAATAAAGCGTGCTTGGTTCAGTGAGGGCATGATGACAGAAACAAGGGGCTGCATGGTTTACCCGTGTTGTTCGAGTATACGCTGGGTGTTTACGGCCAGCTGTTGCCACTGTTCCCAAGGACGAGAAAGCGGCTGGTGTTGCTGTGCTAAGCGTTCCAGCAGTTGGGGTAGCTGTGCCACCAAACTTTTTAACCGGGCTTGGTCGTGTTTGTCTAGCTGCTGCCATACGTCTATATCCATGGCTTCCGGTAGGGCGAAGCGGAGTTCCCATTTGGCCCCCAGCTCGTCTTTGCTCTCTGCAAACCAACTGTTCAGCCATTCGCTTGGCTGTTCAGGAATCTCCAGTTTGAAGTGCTGGCCTAAGCTGTTGGCGTGTGGGTCATTGCTGGCTAGGCGTATGCTCCAGCGGTCTTGAGTGTCGTTACCTAGCGTAATGCCTTCCAGGTCTAGCCACAGATGTTCGTAATCAAGGTTTATTTGTTCGTTGCGTAATGCAATGTTGTCTACCCGGAGCACGGCAGGCAATTGTGTAAAGGCTTGTTGCCATGCGGTGAGGTGCTGAGAAATTGCTGTGTGCTCTTCGTTTTTAAGGGCGTGTTCAGCGCCCAACATAAGCATGCTAGGTATCTGAGTAAGCAATTGCCAATCACGCGATGAGAGCACTTGAAGCTGCTGCCAGTTGGTTTGGGTGAGTGGCACTTCAAGGGCCAGCGTATCACCTGGCAACGGTGTTTCGAGTTGCGTGGCAGGTAGGTAAATGTTCACCCCTTGTTCATGTTGCTGCGTGGTGACTTGGAAGGTATCCATTTCACGGCCGCCGATCATTACTTCAGTAACATGCCAGGAGCGTTTGTCGCCTTCTTTGCTCACCTCTATTTGGCCAATATCAAGGAGCGAAGGGTGGCGTTGCAACAGTCGTTGCCAGCGATGTTCTAGCGTCTCATTCTGCTGTTGCAGGCGTTGGTGTTGTAGGAAGTAGTGTTCAAGTTCTTCCTGCACTTGATGAAGCTGGAGTAGCAGTAGTTCGGCTTCTTGCTTGGTGTCTTCATGTTCAGTGGCTTGTTGCTGGGTGCGTTCTTGCGCGGCTTTTGCATTGGCTTGTGCTTGCTGGAGCTGTTTTTCGAGCGTTTGGTATTGCTGATTTAGTGCCTGGTGTTGCTGCTTGGCTTGGTCGAGCTCCTGGGTGGTGGCCTTGAGTTTTTGGGCCGTTTGAGCCTGTTGCTGTTTGGCTTGGTCGCGCTCTTGGGTGGTGGCCTTGAGTGTTTGGGCCGTTTGGGCCTGTTGCTGCTTGAGAGTGTCGCGCTCACTCTGCAGGGTTTGGTGTTGCTGTTTTAGCTCGTTGTGCTGCTTTTCCAAGTTTTGCAGCTTCAGGAAGGTACTTTCTAGCTCTTCTTGCACTTGGTGAAGCTGGAGGAGCAGCAGTTCTGCTTCTTGCTTGGTATCTTCTAAATCGGCGGCCTGCTGTTGCGCGGCTGCCTCTTTTTGTACATTGGTCTCTCTCAACTGCTGCTGGGTGGTTTGTTGCTCAGCCAGTTGGGCTGTGGTTTTTTCATACGCGGTTTGCCAGCGTTGTGCTTCTGCACGCTGCTCTTCAATTGCTGCAGCTTGCTCTTCAGTTTGCTGGTGTAAGCGTTGGTAATTTTTCACCAAGGCGCTGAGTATGCTGGTTGATGGGCAAGTATTTATTGCCGTGCTTTCCAGTGCTGCACGGTCAGGCAGTAATGGAAGCTGGGCGGCTTGTAGCTCTTGGAAGAGCGGATCAATGTCGTTGCGCTGCTGTTCTACCCACTGTTGAGCAAGATACAGCGCTAGCTGGCCAGGGGCGGTGTTGCTGTTGATGCTAGGCTGCTGTGGGGCTGCATTGGCTGTTAGCGGTAGCTGCCAGCGTTGGTTCAGTTGTTCAAGCAGCGCGCTAGGTGATTGCTCAACGGCATTTGCCTCTAGCAATAGGCAGCGTTCTGGATGCTGAAGGTAAAAATCAAGCATCCGCTGGTGCTGTTCATGCCAGTGGTGAAGGCATTGTTCGGCACTGTGTTCGCTGTGGTCACTGAGTAAGCAGTCTGCCAAGTGCTGCTCGGGGCTGGCGGTAAGCAATATAAAGTGAATATTAGGATCTAGTTCGGCCCAGAAATCCAGCGCCCATAGGCTTTGTGGGTGGTGCCATCCCCAGTGTTCGCTTTCCAGGTTGGCCAGTAACAAGTCGCTGGCCACTTGTTCCCATAGCTTACCCACCGGTTTGCCTGCTCTTAGCGTTGGCGTGACCTGTTGGTGCCAGCGCGAAAAGCTAATAGGGGGCGTACGCTTAACCGTTTTGGGGGTGCCAAGACCGCTGGCATAGAGCATTTCAGCAATAGGGGTTAGCGCGGTGTGTGTTGCGCCGGTCAGGCAAAGGGTTTTCATGGCCATCGGGTGAATCACATCCTGGTTAGCAAACGGAGATAAAATAATTAGGCTTCGGGGGCGCGCCCATAGCCATCTTCAAAGCGGACAATATCGTCTTCGCCCAGGTAGCTGCCGGACTGCACTTCAATCAGCTGAAGCGGTACTTTGCCGGGGTTTTCTAGCCGGTGAGTTTCGCCCATGGGAATGTAGGTCGATTCGTTTTCACGTAGTAGGAACTCTTTTTCTCCACAGGTAACTCTGGCGGTACCGCTGGCCACAATCCAGTGTTCTGCGCGATGGTAGTGCATTTGTAGCGAGAGCTTGGCACCGGGTTTAACGGTAATTCGCTTTACTTGGTACCGTTCTGCTAAATCGATCCCTTGGTAGCAGCCCCACGGGCGGTGCACCGTAGTGTGCAGGCTGTGTTCGTCGCGGCCTTGTGCTTTTAGCTGTTCGACCAGTTGTTTGACGTCTTGGGCGTTGTTGCGGTCTGCGACCAGTACAGCATCATCGGTCGCGACCACAATCACGTTTTCCAACCCGGCTACGGCAATCAGCCTATGGTCGGCATGCACATAGCTGTTACGGGTGTCGTGCAACAGCACATCGCCATGGGTGGCATTGCCGTTCTCGTCCTTGGGCTGAATGTCCCATAGTGCTGACCAGGCGCCCAAGTCGCTCCAGCCCATTTCCACCGGTACCACCGCGGCGTGGGTGGTCTTTTCCATTACCGCATAGTCGATGGAATCAGAGGGGGAGGCAGCGAAGGCGTCCATTGCCAATCGGCAGAAGGTGAGGTCTTTTTCACTGCCTTCCAGGGCCTGTTTGGCCGCTTTCACCATGTCAGGGTTCGAGCCTTCCAGCTCATTTAAATAAGCCTTTGCAGTAAAAAGGAAGATGCCGCTATTCCATAGGTAGTGACCGTCTTCTACATAGGCTTGTGCGGTGGCGAGGTCTGGCTTTTCTACAAATTTTGCCACGCTGTGTACCCCTTCGTGGCTCTTCCACAGCTCGGCGTATTTAATATAGCCATAGCCGGTTTCCGGTGCGCCGGGCGTAATGCCAAATGTGACCAATGCGCCTTCATTAGCCGCTTGGGCGGCGCGGTTTACGGCGTTGTTGAACGCGGCTTCATCTTGAATCACATGGTCGGAGGGCATTACCAGCATTAAGGCTTCTGGGTTTTCTTCCGCAAGCCTTAACGCTGCCACGGCTACGGCAGGGGCTGTATTGCGGCCTACTGGCTCTAGAATAATGTCCTTGGCTGTGCAGTCGATGTGGCGTAATTGCTCGGCCACAATAAAGCGGTGCTCTTCGTTGCATACCAACAACGGTGCCGAAAACATCTCGCCCTTTACCCGTTTAATGGTGGCTTGCAACATGCTGTCGTCATCGATGAGCGACAGAAACTGCTTAGGATAACCGGCACGCGACATGGGCCACAAACGGCTACCGGAGCCACCCGAAAGAATAACAGGCGTAATAGAGGAGAGCGGGTGAGTCATAACGTCAGTCTCGTGTATTGATAGGTGAGCATAATAATTAAAGCGTATTGATAACGGCGCGGTAGTAGTCACCCACTGGTTTTGGTGCGTAGGCGCTTTGCATTAACCGCTGGCCTTGTGTGGCCAATGCCGTGGCCACTTCCGGCTGGTTAACCAGGCGGCGCATCCACCATGCTGCGTGTTCGATGTTGGGTTCGGCCCATTGTTGGCCTTTGCCAAAGGGGTAGTCGCCATCGGTCAGTGCTTGCAGTTGGTGGTCTACCAGAGCAGCTGTGGCGGGCATGGTGAAATCCAGGTTGCCGGAATAGCCGGTGGTAATAACGGGTTTGCCTAGCATCATGGCGTCAGCAATGCCACGCCCAAAGCCCTCGCTGCGATGGAGGGAAACAAAGCAGTCACAGGCACGGTAGAGATCCAGCACTTCTCCACGCGAGAGGGTTTCATTAATGATATGAATGCGCGGGTCCCATTCTGCCTGGGCTTTCAGGGCTTGCCATAGAGGGTTGTCTTCTTCTGCGCGCATGGCTTTGACCACGAGACCAACAGGTTCATCACCCTGGGTAAAGGCGCGCTGAAATGCCTTTATGCAGGCTTGTGGGTTTTTACGTTTAACGCTGGAAAGGAAGTCGAACGAGAACACAAATAAGTGGTCGCTTTCGGGTAGCCCAAAGTCTTGGCGTGTTTTATGGGTACTTTCCTCGACGCTGACTGCCATCGGCATGTGGCGCACCGGTTTGGTCGAAGAGCCAATGTAAGCATTGTAGGCAAAGCGGCTAGAGGCCCAAATTTCATCAATGTATTCGTAGGCGATATGCCAGGTGTCGGGCCACTCGGGTAACTCCCAGGGCCAATAGCCAATGCAGTAGTACCCCTTAAAGAGTTTTTGGCCTTCCACAGCGGCAAGCCGTGCGGTTTCTATGCCGGTGGTGCAAAACAGGTTAATGGCGTAGGGCAGTTGGTCAGAAATGTGTTGGTCGGCTTGGCTGGCGGCTAAATCGACCTCCTTGCCTGGCGCGACATTGTAGATGGTGAAGGGGATTCCCGCGGCTTCACACGCTAGGGCGGCCATGCGTACATCTTCACCGATGCCAAATTGCCCATTGGCGTAACCGATTAAGTTAATACCCAACTCACGCTCGGGTGAGTTGGCGGCATTGTTGGGTTTTATTGCTGGCTGTTGGCGTTCAGCCAGCGTGGCGATGGTCTCCAATAGGGAGTACTGCTTGCGCCCATGCTGGCGTGCCCAGTTTAAAAATTCGGGTGATTTGGGGCTGCTGAATTGCTGTTGTAAGGCTTGGTCTTGTTCCCATACCAACATGAGCACGTTGGGCAGGTGAAGATCGCTAAAAGCAGAGCTTAACAGCCAAGTTAACTGTGCCTGTGAAATATAATCTTCCAGGTGATGTTCGTTGATGCCAAACAGGAAGTACCAGCGAATGAAGGCATTTTGACCTTTAGCCTGTGCCAAATTAAAAGTCGCTTGAAGGTCTGGGCGACTTTGCCAAATACCGCGCATAAAACGCGTGAGAGATGGCGTTGTTTGGCTATGAGCTTGCTCGTCCGGCTGTTCAAGTATGGGCAACGGTACGTTCTGTAATACTTCTGCCAGCCCCTGATATTCATTACGGCCGTGCAGTAATAGCCACAGATGAAACGCTTCAGACGCGGTGTTCTTGAATAAGGACTGCAGGTCAGGCCGCGTTTGCCAAATGATGTACGTTAAGCGCTGAAGCTGTTGCTGAGCGCTGTTGGGCTGCTGGGTTGGCATACGTTTTCTTTGTTTGCTTTAAGGGGCTAGGGCGGAGTTGGTGCTAACGGGTCGCGAGCTAACGCTGCCTCCCACGCTAGGCTTTTTGGGCGTAGCCCCAGAGGTTGTAATGTTCGTCGGCGGTGACGCGGGCTTCGCTGAATCCGGCGTTGAGTAGCGCTTGGCTTAGGCTGTTTTTATCGAAGCCGCTTTTGTGGGCCATGTAGTGGTTGCCCTTTTCGACCGATGCCTGGTGGCCGTAAAGCATATCCAGTGCGCTGATGGGGCCAACCGGCGAGCGGTAGATTTCTTCGCTCAGCTTGCCTTGGGCTACCAGCTGCGCCACTTGCTGTAGGTCGGGCAGGGTGATCAGTAAAAAGCCGCCGGGGCGGGTCACCCGGTGCATCTCTTTTAGCGCTATTACCGTTTCATGCAGGTAAAGGTGTTCGATGTTATGCGAGGAGAACACCGCATCCATGCTGTTGGTATCGACCGCGGAGAGATCTGTCAGGTTGGCGATAATGTCGGGGTTCACCGCTGGGTTGATATCCAGGCGAATCTGCTGCCAGCCGTCGGCTTGAAAACATTCCGGTAGGCGTTCGGGGCCAGCGCTGCCGCATCCCACATTCAAAAAGTGTTTTTGGGCTTGGGCCTGCAGCGTGGGTTGTAAAACGCTGAGGTCGGCGGCGGTCATGGTCATAGGGCTTCCTGTGAGAAGTTATTCCTGGCGTGTTGCTGGGGTTCGTAGGGTCGTAAAAAGCGTTTAGGCACGCTACCGCCAGGCAAGACGATTTAGGAGTCTCGCTTAGCGCTCATGGCGCAGTATGTGTCGCTGGCTTTTCCTTTTGCCATTGGGGGTGATGCTTGGCTTGTTTAAGCCCTATCGTTTAAGCGCTATCGTTGAAGCCTTACAGCTTCAGCGCGTTGGTTCTGGCTGTGCGGTTGCGCGGGGGCAGTGCCAGCCCGGTAAAGGGCGCTGTGTACACATCCAACGCTAAATTGGGGTTATAGGCCGGGTCGTTATACAGCGCATTTCCCCAGCGTTCGCGCAGCATGGTCATTTCGCGTTGGGCGCGCGCGGCTTTTTCCGGCGCTTCGTCCTTGCCCCGCGTGGCGGATTCGGCGTGAATCAGCCGGGCGTTGGGGGTCCATACCACGCTTAGCCCGCGGCGGCGCAGCTTCAGGCATAAATCAACGTCGTTGAAGCCGACCGGGTAGTCCCGCGGGTTGAGCCCACCCACTGCCAGGTAGTCGGCTTTGCGCAGCAGCAGGCAGGCGGCGGTCACCATGCTGAACCGTTGTGTCAGGTGGTTCATGTATAGGTAGCCGTGGTCATCTTCATGCCAGTGGTTGCCTACGTGCCCGGCCAGCCCGCCATATTGCCCGCCAATCACGCCGCCGTGCTGCACCATGCCATTGGGCCACAGCAGTTTGGCGCCTACCGCGCCTGTGCCGGTACGCTGTAGTAGGGCGGTCATTTCGCATAGCCACGCTGGGTGCAGGGCTTCAATATCGTTGTTTACCAGGGCGATAAGCTCGGTGCTGGCGTGCTCAACGGCTGCGTTGTTGATGGCGGCATAGTTGAACGGGTGCGGGTAGTCCAGCACCTCTGTATGTAGCTGCCCCTGGCCCAGTGGCTGGGCGGGTTGCCGGCGCAGCGTGGCGAAGTACTCCAGCGTTTCGGGCTGGGTAGAGCCGTTGTTGACCACCAACAGGGTGACCTCGCCGGGGTAATCGGTGTGCTCTGCGATGGTGTCTACACAGCGCTTTAGCAGGCTCAAAGCATCGCGGGTGGGCACCACCAGGGTAATGCTGGGCGCCTGGGTTAACTGCCTGCGATAGTGATAAACCGGCAGCGTGGCATGCAGGCTGAGTGTGGCGTGTGCATCCTGTCGGGCCAGCCGGGGTTGCAGGCGTTCAAGCTGAGCCTGGCTGGTAGTGGGCCACGGTTGGCGGCGGTGCCTGCCAATCAGCGGTAGGTGTAGCACGCTGGTTTCATCACTGAAGGCGTTAATAGCTTCAAGCGCGGCGTAACTGAACTCTTCCGGGTGCTGGGCAGCGGTGTAGTGCTCGCTATTGAGTAGCGCTTGGCTGCGCACCAGGCACAGGCCGCCGCCGACGATATCTTGCGCCCATTGGCGTTCCGGGTCCCAGGCGGGTAGCAGGGCGGGTAGCGCGGGCTGGCCTTCTTCAGCCGGGGGGATATCAAAATCGCTGTAGACCAGTTGTGCTGCGGGCGTGGTCGCCAGTGCCTGCCACGCTTGCTGAAGTGCTTGGGGCGAGAAGGTATCGCCCTCGTGCAGTTGCAGCACTGCGTCAGTTTGCTGGGCGAGCTGTTGCAGTAGTGCTTGATAAGCGCTGGGGTTCTCTTGAGTAGCGGTATCGGCGCTCCGGTGCTGCAGCGTTAGGCCGCTGACCTTGGCGGGCTGCTTGGGGGCGGCGCCCAGCCATACGATACCGATACACCCTTTGCTGGTGCGGGCGGTGTTGGGGGTTTCCGTGGCGTGCAGCCATTCGGGGTAGCTGGCAAGGCCTGCCGCCCGGGGCAGCCAACGTTCGTAACGGTCCAGCTGGCGGGCCAGTAACGCTTTTGTGGCTGCGGGCAGCTGGGGAGCCAGCGTGCGAATCCAATCGTTTAGGCCGTTGGGCCACTCTTGCACGGTCAGGGGGCTGCCGCTTAATTCACGGCCCAGGTGGTCGGTCACCGTGAGCGTGTGGGGTTCGCCATCGGCCAATGAGAAGGGCAGCGTTAGGTTGAAAGCGCCTTTTACCTGCTGCTGGTCATACGTTAACCAGTGTTTGGGCGTGGCTTCAGCAAGCAGTTTGCCGCGTTCGCGCACCAGTAGGGTGAGCGGTTGCTGCGGAGCGCTCGGTTCGACCATCCAGCCGCTTAACATCAGCCCTGGCTGCCACTGCACGCGGGAGCTTTCCGGGGTATGCAGCGTGGTACTCGCGGGTGTCAGCGTTACTTGGTCAAGCACGTGTTCAGGAGCGTTGGCCAAGCACAGAGTGAGGGCGGTGGCCTGGTGCCACTGGGCATCGCCAAGGGCAATACTAAATCCATGCAAGCCGCTGCCCGGCGCCTGGGGGTGAAAGGCGTTGGCGTGGGCCAGGGCTAACAGCTGGCTACCATCGTAAAGGGCGACCGCCCATTGGCGTTCGGGCTCGGTGTGGCTGTGTACCCAACCTTGCACCATGTTGCCTGCGTAAGTGGTTAGGGTGCCGCGCAGCCCTTTAGGTGTGTTGACCATGTTCATGCCAGGACTCCTTGCGCGTTTGAGTGTTCGCTTGGCGCTGGGTAATCGCGCAGTTCAGTCACCGGTAAGGCGTATTCAGTGCTGCTAACGCCAGGGGCGCTCCAAATCGGTAGCGGGCGCATGCCGTGCAGCCAATGGGCGTCTGTCAGGGTGGTCGCGGTGGTATCCAGCAGCAGTAGGCCGCTTAACGGCAAGTGCTGTATCAATAGCTCAATGCGTTCGCGGCGCTGTAGCCGTGGCAGCATAAACGGATAGAGCTGGCCGCTACTGGCAAGCGGGTGGTTGGCGCGCGTGGGGCTGCCATGCAGTAGGTAAAGTGACGACTGCTGGCGAGCTAGCTGGCTTGCCCAGGCAATAAACGCTGGCTGTTCCAGGCTTTTGGGTTCCCCCAGCACTATCAGCAAGCCGCCGCTGCTTGCATCCAGCGCCGTATCGGCATCATCCGCGACGAATTGGATGATGGGTGCGCGTTCGGAAGATGCTGGTGCTGAAACCGCCAAATCAAAAGCGCCGGTGCTGGTTGCGAGGGCGTTGGGCATCGCGGGGAGTAGGGCGCTCAACGTGTGTTTCATCGCTTCTGTGGCGGCCGTTAACGTGGTGATGCCCAGGGCGTTTAAATCCTGTTGGCAGCGCTGTTGTTCCGCGGGCAGCCGGTAGCAGAGCTGCCACGGGTGGGGGCATTCGCCACGCAGGGTTAAGGTTTGCCCCACCAGCGCCATGGCGCAGCCATGTTGTTGCGCGGCACGCAGGGCGTGGGCTTGGCTTGGCCATACGCTGATGGAGGCAGAGTCGGTTGGAGATGGCTCGGTTGAACCATGAGTGCCAGGCCACAAGCTGGCCAGTGGCTGGTGGTAAAGCCAGTGCCGAACGGCGCGTTCGCGGCCTTCGCGCATGGGGTCTTGCTGTAGGCAGGTATCGAAGGCTTGGCTGCTATGCGGGTAGCGCTGCTCGATAATAACGAGGTTCTGCTTCACCCGAAGGCGTTTTTCGCTACCGAAAGAGATACCGCCCTGGTGGGCGACCACCACGTTCAGCGCGCCGCGGTGTTGCCAATGATGGGCTTCCGCCCGGTAGCTCCAGTCTGACTCTTCGCCGTAACCGCGGGTAAGCGCGGGGTCTAAACCGCCCAGTGCGGCTAGTGCATCGTGGCGCAGGTAAAGGCAAAATCCACAGCCGGTATTAATCGCCACGGAGGCGTCGTCAAGGTCTTGATTGGCCTTTGCAGCGGCGTTATCCAGTGCGGCTAACTGGACGGGTGTTAGCGCATCGGCTGGGTTGCAAGGGCCAAGCAGGCTCATGAGTTCGCCGTTGTTGGTGAGCGGCGTGACCGAGGCGGTATTGGCGTGTTGGTAAGCGCTCGCTTGCAGCCGGTCTACCCAATCGCCGTGTACCAGGGTGTCGGCGTTTAATAGGATAACGTCGTGATGCGCGCTATGGGCCAGGCCGCGGTTAACGGTATTGATAAAGCCTTGGTTGGTCGGCTGATGCAGCAGGGTGGCGTGATGTGTATTGGCGAAGCTTTCAAGCGCTTCTACCAGTGCTTGGTTGGGGCTGGCATCGTTAACGATCAGTAGTTCAAACGGCGTTTGGTGGTGGGTACGGCTGGCCACGACGCTGTGCAGGCACGCTAAGGTTTCTTCGTAGCCTTCATAAACAGGCACTAACACGGTAACAGGTGCCGCAGTGGGCACTTGCTTACCTGGTGTTAAGGCTGTGGGCTTTTTGGTCGAAGCGCCTAAACGAGGCGGTACACTGCCGGTTGGGCGTGCAGGGCTGCCGTATAGCGTGGACTGCGCCCCTGCCAGGGTAACGCTGGCATGAACGGGGGCGGCGCCCGTGTTTTCAAGCGTTAGGCTAAACCACCATGCGTACAGCGCGCTGCCCGTTGCGCTTTTCAGCGGCTGGTAGCGTTTTAGGCTGAGCGTATGACGACTGTTGCCTACTGCCAGTATGAGCTCTGGCGCCTGCTGGGTGGCTTCTGTTAAACACCACCCACATAGTTTGCCTTCTTGCCACCATACACTGCCGCACAGCGACCCCCAGGCGTTGGCGATGGCAGGGGCCAGCGTTTCCAGCGCTTTCGGGTCACGAATGGTGGGGACATGGTGTTTGAGCAGTTCGGCAACGCTGGCCGCTGAGGCTGGGTCGGCTTGGCGCTGTTTGATCAGCCGCAGCAGCGTGGGCGTTTCATGCGGGGCCAGGTAGTAGGCTTCTTCGCTTGCCGCCAGCTTTCCGGCGTGAGTGGGTAAGGCCTCGGTGAGCAGCGCAAAGGTGTTGGGGGCTTGGCTGGTGGTGGCCAGGCTTGCCAGGGCTGCGCTTGCGAGCCAGGAATGCTGAGTGCGTAAGCCTGCGATGCCTAGCCACAACAGGGCGTCCTGATGCAGTTGAGAGTGCCCAAGCGCGCCAAACAACGCCGTTTTAGCCGTTGGCACATCGTTTTGCTGAAGGCATGCTTCAATGTGCTGGTGAAAATGACTAAACATGATAGTAGGCACTATTAATAGGCACGGGAGTATTCAACTGTTGGCTGGGTGCTTGTCGCTACCGGCTTGCCTTCCCATTCACACTTGACGAAGCGATGTGCATGGGAGGAAAAGCAGAATGCGTTGCGTCATAAAAGACAGAAACAGTGGGGGCGAACCCCCACTGCTAGACTTACTTGCCCACTAGCGTTTTGCGCTAAAGGCTTGCTAAGCGCTAATGGCTTAGAGCAAGAAGTCCCACTCAGTAGCGTTAACGCTCTGCTCTTGCAGCTCGTCAGATGCCAGGAAGTCATCGGCGATCTGCTCAAGCGTTGCGCCTGCTTCTGCTTGGTCAGTCCAGTAGGTCAGGTCATCCTGGCTGATGCTGCCAGCTTCACGACCCAGTACATCGGTGTAAAGCAGTTCAACAACCGCTTGAACGCCTTCACTGGTGTTCAGGTCAAGCGCTTCAAGCTGGTTGCCCGCTTCGTCAGAGTTCAGCATGCTCAGCGCAATTTGACCCAGTGAAGTGCCTTCTTCGGCACGGTCAGCCCAGTACTGCAGGCCTTCCAGGTCAGCCTGGCCTTCGCCGTTCTGGCTGCGTGCATCGTTGTCGCTAAACAACTGCTTGTAGAGCGTGGTTAACGCTTGAACGTCGCTGCTGGTCTCAACCGCTTGTTCGCCATCAGCGAAGGAGAGGTTTTCAGTACCAACGACTTCGTTCACATCACCGGTTTCGTTATTGGTAACGACGGTGATCGCGCCGTTTTGCTCGATGGTGTATTCGTCAGCGTTGCCTTCGAATACTGCTATGTCGTCACCCGCGCCGCCGTAGATCGAGTCGTTGCCAGCGCCGCCAGTGATGGAGTCATCGCCTGCACCGCCAGTAATTGAATCATCACCACCGGTGGCGGTAATGGTGTCGTTGCCTGCACCGCCGTCAACCGTTGTGTTCTGGTCGCCGTTGATGGTGAATTCGTCACCGCCATTGGTGCCAACGATAACGCGCTCAACGGTGTTGAAGCTGGCATAAACGCCTTCTTCACCGTCGAATACGTAGACACGACCAGATTCACGACCAGCGTCGTCAAATTGGATCGGAGCGTCTTGGCTGCCGCGCTCGTTTTCACCAAGGTTCATGAAGAGAACGTCGGCAGTGCTGTTTTGAGCTGAGGCAGCGGTCGCAACCTCGCTTTCTACCGACACATCACCACCACCGTTAATATCGGCGAGGATAGAGGTGATCGCGGTTTCTAGTGCGGTATTAGTAGGACGGGCTGCAGTGATCCCGCTTGCTACTTCATTGGATGTGGAGTCGTAATTAGCCATGTATAGCTACCTTGAATGATAAAACAGTGAAGGTGGAACGCTACCGAACTCAGTTCGGTAGATTGCACAAGCTGCCAGGGGCAACTCGAACAATGCGGTTAGGCATTCGGTGATATGCCTGTTATTAACGATGCCCATGTCAATTTTTCGATATGGCATTAGCAACTCAGTGCCGCTTTGCTAATTGGCGTTAACGCTGGCGTATATAAGTGTTTTCAGGATCCAACCAACGCGATCGCGCCGATGAAGCCGGTGAGGCCGGTTGTTTGGGAGTAATAGCTGGTTGGTTGGGAGCCACTGCCAAGCGCACCGCGACCAAGTAACTGCCATTGCTTCCCGCGACTGCTCTGGGGTCGCCTAGCTGTTGGCGCGATCCATCCGAAAAAGCCGCTTCCCCGTTTAATTGGTAGTTACTCGCCTCAGGGCCGTTCAAGCACACGGCTAGCTGCGTAATCGGTGTGGCTTTTTGCCGTGTACCCAGAAATTCGTCGTTTTTAACCTGCTGTGTTGTTTGGCCTGCTTTACAGCCAGCTACCACGGTGACTTCGTCTGGCTTTTGCGGCCATATCACCTGAAAACCTTCCAGGCGGGCCTTACTTTTCGGGTCGCCTAGCCACTCACCGGCGCTAACGCGGACATCACCCTGGCGCTCAACGTGGCCCAGCAACGCCAACTGCTCAGCCGCCACCTCATCAGTGGTGGGCGATGCCTTGGCGGGTGTGACGCGCTCACTAGGCTGGCTGTTCGTGCTTGGCTGGCTTTTCGTGTTCAACTGCTGATTCAGTGGCTCAATGCGCCAATGCACATCAACGTTGTCAGTCAGCGCACGTGGCGAATATTTGCTTACCGCCACCACGGCATCACCACCTTTGACATTTAGCAGCAGGTAGTCGCCGGAGGCGGCAAGTGTTTGGTTGGAAACGTGCTCAGGACTGACGAACTCGATTAGCCCACTCATCTGTATAGGTGCCTGACTGAAGGCAAGTGGGATGTTCGCCCGTGCCGCCGTAGAAGAATCAGCGGGCTCACCTTTGACGTAAGTACCCAGATACCTGGCGGTGTACATGCCGGGGGGCAACACTTTCAAGGCAGTTTTGACACTAATGGCATTGTTGAGGTCAAGCTGACGAGACATAAAAGGTACCCAGTTGCAGTGCAGGTCTTGCTTAGTGTGCTAGTAGCGGATGCCTACAAGAGGACATCTATTCGCTTGCGAATATTCTAATTAAACAAGTCAAGAATAAAGCTGTTAATACTTTGTACTGTTCTTTTTAATCGAAGTGGTGCCAATTTACTCATTATTGGCTTATTTGGCTAGACAAGAAGGGGCGTTCATCCAGTATTGCTACAAAAAAATACATAGCCGTAAGATATGGCTTACACATTTGTAAGCCATATCTTACAAGTTAGCGGTTTGGCTTTAATCAAGACCTAGGAGAGATATCTCCTAGCGATACTTCTATTTGATGTGTGCGGTTTAGCAGTTCGATAAGCACCATAGCACGCTCCTCGCCGTTTTTTTGGTTGAATAGCGTTTGGCTGAAGAGGGCTTCTCTGCCTGCAAAGAGGCCGGTGTCAACACTCACCTTTTCGCCGGGTAGTATCAAAGGATGCTGGTTCCCTGGGGCGTCAGTGTGCCGAGTGTGGTGCTGTAGGGCGGTGATTAGCTCGTCGGGCACTTTGGCAGGCGCAAGGCCAAAGCTGACCAATTTAGCCACTCCGCGTGTCGATCGAATAGGGCGCCAATCACTGTTGGCTTGGTCAAGGCGTATAAACAGGTAATAGGGAAAGAGGGGTTCTATTATCCATTGCAAACGGCCTTGGCGCTTTTTGCGCAAACGGAGCGTGGGGTGAAATATCTCGAACCCCTGGTTTGCCAAGTTATCAGCGGCACGAAAAGACTCGCCTCCTTTGCACTGAACGGCATACCATCCGGCACTTGTTTGCTTCTGCTCCATTACGTTTAGTCCACCACTTAAGGGATCGTTAATGACGTGTTCAGCATATAGCTTTCAAATAGTTGGGTATATATCGTGTAGCTTTAGGCTGTTCGAAAGTGCGGTTAACCGGCCTACCCCCCTTGGTGCAGTTCTGTTATGCTGCGGCGATTAATTTTCTGCGCTTGACGCCTCTTCGATTCAACGGTGGACCCTCCATGGCAAAGCAACAGGAAGCAACGGATTTGCAGCGGGCATTGAAAGCTTGCAAAGGTTCGTTCGTATCGGTGGGATTTTTCAGTATGTTCGTCAACTTACTGATGCTTGTTCCCCCCTTATATATGCTTCAAGTTTACGATCGGGTGCTCTCTACCCAAAGTGTTGACACCTTGTTAATGCTAACGCTCGTTGTCGTATTCCTCTTTATGATTATGGGGGGGCTAGAGCTGGTGCGTTCGCGTATTTTAGTACGCGTTGGCAACAAGCTTGACACCTCCATTAACGAACGCTTGTATAGCGCTATGTTTCGCCGTAGCTTGGTGGCGCAGGGCGGCCAAAGCGCACAACCTTTGAGTGACTTGACCAGCCTGCGCCAGTTTCTAACCGGTAATAGCCTGTTCGCCTTCTTTGATGCGCCCTGGGTGCCCGTTTATCTTGGCGTGCTCTTCCTGTTCCACCCCTGGCTTGGTGTGTTTGCTACTTGCGCGGGCATCATTTTGCTCGGGCTGGCCATCGCCAATGAGAAAGCCACTAAAAAGCTGCTCGCCGAAGCTAATAGCGAGCATATTCAGGCGCAAAACCTGGCCAACTCTAATCTTCGCAACGCTGAAGTGCTGCATGCTATGGGTATGTTGCCGGGCATTATGGGACGTTGGTCCAAGCGCCATCACGAATTCTTGTCTAAGCAGTCTCAGGCCAGTGATAGAGCAGGCGCGTTAACCAATACGTCGAAAGTTATGCGTATGCTTTTTCAATCGCTCATTCTTGGCTTGGGTGCGTTGTTGGTGCTGCGCGGTGAAATGACCCCCGGCATGATGATTGCCGGCTCCATCCTGATGGGCCGTGCACTGGCACCTATCGACCAAATGATTGGCGGTTGGAAAGGGTTTGTCAGCGCACGCGGTGCTTATGAGCGCTTAAATGAATTGCTGACGCAGATCCCCGGCGAAGAGCGCAAGATGTCGTTACCTGCACCGCAAGGGGTGGTGGCACTGGAAGGCGTCGCCGCGGCACCGCCTGGGTCGCGCATGGCGACCATTCGTGGCATTAACTTCAGCGTTCCTAAAGGCGAACATGTGGGCATCATTGGCCCCAGCGCTGCCGGTAAGTCTACTCTGGCGCGCGTACTGTTAGGCATTTGGCCTTCGCAAGTGGGTGATGTACGCCTGGATGGCGGGGTTATTACCCAGTACAACCGCGACGAAATCGGGCCTTATATTGGTTACCTACCCCAGGACATCGAGCTGTTCGACGGCACTATTAGTGAGAACATTGCCCGTTTTGGCAACATAGACCCGCAGCAGGTAGTAGAAGCGGCCAGGAAGGCGGGTGTTCACGAAATGATTTTGGAATTACCCAACGGTTATGACACGGTCATTTCATCCACTAGCGGTGCACTTTCCGGTGGGCAGCGTCAGCGCATTGGGCTGGCCCGTGCTCTTTACGGTAAGCCGGTGCTGGTGGTGTTGGATGAACCTAACGCCAACCTGGACGATGCCGGTGAGCGTGCTCTTGCCATGTCGATCGCCCAGTTGAAGGCAGAAGGGACGACCCTGTTTGTGATTAGCCACCGCACCAGCGTGCTCAAAAATATGGACAAGCTGCTGGTGATGAAAGAAGGGCAAGTCAGCATGTTCGGGCCGCGCGACCAAGTGCTGGCCCAGTTTGCCAAAAAGCCGCGTGAGCAAGTTAGTCAGCAAAGCGCTGCCCGTCTCTCAGCCATCTCCGGTGGCCGTGGCAGCGAGGAGAAATCATGAGCGACGAAAAACGCAATTTGCCCTCTTCCGAGATCGACGTCACCCCCAAAGGGCCTATGACGTTTGATGGGGAGGCTAGTGAAAAGCTGCCCACCAGCGACAAAGGCTACCGTAAGCTGGGGTATGCGATCCTGTTTATTGCGCTAGGTGGTTTTGTGCTCTGGGCGTCCACCGCTTCGCTGGCCATTGCCGTGGTAGCGCCGGGCAGCGTGTCGATCGAATCGTTCAAGCGCACCGTGCAGCACCTGGAAGGCGGTATCGTTGAGCAACTACTCGTAGAAGATGGCGACAAAGTGGAAGCGGGTGACACCCTGTTGGTATTAAGTGATACCCAGGCTGGTTCCCAACTAGCCATTGCCCGCTCCCAGTACTTGATTAATCGTGCCATGGAAGCCCGCTTGCTTGCCGAGCAGGAAGGGGCTGAAATGATGGAAATACCCGAGGATATTCAAAACACCGACGACCCGCGTGTTCAGCAGATTATCGCGGTTCAACAAAGCCTGTTCGCCGCGCGTCGCCAGTCGCTTAAAAGCACGCTGGAATCGCTGGATGAACAGATTGTGCAAATGCGCGAGCAGATCGATGGGCTGGAAGAGCGTATCGATGTGAATACCCGCCGTATCAGCTCACTGCGTTCAGAAGCCGAAGACTTTCGTTCGCTTTACCGTGAAGGCCTGGGCGATAACCAGCGCTTGCGTGAGCTAGAGCGCCAAGTACTTCAGTATGAAGGCGATAACGCCGAGTTCCGCGCCAATATTGCCCAGCTTCGCTCGCAAATTAGCGAAAACCGTATGGAGCGCGAAATTCAGCAACAAGAGTTTCAGAAAGAAGTAGGTGAGCAACTGCGCGATGCGCAAGCGCAAATTGCCGAAGCAGAAGAGCAGATTATCTCTCTTCAAGACCAAGTGAACCGTGCGGTGGTGACTGCGCCGGTTTCAGGTACTGTGGTGGGGCGCCAAGTACACACTATTGGCGCGGTTATCCGTGCTGGTGACACCATCATGGATGTGGTGCCTTCCAATGATGGTTTTGTCGTTGAAGCACGCATCCCGACGCGTGATATCGACAATATTTATATCGGTCAATTTGCTGAAATCCGCTTTAGCGCCTTCAATCAACGTCTCACCGATGTTATTGATGGCGAAGTCATTCATGTCAGTGCGGACAGCTTTGAAGACGAGGCTACGGGCGAAGAGTACTACCGTGCTCGTGTACGTGTGACTGAAACGGGCCATGAGAAAATGACCGAACAGATGCAGCTGCTCTCCGGCATGCCCGCAGAGGTGATGCTTCGCACCGGTGAACGCACCTTTGCCAGCTACATTGCCAAGCCTATCACCGATATGCTGTCGCGTGCCCTACGAGAGGATTAATGTCCAGGATGTTGCTGCCTAAAACCATCAAAATGGCTCCGCTCGCACTAGCTGTCATGCTAGTCAGCCAGCCATTGTACGCCCAGCAAGACGTACCCGCAGATGCGCAAGCACTGGCCGAATACGAAGCCCTTGAGGCCACAGAACAGTCGGCTAGTGGCCAACAGTTGCCCTCGCTACCTGAGCTATTTGTACGCGCGTTAGAAAACGACGCGGAACTCTCAAGCCAGCGTTTCGAGGTGGAAGCCACGCGGGAAGAAATTGCCTTGGCTCGCTCGCAGCTATTACCGCAAGTGAGCGCTTCGGGTGGTTATCTATGGCAAGACTCCACCAATATTCAAACCTCACCGGATGATTTCGGCCTTGATCAACAGGCGACACGCCCAGGTGAGATTGACGAACAATACTGGCAGCTCCAGTTACAGCAGCCCCTGTTTAGCCTAGAGCGTTGGCGCGGGATGGATGTCGCGGACGCGCAGGTAAGCGCTGCAGAGCTGCAACTGGCGGTGGTCGAGCAAGACTTGGCGTTGCAGGTGACAGAAGCTTACGTGCAGGCCTATTTGGCCGCGCAGCGGTTGGGGCTCTTGGAGTCGCAGCAGGCATCCCTTGAGCTACAGGTGCGTCAAGCCAGCCGAGCGTATGACCTGGGGATTGGCAATCGCGTTGATCTTTTAGAAGCGCAATCACGCTATGACCAGGCGATTTCCGATGCGGTAGAAGCGGAAAACGAACTTGATAACGCCTTAAGCGAGCTTGAGCGATTAACCGGCACAATGCCTACGTTTCGCGATGTAGCTACGTTAGGCGAGTTGGCTGACCTGGAAGTGAAGCGTGACTTTGGCGGCCAGGATACGTGGTTGGAAAGAACCGGGCAGAATTTGAACGTGCTACTGGCCCAGCGTGAACGGCAAATCACCGAGGCCGACACCAGCACACGTCGTGCCGGTTACTACCCTGAAGTTAATCTCAATCTAAGCTATTCAGACCGGGTCAGTGATGATGAGCTGCGTGAAAGCGAGGATTATCGCGCCAGCGTAGAAGTCAGCGTGCCGATTTATCGCGGCGGTTACACCAATGCCAGCGTACGCCAAGGCGAGCTGCGTATTAAAGCAGGCCAAGCGGCGGTAGATAACGAGCAAAATCTAGCGGCACAAGAAGTGCGTACCCGCCTGCGCTCCTTGAATGGTGGCGTGCGTCGTTTGGAAGCATTAACTCAAGCGATTAGATCCAGCGAGCTGTTTCTGCAAGCCGCCGAGCGTGGCCAGCAGTTAGGGCTGCGTGACCTGGTTGATGTGCTCGATGCACGGGCAAGCTTGTATGATCAGCGGATTCAGTTTGTCGACGTGGTCGGCAACTATGCGCTGGACCGGTTAGCATTAGAAACCGCCGTGGGTGAATTAAGCAGCGATGATTTAGCTGACATTATGGTCTTGCTTAATTCCATGTCCGAACAGGGAGCGATGACAGACCTGTCCGCTAGGTCGAATGAGACGGCAGGGTAATGGTTAGCGCATGGCCGTATTGAAAGGGACACAGACAAACGACTGGCTTAGACGTGCTATGCGCTGTTTTGATGCTGGCATCGCGATGCTGGTATCGCTAGTCACCCTCTGGGCTATGCCGCATATCAATGCAGAAGGTGATGATTACCTCTTTCTCATTGTGATTGGCAGTTTAATTCTGCCCGCCGTTGGCGAATTAATGGGCCTTTATCAACCCTGGCGTGGGCGTAGTTTATACACCATGCTCGGGGTTTATGTGCTCAGCTGGCTGGCGGCCATCGGTGTTATCAGCCTGCTGTTAGTGGCTACCCATACCACACAGAGTTTTTCACGCCTTTGGATGGGGATTACCGCCTTAGCAGTGCTGTTCTCTGGCAGCTTGGTGCGTGCCGCCCTCTATGCCTATCTACGGCATGTGCGCGCCACGGGGCGCAACTTAAAAAACGTATTGGTGATTGGGCAGTCTGACAACGTCGGCCTGCTAGAGCAGCGTGTCAACGATTTACCGCAAGCTGGCTATGTCATTGTGGGCAAGCACTTGGATACGGGTGATGCAGCGTTTATGAATAACATGGCGGCGTTTGCCATTCAAAATACGTTCCAGCGTCAATTTGATGAAATTTGGCTAGGCTACCCACTGGTAGAAGGCGCACGGGTGCGTGAGCTAATGAGCCTGTTAGCTGGCATCCCCACGACAATCCGGTTTTTCCCTGACCTGCCGGATATCCGCCTGCTTAACCACCGCATTGCCCAAGTGGCCGGTTTGTATTCGTTAGAGCTGAACCACACTCCTCTCAATGGCCCTATGCGGGTCGTCAAAGCGTTAGAGGATCGAGTTCTGGGGTTGGCGCTGTTTGTGATATTTTTGCCGGTCATGTTAGCGGTGGCGATCGCTATTTATTGCCAGATGGGGCGCCCAATCCTGTTTAAGCAAGAACGCCACGGATTAGATGGCAAGTGCTTTAAAATCTATAAGTTTCGCACAATGAAAAAACATGAAAGCGCCACGACACAGCAAGCCACGCCTGCTGATCATCGCATTACGCCGCTTGGCAGCTTTCTGCGCCGCACCAGCTTGGATGAACTTCCCCAGCTTTATAATGTCTTGCAAGGACGCATGTCATTGGTTGGGCCGCGCCCCCACGCCATGGACCACAACGATCATTACAAGGATCATATTGAGATCTATATGCAGCGTCACCGGGTTAGGCCCGGTATGACGGGCTGGGCGCAAGTTAATGGACTAAGAGGCATTACGGAAGATGTAAAGCTGATGCAAAAACGCGTCGAATACGATCTCTACTACATAGAAAAATGGTCACTTGGTTTTGATCTGAAGATTTTAGCCATGACCATTACACGTGGCTTTATTAACACCCAGCCTTAGAGCAACGATGTCCTGCAGGGCCTTGTTATCAGTGTATGGCAATAGGTGCTTAGTTAATAGGTACTTAGTTAATAGGTGCTTAGTTAATAGGTACTTAGGCAATAAGTACTTAGACATAAGTGCTTGGTATGCTTAGCCATAAAGACATTGTCATAAAGGGTGTGTAGTAAAGTCAGTGAATTAAGCTTCAAGGAGGAAATATGATTTTTCCGGTAATTTTATCCGGTGGTTCTGGTTCCCGGCTATGGCCAGTATCGCGTGAGCACTACCCAAAGCAGTTTTTGAACCTGCACAAAGATGACCGCAGCTTGCTACAAGAAGCAGCGCAGCGGCTGAATAATGTCGAAAGCACCGGCACGCCGGTAATTGTCTGCAATGAAGAGCACCGCTTTCTGGTCGCCGAGCAGATGCAGCAAATTGGCCTTGAAAACACCCAAATTATCCTTGAACCGTGTGGTCGCAATACCGCGCCTGCGCTCGCGTTGGCGGCACTCGCTGCGCAAAGTGAAGATGCAGAGCTGCTTGTGATGCCTGCCGACCACGTCATTAAAGACGAGATCGCCTTTGCCGAAGCCGTTGCCAAAGGCAGCGAACTGGCCAGCCAAGGTAAATTAGTCACGTTTGGCATTACACCCAATATGGCGCATACCGGTTACGGCTATATTAAGCGCGGTGGCGCCCAGGGCGCCGGTTATAACGTTGATATGTTCGTAGAAAAACCTGACCAGGAACGTGCTGAAAGCTACCTGGCAAATGGTGATTACCTATGGAACAGCGGGATTTTCCTGTTTAAAGCCAGTGCTTACCTCAACGCCCTGCGCCAATACGCGCCGGATATTCTTGATGTTTGCGAACGCGCCTACGCCCAGCGCAGCGAAGACCTGGATTTTTTACGAATTGACCAGGAAATTTTCGCCCAGTGCCGTAGCGAATCCATCGACTATGCCGTGATGGAGCACACCCAAGAAGCGGCGGTTGTGCCAATGGACCCAGGTTGGAGCGATATCGGCGCCTGGGATGCCGTACACGCACTGAAAGCCTCTGAAGACCAAGTGAACGGCAACGCCATACACGGCGATGTGATGCTGCACAATACTCACAATAGCCTGATCCACAGCGAATCGCGCCTAGTGGCAGCGGTGGGTGTTAACAATTTAGTGATTGTTGAAACCGATGACGCCGTGTTGGTAGCCGACCGCCATCAAGCCCAAGACACCAAGCTCATCGTCAATGCACTGAAAGCGGCAGGGCGTAAAGAGTCTACCTCCCATAAGCGCGCTTACCGCCCCTGGGGGCACTATCACACCATGGTGCTAACCGACAGCTTCCAAGTGAAGGAGATTGTGGTTAATCCCGGTGCCAAGCTCTCGCTACAAATGCACCATCACCGCGCCGAACACTGGGTAGTCGTGAAAGGCACCGCCCGGGTGACCCAAGGCGAAGGGCATGGCGATTTGAGCAATCTCAAAAGCTTTTTGCTGTCCGAAGACGAGTCCACCTATATTCCTCTGGGAACGGTGCACCGTCTTGAAAATCCTGGTGTCATACCGCTGCACCTGATTGAAGTGCAAACGGGCTCCTATTTAGGGGAAGATGACATCGTTCGTTACAATGATGACTACGGGCGCTGCCAATAAAACGGCTGTGGGCCACAACGTGCCGTTTTATTGTTAGGGTTAAGCGTTTTTCATGAGCATAAACAATCAACTAACAGCCATGCACGACGAATATCGCACATGGCGAGTTGTCATTGTGCATGACTGGTTGGTGGTCAACGGTGGGGCCGAGAAAGTATTGGCAGCCTTATTAAAAGCCTTTCCCCAGGCGGATGTCATGACGCTGGTGAATTTTTTGCCAGCGTCAGAGGCTAACTGGCTGGCCCCCCATCGTATTATCACCAGTGGCCTGCAGCGTATGCCCTTTGCACGCCGCTATTACCGCCACTATTTGCCGATGATGCCTTACGCCGTCGAGCAGTTTGATGTGCGTGGGTACGATTTGGTGATCTCCTCAAGCCATGCGGTGGCCAAAGGCGTGATTACCCATCCTGGCCAGCAGCATGTCTGTTATTGCCATACCCCGATGCGCTACGCCTGGGACATGAAAGAAAACTACCTGGAAAATGCTCGCTTCCGTTTGCCACTGATGGAAGGTTATGTCAGAAAAACGCTCAAACGGCTGCGTCAATGGGATTACTTTGGCGCTACCCAGGTCGACCACTTTATTGCTAATTCGCACAATGTGGCCCAGCGTATTCGCAAATATTACCGCCGAGAGGCGAGTGTGCTATATCCACCGGTGGATACCGAACAGTTTGTATTCAATGCAGGCCCGCGTGACGACTACTACGTGGCGGCCTCAAGGCTGGTGCCGTACAAACGGCTGGATTTAGTCATTGAAGCGTTTAAAGCCACGCCGCATCGGCCGTTGAAAATTGTCGGTGATGGGCCAGAGTATGACCGTTTAGTGGCCCTGGCCGAAGGTCATGCGCATATAGAACTGCTCGGTTATCAGCCCAATGAGCAGTTAACCGCGTTGATGAGCCAAGCCCGTGGGTTTATTTTTGCCGCTGACGAAGATTTCGGCATTTTACCGCTAGAGGCCCAAGCCTGCGGTACCCCCGTGATTGCTTACGGCAAAGGCGGTGCGCTGGAAACCGTGAAGGACATACGTCATGGCGACGCCGCTACGGGGGTGCTGTTTGATCAGCAAACCCCGGCCAGCCTGCTCGCGGCGCTTGACGTGTTTGAAGGGCACCATTTTCAGGCCCAGGCCTGTCGGCAACAGGCCGAGCGGTTCAGCTATGCGCATTTTTGGCAGCGCCTACATAGTCTACTGGGTGAGGTAAAAAGCGCCGATTAGCGCGAATATTATTCATGCATATTATTGTTAACTTACAGCCGTTGCTGACTCCGCTAACGGGGATAGGCCACTACACTCGCGAATTAACCCGCGAGCTGCTTCAGCACGACTCGCTCACCCTGGAGGGGGTGACGGGCCGCAAGCTGGAAACCCTGACGCTTGAGCATCCGCTGCTGCAAACCACCAATGTCGCTGGCCAGCCACGCACCGAGCGCGACCATCTCGCTTGGCAATTGGCGCGGCGCTATTTGCGCAACAGCCTGACACGCAAAATGTACCGTTGGTTATGTTCCCAGCGGCTGCAGTACAACATCAAACATCCAGATGCGCTCTACTGGGAGCCCAATTACGTGCTGTTGCCCTGGCAAGGGCGCAGCGTGGTCACGGTGCACGACCTTTCCCACAAGCGCTACCCAGAGCACCATCCCGCTGAGCGCGTACGGTTTCTAGACCGTCACCTGCCCGAAAGCCTGCAGCGTGCCACCCGTATTAACGTCGTGTCGCAATTCACCGCCGATGAACTGCAGGAACTGCATGGCGTTTCACCCGAGCGTATCGATATTGTGCCGCCCGCGGTCGCCGAGCGGTTCTTTCAACCGCCCAGTGATGCCATCACCGCAGACCTACGCCAGCATTACCAACTGCCGCCGCGCTATTTATTGAGTGTCGGTACGCTGGAACCACGCAAAAACCTCGCCACGGTGCTGGAAGCCTTTGCCAGCCTGCCGTTTGCCCAGCAGCAAGCAACGCCACTGCTGCTAGCGGGCATGCAAGGCTGGGGCAGCCAGGTCTACTCTGAACAGGTGCAGCAGGCCTTTTCCCGTGGCACTATTCGCCGCCTTGGCTATGTCCCCACGGATGACCTGCCGGGCTTATACGCCTTGGCGCAAGGCTTTGTGTATGTCTCGCTGTATGAAGGTTTCGGCATGCCGGTCGTTGAAGCGATGGCGGCTGGAACGCCGGTACTCACCGCCAATACCACCGCCACCACTGAAGTCGCGGCAGGCGCTGCCCTGGAAGTCGACCCGCTGGACAAAGACGCCATCCGTCACGGCCTGCAGCGGTTAATGGAAGAGACCCACGATACCTACATTGCCGCCGGGAAAGTGCGTGCCCAGCAATTTACCTGGCAACGTTCCGCCGAACAGCTACTGGCCTCTTTTAACCGGGCGGCGAGTGAACGTGCAAACAAGTAACGAGCACGATGAAACAGTCGAGAAGGGAAGAGCCATCAATGAAGAGTCATGAATGATTAAGCGTATTTACCAAAAGTTATTTGGCGCAGGGCCCGCTAACGAGCAGGGCGTTCCCCGCTATAAGCAAACCCGCGTGTACCAACGCCTGCGCGCCAACCCTCAGCTGCGTGCTATTCGTCATAGCCTGCCGCTAATTTTGCATCTTAGCCGACAAGACCTGGTGGAACGCCATACCGGCTCGGTGTTGGGTGCCACCTGGACCTTCGTGTCACCGCTGATCAACATCCTGGTTTTCGTGCTGGTGTTTTCCAGCATCATGGGCGCTAAGCTTGAAGGCTTCGGCGCCGAGATCGATCAGTACGCCTACAGTATCTACCTGATTTGCGGCATGTTGGCCTGGATCTCCTTCGCCAACAGCCTAGGGCGGATCACCAATCTGTTTAAAGACCAGAGCCATCTGGTCACCAAAGTGAATGTCTCGCTGCTGGCGTTGCCGCTTTCAGTACTGCTGACGGAAACCGTGATCTACATCATCGGCATGGTGTTCTTTGTCGGCTTCCTACTGCTGGTGGACTTTCCGTTATCGCCCTACTGGATTTTTGTGCCGGTGATTTACGCCCTGCAGTGTCTGTTTGTTTATGCCCTGGGGATAACGCTCGCCGTGCTGGCAGTGTATCTCAAGGATATCAAGGAAGTGGTCACGGTCGTGCTGCAGGTCTGGTTCTGGGTAACGCCGATTGTGTACGTCATGGAAATCCTCCCCGTCTGGGTGCAGGGGGGCATGCAGTTCAACCCTGCTTTCGTGTTGGTGGATGCCTATCGCAGCCTCATCATGCGTCAGCAACTGCCGGATCTGTTGCCTATTTCGATGTTCGCCATCGCCGCCTTTGGGCTCCTGGCGCTAGGGTTATGGCTATTGGGCCGTACCGAGCGCGACCTGCGCGACTGTCTGTAAAGAACTGCTTGTAAGGAGGCAACAATGATCGATATCCAAGGGCTCAACAAAACCTTCAAGCTGTTTCACCGCCCCGCCGACCGGCTAAGAGAAGCGGTGACAGGCCGCGTACGCCACGACAGCTACCACGCGCTAAAAGATATCTCGTTCCAGGTGGCCCCCGGCGAAGTGCTGGGCGTACTGGGGCGCAACGGCGCCGGGAAATCCACGCTGCTCAAACTGTTAACCGGCGTATTGATGCCCGACAGTGGTCAAATCCACATCGACGGACGCATCACCGGCCTGCTGGAGCTGGGTACCGGCTTCAACCCGGAGCTCACCGGCCTGCAAAACATCACCGCTAATGGCTTAATGCTGGGCATGAGCCATGAAGAGCTCGACCAACGCCGCCAGGAAATCATCGAGTTTTCCGAGCTGGGCAACTATATCCAGGAGCCGCTGCGCACCTACTCCTCTGGTATGACCATGCGGCTGGCGTTCTCTATCGCCATTCACGCCGAGCCGCGCTGCTTTCTGGTCGATGAAGCGCTCTCGGTGGGCGACGGCTATTTCCAGCAGAAGTGCATGAAGCGCATTCGCGAGTTTAAAGAGAGCGGTGGCTCGATCCTGTTCGTCTCCCACGACCTTAACGCCGTGAAGATGCTCTGCGACCGCGCCCTGGTGCTGGAAGGCGGCAGTGTGGTGTTCGACGGTGACGCTGATATCGCCGTGAACCGCTACAACCGCATTATGGCCCGCCAGGCCGAAGAGGAAGAGGGCCGCCACCTGGACCGCCAGCATAGCGCCTACGGCACCGGTGAAGTGGAAGTGACCACCGGCAGCGTGGCAGGGCAGGAGAGCCACAGCGCCACCATTTCCAGCGGCGAAATGCTCGATATTGATTTGCAACTTAGCGCTCATCAGGCTGTTGGCGATATTACCCTGGGCATCATGGTGCGCGACCGCTTCGGTCAGGATATTTTCGGCGCCAACAGTTTTCAGCTGGGGCAAACCCTGAACCTTGAAGCCGGTAGCGAGCATCGGGTTCGCCTTGGCCTGCAGGCCGACATCGCCCCTGGCAAGTACACCATCACCATCGGCGTGCATAGCCGCGAACACCACCTAGAAGCCTGCTACTGGTGGTACGACAGCTACCTGCAGTTCGAAGTGGCCGGTTTCAAGCAGCACCTGTTTTCCGGTGTGTGCCGTTTACCGCTCACCTTGGAAACCCTGCCCGCTGCGGCGGCCAGTGCTGCGCAGCAGCCCGAATAAGCGCAGCAGTCTGAGCAAGCCCAGCAGCCCGAATAAAAGTGCAGCAGTGTGAGCAAGCGCAGCAGCCGAAGCCCGAATAAATAGGAACGCCATTCATGACCAAAACATACGACGATATTGACAGCCTGATTGGCCGTTTGAAGGCCGTGGCCCGCCAGCACGAACGTCAGCACGGTACCCAGCCGCCGCCGTTTGCCTACCGCGATCGCCTGGGCGAGTTGCTGGACGAACGCCACGACCCTGCCAAAGTAAGCGACCCCAACCACCCGGCGCTGGAAGAGTTAGTCGCCGCCAGCCACCGCGACGAAGTGTTCCTGCAACGCGTTTACCGCGTGTTGATGGACCGCGAAGTGGATCAGGAAGGCATGAGCCACTACCTGAGCGTGCTGCCGCGCACCGGCAGGCTCTATGTGCTGGCCGAGCTGCTGTGCGCCGATGAAGCCCAAGCGTCGCTGGCCCAGCGCGGCGCTGTTATTCCCCGCCGGGGCATGCTCACGCTGCCGTTTCGTATCGTTGGGCGGCTTGGGCCGCTGGGGCGCGTGCTGCGACCGTTAATGCGGTTGAGCTATCGGATTGTCGGCGTACTGCTGCGCCCCCGCTTCAAACTGCTGGAACGCATTTCTGAACTGGAAACCACTGAACGCCAGCGCGGCGCAATGATGCGCGATGTATTGCTGGAGCTGGACGGCGAACTGCAGCGTCAGGAACACCGCCTGGGACAGCAGGCCGAACAGGCCCAGCAGCACACCAACTTGCTAGAACAGCACACCAACTCGCTAGAACAGCACGCCAGCACCCTGGAACAGCACGCCCGCCAGAGCAGCGAATTCGCCGAGCGGTTAAGCGAGCAGGAGCGCCACCAGCCCGCGCTATGGAGTGCCTTGCAGCACCATCGTCGTGCCGTGGAGCGGTTGGTCAGCCCGGCCCCAGGCGAGCAGATCGAGCTGGGAGAGGCCCAATGCCAGCAGCTCGACCAGCAGCTGTTCGATGCCTATTACCTCGCCTTTGAAGACGCCTGCCGCGGCAGCGAAGCGCAAATCCGCCGCCACCTGGATAACTACCAGCCCCAGTGGGAAGCCGCCCGGCAAGCAGGCACCCGCGCGTTGGATGTTGGCTGTGGCCGTGGCGAATGGCTGGCACTGTTAACCGAACAGGGCTTTGAGCCCCACGGTGTCGACCTTAACATTGCCATGATTGAACACTGCCGCGAGCGCGGCTTTGAAGTCACCCACGCCGATGCGGTCAGCGTCATGCGCACTCAGCCGGAAAACAGCCACGCCCTGGTCAGCGCGTTCCACCTGATTGAGCACCTGCCGTTTGATGTGCTCTACAGTCTGGTCGACCAAGCCAACCGCATTCTGGCCCCAGGCGGCGTGCTGATTCTGGAAACCCCCAATCCCGAAAACCTGCTGGTGGGTAGCCACACGTTCTACCACGATCCCACGCACCGCAACCCGATTACGCCCACGGCTATCTCCTTCCTGCTCACCTACCTCGGCTTCAGCGATGTCGAAGTGCGCCGCTTCAACCCTTATCCGGAAGAAGCCAAGGTGCCCGGCGACGACCCGCTCACCGCCCGCGTCAACGGCCACCTGTGCGGCCCGCAGGACTTCGCGGTGATCGGCCGCAAGGCTGCCCCCCGTCTTGAAGCAACGCAAGCTGAAACGACGCAAGCTGAAGACGCGACATTCGAAGCAAAGCCCGCTAAAGACACGCCGGAGGAGGGCAAGCAATGAGAATACTGCTAAACGCCACTCTGGTACCGTTTATGCGCGGTGGCGCGGATTACCACATTGAAGGTGTGGCCAAGGCGCTGCGCGAGCACGGTCACGAGGTCGAGCTGCTGCGGCTGCCGTTTCGCTTCAGCCCCGAAAGCGACATCCGCCACCTCATGGAGTATGTCGACAGCCTTGACATGAGCGCCCCCAACGGCGTCACCATTGACCGCGCCATCAGCCTGCAGTTTCCCGCCTGGGGGATTACCCACCCCGAGCACACCGTGTGGGTGATGCACCAGCACCGCGCCTGCTACGAGTTGTGGCAAGAGGATGAAGCCACGCCGGAACAGCGTGAGCTTAAAGACGCTGTGCAAGCCTTCGACAACCGCCACCTGAGCAATGTCCGGCGGCTTTATGCCAACTCCCAGCGGGTGGCCGAGCGCCTCAAACACTACAACGGGCTAGACGCCGCGCCGCTTTATCACCCGCCGTTTGGTGCTGAACACTTCCGCTGTGAAGAGGAGTGGGGCTACGTGTTCTGCCCCAGCCGCCTGGAAAGCCTCAAGCGTCAGGACCTGCTGATTGAAGCCGCCCGCCACCTGAAAAGCCCGGCGCGCATCATCATTGCCGGTGAAGGCGGCCAGCGCGAACGCTACCAGCAGTTGATTCAGCGTCACGGCCTGCAACAAACGGTCAAACTGGTCGGGCGCTTTACGGAAGCGGAAAAGCTCGCCTGGTACGCCCACTCGCTGGCAGTGTTCTTCGGCCCCTTCGATGAAGACTACGGTTACATTACCCTGGAAGCCATGCTCTCCGCCAAGCCGGTGATCACCTGCCGCGATAGCGGCGGCCCGCTGGAGTTTGTCGAACACGAAGAGACCGGCTGGGTGGTGGAGCCCGACCCGTTGGAAATTGCCGCCGCCATTGATGCCGCCTGGGAAAACCGTGCCCGCACGGCAGAAATGGGCCGCGCTGGTTACGCCGCTTACCAACGCGCAGGAATTAGCTGGCAACAAGTGGTCAGCACGCTACTGGGCGAGGGGGGCAGGGCATGAAGATCGCCCTAATCGCCCCCAGTGGCGTGCCGTTTGCGGTAGGCGGGGCAGAAAAGCTCTGGTGGGGCCTGCTGCACCACACCAACCAGCTCAGCGATCACCAGATGGAGCTGATCAAACTGCCCTCCGCGGAGCGCAACTTTGCCGAGCTGATCGCCAGTTACCAGCGCTTTAGCGAGCTGGATGTGAGTCATTTCGACCGGGTGATTTCCACCAAGTATCCCGCCTGGATGGTCGCCCACCCGGACCACCACCTCTATTTGCAGCACACCCTGCGCGGGCTTTACGACACTTACCCATGGCCCGAGCTGGCCGCCGCCGACCCTTTTACGCCAAAGGCCTGGCCCGGCGAAAAAGGCCAGAAGGCGATTCGCCTGCTGCGTTACCACCCAGAACTCAAGCGCCTGCGCCGCCTGTTGGCCGCAACGCCAGAACGCGCCCAACTGCCTGAGCTGTTCGCCTGCCTAAAGCGGCTGATGCACGGCCCCTGGCTGCCCCAGGCCGCCAGGGAAGGGCTGTTTGCGTTTCCTGGCCCGATCAGCCGCGCAGTGATTCATCACCTGGACCGCATTGCCACCGCGCCCAGCGAGATCACCGCCTACCACGCGATATCCCTTAACGTGACTAGGCGGGCCGACTACTTCCCCCAAGAAGCGGCGGTGAAGGTAATTCATCACCCGTCAGACCTGCCGCCACCTGCGGATTTTCCCGTTAAACAAGAAAGCGACGACTCGGCGGCGCAGGATTACCTGTTTACCGTCAGCCGCCTGGATGGCCCTAAACGGCTTGATCTGCTGGTGCGCGCTTTTCTACTCACGGACGTAGCGCTGGAGCTGCGCATCGCCGGTACCGGCCCCATGGAGGCCGAGCTGAAGGCCCTGGCCACCGACGACCCGCGCATTCGCTTTCTCGGCTTTGTGCGCGACAGCGACGTGGCCGCCCAGTATCAAGACGCTCTGGCGGTGCCGTTTTTGCCTTATGACGAAGACTACGGCCTGATCACCGTCGAGGCCATGAGCGCCGGTAAACCGGTGATCACCACCACCGATGCCGGTGGCGTAAACGAGTTTGTGCGCCACGGCGAGACCGGCTGGTGCGTGGCGCCCACGCCCGAGGCGCTGGCCGAAGCGATTACCCAGTCCGCAGAAGACCGCCCGGCCACCCGCGCCATGGGTGAACATGCCCGCCACGCCGTGGCCCATGTGACTTGGCCTGACACCGTGCGCGAGCTGATCACCCACCCCGGCCAGCCCAGCACCACCTCGCCCGAGCGCTTTCCGGTGGTTAAGCCAGATGTCGTGACGCCCGATGTTGCTGCCCAGGGC
>TARA_R110001599_G_scaffold61466_3_pt1 | contig 62538 bp, 69 predicted proteins | sample TARA_R110001599 | Tara Oceans TARA_R110001599 (sample SAMEA4398360) | marine metagenome | biome: Polar Biome; feature: [MES] marine water layer (ENVO:01000295) within the mesopelagic zone...; material: water (ENVO:00002006), including particulate matter (ENVO:01000060) such as...... | reverse complement strand
CACAATGCGGAAGCGAAAGAACGCGGCATCAACCCGTTTGATCACGGTCCGCTCCATACCGACATGTGGAAAACCGAGGGCCTGAAACAGGCGCTCGACCTCCACGGATTTGATGTTGCCTTCGGTGGCGCGCGGCGCGACGAGGAGAAAAGCCGCGCGAAAGAGCGTGTCTTTTCATTCCGCACCGCCAGCCACGGCTGGGACCCAAAGAACCAGCGGCCGGAATTGTGGAACCTTTATAACGCCAGGAAAGCCAAGGGCGAAAGCATCCGTGTTTTCCCGATCAGCAACTGGACCGAGCTGGACATCTGGCAATATATCATGGCGGAAAATATCGAGATCGTGCCGCTTTATTTCGCCGCCATGCGCCCGACATACATGCACGAAGGCAGCCTGTTCATGGCCGATGATATCGAACGGCTGGAACAGGTGATGGGCCACAAGCCGGAAATCACCAACCGGTCCGTACGCTTTCGCACATTGGGATGTTTCCCGTTGACCGGAGCGGTCGAGAGCACCGCCTCGACTCTTGCCGAAGTGGTACAGGAAATGCTGCTCACTACCACCAGCGAAAGGCAGGGGCGCGTGATCGACAAGGATGAAGGTGGCGCCGGCATGGAGAAGAAGAAGCAGGAGGGCTATTTCTGATGACCGATAGCAGCGGAAAAGACCCGATCTACAGAACCGATGCGCTGATCGGGGAGGATATTGACGCCTATCTCGCCCAGCACCAGAACAAGGAATTGCTCCGGTTCATCACATGCGGCAGCGTCGACGATGGCAAGAGCACGCTGATCGGCCGGCTGCTCTACGACAGCAAGATGATCTTCGAGGACCAGCTGGCTGCGCTGGAAGCGGATAGCAGGAAATCGGGCACGCAAGGGCAGGAGATTGATTTTGCGCTGCTGGTGGATGGTCTCGCCGCCGAGCGCGAGCAGGGCATCACCATTGACGTCGCCTACCGGTTTTTCGCGACCGAGAAACGCAAGTTCATCGTCGCCGATACTCCGGGCCATGAACAATATACCCGTAATATGGTCACCGGCGCCTCGACCGCAGACGCCGCGGTCATCCTGATCGATGCGCGCAAAGGCGTGCTGGTCCAGACCCGGCGTCATTCCTATCTCGCCCATTTGCTCGGCATCAAGAATCTGGTTCTGGCCGTGAATAAGATGGATCTGGTTGATTATGATCAGGATATATTTGACAATATCGTCAGGGAATATGGCGAATTTGCTGCGGAGATCGGCATAGAAAGCTTCACCGCGATCCCGATTTCGGGCTTCCGGGGCGACAATATCACCGACGCGCCATCGGCCAATATGCCTTGGTACGACGGGCGAGCGCTGATCGCCCATCTCGAGAATATCGAGATCGCGACCAATGCTGCGCAGGAAAAACCGTTCCGCATGCCGGTGCAATGGGTCAACCGCCCCAATCTCGATTTCCGCGGCTTCTCCGGACTGATTTCCTCCGGTATTGTGAAGAAAGGCGATCCGGTCCGGATCGTGCCGTCCGGCAAGAACAGCACCGTCCGGAGTATCGTCACCCTCGATGGCGAACTCGATGAAGCGGTAGCAGGCCAGTCGGTTACCATTCTCCTTGATGACGAAATCGACTGCTCGCGCGGAGACGTCATTGCTTGTGCGGACGATCCGCCAGAAATTTCCGACCAGTTCGAATCCACCATCGTCTGGATGAGCGGCGAAGCGCTAAAACCGGGCCGCGGCTATTGGCTCAAGCTGGCCACCCAGACGGTCAGCGTCTCGGTGCAGGAACCGAAATACGAGATTAACATCAACACGATGGAGCGGCTTGCTGCCAAGACGCTGGAGCTGAACGCCATCGGTGTTGCCGAAGTCCATACCGACAAGCCGATCGTGTTCGAACCTTATGCCGACAGCCGCGCGCTCGGTGGCTTCATTCTGGTCGACAAGATCACCAATGCGACGGTTGCCGCCGGGATGCTGCATTTCAGCCTGCGCCGCGCCGCCAATGTCCACTGGCAGGCAACAACAATAACCCGCGAAGAGCACGGGCTGCTCAAAAACCAGACCCCCCGCGTCCTGTGGTTTACCGGCCTCTCGGGCTCGGGCAAGTCGACCATCGCCAATGAGGTGGAAAAAAGCCTCAATCTGATGAACCGCCACACGTTCCTGCTCGACGGCGACAATGTCCGCCACGGTCTCAACAAGGATCTCGGTTTTACCGAAGCGGACCGGATCGAGAATATCCGGCGCGTCGGCGAAGTGGCAAAGCTGATGACCGACGCGGGATTGATAGTGCTGACCGCCTTCATCAGTCCGTTCCGCGCCGAGCGGAAAATGGTGCGTGAAATGCTGCCCGAGGATGAATTTATCGAGATTTTCGTCGATACGCCGCTCGCTGTGGCCGAAGAGCGTGACGTGAAGGGGCTTTACAAGAAAGCCCGCAGCGGTCAGCTGAAAAACTTCACCGGTATCGACAGCCCTTACGAGCCACCGGAAAATCCGGAAATTCGCGTGAATACAGTCGAGATGACACCGGCGGAAGCCGCCGATTATATCATCCGCCAGATCATGCCGTTGAAATGAGCGAAATTATGACCGACGCCGATCTCGCCTCCGAACTCGCGCTATCAGCCGGGCGGATTTTGCTGGAATTACGCGAAAGCGGCAAGTTGGAGGGCAAAGAACTGGGCAAGGCGGGGGACGAGGCGGCCAACGCATTTCTGGTCCGGGCCTTGCGCGAGCAAAGGCACGAGGACGGCCTGCTTTCCGAAGAAAGCAAGGACACCGCAGAACGGCTGGAAAAATCCCGTGTCTGGATCGTTGACCCGGTCGACGGCACAAGAGAATATGGGGAAGGGCGGCCGGACTGGGCTGTCCATGTCGCTCTGGCGATCGATGGCGTTGCAACGACCGGCGCCGTCGCGTTGCCGGGGCTCGACGGCGGGCTTGTTCTCCGTACCGACAAGATCGACAAGTTCCCGGTTCATGACGGACCTCCGCGTCTGGTTGTCAGTCGCACGCGGCCTGCAGCGGAGGCGGTGTCCGTGGCCGGTCGGCTGGGCGGACAACTGGTGCCGATGGGTTCGGCGGGAGCGAAAGCCATGGCTGTTGTAAGGGGAGAGGCCGAAATATATCTTCATTCGGGCGGCCAGTTCGAATGGGACAGCTGCGCGCCAGTGGCGGTCGCACTGGCTTATGGTCTGCATTGCTCCCGCATCGACGGTTCGCCGCTCGTCTATAATCAGGAAGACACCTATATGCCCGACCTTTTGATCTGCAGGCCGGAATGGGCGGGCAAGGTATTTGAATTGCTATAGAGCTAAATGAACGATCATCACATGTTGCCGGCCGGCATCCTTCTTCCAGCAGCGAGCCTGTGAAAGAGCTCAGATATTCGGGATCACAAGACTGTTTACCCAGGCACTTGTGTGCGGCTTTTTGAAGGCGATCGCTCGCAAGACGAATATATCATCAGACGCGACGCCCACGATGGGGCGGTCCTTTGTTTTGCCTATCCCTTCACGCGGCGTCGAGAAAACGCTTGGCAGCGAGTTGCATTTTCTGGGGCCGGTCGACAATTTTCCATTGTTTCAGCCCTTCCTCGATCAATCTGGCTTCTTTGCCCAGATTGGCTTCGCCAAACATCGCAGCAGTCCCGGCCAGTTTGTGCATTTGATCGGACACTTCCCGAATTTCCATCCCGGTGAAAGCACCTTTTCTCAAAAGGCTGGCGACACTGTTGAGAGCCTCTTCCTTGCGCAAGCGATAGCGCCGGATCAGATCGGGAGACATGCAATTTGGCGCTTGGCTCCGCGGCGGAAGATTCTCTTCGACGAATTTGGGCTTCAGCCACTGCTGCAAAATGGAATCGAGATTGGCGATGTCGATCGGTTTCGCGATATGAGCCTGCATACCCGCTGCCAGGCAGTTTCTGATGTCATCGCCGAACGCGTTTGCAGTGAGCGCAATTATCGGTAGCATTTCACCTGATATTCCGCTTGCCCGGATCATTCGCGTTGCTTCGTACCCATCCATCAAGGGCATCTGGATATCCATGAGCACTAGATCGAACGGATTGTTGTCGGCAATGGACTGGTCTATTCGTTCGACTGCTTCGATGCCGTCTGCCGCCAGTTCGGATTCATAACCCAGTCGCTTGGTCATGGCCTGGACTAGAATCTGGTTCACATCGTGGTCTTCGACCAGCAGCAGGCGTGCTTTGGTCTCGGATGCATCCACTTTTACGGTCTTGCCGCCAAGCGCCTGGCGCGCGGGCGTTTGATCAAATTCTCTAATCTGGCTCATGCTTCTTCCCCATCTCTGGCTCTCGCTGCCTGGGTTCTCGTTTACAAACCACATTTCACGTGAGCCGATAGGAATGACGGTGATTTTGGCGTCCGGTTAAGGATAAAATATCGATGCGATCGCAGGCCGCGAGTTCGGTAATCCGCCGGGCTTGACATTGCCGAACCGGAATCCTGCTCGGTTGTGCCAAAAGGGATCCGATCGTCTGCGCGGTCGATCAACATGGAAAAGGTCCTGAATTTCCCGGGTTTTCGAGCCAGGTCGCTGCGATTGTCAATTGGGTCCCGAAAAAGTTGGTTAATCTGTTGCTGCTCGAACCGTTAAATCATCGGGGCCAAGTGATCGTCGGTGTGGCCAAAATGGACGTATCAGTTTTGTCATGCCGGCTCTGGCGAGAAACTTGAATGTGAAGGAACTGTAAGTGGCGAAAATCTTGTTTGCGGATGACGATGCCTTGCTCGGGGACCTGGTCTTTCACAAGCTCGAGTCCTGCGGGCATCAGGTTACAGTAGTGGACAACGGATATAGCGTATTGTCCGCGGCGCTTCGCGTTTTCCCGGATATTGTCATTCTCGACAACCTCATGCCAGGCCTGACCGGACCGGAGGTGATGCACAATCTGAAAAGGGATCCCAGAACAGCAGAGATACCGGTTCTGGTTCTCACCAGCCAGACCGGCAAAAACGACATGGTTAATGCCTATCGATCGGGCGCGGCAGATTATATGGAGAAGCCGTTTTCTCCGCATGATCTCGCCAACCGGATATCCTCGCTGTTGGGCGCCCAACAATTCTTGCAGCAAGCCGGTCTCTGATCTTGGAGGATATCTCCAAATATAGCGAACCGGGAGAGGATCGGCGCGGGCTATTTTCACTCGATCGGACAGCGGGCATCACTCTGTTTCTTGGGATCATTGTGCTGCTGGGCCTGACATTATTTTCATGGAACTCGACGAGAACCGCGACTTACGAGAGGAACCTGGCGGCCTTCCAAACCCTGTCCAAGGACAGCAAGCAGGCACTCACGCACAGGATTGACTCCTACAAACAGTCGCTGGACAGCGGAGCTGCATTATTCGCGGCGTCTGATCAGGTTACAATCGAGGATTGGAAGACCTTTGTCAGTATTTTGAACATCGACGAAACGCTGCCCGGTATCAATGGAATCGGCTATATCGAGCCGGTCTTGAGATCGCAGGAACGAGAATATCTGGCAGACATGGCAGCCCGCGGTGTCGACGGCATCGAGGTCCATCCACGAACCGAGTGGGACGAAATTCTGTCAATCTCCTACATCGAGCCAGTATCGACCAACCGGGAAGCCGTAGGCCTTGATATCGCCTTTGAAACCAATCGCCGATCAGCAGCATATCATGCAAGAGATACCGGCAACGCGACCATCACAAAGCGGATATTTCTGGTTCAGGAAAAAACCAAACGTGCCGGTTTCCTGCTATTACGACCAATCTACCAGCCAGGGCGATCTGTGACGTCCGTAGCGCAGCGACGCGCTGCATTTCGCGGATGGATATACGCGCCATTTGTAGCTGCCCGTTTCATGGAGGATCTGACCGCGAGTCAGGGCAAGAATTTCAATATCACAGTCCATGATGGCGTTTCTGCAGATCCATCCCGGTCGATTTTTGCGAGTGACGGCATGTCTGGTGAATCCCGTTCGGCCCAATATTCGGTCACGGAAACCTTGCCGATCATGGGACAGCAATGGACGGTGACCTGGTATAGCACCGCCGAATTCGAGAGCAGCGTGGGAACGCAAGAGCCTATGTTCGTCCTGGTTGGCGGATTGGCTCTCATGCTCGCTTTCTCGACGCTCGTGATATTTTATGCCCGCCGGGAGGCCTATGTAAAAGACGAAGTCAGAAGCAAAACCCAGATTCTCGTGGATAAGGAAAAAGAGATAGTCAATGCGCTCAATGTTGCCGAAGCCGCGACTGGCGCCAAGTCAAAATTTCTGGCGAATATGAGCCACGAAATCCGGACGCCGATGAACGGTGTTATCGGCTTCACCCAATTGCTGGACGACGGCACCCTCAACGACACCCAACAGAAATATGTCCGGCTGATAGCAGATTCCGGGTCCTCGATGATGACTCTGCTCAATGACATTCTGGATATTTCCAAAGTGGATTCCGGGGCGATGGCAATCACGCCGGAACCGTCGGATGTCCGTCATTTGCTAAACAGCTGTGTGAAGCTGTTTTCTCCCAATGCGGAAGAAAAACATCTGACGCTACTGGCCGATCTGGACGAAAGTCTGCCTCATTTGGTGAAAATCGACGGGTTCCGGCTGCGCCAGGTTGTGATGAATCTCTTGGCAAATGCGATCAAATTTACCGATTCCGGAAATATAACGATATCGGCGAAAATTACGGACCGCGTCCACGGAGATGGCCGACGTACTGAAATGCATGTCTCGGTCGCGGATACCGGACGGGGAATCGCTCCAGATCGTCAGCAGGCAATTTTCGAGCCCTTCATTCAGGAGGATGACTCAACCGCACGGAAATATGGTGGCAGTGGGTTGGGCTTGACGATCAGCAAACAGCTTATCGAATTAATGGGCGGTTCGATCCAGATGACAAGCCATCTGGGCCGCGGTTCCGAATTCACGGCAACGATCCCGGTGGAGAGGTTCGAGGAAGAAACACTCGACAACCTCTTCCGACTTCCGACCAATCTGACGGCAGGGCCCGAGAAAACCAAGATCGTGAAGCGTGTCCTGGTTGCGGAAGACCATGATGTTAATCAGGTCCTGATCGGGGAAATGCTTACAAAGCTCGGTTACGACTACGAGCTCGCCGTTGATGGTGCCGAGGCGGTCGCGATGATCCGGAGGGCAGACGTTGCGGAGAAGCAATATGACCTGGTCCTGATGGATTTGCAGATGCCTTTTGTCGACGGCATCAAGGCAACATATATGGTTCGAGGCCATGGAATCGACGCAAACACGCTACCCATTGTCGCGCTGACCGCGAACGCGTTTGATCAGGATGTTGACCGCTGCATCAAGGCCGGAATGCAAGCGCATCTGTCCAAGCCGCTGGCAATCGACGATTTGCGCACCGCGGTGCTGAAGTGGGCAGCCTGAGGGCATCGCAATTGCGTTGCGCTATTTTGTTATGGCCGTCACAAATTTGGCATGATCTGCCGCATTTGGGAGCATTCAGGATCTTTTTTTCCGGAATAGGGCTAAATCGGATCACCATTTGTCCGTTCATAGGAAAATCACTGGCCAGCGTGACGTTGGCCGAGCGTTCGGACGTCGTGAAGCATGGGGGACAGGATGTTCTCTGGCACTAGCGGCAAAGGAGACATTCTATGAGCATCACCGCAGCCATTCTACTCCCGATTTATCTGGCCAGTTCAGCGATCGCCCTTGGCGACGGCGGAAGCGCCTGGGGCGATCAGACCGTAGTTTCCGAGAGCGAATCTGTGCCGGATTGCTCGGAGACCGTCCTTCGATTTGTCGTTGGCGGTATTCCAGCAGAAACCGAGAGCGATTATTGTTCGTCATCTGCTTCCGGAGGCGACCAGGTCGGCTCATAGATGCTTCCATGTCTTCCAGTTGCATGGAAATCTGCGGTCGTGCTGCTTTCGTTGTCCGCCGCGGTGATGCTGCGATGACGCATGTTATTATGGACCCAAAACAGGCTTTTCAAAGCCGAAGACGACTTCAAGTTTCGTCCTAATTTTGAGAAATAAAATCAACTGACGCCGTGAACTGGAGCAATTCGTGCCATTTGCGCGGGCAGATGAATATTCGTAATTTATCGTCACGCCACCGAACCAATCCAGAACGTATCGGCAGCGACTGAGGCAATCGGCGCGTTGCCGGATCAGTCCGGCGTCTTCTCGGTACCAAGCGCTTCCAAAGCCTCGACTATTTTTAAAGCGGGGAGGAAATGCCGCTTTTCGTCAAGCTCCGCCAACACCTCTTCCAGCGTGGCAATGACCGCGCTTCTCTGGTGATCTTTGCTTTTGTCGGTCAAGTTGAAATTCCTTGATGGTTCCACCTCATCATTAATTCGACGATTGCCCTGATGAGATTGGCAATTCTTACTTAACGGAAAATTGAGCTCAAACTTAAGCCTGCCCTTCCGAGCCGGATCGCGTCCGAACTCACGGTGTCGGTTGCGTTCGTGATATCCCAAAGCTATGGTAAACAGGATATTTATGGGGCATTAATTTTGGAAGATATCGCGCTAGAAGCATTGCGTGTGGCAAAACTTACGGCGAAGCAGCGGGAATGCCTGCATCTCGTTGTCCTGCGAAAATCCTCGAAGGAAATCGCCCGGATACTGGATATTTCCAAGCCGGCGGTCGATCAACGTCTGGTCGGCGCGCGCAGGGTTTTGGGAGCGGCTACACGGGATGAAGCCGCTTTGATCTACGCCCGGGCATCCGGGACCTATGATCGGATACTATACGATCCGGTGGGTGTTCCATCCGATGATGTTTTCGGTTCACAAGGGAACCGGGACGAGCGATCAACTTCTGTCATGCTCGAAGAAATACCAACCACCTATGACGTTGATATTTCGGATGAGACGGACTTTTGGTCGCAAATCCAGAAGGAACCGGGGCGCGCACTGGGAACCGGTCAAAGGATTGCCATCATAGTTGTTTTGACTATCGGAATTTTGGCAATTGTGTTGATCGGTTTGTCAGTCTCTCAGTCTCTTTCTAGTTTGTTGGCCGCTTAAGCAGCCCTCAGGCTCTCGTTTTTTTAACATCAAGAGTCCGCGATTTGCGGGAAGGAAAAACTATGTCTTATCAAATCAAGATTGCGTCCGATCAGATCAAGCAGGATGTTCCCCTGACAGAAGCCTCCATTGATGAAGCGCTGATTTCGGTGTCCAATCTGATGTCTACGTTGATCCGCGCTCGATTGGATACGGGTGTTCCTGCGGCGACAGCGCAGGGTGCCGTTCGCAGGTTGGCAAAAGCGCAAATGGCTCTTGTCGAAGTCAGCAGTGACGTTTTGCGCGTGCATGGCGAACTGCTAAAAGTCGGCCAGGAATATGCGGGCATGGACGTGCACGAGAACTGCCCTCCTGCTCAAGCGAATGCAGGAGACGGCAAATTGTTTTCAGTGGCCGCCTGAACGATCAAAGGTTGACTGAAATGCTTGAGGGTGTTCCAGCCGGACAATGCGAACTCTCGTTTTCCTCCTCTTTCTCGGCGCGATTTGCGCATATGCGCTGTATCGGGGAGGGGGCCCAGAACGTTGGGTTGCCTGCATCATTATCGGCATGGTGGTTTTGGATCCCGCGGTTCATATTGTTACCCCGCTTGAATATGCCAAACTGGATCCTGGACATCTTGTCATTGATTTGGCCGCGTGGATCGCTTTCCTCGCGATCGCGCTCCGGGCGAATAGATTGTGGCCGCTATGCGTAGTTTCGCTCCAAACGATAGCGCTGGTGGCTCATACTGCAAAGCTGCTCGACGTAACGATCCATCCAAAAGCCTATATGATCATGCAAATAGGTTCTTCTTATCCGTTGCTGGTCGTGCTTCTGGCAGGCACATTTTACCACCAGAAAAGGCTGAAGAGCATCGGGACGGATATGTCCTGGCGCAGCTCATAGCGGTTGTTGCACCGGACGAAGCCGTCCGACTTTCGAACGAACTGCTCGATGAATTCGGTTCTATCGGCCGCATGCTGGGTGAATCGGAGGCCGCGCTTCTCAGGGTTCTGGGCACGCATGGAGCGGTGGCATGTCTGCTCAAGGCAACCGGAAAATTCATGCTTGCCAATTTGCATGATCAATTGCCCCGAAAATTGATTTCGGCAACCGATCGTGGTCTTATAGAATATCTTCAGGCCCGCATGGGTTCAAGAACCACAGAGATAATGCGTGTGATGTTCCTGGACAGCTCGAACCGTTTGTTGAGCGAGCAGGAGTTCGGCGCAGGCTCTCCCCAGCGCATATTTGTTCAACCCCGAAGCATATTGAAGCGCGCGTTGGAGCTTGATGCTAGCGGCATTATTTTAGCCCATAACCATCCTGGCGGAAACGTCACACCGAGCAAATCGGATATAGACTTTACCCGTTCCATCAAAACATTGTGCCTGGAACTCGAAATCCGGTTGCATGATCATATTATTATCACCAACGATCGCTGGACCAGCTTTAGAAAGTTAAAGATAATATGACTTTAGAGGTGGAAGCAAAATATGCGGAGCTCGCGAAACTCGAGCTCCGGGAGCAACGGCAACGGAATCAGTATTTGTCGAAATCTGATATCTTTGGCGACCCTGCTTGGGAAGTGATGCTCGAAGCCTATGTCGCGGCAACCGAAAGCCGGTGTGTTCGCCTGATGGACCTCGGTCGCGACCTGGGTAAGCCTGTTCCAATCGTCACCCGATTGGCGTTGATCCTGGAATCGGAAGGATTTGTGGAGCGGTGCCGTTCGCATGACAACGGGGGACTGCAGTGTCTACAACTGACCGTGGACGCATTTTCATGGTGCGAACAATGTTTGGACTTGAAATCCGATGATGGCGAATTTCAGAATAACTGATTGTCACAGCCCTTTTGCTGACCCAATATGGAGTTTTGATGTTCAGGTTTGAACATCTTGCTCAGCTTCGGGAATGACGATGGAATTTACATATAAAGAAATTCAGGAAATTCTGACGCAGAAGCATGATATTGCCGATGCCAGCCGAACTGCTTTTCGTGGTAGAATTCAGCATATGCAGCGGCTGGGTTTTCCGACCGGCGTGAATACCGGCAAGGGGAAACGTGTCTCCTATACCTGGCGGGAGCTGTTGCTTCTGGCACTGGCATTTGAATATCTGGAAATAGGATCAACACCTGATCGCACAATCGCGGAAATCATCAAGATTGAAGAAATGCTGTTGGCTGGGGTGTCCCGAGTGGTTCTGGCAGCCGAGAACAACAATGGCTCCGAGCAAAGCAAGCATTTCCTCTTCGTGGAATTGTCGGCTCTGCTGACCCTCAAGGCGGAAGACAGTTGGCACCAGCAATGCAAAATATTGTCATTCGGAGACATCAAGCAGATTTTGTCTTCCGAGGGGGATGATGCATATCGTTCCCCTTATGCGATAATAGATTTGAGACAATTTTTGGGCGGAATTTTCACCAGTGTGCTCAATGTTTGCGGCTTGAATAATCAGATAATCGCGACTGATATAAAAGCGTGGGCATCGAGACAATTGGCCGTCGCCTTATAGAAAGCTTGCTTCTTTGCATTCACCATTGCTTGCAACCGGTGGACACGTGACCAAATTAAATTTGAATTAGCGGGTTAGGAACGCCCTGTTCCGACCGTCAATGAATCTGAGTTTTTGATTTTTTTCAAACCCAGAGGAGTTGGTTGCCATCGAACGATATTTGGGTTCACATGCGCTAGTTACCGCGCTTAGATTGTCGGTGGTTTCTATTTTGTCGCTGGCGATCTGCTTTTACGGTCCAGGCGGTCGCAGCAACGCAGCCGGAGCGAAAAGTGACGTCTCAGCCAGTGCCGACGCCAAAGCTGTAATCCACCAAAGAGTCGAGCTCAGGCAGGATGGTTCGGTGAAATCTGACTTTCTGGATGGCGATCAGCAGATGCAGGTCGATGCGCACAAATGTGATCCCGAGATCCGTATTATGGATGCGAGTTGCGTTTTTCTGATTTATGAAATTCAATAATGTGGCAAGCCATCAGTCTTTGGCAAAAAAGAAGCATCTCACGCTAGGGGGCATCGCGATTTTGTCAGTCGTGGGCCGTCTCCGGTGATTCATCCGACGGAATATGCCTCAAAGCGTTGATCGCCTCTTCTACTTTTATGGCAGGAACCGCCAAATCATTCTCATCGAGATAATTCAAAACGCCCTCGAGTTTCTCAATCAGCACATGCACACCAATATCCCCACCTGTCATATCAGCCGACAGTGCGCGTTTGGAACAACATTGAGCGACATCATGTATAGAGTCTCGATTGTAAAAGCTAAAATTTAGCCGATCGGATAATTAACGGTCACGCATTACTGTCAAGTGGTTACAAACTCAACTTAAACTATTTCATAATGCCATTTTCTCTCGGGCTGTTTCACGTTGTTCCAAAGTGACACAGTTATATTTTCCACCGAGGTCGAGATACTGAACCGGGTTTCGCCAAGCAAAATCAAATTTGGCGCACCCGCCAGATTTAAAATACAATGTTCCGCTGCTTTAAGATTTCTTTGCTTCGCCGTTAACCACAAGGTGAAGGGAACACAGCATGGCTGATTATGATTATGACTTTGTGATAATTGGAGGAGGGCCGGCCGGGCGCCGGGCCGCAATTCAGGCTTCAAAGCTCGGAAAATCGGTAGCCGTGGTTGACGATCAAAAACTGATTGGTGGTGTCTCGGTTCACACAGGTACCTTGCCATCAAAAACGATCCGGGAATCGGTCCTGTCGGTCACCGGATGGCGAGGTCAACATTTCAAATCCCGGCAGCCCCGCAACGGTGTCCAGATGATGCAGGATTCAATCAACTCCCGACTTTCGACCACATTGGGAGATGAAGTCGACGTCATCGACAATCAGCTTGCCCGAAACAATGTGGAGATTCTCAAGGGCAGGGCGAAGTTTATCGATACGCACAAGCTGGCCATTCAGCAAAATTCACAAGGCAAGAAGACAAGCTTCTCGGTTACTGCCGACAAATTCCTGATCGCTGTGGGTACCAAGCCTTTTCGGCCGAAAAGCATCCCGTTCAACGGAACCACGGTAATCGACAGCGATAGTGTTGCGGCAAACTTGCCGATGCCCAGAAGCATAACGGTCGTTGGGGGTGGTGTGATCGGTCTCGAATATGCCACAATTTTCTCGACACTGGATATTCCCGTCACGGTTGTGGAAGCCCGGCACCAGATACTGGAATTTATTGATCGCGATATCGTCGCGAATTTCGTCCATCAACTGACGGAACGAGGCATCAGTCTCAGATTGGGCCGGACAATAGACAAGATCACGCTTGATGATAAAAACCACCCCACCATCATACTGGATGATGGTCGGCAACTGCGGTCTGAAATGTTGTTGTTTACAGCAGGTCGAGTAGGTTCGGTGGACGGCCTAGGGCTCGAAAAAGTGGGAATAGAATGCGATAATCGGGGTCGGCTGGTGGTCGACAAAGATACATTGCAAACGAGCCAACCGAATATTTATGCGGCCGGCGATATCATCGGCTTTCCGGCCTTGGCATCCACATCGATGGAGCAGGGGCGTCAGGCCGCCTGCCATGCATTTGGTGTACCTCTGTCCAACGGAGCCAATAGCTTTCCACTGGGTATATATTCAATTCCTGAAATTGCCAGTATCGGCCTGTCAGAGGACGACGCCCGGACGCAGGGATATCAGGTGGAAATCGGTGTTGCACGCTTTCAGGAGACGTCACGCGGGCATATTCTTGGCAATTGCAAAGGCATGCTCAAATGTATCTTCGATCTCAATGACCGGAAACTGCTTGGCGTCCACATCGTTGGAGAAGGTGCGACCGAACTGATCCATATCGGACAGGCGGTCATCAACCTGGACGGCGGGATTGACTATCTGTCGGATAATGTCTTCAATTTTCCGACGCTTGCCGAAGCATATAAAGTAGCTGCCTTGGATGCCTACAATCGGCTTCCGAAACCCAGACTGAGGGCATGACGTGAAACTCGATATAAAGAATCTTTTTGAGACATATTTGCGCGACAAGCGTGACGTGGAAACTTGTCCGGTCTGCACCGACCAGCAAAGCGAATATTCGCCGCTGGCCGAGATCACAAATTTTCTGGCACGATATAAGCTGTCGTTGAACGCGAAGAATTTCGAACTGGCATGGGAATATGTCTGCGGAAACAAGAAAGAACTTAAAGCCGAGCTGGATGAGGTCGCCTCGGCCTCTCGAATGAATGATCAATCGGCATATGATCTGCATGAAAGATATTTCAATCCATCAATTGATGAGCAGATTGAAAAAATATTCTTGCAAGCGATCGAGCAAATTCGCAACACAACGAAAGCACTCAACACCGGCAGCGAGAATGCGATCCGGCACGAAAGCCAGTTGATTGAACAAGCTGACAACATTCGGGGCGGAAAGGGTAGCCTTGATAGCGCCATTCAGAAGATGCTGGATCTTTCGACATTGATGGTCGAGTCCACGCGTGAAAACCAGAAGCAGATTTCGCATACCAATGAGCGGCTTGAAGCGCTTCAACAGGAACTTGAAGTTGCACGAAGCGAAGCTGATCATGACAAGTTGACGCGGCTTCCCAACCGTAGAAAATTTGACCGCGATCTCGACCTTGCCTTTCAAAGGCTACAGGATGAACAGCGACCGTTTGGGTTGGCATTTGTTGACGTTGATCATTTCAAGCGCATAAATGACACGTTCGGTCATGACTGCGGAGATCGCGTATTGCGCATGATCGCTGATCAATTGTCCCTACTGTCGAGCAATCGCTGCAATATCTCCCGCTACGGCGGTGAAGAATTCGCCATATTATTTGAGGATGATGCGATTGACGATGTCTTTGAGGCGATCGATGATTGTCGGCTTGGACTATCGAAAAAATCTCTGGTGGATGTGGGATCCGGGAGACCTATCGGCAGAGTGACATTCTCCGTTGGCATGGCCCAATGTCTTGCAGGTGACACAAAGCAGACACTTTTGAGAAAGGCTGATGGTGCGCTGTACAACGCGAAATCAGAAGGCCGGAACATGGTGCGTAAATATTCAAACGATTTCGAGAACCGCAGAGCCTCGGACGGCTAATATTCATTCTGTGATGCTCGCTGCAGAGCCTCGAACTCTGATAACTACACACATCCATATGAGTGTCGGTTCCAGCGATATAATGGCGATATTCGTCGAGCGACGAGGGCCGCAATTTCCTTCGGTCGCGCTCAGCTTGCTGACATTAGCACTTCTGGAGTTTGCGAAGGGCCTAGGCCACGGATGATCTCTTTGTCGCTGTAGCAAACCGTAATATTTGATGGGACGTACCGCGATTTGGATCGCCGGTCCCCAAAATGCAATTGGGTAGGACGATGAATCGTCCTACCCAATCCTGAAGAGCGCATACCAGGTGCACTGCATTCACCAAAGCTGCGGCCTGCGGGGGCTGGGCAGCTCGGTAGAAAGTTTTCAACCTTTCTTACGCCACATATCCAAATCAAAGTCGCCTAGATCAATTCATATCAAAACCGATTTGGCGAGATAGGTCGATATTATATCCATAATGGGGATGACGCGGTGGGCTGTCAGGAGCCTGGCAGCCGGTCGATTACATTTGACCGTGATGGAAATAGGCCGATTGCGTGGATTGATCCGGGTGTCTTGCTTGTCTGGCCTGGCGTCAATCATGGCTTTGCTGGGCCGTGACGAGCATCCATATTGGATAGAGTGCTAGGCCCCTACGGTTAGTCGCATCGCGTAGTGTAATCGGTCAATTGCGTTTCATTGTGATTGAAATGCGCCGATTGCGGTCATCCATGCGATCCGCCGGATTATAAGGCTCGGTGTCCGCGACACCTTCGATGCGAGCCATCCGGGTCTTGCCGATGCCTTGACTGACCATCTCCTGGCGTGTGGCTTCCGCCCTCGCGGACGATAGTAGCCAGTTGTTCATGTTCTTCCCGCTGGCATAAGGCAGGCTGTCTGTATGGCCCCGGATCACCAGCAGATTGTCGACGGTATCGATAATTTTGGACACCTCACCGATCAACGTTTTGGCTTTCGGGTTAAGACTGTCGGTGGCCAGCGCGAACATGCTGAAATTGGCTTCGTCAATCAGATCGATCCGCAGACCTTCCGCGGTATCTGTAAACCGTATGTTTTTCAGCAACGCCAGTTTTTCGGGGTCTTTCTTCAGCTGTTCGCGGAGTTTCTTTTCGAATTCCTTTGCGTCCATTTTCTTGCCACTGGTACTGCTGTTGCCCTTGTCGTTCGCGGTCCCGGTCGCATCGCGGGGTATAGTCATCGATTGGGTGCCGGTTTGTGATGCTCCGTGAGGGTAATTGTCTACGGCCGTCAATGAATCTCCGCCAAATATGCCGTCGGATCCTGCGCTTTCCTGGCGCATCTGGACAAGTGTCGGGGCAAAATAGTCCGCCAGTCCCTTGCGCTGTTTCTCGTCGGTGGCCCCCAGAAGCCACATAAGGAGGAAAAACGCCATCATCGCCGTCACGAAATCGGCATAGGCCACTTTCCAGGCACCGCCATGATGGCCGGCATGTTGCTCCATGATGATCTTTCTAACGATAATCGGTGGCTGGTTCGAACCGGCATCAGCTTTCTTTGCCATTGATCAGCGCGCCCTTATCGCATCGAATACATCGGCAAAGCTGGGCTGGTTTGCATGTTGTAAACTGGTGCGCGCTGCTTCGATGATCAGCGGTTGCGGATGACCGTGTAGACTGGCGATAATGATCTGCTTTGCCACTTGATAGATGGTGCCATCGCTTTCGATCACCGAACGTGCGCGCAGCGCCATCGGTCCGACAAAACCATATGCCAGCAGAACGCCCAGAAAGGTTCCGACCAAGGCGGAACCGATCATCCCGCCAAGAATGGCTGGAGGCTGGTCGATAGCACCCATGGTTTTGACCACGCCGAGAACGGCTGCAACGATCCCAAGAGCCGGCAATGCATCGGCGAGGTTTTGCAGATTGTCGGCGGGACCAATGGCCTCGTGATGATGCGTCTTGATACTTTGATCCATCACGTCTTCGACAGCATATGGATCGAGCGTCCCGGAAGACACCACGACGAGGCGCAGGCTGTCGGCGATCAGGTGGACCAGCGTCTGGTCCTTGAGAAGTTTTGGATATTCACTGAATATTGGCGAAGACTGAGGGTCCTCGATATGTGGCTCCAGCGCTACCGGGCCTTCGCTCTTGAGAATCTTGGTCAGTTTGGAAGTGAGCAGGATGCAATCCAGGAAGTCCTGCTTAACGTAGGTAGGGCCTTTAAATACTTTGCCGAAGCCACCGAGGAGTGCTTTTAACTGGGCGCCCGAGTTTCCGATAATCAGGGCTCCGACGGCGGATCCGCCGATGATGCCCATCTCGATTGGCAGAGCATGCAAAACCACGCCCATGTCCCCGCCCGACAACATGAATACGCCAAATACCATGACGAGCAGAACAACTATACCAATTGCGGCAAACATATATCAATTCCCCATCATCGTGCCCGGACTGCGAGCTCTGCTCTCTTTTCAGCCGGTGAAAGGAGCAAACATTGTTATGATGAACGGAAAAAACGGTCAGTGGTTAAGGGCCTAATAACTCTGAATCTTCGGCTTTAGCCGATCAGTCGGATCAGCGACGTGCTGTTGGACTGGGCATAAAGCTTTTGAGCCGCTTCCAGATTGATCAACAGGGATTGAAAGCGCGAAATTGCCTCTGTGACATCGGTGTTTTCGAGCACCGACCGTCGCTCGGTCGATGTCAACTGTGACTTTTGCAATTGGTCTTCCTGCTGATCAAGGCGATTGACTAGCAGCCCCTGATTGGCGAGCAGGTCGGAAAAATGCTTGATCACTGAATCAGCTCGGTCGAGCTGGGCGGCTCGGTCCGCGCCAGTGCCTGACCGGATGGCGTTGATCATCTCGTCCATGATTGTATCAAGATCATTGGTGCCGCCATCGACTTCGATAGACAATGCAACGGATTGGAGATTGGGTGACGGCGTCACCAGAACATTCGTATCGATCCTCATTTTAATGGGATCACCGGAATGGAACAGGTCGCCGCCATAGCTATCCTTGGCTTGTACCAGCTGCTTGAACTGTTCGCGAAGGCTTTCCAGTTCGAGCGCTATGACGTCTCGATCGGCTGGCGACAGCGTATCGTTATTGGCGAGAATGACCAATTCCTTGGCGCGAATGGCGCCACTGGCAATCGTGTCGAGCGAGGACTCTGCTTGCTGGGCCATGATGCCGGCGCGGCCAATATTGGTGAGCCAGGAATCTTCAATCGCAGTTTTGCGGCCCAGACTGGATATCTCCAGCCAACTGGAAGGCGCCTCTGATGGCCGTGTGAAGCTTTTGCCACTCGCGATGGATTCTTGCAGCTTGCCGATAAGTGTCGACAGTTGTGATTGCTTTTGTATGCCATCATTGGGCCTGTTCCGGTTGATCGATTCCATGTCTGTTCCTTTGCGACGATCAATTAAAAGATCGCCAGTACGGATTGCACCGTTTCCCGAGCGACTTGAATGACGCGCGCGGCCGCTTCATATGATTGCTGCAAGCGGATAAGGTCCGCTGCTTCGCGGTCGAGGTCTACGACCGAAATATTGTCACGCGCTTCTCGGGTGGCGCGGTCAAACGCCGTCGCAGCTTTGCTTTCGCTGCGTGCGGTCAGCAAGGATTGCGCTTGACCGAGGGCTAATTTTTCATAGCCTTGCTCGGTTCCTGTAGCTGTGCGCAAGTCCACGAACGCCAGAATATTGCCGTTTGCCACTCCTGCAGGCGAGGCCAGGGCGAGAGCATCTGCTGACAACCCGGTCGTTGAAAGGCTTGCAGCAGTGCCGCCGTGCGCTACGATCGCCGCGCCGGCCGCTCCTGCATCGGTCCGTCCATTGGCTTGCCAGCCGTTGATTTCATTTGCGAATTGCACGGCCAGGCTGTCCAGATCATTGCTGACATTGACCAGTTTTGATTGCGCGCGATGCAGTCCGCCGAGGGTTCCATTATTTGGGGCGGCCTGAACCGTTCCGCCGATATCGATATCGAAACTTCCACCCGCATTGGCGACAAAATTCACCGGGCTTACGGCGTTGAACGTCAACAGACTGGTTCCGTTGCGGGAAATATCGGCTGTACCGTTATTGCCAAAGTTGATCTCGACATCGAGCTTTTCGGTTATAACGGTCAAGGCAGCATCGCGGCGATCGAGCAAGGCCGCGTGCTGACCCGTGCCCGTTTGCGTCGGACGCAGCTTTTGGTTCACCTCTGCAAGTTCCGCCAATGCGTTGTTCAACTCCGCGGCTTCCTGGGAAGCAGCGCCATTGATCAGTGTGATTGTCGAAGTCAGATTGAGCGACGTCTGGTTGAATCGTTGAACAGTAGCTTCTACATCGCCGATGAACTGGTTGCGCAGGGCAGGTTCAAACGGAATGGCGGATAGCTCTTCGGCGGTACCAAATAGTTGAGTCAGCTGGGCACCAACGTCGAGATCATTATTGGAGAGCGCAATTTCGCCCTGGTTGAGCCACTGTTCAAGAACCTCGGCGCTGACACGGCTCGCACCGGTTTGCCGCGTTGCTGCTTCGAGGAACTGGTCGCTGGACCGGCTCATGCTGTTGACCTGAACCCCGCCGAGACCGGTTTGGTTACTATACAGCGGATTGACCGCACTGTAGCCCGCTGTGTCGCCGATATTGAGCGTCTTGCGGACGTAATCCGGATTCTCTGCGTTGGCGACGTTTGCCCCGACGATTTCCAATGCACGAGCGTTTACTTTCAGGGCGGCACGTCCGATGTTCAGCAGGTCAGACATCCTTGTTCTCCACATGGCGAGAGAGCAGTTGGGCTATCCCGAATACGCCCTGTTGGGCCATTGATTCGGCGACTTTCGCATCTTGCATATCTCGGAACTGCTCGGTTCCCTGGCCATCGAACAGCCCTTCACCCAGAGAAGACGTCCGCATCGTTTTCAACATTTGTCGGACAAATATCGCCTCAAAATCAGCGGCCATGGACTGGATTTCATCCTGTCGTTTGGCAGCGGCAGGACTAGTCGTGCCCAGAGAGGGGGATATGGTCTGGGATGGGGATGTAATTACGGTCATATTATGATCAATTCTGCTGACAGCGCGCCGGCTTGTTTCAAACCCTCCAATATTGCTGTTAAATCAGACGGTGGAACTCCCAGAGAATTAATAGTCTCCACGATTTCCGCGAGCGATGCACGTCGTCCTATTTCAAAAGCAAGGTTGGTAGGCTGATCCACAGCGATATCACTATTCTGTTCAACGGCGGTCCGTCCGCGGCTCAACGGAGCCGGTTGCACCACCGTAGGATTTTCCTCAACGCGGACGGTAAGTTTTCCGTGGCTTACTGCTGCAGGCCCGATGCGAACCGCGCCGTTGATGACAACCGTCCCGGTCCGCGCATTGACGATGATCCGGGCCGGTGCGTCGGCCGGTTTGACGATCAGGTTTTCTATCTTGCCCATCAGCATCACGCGCTCCTGCGCTCCAGGTGGCGCGGCTATCCGGACGGTTACGGCATCTGCGGCAATCGCCTGCTGCGACTGCAAGGCTTCGTTGATGGCATCCGCGACACGCAAGGAAGTGGTCAGGTCGGCATCGGTCAGGTTGAAGCTGAGAAATGGGTCGCTTTCAAAACCGGTTGCAACGGTTCTTTCTATCGATGCGCCGCCAGGAATACGACCGACCGAAGGAACATTGACGGTGAGTTTCGAGCCATCTGCAGCAGACACACCCAAACCTCCAACCGCCAGATTGCCCTGGGCCATGGCATAAATCTGCTGGTCGGCACCATAAAGCGGCATCAATATCAATGTGCCACCTCGCAGCGATTTTGCTTTGCCGATGGCCGAGACCGTTATGTCCAGGCGCTGACCGGGCTTTGCAAAGGCCGGCATTTCTGCCGTAACCAACACAGCCGCGGCATTTTTCGATGCCGGATTCACGCCGGGTGGCAAGGTCAGGCCAAACCGGTTTGCGACACCTTTTAGGCCTACCGTTGCATATTCCAGACTGTCGTCGCCGGTTCCGGCAAGACCCACGACGACGCCATAGCCAACGAGCTGGTTGGAACGCAGGCCGGCAAAGGTGCCGATATCCTTGATACGTTCAGCCTGCACCGGCTGGGTGACAACCACAGCCGCCGAGACCAGTGCGAAAAAAGTCGCTAGCCATCTTATCGACCGGAAAATTCTTGATGATTGGGTCATGTGATTTTTCCCTGGGGCTAAAATGGCGAGATGAAGGAGAAGAATTTCTGCAACCAGCCCTGTTTGCTCGCCGATGCGATCTCACCGGTTCCGCCATAAATGATTCGTGCGTCAGCCACTTTGGTCGACGGGATCGTATTGTCGGCGGAAACATCGATGGCGCGGATCAAGCCGCTAAACTGGGTATGTTCATCGCCTCGGTTCAAAGATGTCAGTTTCTGACCCCGCACCAGCATCGTCCCGTTGGGATAGCTTTCGGCCACCGTCACGCTAATTTGTCCCTGCAGGCTGTTGGATTGGCCAGCGCTGCCGCTACCTGAAAAATTCTGGGAGCCGCTTGTCGCTACGTCGCTGGGCGAAAATAGCGAGAAAAGACCGGTTGTCGGCGGTGACAGAGAGAATCCGCCGTCGCGGTCCTTGGATGCGCTGTTGGATTTTGACGCGCTGGTCCTCTCGACGAGCAATATGCTGATGATATCGCCCTTCCGGCTTGCCCTTGATCCGTTTGTCAGGGCGGAATAGCCAGATGTCACCTGAAATATCGCGCCGTTGGCGGCGGCCGGTTCAGGTGGAGGTGCGGCGGTCACCGGCGCAAACTCTTGTGCCGAGATGCTGGAATTGGACCCCATGCAACTGACGAGCAGAAATGGTGCCATGCCGATCAGCAGGCTTCGGTTCGAAAACGCTCTATATGTCATGATGGATGGGTTTCTTTCTTGCGTTAAAATTAGAGTTGCTGGTTCACGAATTGCAGCATGTCGTCGGTCGCCGAGATCATTTTGGAATTGACCTCATAAGCGCGCTGCGTCTCGATCATGTTGACCAGTTCTTCGACAATATTGACGTTGGACCCTTCGAGAGCGCCTTGGCGGATATTGCCCAGGCCTTCCTGCCCGCCTTGCCCAACTTGTGGAGCGCCGCTTGCAGCCGTTTCGGTCAGGATGTTGTTACCAACCGACAGGAGACCCGCTGGATTGGTGAAATTTGCAAGCTCGATTTGTCCAAGTTCGCTGGCTTCACTTTGACCCGGTATGGTTGCGGAAACGGTACCGTTGGTACCGATAGTTATGGCCGTGGCGCCTTGCGGGACCTGGATTGCGGGAACCAGCGGCAAGCCATCGCTGGTGACCATATTGCCTTCGGCGGTCAGGCTGAAGTTGCCCGCTCTGGTGTAGCCGGTTGTACCATCGGGTCTTTCAACCTGGAAATATCCCGGGCCTTCGATCGCCAGATCCATGGCATTCTCGGTATTCTGCAACGTACCCTGGGTGTCGATTTTGCCGATGCCCGACAGGCGGACGCCGGTCCCCAACTGGATGCCGCTGGCATAGCGGTTCTGTGCGTCGGAAGGCGCGCCGGGCGTTACGACATTCTGATATGCGAGCGTTGCAAAATCTGCCCGATCGCGTTTGAATCCGGTCGTGTTCACGTTCGCCAGGTTGTTGGCGATTACACGCATCTTGGTGTTCTGCGCATCCAGTCCGGTGCGCGCAACTTGTAGGGCTGCATTAGTCATCTAATCTTCTCCTGCATGCGGTTATCATTGCGGCAATGACATTATTCCTGCGCCGCCATCATCAAGCTCCTCAGCCGTTTTGAGCAGCCGGGCCTGGGTTTCCCAGGCGCGGCTTGTCTCGATCATGTCGACCAGGGCGCTGGTCATGTTTACGTTCGAACTTTCCAGAGCTCCCGAAATCACTCGTGCATTCTCGTCAACGGGCAGGGCTCCATCATCCGCGACATGGAATAGAGTATCTGCACCCTTGGATATTTGACTGCCGGTGACGCTGACCAGTTTCAGCTTGCCCAGTTGTTGCGGCTGGGTCGGATCTCCGCCGACCGGAACATAGGAAATTGTCCCATCGGAGCCGATGTCGACACGCTCGGAAGGGGGGAGGGTGACCGGCCCGCTTTCGCCCAAGACGGGGAAGCCATCGCCGGTAAGCATCGCGCCCGAGGGACTGATCTGCAAATCTCCGCGTTTCGTATACGCCTCTTTACCGTCGGCGGCTTGAACCGCGAGCATTGCGTCGCCTTCGAGGGCGATGTCGAGGGGACGATCGGTCTTGGTGATCACCCCCCCGTGCATATCTGCCTGCATGTCCCGGTCGACAGACATCGCCCGGCTATTGTGGCCCGGACCGTTCAAATATTGAGCCTTTGCCGAGACCATATCGGCTTTGAAACCGACCGTCTCGGAGTTGGCCATATTATTCGCGATGGCGGTTTGACGGTTCATAAGCGATTTCATCGCGTTGACCGTTGTATATGCAAGCTTATCCATGGTTCATTCCTTCAGCTGATCAGAAATTAGATCTGAAGATTTATGATCGTCTGGGTAAGGGTGTTGGATGTTTCGATAGCCTGGGCATTAGCCTGGAAATTGCGTTGGGCAGAAATCAGCGAAACCAGTTCTTCGGTGATATCAACGTTTGCAAGTTCCAGAGAACCCGAGCGAACCTGCCCGAGTGGACCGTTGGCTGCCTGGTTGATCTGTGCCGGACCGGAATCGCCGGTCGACTGCCAATGGGCGTCGCCTACCGGACGAAGACCTTCCATCGCTGAGAAGCTTGCCATGGCAAGGGCGCCCACATTCATCTGGTTGCCATTGGAAAATGTCGCTGAAACAACACCTTCGTTATTGATCGATATGTTAGCCAGAAGTGCTGCCGGATCGGCGGGGTCGGAAGCCGGCAGGACAAAATCGAACATGTCGGCGGCGTTTGTGCTAGTGGCCACACCATTGGCATCGACGGGCAGCAATTGCACTTTCGAGCCAATAGTATCAACGACCTCGCGATTGTTGTTCACTGAAAACGCGCCGTTACGGGTAAAGGTCGTGTCCTGACGGGGGGGCTGGCCTTTCACCGCGAAAAAACCGTCGCCGGCGATTGCCAAATCCAGTGTTTTGTCGGTTGACTGCAAAGTACCCTGCGTAAATTGCTGTGTTATTCCGTTCAGTCGCGTGCCTTGGCCCGCAACGGACTTTGTCTGTTGGGTCGGCGCGGCTGCAAAAAGGTCGCCAAATTGTGCCCGGCTTTTCTTGAAACCGGTAGAATTTGTGTTGGCAACGTTATTGGAAATAACATTCAGATCAGTCTGGGCGGCTTTCAGGCCACTAAGCGAGGTAAAGAATGACATATTATCTTCTCCTGTGTTGAAATAGATTGCGGATGGTTGGAATTATCCGATTTTAAGGGCTTCGGCAGGGAACACGTTGCCGATAGGGGTAACGAGAATCGGAGGACCGTTGCCGTCGGTTGTTTTCACGGAGGCTACCGGCACCCACGTCGCTAGATTGGTCACCGCGCCACCATTGACACGAACGCGCAAGCGTCCCTGATCAAGTGGGTTTCCGGCTTCATCCTTGCTGTCGAAATTGAACTCGACCGGGCCGGCTTCCTGCTGACCAAGTTCAACAAACATCACGATTTCGCCAGCTTCGTTGAGCAGATCGATAGAGAGATTTTCGGTTGCCTGATCCAGTTCGAATTCGCCCGCATACTCACCATTTTTGCCTGCGACTGAAATATTGCCGGGCACCAGAACCGAATGTCCGATCCATTCTTTGGCTTCGGTGAGGCGATTGTTTCCCAGTATCGAGGCAATATCCGATAGTGACTGTTTCATCTCCGAAATGCCGGCCACGCTCGAGAACTGAGCCAGCTGAGCCACCATCGCCTGGTTGTCGAGCGGATCAAAGGGGTCCTGGAATTTCAACTGGGTTGTCATAAGGCGCAGAAAGGAATCCTGGTCTAGGCTATTGTCACCTTTTGCGTTTTCCGGCTGTGCTTGAGACAGACCGGCAATATTTGATGCCGATGTCTGGAAAATCTCTGGCGCAATGTTCATTATTGGTTCCTCACTGTTTCAAGAATTAAAGATTTTGCGGTTTGCATGACCTGCACGTTATTTTGGTAGTTTCTGGCGGTTTCTAGCATGTCGATGAGTTCGGCTGTCTCATCGACCGCGGCCTCCCAGACATAGCCTTCTTCATCCGCGATAGGATTGGTCGGATCGTGCCGCCTCTGCGGTGCGGCATCGGTTTTGACGATGCGCTCGACGTCGACCGTTGCGAGATTGTCTTCGACGACCGAACGGAAAACCGGACGCATGGCGCGAAATGCCTCGTCTTCGCTGGCGTAGTCAGTCCGGGCGTTGGCGAGATTGGATGCGGTGGTGTTCAGCCGGACCATTTGAGCAGACATTGCTCGGCCGGCTACATCAAAGACGTTCATGCTACCCATGTTCATTCTCCTTTCAAGGCGCGCCGAATTGAAGACACTTGCCCCTGCAGGAAGGACAGGGTCGTGCGATACTGAATGGCATTTTCAGCAAAGAGCGTTTGTTCTACGGATAGTTCCACCGTGTTTCCGTCCGCCGATGGTTGCAGCGGAACCCGATAACCGGAGTGATCATTCATCGCCTGATTGAGCGAGCCGCCATTTTGCGCCTGTTTCATAGCCAGGTCAAAATCGAGGTCTTTCGCTTTATATCCAGGCGTCGAGGCATTTGCGATATTTGACGCCAGCATATTGAGGCGCTGAGAGCGGAGCTGAAGCGCGTCGCCATTCAATGCAAATATCTGATCCAAACTAGGCATCTTGTCTAATCCCGTATTAAGAATCCGGTCCGACGACCGTTCTTGTTCATGAGATACACCGCTATTGGCGTACTCAAGGACTACGATGCAAAGGGTGTGCCAACTTATAAGAATGGCTTGGAATGTCCCGGTTTTTCAGGAGTTGTCCCAAATATTTGCATGCGGTTTGTTTCGGGTTTTGCCAGACCGGCAAAATCCTGCCGCTGACCGGCAAGTTTTTGCCGGTCAATTCAGGATTGGGAATTATGGACATTCTGTTGACGAACATCTGGCGGTTTTTCGATCCGATATTATTTGGTGTCGTCCTTGGCTGCGTTCTGGCGATGGCCTGGGTTCAGAGTGGTCGTCACTCGATAGTCAGAGCCTTCGCGGCGCTCGCAAATTGCGGCAGAAATCCCTTTGAAGAAAGCGGTGAAAACGCCACTTACATGTGCCGGAGAATAGATTTTGCATTACGGGAGCAGGGTCTTGTTGGTCTGGAGAACGTCCGGAGCCAGGATCCGTTTGTCCTCCGTATCCTCGGTTATCTGGTCAATGCGAAGGATTCGAAAGATTTCGAGGAATGGGTCCGTCTCGAAGAACATTCTGTAGCAACCAAAGAGAATATGTCTGCCCGCTTTTGGTTCTCGGCGGCTGAAATTGCGCCCGCGATCGGCCTCATTGGAACGATAACGGGTCTTATCCAGCTGTTCGCCACCGGTATAGATCCTTTGAAAATGGGGCCGGCGATGAGCTTCACATTGCTTACCAGCCTATATGGTCTCTTCATTTCCCATATCGTGGCATTCCCCATTCATGTCCGTCTGAATACGCGGGCCGAAATACTGAGCGCCTATCGAGCAAAGGTTGTTGAGCATGCGATCGACATTGCAAATCATGAACTTTCCGCAGTTGCGCCTGTCCATTTTGTCCCGGCAAACCCGGCAAAGAGGGTCGCCTGAACGATGCATGCTGGTCGTACCACTTTGTCCTTTCTTGATCTGGCGCTTATGCTGCTCAGTGCCTTTGCCTATACGCATTTTGTAAATATCGCCGATTCCGAGACACAGAAAAAACTGTCCGAAGCAAGCGGACCGGGTGCCGCAATGCTCGGTTCCTACGACTACGCAGCCCAGGATTTTTTTGGTGATAGCAATGCTATGCTTACGGATTTTGCCAAAACAGAAATCCAGAAAATACTGATCGATCAGCCGCAGCAATTGCTGATCATTGAAGTCGCCGCTGCACCCGAAACACTAGATGGTGCGCGGTTGCGCCAATGGGAGACCGTTTCTGCACGATCAGCGGCTATCGCAGACGCGTTTGAAAAGGCGGGACAGAACGGAATGGAGATAGTTTTGAAGGTTCCCGACAAACTGATGTCCAAGCCAGCTGACAAACAAGGCGTGAAACTGACTTTTCTCTCACCCGAAACCGAATGATTGCGGACGTTGGAGGTTAAGGCTTGAAACTGGTATGATCTATGCATGGTTGGTTCGATTACAGAACAGGAACCCGTGAGATGCCCCATTATCATTTTCTACTGCCGATAGTATCCGTATTGTCGATGGGTGCTGCGGCACCGTTTGAAGACACTAGCTTATTGGACCGACAGGTTGCAGCCTATCTGGGGGCGGGTGTGGGCGATTCCGGTGGCGCCCATGCGCCCATAGATTCAAGACTTAAACTCAAGCGTTGTCCAAATGCAGCAGAGATATCCGAGACAAACCGGAATGCGCTGCAGGTCAGTTGCCGCACTCTTGGATGGCGGATATTTGTTCCCATCCGGCTTGGCAATAATCGGAATAATCAGGATAGCGGAAGTTCCGCAGAACCGTTGGTTCAACGCAACCAGCCGGTTACTCTTGTCATCCGGCGTTCCAATTTTAGCATCAGCTATGGCGTTATCGCTCAAGAAAGCGGCGCAATGGGAGACTATATTCCGGTCCGGTCCGACCGCAAATCCAAGGAATTAATGGCCAGGGTATCTGGTGCAGGCGAAGTGGAAATGACACCTTAAAAAAAATAATTGCTGAAGAACTTAATTTTCCCCCAACAGGCCGTAAATCAATATGAAAGAAGTTATGAAGTGCCACCGGACATGAGACGGAAACTTCGAATTTGCTAATGTGGCGCAGTAAGGATGTAGTGATATGAAACCTGTTGATAGCTATTCAGCGATTAATACGCGGTTGGATCGTCCCGCTCCAAACGAAGCCGCCGTAAAGTCTCTGGCGGACCCGGAGCCCCCAAAAGCTGCGATCCCCAGTGCGATCTCGACGACGGCTTCAAAGCTGGCTGCGGAAAAGCCGCCATTTGATGCACAGAAGGTTTCGGATATCAAACAGCAAATTTCTGCAGGCAGCTATCAGGTCGACACTGACAACCTGGCAGCGAAGATGATTGATGCGGGCGTGCTTGGCGTGGAATCAAAAAAATGAATCAGAAAGTAGAAGCGTTTCGAAATTCGCAAAATAGTTTGGTGTCCGCATTGGATGGACATGACAGCGAAGCGATCTTTGAAGCCAGTAAAGAGCTCGGCATGGCTGTGTCGGCGCTGGGCACATTGGCAGCGAGCGATGTGGATCGATATTTGCGTCCGATGATGGCTGATGTGGACGAACTGATGCAAGCATCAATTTACCGCCTTCGCTTCTTGCGTGACCATAGTTCGTCCCGGCTGCAGCAATTGTCCGGATGGCAAGCCAATCAGGCTGCGACCTATTCCAATGCCGCGCGGGGTCGCTAACGGCGCCCGAACCGGATAATATTCCGGTGAACACTCAGAGAATCTGACTATTGGCATGATCATTGCTTCTCTCCTTGGAAGGAGAATTCGAGCAAGACATGTCAAATCTATCCATCACTCAAAGCCAGGACCGGCGCAGTTTGCCGAGCGTGATTGCACAATCCGCGCAGCGGACGGGTGTGGATTTTCAATATTTGATGGCGCAGGCGCAGCTCGAAAGCGGAATGCGCCCCGATGCGAAAGCAAGCACATCTTCCGCCACCGGTCTCTATCAGTTTGTCGAACAAACATGGCTTGGCCTGGTTGACGAAAAAGGCGATGAATATGGTCTGGGGTGGGCGCAAGATGCGATTACCCGCAACCGCGATGGTAAATATGTCATTGCTGACCAGGCCCAGAAATCAAGCATTCTTGCACTAAGAAACGACCCCGCGCTTTCGGCCAGTCTAGCCGGAGAATTTGCGAGGGATAATGGCGCCTATCTTGCCAAGCGGATCGGACGGGAACCGGCTTCGGTCGACTTGTATCTCGCGCATTTCCTGGGGCCAGCGGGCGCCGGGAAATTTCTGAACGCGTTGGACGCTGATCCCCACGCACCAGCCGCGGCCTCTTTCGCCAATGCCGCGCAATCCAATCGTTCGATATTCTACAACAAATCGGGTGGCGCCAGAAGTTTTCAGGATATCCGTAACCTCTTCGCGCAAAAGCTGGAGGATGCATCCATGTCGGCAGGGAACGGCAATAGTTTTCCGACGGCCGGAAACAATTTGCCGCAGTCGCAAAAGCCGGCACCGATGGTTCAACCGGCGGATTATCTCCGCATCGCAAAAAACCACATCAATGATCAGAGTAATCCGGGAAAGTCCAAGCCGTTCGATGATCAGGCTCGGGTTGCTTATCTGATGCTCGCCTCACTGGGATTATAAATGAACATGCTACAGAATATTTTCGCTCTGGACAAAATTGCCGGCAATCTGAAAGCGGGACTGCTGCCGATGGCCACGCTTTTGCTGGTCATCTTCATGGTGCTGCCACTGCCGACAATACTGCTCGATATCGGCTTCATCACCAACATCATGCTTTCGCTGGCGATCCTGATGGTCGCGCTCAATGCGACCAAGCCGCTCGATTTTTCAAGCTTTCCGACGGTCTTGCTTTTCGCGACACTTTTGCGGTTGGGACTAAACGTCGCCTCTACCCGGGTGGTGCTTATGGAGGGGCATGCAGGCGGCGATTCCGCTGGGCAGATTATCGAAGCTTTTGGCGGATTGTTGCTCGGCGGCAATTATGTGGTCGGTATTTTCGTGTTCTGCATCGTGATGATCATCAACCTGATCGTGATTACAAAAGGTGCAGGTAGAGTTTCCGAAGTCTCCGCGCGTTTTACGCTAGATGCCTTGCCCGGCAAACAGATGGCAATTGATGCTGACTTGAACGCGGGTCTTATTGCTCCCGAAGAAGCGAAGACCCGTAGGTCTGAAGTCGCAACGGAAGCGGACTTTTACGGTTCGATGGATGGTGCCTCCAAATTCGTGAAAGGCGATGCTGTTGCCGGTGTCTTGATCCTCGCGGTCAACATCATCGGTGGTATCATATTGGGCCTGACAACCCACGGTCTTTCTTTTGGAGAAGCGGCGAGCACTTATTCAATGCTCGCGATTGGTGATGCTCTGGTTGCACAGGTCCCGGCTTTGGTCCTGTCGATTGCTGCGGCAGCGATCGTGACGCGGGTTTCCTCGGCTCAAAATCTGGCCGATCAGGTTACGGGCCAATTCAGCTCGGGGCAGGCATGGGTTCCGGTTGCTGTCATATTGACTATTCTTGGCGTTCTTCCCGGCATGCCGCATGTTATCGTACTTTCGGCAGCGGCGGTTGCCGGCGGACTGGCATTTTACCTGATCCGCAAACCCAAGCCTGTGGAAACGGTTGTCGAACCGGTTAAAGAGAAAAACCCGGAGCAGATTGACTGGGAGGATGTGTCCGAAAAGGCGCGCCTTGGTATCGAAATCGGATATGGCCTTGTTCCGCTGGTTGAAGACCGCAAGGGCGCGCCATTGATGAAGCGGATCACCGGTATCCGCCGCCAGATTTCCAAAGAGCTGGGATTTGTTATCCCGCTTGTCCGGATCAAGGACGATCTGTCACTGGAACCCAATAGCTACCGGATAATGATGGGCGGCATGGTTCTCGGAGAAGACAGCGTCTGGCCCAATGATTTTATCGCGCTCGATGACGGCCATGTGGATTCGGTGATCGAAGGACGACCTTGCAAGGATCCGACGTTCGGAATGGATGCAATCTGGATCAGCGCAGACAAAAAATCCCAGGCGATTGCTGAAGGCTATACCGTCGTCGACGCCGCGACCGTGATCGCGACCCATCTTAATGATGTTGTTCGGCGCAATGCAGCGCAGCTATTCGGGATGGACGAGGCCCAAAAGCTGCTCGACTTCCTCAAGGAATCTTCGCCACAGCTGGTTGACAGCCTTACGCCTCAACCTCTTTCGCTATATGCAATCACTGCGATATGTCGTGACCTTCTTGCGGACAAGGTACCGGTAAAAGACTTCCAGCAAATTTGCCTCGCTATGCTGGAAGCATCCAGCCTGCATAACGAAACGCCGCAAATGGTCGATGCGATCCGGCAAAAAATTGGCAATCTGATCGTGCAAACCATGGTCCCGATCAGCCTACCGCTGCCGGTCGTGACTTTGGACGCCGAACTCGAGAACCTGTTGGTCAAGGCGCTGAAGGTCGGCGAAGACGCCAATTATCCGATCGAACCGCAGCTGGCACAGAAAATAATCGAAGCCGTTGATGAGGCTGCGCGCGTCTTGCCCCTCGAAGCACGCAACGTGGCGTTGATCACTTCGCCAATTGTGCGACGGCCGCTCGGCGCTCTGCTGAAACAGCGGTTCCCGGACCTGACCGTACTTTCTTACCAGGAACTACCGGATGATAAATCCATCGAAGTGCTGACCAAGATCGGGGTCCCGCAATCCAGCCAGACAATGGCTGTCACAGATGCAAACCAAAACTGATAATGATCGGGAATAGGATATGTTGAAAACACAGAACCGCGCATCACAAGCCTATAGCGCGATGAAGATAAACGAGAATAGGTTGATCGAGGAAAATCAGTCTCTGGTCACGAAAATTGCATGGCAGGTAAAATCCTTTGCACCTGATCAAATGGAAATCGAAGACCTCATCCAGGTCGGGCTGGTTGCAATGGTCGAGGCCGCCAAGAAATATGTCGATCAGGGACATAGTTTCAGCACCTATCTTTACGTCCGTGTGCGCGGTGCGATGATCGATGATTTGAGGTCAACCTGCAACCTGCGCCGAACGTCGGTCGATTGGCACAAGAAAGTGCGTAGATATCGGGACAAACTGGTTCAGGAACTGGGCCGGGAACCGAATGAGTCTGAACTGGCGGTTGCGATGGACATGGATCCTGCGGATTTTCGCAAAAATACAGACCGGGCGATCGATGTTAATCTGGGCTCACTCGACGAAGTCTATTGCGATTCCAGCAGTTGGTTCACGGACCAGGAAGACGATCAGCATGAAATATTGGAAAAGTCGCAGATGGCAGAAATGCTGTCTTCCCATCTGAAGCAATTGAACGAACGTGAACAACTTGTGCTCAATTGCTATTTTGTGGAGGAAATGCAGCTTGATGAGATTGGAGCGATCCTCGACGTATCGTCTGTGCGGATTTGCCAGATCAAAAAGCGTGCACTGGAGAAGTTGCAACTTGCGATGACCAGCAACTAAACGAAGCGCGTAAGATTTTTTGCCGCACATCGTCTGATGAATTGCGAAAAAAAAGCCTCCTCCCGGTCGGGAGGAGGCTTTCGTATTTTTGGTGAAATCCGATTTTACCGGAGCAGGCTGAGTACCGACTGCTGCGACTGATTGGCCTGCGACAACATCGCGGTCGAAGCCTGGCTCAGAATCTGGTTTTTGGCCAGCTCGGTCGTTTCGGCGGAGAAGTCCACGTCCATGATCCGCGAACGCGATTCCGAGATGTTCGCGATACGATCAGACAGGTTGGAAACAGTGGTCTGCAGACGGTTCTGGTCAGCACCCAATGAAGCCTGTGCGGTCGTGACCGTATCCAAAGCCGTGTCGAGAGCGGTCAACGCAGCGGTTGCGCCGGCTTCGGTGCTGATGTCGAGCGCGTTAACGGCCAGAGCGGTCGCATCGACATCGGTCAACGTGATTGCAACGGTCTGACTGGCGTCGCTGCCGGTCTGAATGTTGATGGTCGCGTTCGTGCCGTCAAGCAATGCCACGTCGTTGAAGCTCGTCCGGGATGCAACATCACCGATCTGGGCAATCAAGGCGGTAACTTCGGTCTGCAGGTTGGTACGGTCACCAGCAGCAAGCGTGCCGTTGGCAGATTGTACAGACAGTTCACGCATACGTTGCAGCATGTTGGTGATTTCGTTCATGCCGCCTTCAGCGGTCTGAGCGAGCGAAATACCGTCGTTGGAGTTGCGGACAGCCATGTTCAGTCCACGGATTTCTGAGGTCATACGTGTGGCAATCGAATTACCCGCGGCGTCATCAGCCGCAGAGTTTACTCGGCTGCCGGTTGAAAGGCGTTCGATAGATTTTGCGAGACCCATTTCAGCCTGGTTAGAAGCATAGCTGGCGCGCATCGCGGTTACGTTGGTTCCGATTACAGTCATGATGTTATCCTTTTCACAGTTCAAATATTCGGTTCATCTAGCGGGTCACCTCCATAGATGAAGCGGCCTCGAAGGAGTTAACGGCGGACCATAATTTTAATTAAGCGACAAAAGTGTCGGGTTTCCGACAAGTCGCTTCGAGAGTGTCCATTTTTCGACACTAATGACGGATTCCCGACGGTTCGAGAGCGGCTGATCGGCAGATTTTTGCCGTTTAGGAAACTGGCACGGCCATTGCAAAGTAGTTGGCGAGCACTTGGAAATAGATTGAATGCTCGATTTACTAACGTGAGGGAATGGCCATGATCAACGATAAACTGAAGCCTAGCCTGGTCTCTAGGTTCCCAGAACTTGTCAATTTGCTAGCGAGTGTTGATACGATTCACTCGGCCTCCGATAATTCACCTTCTGCCGCGCAACTACCCCACTCAACCCGCGAAGCATCCAAAGGTGAACATCGAGGAGCAAAAGATCCGGTCGTGGTTTACCGCGACGGGCCATTCCACTTCGTTCCGGCTACCCTCAGCCAACCGCTGCGTATCGAATTCGGTAGTGCAGACAGAGAATTTGGTCTGTCCTGCATTGTTGAATCGATGCGTGGTGGCAAGGGGCCCGCGTTTGCCGATCCTAATTCAATAGCCCTATATAGATACGCCGCCCGTGTGGCGCGCAGCGATGCCAATGTCATGATCACCGGCGAAACCGGTACCGGCAAAGAAGGCATGGCAAGATTCATTCATGAAAACAGCGAACGGGCGAACAAGCCGTTTGTCACCGTAAACTGTGCGGCAATTACCGAGTCCATGATCGAGTCCATATTATTTGGACATAAGAAGGGAGCCTTCACCGGCGCATATAACGCTGCAGTAGGCTTGTTCAAAGAAGCCGACGGCGGCACGATCTTCCTCGACGAGATTACCGAGATGCCGCTTGAAAGCCAATCCAAGCTGCTCCGCGTACTCCAGGAAGGAGAAATTCTCCCGGTCGGCGCATCGCGCCACGAAAAAATCGACGTTCGCGTATTTTGTGCGGCCAACCGTGATTTTGCCCTGGAGGTCGGAGCAGGGCGGTTTCGCGAAGATCTCTACTGGCGGTTGAACGTTATGCCAGTCGAACTTACCCCTCTTGCCAGCCGGCCCGCTGATATCGTCGCCATCGCCGCGTTCATGATGATCGGTTTCCAAAAGCGGAGCAAAAAATTCGTCTCGCTTTCCCGTTGCTGCATTCAACGTCTCAAGGATCATAAGTGGCCAGGCAATGTACGGGAACTGTCCAATGTCCTCCAGCGCGCTCTCGTGATGTGCGATGGAGAACGGATTGAAGCCGATGATCTGATCTTTTCCGGAGCGCGACTGACGGCGACGCCAAAGCAGGATGACATTTCAGGCAAACCTTCCTCGCGCTTCATCCGCGGCCGTGATCTTCACTCGATTTCGAAAAATGTCGAATATGAAGCGATCAACCAGACATTAGAAAAAACCAACGGCAATCGCCGTGACGCTGCAAAAGAGCTCGGTATCTCGGAACGCACATTGCGTTACCGGATGGCCGACATGCGCGCGCTAGCCGCTTAAGGGGAGATAGAAAGTGTCTTCAGTCAATATGAACAGCCTGATGGCGGCTCGCAATGCCATCCTCAACCAGAATAACGCGCTGCAAGATATCGCAAAGAACGCGGGTGTCGCAGGACCGGGACAGGCTTCTGCCCCCAAAGAGACAACGGGACCGAACAGTTTCTCGACGCAACTGACCAGCGCGCTTCAGGAAGTGAATAAGCTTCAAGCAACCGCTGAAGAGGAAACCAAGGCCTATCAGATGGGCGAAAGCAATGACGTCGCAGCCGTAATGATGGCGAAGCACAAGGCTTCCCTGGGCTTTGAATCCACTTTGCAGGTCCGCAATAAACTATTGTCGGCTTACAAAGACATTATGAATATGTCGGTATAATAGATGGTCGAGCAATCATCTTCCGGCCAGGCGCTAACGCCTGCTGCCAGCATTGACAATTCCGGCGGGCCGTTTGGCGGGTTGCTGGCCATCTTCAAGCAACCCGCTATCGCACGAGCGATGCCGCTGATAATATTGTCGGCCGTCGTATTGGCCGCGATATCTGTTTGGCTGGTTCTTCGTGAGCCTGCACAACGCGATCTTTTCCGCGGTTTGCCGGACAATGACAAATCGGCGGTGATGCAGGCCCTGCAGGTCGCCAATATTGCATATGGTGTTGATGATGATACCGGGACGCTCACCGTTAGCCGGGAAGATTATCATTCAGCCAAGATCGAATTGGCGGGGCAGGGCTTGCCAAGATCAGCTCCGAGCGGCGACACTATTATGTCGAGCATGCCGATGGGAGCAAGCCGCGCTGTCGAGTCCGAAAAACTGCGCAATGCCCGGGAAATGGATTTGGCCCGCTCGATCGAGGCGATCGACAGCGTGTTGTCGGCACGGGTCCATCTGGCCGTCGAACAGCCCAGCATATTCTTGCGCGACCGCAATGAACCTTCCGCATCGGTGATATTGCATCTCGCCAGCTCAGCGCGACTGGACGAGAAAGAAACACAAGCGATCCTCAATCTGGTTGCCAGCTCGGTACCCGGGCTTTCAGCGTCCAATGTATCTGTGATTGATCAGAACGGCAGGCTCTTGTCGAGCAGTGGCGACGAAGCTTCCCCCGGAAGTGATGCACAGCTCAAAGTGAAGGCGGCAATCGAAGATCGTTATCGCCAGTCATTGGCTAGCTTGCTTACGCCGCTCGTGGGCCCAGGAAATTTTGTTGCCGAAGTCACCGCAGACGTAAATTTTGATGAAAAACAGGCGACGAGTGAAACTTATCCGATCGATGGCTCGGTATTGCGTTCTGAGCAGGGCCAGAAGTCGAACGAATTTGGCGGGGCTGGCGGACGTGCCGGCGGCATTCCCGGCGCGCTCTCAAATCGACCAGCCGAAGCTGCAGAGTTTGGTGATCAGCCTGAAGGCGGTGTCGAGCAGGCTGCGGAAGCCAACGAACCCAGGAGCACAAGTGAAGAATATCGCCGGAATTTCGAACTGGCCCGTGAAGTCGCCGTTACCAATTTAGCAACAGGTCAAGTGTCACGGCTTTCTGTCGCGGTAGCAATTGACGACCGAGCGTTGAAAAACAAGAAATCTCCAAAGGAAATCCAGGAGATTGAGAAGCTCATCAAGGGCACTGTCGGCTATAGTCTCGACCGAGGGGATCAGATTGCGGTCACCGCCCGCCGGTTTAACGCGGTCGCTGACGATCCGATATCTGAAATCTGGTACGAAACATCCTGGTTCAGCATGCTTATGCGGAATCTGTCTGCGCTCGTCGTCGCCCTTCTGATCATTTTCGGCATCGGTCGCCCGGTATTGAAACGGTGGCAGACATCCGAAAAAGCCCGGCTGCCCAGTCCAGGTCAGTCAGCCGCTTTGGAAAATATCGATGCCGGTGCCACCTTCAGTCAAACTGGCGCGGTAGACGGTGGTTCACTGGAAAACCAGACTGCTGGAGCGCTAGGCCCACCGGTGACCATTGACATGATAACCGCGGCAAAAAGCTATCAGGAACGTGCAATTCTTACCCAGAATTTCGTCAAGCAGAACCCGGATCACGCGGCTCTGGTCGTGAAAGAATTGCTCAAGGAATCAGACGTACTGGAGGACGCAAATGGCTGATGTGAAAGAAAAAGATGATACGGATTCCAACGAGCAAAGCGGACAGTTGGAGCTTATCACCGGCCGCCAGACTGCGGCCATATTGATGCTTTTGTTCAACGACGAGGAAGCCGCCCAGATACTGGAACGGCTGGAACCCGACGAAGTTGAAGCGCTTGGTGAAGCAATGTTCAGCGTCGCCAACGTCGATGAAACCCAAATCGATGGCTCTCTTGACCGGTTTCTTGTGTTGACGATGAACCAGTCGATGCTTTCCTATAAGTCCGATGAAAAAGTGAGCCGCGTTTTCCGCCGTGCCCTCGGTACGTCCCGTGCAGAGACGATCATGAATCGTTTCGCGCCGAAACGGCCCAGCAACATCGCTGAAAAGCTGAAATGGATGCCTGCAAAAGACCTCGCCTTGCTGATGACGGAAGAGCCGCCACAGGTTTCTGCCGTGCTTATGTCGTTTCTGACTCCAGAAATTGCTGCGGTAATATTGGAACTGTTACCGCCAGAGATGCAATCCGATCTGATTTATCGAGTGGCTACGCTCGGCCCGGTCAGCGCGAAAGCGCTTGCTCACATCAACGGGCTCCTGGAAAACACTATGCCATTGGAAGAAGAGGTCGCTCCGCCGATGCAGGTTGGTGGTGTCCTCGACAGTGCGACGATTATCAACAACCTTCCCAAGGAGCGCGGACGGTCGCTGCTGAAAGAATTGATGAAGCGTGACAAGATCACCGCGAAGCTGATCGAGGATGAATTATTTGTCTTCGGCGATCTCATGAACCTGTCCAAGAAAGACATCGGTTCGGTGGTCCGGAAAGTCGACTCCAGCATCCTCGTCCCAGCGTTGAGAGGGGCCTCGAACGAGCTCAAAGCCAAAATCTTTGGCGCAATGTCCAAGCGGGCTGCCGAAACCATACAGGACGATATGGCCGAGGCACCGCCGCAACCTATGGATGCCGTCATTGCCGCACAGAAAGCCGTCATCGCGGTGGCCAAGGCCATGCTCGACAGCGGCGAAATAAACATGGCCGGTGCAGGAGCTGATTATGTCTGAATATAATTCAGTCGACAGCTCTGGTCATGGCGAAGTGGTCCCGTTGTGGCGAACGACCAGCGCGCAGAGACAATTTTCTTCCTGGGCAAGCGGACTGGGAGCTGATGGTGCCGCGGCCGACGATGACAGCTTTTCGGGACTTACCGGTCGAAACCTGTCTGAAAATGCGGGAGCTTCTCACGATCAGGATGCTGATATATTCAGCGTCGCCTATAAAAAGGGATGGGAAGACGGTCAGGCCGCGTTCGGAGACGAACATGCCAAGGCGAACCAGCAAGCCGACGCGTTGGCAGAAGCATTAAGCCAGTTGAACGATCTGTCGTCACGGGGCAGCTACAAATTCATCCTCTCGGCTGTGGAATCCCTTTTCAGACGTTGTGCTGAATTGGCGATCCCGGATCCGGACCTGCTACAGGCCTGGGCGCTGCAACTGGCAGAGTCGGTTGACCAGGATCAGAAAGGCGTAACGCTCGTTCTGCATCCCGATGATGTCGGTCTGATCGATGGCGATATATGCAAATTGGCTCTCCGCGGCGACCCGTCCATGCTACGCGGAAATCTGAAGCTCAGTCATTCTGGCGGCTGGATCGAAAAGGGTTCCGAAGTCGTGCTGGACGAACTCCGGACCCTGATCGACGAGTTTAGCGACAAAACATCGGTGGTTGATCATGATTGATGATGCTGCGCCCGCCAAGATTTCATCCAAATCTCCACCGGCTGTCTGTGACGTGCTGGCCCGGCTGGATGATATTGGAAATGAGCCGAGATATGTCGGGAAACTGTCAGCACATGACAATGGCATGCTGGAGGTTACGGGATTTGCATATCCACTTGGCTATTCGGGCCGGGTCATCGCGACCGATGGTCGGGAAATCAGCGCCGAAGTTGTCGGCTTCAAGGGTGCCAGAACGCTTATGATTCCAATGGTGCAAGATGCACCATTGCGCAGTGGCAGCCGTGTCTTGCCATATGTAAAGTCCAATCAGGCTGCGGTCGGAGAAGCTCTTTTTGGCCGGGTCATCGGGCCAATGGGCGAGCCGATTGACGGCAAGGGCCCCATTTTAACCACGGAATCGGTTCCCCTGGCTGGGCAAGAAGGCAATGTTCTTCGCAGAGCCAGCGTATCCAAGCGGCTTGATATCGGCATTCGTGCACTAAACGGTCTGCTGACGATCGGGCAGGGGCAACGCATCGCGATAATTGCAGGCTCGGGCGTTGGCAAGTCGATGTTGATAAACCAGATTTTGGATGGCGTCGTTGCGGATGTCGTGGTTGTTGGCCTGATCGGTGAGCGCGGTCGGGAAGTGAACGATTTCGTCACCCGCCGGCGGGAGAAAAAGGATGCCGTGCCAACGGTGACCATCGCCGTGCCTGCCGATCATTCACCATCGTCCCGATTGAAAGCGGCGTATCGGGCGACAGCTATAGCCGAACATTTCAGATCAAAGGGACTGTCGGTGGTCCTGGTTATCGACAGCCTGACCCGCGTGGCGCATGCACAGAGAGAGATCGGTTTGGCTGCAGGCGAGCCTCCTACGATGAAAGGTTATCCCCCCTCCGCGCTGTCCCTGATCCCGCGACTGGTAGAGCGAGCCGGAAACGATAGTGAAAGCGGTGGATCAATAACCGCGATTTATACCGTCTTGGCCGATGGCGACGACCTCGACGATCCCGTTGTTGACAGCGCTCGCGCGATTGCTGATGGCCATGTCATCTTATCAAGGTCGTTGGCAGAGCAGGGTATTTTTCCTGCGATTGACATCGGGAAATCAATCAGCCGTGTTGCGGTCGACATTATCGAACCCGAACATCTGGAGGTCCAGCTGCACTTTCGGCGGCTATGGTCCGTTTACGAGGAAAACCGGGATCTGGTTCTGATGGGAGCCTATCAGGCCGGCAATGATCCCAATATCGACGAGGCGCTGGCCAACTGGCCACGACTGATCGAATATATCAAGCAAAAGCCGCGTGAACTTGTCGATATGCAGACGAGCGTGGCCCAACTTACTGATCTGTTCTCACCATGAGGAGGCGCGTCCAGGGATTGCGACGCGTATTGAAAGTCCGCGACACGCAAAAGCGTTTGAAGGAACGCGCCTTGATGCAGGCGGGGAACCATTATGCGCTTGTGGAGAATAACGCTCAGAGAATCAGGAACCTCCATTCTGAAACTCACCAGAGCGAGGTAGCGGTAACGGCCGGCCTCCTTGCGGCCAAAATGGAATTGTCCGACCGGTTGCTGGACGCCTCCCACCTCGTCGATGTCTCCGTTCAGGCGGCAATGCAAAGTCTTGCCGCGGCAGAGCGGCAAAATTTTGCCGCTCAGGCCATCCATGACGGCACCGAAAAACTGTTGAACGCAAAGATTTCTCTCCTCCGCAAAGCAGATGCACGGCAGCAGGATGTTTCTAGCAACATACTGTATAACATAGATAATCATAGAAAAAAGGAAACTTCTGATGATTGGTAAAATCATGTCTGAAGCCGCTCACTCCATAATTGGCATGTTTTCTGCAAAGCCCTTAGGCATGGAAAACAAGGTTTCACATTCTGATTTTGGATCATTTCTCCGGTCACCCGAAGAACAGCCTCAATTCGGTGGCGGTGCCGAGGCAATCGAGCCGTTTGCTGACGAAAATCCTGGTGTCGCGGAAGCCGACGCTGTTGCCGCTCATTGGGATACAAATAATATTCTCCCGTTTATCAACCAGAGCTTTGGCGGCAAAATAATCGGTCAGGAGATCGTTTCTCAAGAAGTCCGAAAGGATGGTTCTACTGTAGTTACCGATCACTCTTTCTTGCCGTCGCAAGCAAAAGCCATTCTCGGCGATGGTCCGCAAATCAACATGGTTCCCGGTCTTGCGGGGCAGGATGTTGCTGATCGTCAATTGGCCGGTCACAAAACTTTTGGCGCGCAATCGGTAGAAGTGACCGTCGGAAAAGAACTTCGCAACCTGCAGGCGCAAAAAATTGAAGGCATCCAGCTGGGAACACAGATCGATGAAAAATCCCTCTCCTCCGAGATTTTCCCAAGCAGCGAAAAAGGTCTGTTGAAGCTGCAAGGGCAACAAGGGGCATTGCGTAGCGAAATCGCTGAGCAAGCGGCACTAACCGCCAAAGCACAGAAATCGATCGAACTGCAAGGATCAGATCTGCAGTTCAGCGATCGGTCGAACCAGCCGGAACCTGGTAAACAAGCGTCCGCGGTGCTTTCGCTTGTTGCGGATAGCGCAGAACAAAGGGATGCGCTTTCCAGGTCGAACCAACTCGGGCTGCGTTCATCACCAAGCGATGCGGCACCCGCCGCGCCGACCGATTTGAAGGCATCTGTCGTCGGTGATACTGAATCTGTCGAGCCGGCCAAGCTGGAAACGCAGCCAGCGAACAAAGGTCCCGAAAAATTGGTCGAGCAGCAACCGGTCACGAATTCTTCCGCCCAATTGGCGGTCCGTGAAACGCTTCAGAAACCAGTTCCGTTTGACATGTCCTCGCCACAAATTGCAGAGCGCCTTGCCTCTGAAATCGCGGATATTTCGGTCAGCGGCGGGCCAAAGAAATTCGAACTCAATCCGCGCAATCTGGGCAGGATGGAAATTACCTTCATCACTCGCGACGGTGCAGAGATCATCGAAATACAGACCGAACATCGGGCGGCAAAAGACATGATTGTCCAGCATAGTCAGCTGCTTCAGGATATTCTGAAATCCCAGGGACGCGAGGACCTGACGCTCCGCGTTGATGTAAAAGAAAATATGCCAGCGTCGACAAGAAGCGATGGCGGCCATTTTGCCCAGCAGGAAAATCGCGATGCGCGGGAACAAGCAAGGCCGACACCGCGTCGTCTAGGCGCTTCGTCATTCGACAACAGCGCCGATGATGATCCTGCTTCCGACAATAGCCGTTACGCCTAAGCCCGAATTTCCCATTCCCAAATCAAACCAAACCAGAGGTCAAAATGTCAGAGTCGAAATCAGATGACGAAAATCCAAAAGCCAAGAAAAAGGGTAAACTCAAACCTATAATCCTCGGTACTGTATTGATCTCGGTCCTTGGCGGAGGCGGCGCCGCCGGGGGTTTCTATGCGGCAGGAATGATGGGTGGCGCTCATGAAGAGCCTGAAGATCCTAACAAGCCTAAAATCATCATGAAGGACGGGACCGCCGTAAGCGACAAGGAAGCAAACAAGGCGAAGCCGAAACAGTCGAGCAGCGATTTCAAGGTCACTTACCACCAGATTGAACAGCCGTTTACTTCGAATCTTTCGAATTCACAAAGCTTCGCCCAAATGTCTCTGGCGGTGTCCACATATTATGACGAGCGGGTTTTCGAAAATGTCACCAACCACGAAATTGCCATTCGGTCGGCGGTTCTGATGGAACTGGGTCAGCAGGACGCGCTCGAACTTGAGGCGCCCGAAGGCAAGCTCCAGCTGAAGAAAAGATTGCGCGATACTATCAATGACACGCTGGAAGAGAAAACCGGTTTTGGCGGAATTGAGGATGTCTACTTTACCAATCTGGTTGTTCAGTAAGACGTTTCGGAAAGTAGCAAAATCATGACCAATCCCCAATCATCTGCAGCCGATACCAGTGGTGCCCAGTCCGAAAAAAATGATGGACCGTTCAGCCACAGCTTGCTGAAAAAAGGTGGTCCGGACGAGATCTTGCTACTGGCCTATAAAAAGGTCGAGAAAAAACTGGAATCTGCGTTGAAAGTCCATCTTTCAAACGTCGTTGATTGTGATCTCAAAGTCGAGGTTGGCGATAGTGAAAAACTGCAATTCCAGGATTGGCTTTCCGGTCAGGAGGGCGCCTGTGTCTATCTCGAATTTCAGCTGGGCGCTTTGGAAAACCCGATATTGGTCCGGATCGCCAGGACATTCTTGGTCGCGTCGGTTGATTGTTTTTTTGGCGGGCAATTTGATGGCGAGGCGCAAAGCACAGGGCCGCTGAGAAAATCCGAAATTGCGATGATCGAACGCCTGGGCGCGGCAATTGCCAATGGCCTGGCTGTGTCTTGGTCAACGCTTCTTGAAACGACGGTCCGTTACAATCGCTGTCATTACGTCAAAGATGATATCGAACTGGAGCTGGAGGACGAAAATGTTCTGGTCTCCCCGGCGGCCGTTCATCTCTCGGGGCACCGGATCGCCGCGATTGATGTCATCCAGACACTGGACGGACTGATCGCTATCGAACCGCAGCTAAACCGCCCCCATCTCCAGAAGGTGAACCAGATTGATCCGGTCTGGAAGGACAATCTCAAGGATTCCGTCGAACAGATCTACTTGCCTGTCCGCTCTGTTCTTGCCCGTCCGACCATGCAGTTATCGGAATTATCCCGGCTTGCCGTTGGAGATATTTTGCCCGTCGCACCAACCGACAATGTCCCGCTTATCGTCGGAGACCGGGTTTTTGCGCACGGCAGCATTGGCGAGCAAAATGGCGGCGTCGCCTTCAAAATCAAAAACTTTTTATAGGACCAGATAATGAATGATATGACTCATGATAGCGAATTGCTGGACGCCGCGACCCGCGCCGATATCGACGGCGCTTCATCGCAGGACCATTACCGCTTCCTGTCCGACATCAAGGTCAGGCTTTCGGTCGAAGTCGGCAATGTTTCGATGACGATTTCCGAAATCATGGACTTGCAGGAAGGTTCTGTTGTCGAACTCGACAGGCAGGTCGACCAATTGATCGACATCAATGTGAACGGCACGCTCGTCGCTCGCGGAGAGGTTGTTCCGGTCAAGAATAAATTTGGTGTGCGTATTGCGGAGATTGTGTCGAACGGCATGACGCGGGCGCGGGTGGAAAGGCGTAACTGATGACCTTCTACATCATCAAATTGTTCATCATGCTCCCGCTGATGGGCTTGCTCATCTACGGATGCCTTTGGCTCTATCGAAAATATCAGCCGCAGATGATGGTGGGTCAGAATTCGAACGTCCTGAACGTCGTCGAAACACTGCCTCTCGGTGTGCAGAGCAAACTGGCTGTGGTCGATTTTGGCGGTCGCAAGATTTTGCTCGCCGTGACCCGCAACGGTATCCAGAAGATAGATACTCATCATGCGGAATAGTCTCAAAATAGCTTTGGCTATCGGCCTGTTTTGCGCATCTGCATGTGCTGCGGATCCCGCATTCGCACAGGAAGCGGCGCCAGGGGCCTCCGTCGCCCTTGAACGGGCCTTGGATGATATCTCGGGCGATGGCCAGCCGCTGAGCACCACATTGCAGATTCTGATCGTCATGGGTCTGATGACGGTGCTGCCGTCGATCATATTGATGATGACCAGCTTTACCCGGATCATCATTGTCCTGTCGATCCTGCGCCATGCGCTTGGCCTTCAGCAATCACCACCCAATCAGGTTCTTCTGGGTCTGGCATTATTCCTGTCGATGTTCGTAATGGCGCCGCAGATCGAGCAGATCAACGAACAGGCAATCACTCCTTATTCTGCCGACGAAATCGGGCTTACCGAAGCTATCGAAAAGTCCGGAACGATCATGCACGGCTTCATGGCAAAACAGACCCGTCAGAGCGATCTGAAACTGTTCATGGAACTGTCCAACAAGAAGGGCTTCGAATCGGCTGAAGATATTCCCTTTTCTATCATGCTGCCCGCTTTTGTAACCAGCGAGTTGAAGACGGCCTTCCAGATCGGATTTCTGGTTTTCCTTCCGTTCCTTATCATCGATCTCGTGGTGGCCGCTGTGTTGATGTCCCTCGGTATGATGATGTTGTCTCCCGTGATTATTTCCATGCCCTTCAAGCTGCTTCTCTTCGTGATGATTGACGGATGGGCGCTGACCATGGGTTCTCTCGCCGGCTCTTTTGCGACCTAGATCATGACAGATAATCCAGATTTCTTCATTGGCATCGCACAGCAGGCCCTGTGGATCACCGCGCTGGCAGCGGCCCCGTTTCTGATACCCGCGCTGCTGGTCGGTCTTTTGCTGGGCATGGTGCAGGCAGCGACGTCGATCAACGAACAGACCTTGACCTTCGTTCCCAAGCTGATCGTTGTTGCCGGTGTCGTTGGTGTTTTTGGCGGCTCCATTCTTTTGCTGATCGCCGATTTTACCCGCGAAATCTACGCCCGGATCCCGGACCTCCTGCTATGATTGCTCCAGGATTTGCAGAGTTTGAAGGCCAGATGTGGATGTGGCTGATGGCGATGATCCGGCCGAGTGCCGCGATGGTTGTCGCTCCCATTTTCGGCGCTGCCAATGTTCCCGTGCAAGTCCGTATTCTCCTCGCTTTCATGATCGGAATGGTCGCGACGAGCAGCGTAAGCTTCGACCTTCCTACTGAAACGGCAATTACCTTGGGCAACAGTCTGTTCGTCTTGGGAGAGGTCATCACCGGCCTTGCGATCGGTTTTGCACTGCAGCTTGGTTATTCCAGCGTACTGATCGCCGGTGAAACGATCAGCAATGCTATGGGTCTGGGTTTTGCGAGCATGTCCGACCCCCAGACAGGACAATCCACTCCCGTAATCGGTCAATTTTTGACAATCTTCGCAACGCTCCTGTTACTCGCGATCGACGGGCATCTGATGTTGATTGCGATCATCGTCAAAAGCTATGCCGCGCTGCCTCCCGGTTTTGCGATGATGGGGCCTGAGATGCTCTACAGCATAGTCCAATTTGGCGGGACCTTGTTCTCGATGGGCCTGCTCATCGCTCTGCCGGTGGGCGGCGCTCTCATCCTCGTCCAGGTGATGATGGGGTTCCTCGCGCGAACAGCGCCGGCGCTCAATCTCTTCGCGGTGGGTATACCCGTGACCATCACCTTTGGTCTGGTGGCCTTGGCTGCCACAGCACCGATCCTTGCCGATGCCGTGATCGAGGCACTGGGCATGGGACTTGACCAGGCGACGCTCGTCGCTGGAGGCGTCTAGTGGCTGAAGAATCCCCCGGTGGTGGAGAAAAAACCGAAGCACCAACCCCCAAAAAACTAACCGACAGTTCCAAAAAAGGTGATGTCCTTCAATCCCGCGACCTCGGCGGTGCTATGGTGATTTTCGTTGGTACGATAGGTTTTCTGATGTTCGGTGGCGTGCTGTTCGGCGCGTTGGCTGATATGGTTGCCGACGCGCTCATTATCCATCCCCAGGATATCGAGGATTTCGACGTCGGTGGCCGCAGCGTGGATATGATAACCAGTATTGTCCCGGCATTCATGAGCCTGTTTGCGCTGTTGATAGTCGCTGCAATTGCGACACCGGCGCTTCTCGGCTCGTTGGGATTCCGTTGGTCGGCGATGAAGCCCAAGCCATCAAAACTCGACCCTATAAAGGGATTGAAGCGCATTTTCGGTTCGAACGGCGTGATGGAACTTGGCAAATCCCTGATGAAAGTCGTTCTGATCGGCGCTGTCGGCGGATCGATAATATATTTGCATCTCGAAGACCTCGCCCAACTTGCAGCGCAAGATATCAATAATGCGATTGCCAGCTACGCATCCCTGTTTTTGAAGTTGCTGCTCGGTATCTGCGTCTGTCTGGTGCTGATTGCGATGATTGATGTGCCGATCCAGCTATTTCAACGCGGCAAGCGGTTGAAAATGACGAAACAGGAAATCAAGGACGAGCATAAGGAAAGCGAAGGTTCTCCCGATGTTCGCGCGCTGCAACGTCAGCGCCGCGCCGAAATGCTCAATGACTCGACGCGGAAAGCGGTCGCGGATGCTACAGTGGTTCTGGTCAATCCAACCCACTTTGCCGTGGCACTGCGATATGACCGTGACAAGGACAGTGCTCCTGTTGTGCTCGGCAAGGGATCGGACGACATCGCTCTGGCGATGCGGGAAATGGCCGGGGAAGTCGGTACGCCGGTGATGGAATATCCGGAACTTACCCGGTCGATATATTATACATCGGATGTGGGCCAATTGATTGATGATCGTCTCTATGCTGCGGTCGCAATGCTGCTTAGCTTCCTGATCCAGCTCGATGCCAAATTGGTCAGCCCCGTTCACAAACCCAAGATTTCGCTTCCGGACGACGTCAAATATAATGTCGACGGCAAACGAATGGCCTGATTTTCATTCATATCAAGCCATTAATTTATATCTGGACGAGCCGTAGAATACCCAAAGGAAGTTATTATGTTTGGAAATATCGCTAATAGTCTGGGGGTTGGCTCGGGGATTAACACTTCGCAGCTTGTTACCGATCTGCTGGCTGCTTCCCAAGGGGCCAAGCTTAGCCAGCTCAATCAGCGCTCCCAGCTCAATTCATCCCGAATTTCTGCGATGGCTGCAACGCAGTCCGCTATCACTACCTTTTCTGCAGCGGTCAAAGAGACATTGAACGGTCAGGGATTTGTCGGTGATTTGGTCTCCGGACGCCAGGACCTCGCAATCGCATCGGTTCTGGAAGGCTCCCGTCCGGAAGGCTTGCCTGCCTCGGTAGAGGTCGTCCAAATCGCAGTTGCCCAACGTGAAATATCGGATGTTTTTGCTACTGCTTCCACCGCAGTAGGAGAACGAACGCTCACCATTAACAATAGCGGCGGCAGTTTCGATATTGTAATCGACAGCAGCAATAATAGCCTGGCCGGGATGCGCGATGCCATTAATGCCAGCAATAGTGGCGTAACCGCGATGATATTGACCGACAAGGCTGGATCGCGACTGGTTATGGAAGCGCAAGAGGGCGTCGACAGTGCTTTTACCGTGACACAATCGGGCGCCTCGCCAGCGATGAATCTTACCAATATCGCAACGCCATTGGACAGCATCATAAGAATCGATGGTATCGAGCTCAATAACAGCAGCAATACGGTCACCGGCGCGATACCGGGTGTGCAAATATCTCTTCTGGCTGCGCAGGCGGGTACAACATTCACGATCAATGGTGCTTCCGAACCATTGGATGTTCGCGGCCTGGTGACCGAATTTGTCACGGCCTATAATGAACTGCGCAGATCGCTGAACGAAGCAACCAAACCGGGGTTGGAGGGCGGTAGCGGTGGGCCGCTGGCTGGCGATCGCGGAGCTCGTGAAGTGATCCGCAAGCTTAGTCAAATGACGTCAACTCAGCTGACCGACGTCGGGGATTTCAAAACCCTTGCGGATATCGGTGTGCGGACAGAGAATGATGGCACGTTAAGCATCGATAATACGCGTCTCGACGCTGCCCTTGCCTTGGATAGCGGCGCCATAAAATTAATGCTCGAACCGGCTGTGACGACCGAAACCCAGATTGGATTGTCTGGCGCGCTCGACGCCATAGCAACCGCCCTGAAGAGTGACAGTGGCGCTTTGACCGTAGCTCAACAGCGTCTGGAAACGATCCGTGAATCGATTGCGGAAGCCCGAGAAAAAATAAACGAAGACGGGGAGAAATTGCGCGAACAGCTGCAAACCACCTTCGCAGGGCTGGAGCGACAGCTCTCGATACTGCGTTCGACCCAATCTTATGTTGAACAACAATTCGCATCCTTCAACGACAATAATTGATCTGGGAAAGTACTAGAACATGACCTTTCAGTCCCGAATTCAACGCGCCTCTAGCTATCAATCCGTTGCAAAGGATAGCCGCGTATTGGCGGCGGACCCCTATGAGCTCGTCGCAATGCTATTTGAAGAACTACGCGATACGCTGGATCTGATGATCGATAGTGCCCGGCGCGGTGATGACGCGCGTATTTTCCGTTATCGGGCGAAGGCTTTGGCTATTCTCGGCGGTCTGGATGAATCATTGAACTTTGAAGTGGCGGGAGATCTCGCGCAAACTTTGCATGTAATCTACAGCGAAGCTGCCAAACGGATACAGATGGACGGACCGGATTCCCGTATCGAGCGCGTCGAGTCAGCGCGGGAAATGATCCACGAAATCGAAAAAGCCTGGACCGCAATCGCGCCTTTCCGTTGATCGATATTTGTCGCCGCTATACCGCAATCTTGTAGTCTGTGTGATCTTCGACTTGCCAATCGATATTGTGCTTGCGCATTTTGTCGATCAGGGTGGTTCTTTTGATATTGATTGAGCGTGCCGCGCGTGAGACGACGCCATGCGACCGGTCCAGTGCATTCATGATGATACGACGTTCTTCAGATTGCATGTGCGCGTTCAAATCTCTGACATTGTTTTCCCGATGTACAGCGCTTGGCGAGCCCTGAGTCGATTGGGCGGTGGCCCATGTATCTGATGGCGCGGAGGCGGACGCTGCGACATTCTGGTTAGCAGGAGCGATAACCGACTGAACCAGAATTGCGACGTCTTCGGCGAAAATCTCCCGGCCGGCAAAGAAAACCGATGCGCGTTCGACGACATTGCGCAATTCACGAACATTGCCCGGCCATTCGTAACGTTGCATTGCTGCCAATGCTTCTTCGGTGAAGACGGGAAGGGGATTCGCTTCGCTCTGGTTCTTCAGAAAATGCGCGATCAAAGCCGGAATATCCTCGGCCCGTTCGTTGAGGGCCGGTACTTCGATCGGAACGACGCAGAGACGATAGTAGAGGTCCTCGCGAAATGCCTTGGCCTTGATGCTTTCGCCAAGATGTTTGTGCGTCGCGGCGATCACTCTGACGTCGATGCCGATATTGCGGTTGCCGCCAACCCGGTTGACGATCCGGGTTTCCAGAACCCGCAGCAGCTTGACCTGCATATTGATCGGCATGTCCCCGATTTCATCAAGGAAGATTGTGCCGTTGTCGGCTTGTTCAAAAAGGCCGACATGTTGATTTACGGCGCCTGTAAAGCTGCCTTTTTCATGACCGAAAAGTTCGGACTCGATCAGATGTTCTGGCAGTGCGCCGCAATTGACGGCGATATTGGCTGCGTTGCCGCGATCCGAAATTGCATGGATGGCTTCGGCAACAACTTCTTTACCGCTGCCCGAAGGACCGGTGATCATGATGGAGCTATTGCAGCGTCCGGCAAATTTGATGATGGTGCGCAACTGCTGCATTTTCGGACTGTCGCCGATCAGCTTCTCAGCAAGCAACGTCTCTAAATTTACATCGGTCATTAAACTACCCAGATAACAAATCCACACGCACTCCCGAATTGCCGGGGGTGGTTGGTTCGAAGATCCCGCAATCTCCGAACCGTCACCTGGTAACGTCAGAAATGGACATATATGGTTAAATATGGGTTAACGAAGTGACGTCAGTTTATCGGGGCAGGCCGATGCGTCGAATGTGCGAGTGAATGGTCAGGCGCTCACGGCGTCGCCCGAAGTCTGTATCTGCCTGAACATGTGAACCGGTCTACCGCTGCCAGATCCGCAGTGCTGGCTGTTCCACCAATTTCGGACAGATTAGCTGCTGGTCCGGAGTAATGGCGTTTGGCGCTCAGAATGGAGCGCTGGCCAGAAGGCTTTCCAGCTTTTGCCTGCAATCAGCGGTGATCGAAACGAAAATCATGCGATTGTCCGCCGGGTTAGGGCTTTTCTCGATCAAATTCTGATCGACCATGACATTGATATATCTCATCGCGGTGGTCATCGGGATGCCGGAGCTATGCGCTATGGCTGAAACCGTTACCCGCTCGTCTTTGAGCCCGCAAATGTAGATATCGAGGCACATGTTCCAGCATGCGTCAGCAAATAGACCGTTTCCGGTATCCAGTGTCTGGGATCTCAAGCGTCCCCAATGAAGGTATTTTTCGGCGCGATCAATTAGATCGGGCCGGCACAGATCCGGGGTGAAAACAATCTTCTCGCTATTGGTGCCTTTTTTCGATTCCGTTATTCGTTCGTCGAGCATTCTGAATTTCTGGTTCGCCTGCTCGATGGTCAACCGAAGTTCCGCTAGCTCAGCCTCAACACTATCCATTGCCTTTACACTGCAATTCTAGAGCCCCCCAAGGTTTGCCACACCACAAATATGTACGCAGTCGGATCTTTGTTCGCCTTTAATCATCTTCTGTCCAAGTAGCATTCTCGCTCTTATGCGGAAGACTTTGGCCGATTCCTACTCGGTTTCAAGTCCTAGGACAATCGCATATCGAGTTTTCAGGCGAAAAACGGAGCGCGGCAATTGGTCTGTGCTAATCGACAGACGTTATGCAGGCCGATGTCCAATGTTCGGTTGCTGGGTTTAGGTGCAGGTCAAAGATTACGCCGATTGGGGGATTTTCACGAGCTTTATGATATTCAACGGGGGGAGCGGGTGCGAGGAATTGCCGTTCAGGTATTGGTGCCCACGCATCGTAGAGAAATGGTGAGGCGTTTCAGTTTTTGCGAAGCACCGACACAATATGCGCGAGAACGGCTGGGTGCAGGGGCGCGGTGAATTCACAGCCATACTCCTGATAACGTGCCCATCGTATGTGCGCGCCGAGCGTTTGTAATCCGGGTATGGTTACAAAAACCAATTTATCTTCATCAAGGCTGGTGCAGCTCCGCATCTTGAAGCCATTGATGGATAGGTCCGACAATATAGTGCGGAAAGACTGGGTATTGGATTGACGTATTATTATTTCTGAATTCACCGCTTCACGGTCGCTTGAACGCCTGCTGTCAGCCACAAGTTCGTCGTTTTGATCAAATTCGACGTTAACGCGGGTCGTCATCGTTCCATCCTCTGTCGGTGTACTCTTCATTATGAACGGCAAAAACCTCGGTCGGCTAAGGGTTGGGGCAGCATAGAATGGGCTCCGCCAGGCTATTCTGATGGTGTCCGATATGAGGCGAAGCGAGGCAGATATCTTCGCAGACCAGCCTCCTGCGTCTGGTGCATCATTGTTGGCCCCGGGTAATTTGATAGAACCAAAATGGGTTCAATTTTGGCGGGGAACCAAGAAAGGTGCACTTAGCTGACCGCCTGGATTACCGTCTCTCATCTTATGCTGTCGAAATCGAATAGAAGAATGAAGCTGGATCGGGACCTCGAATATGAGATTGAAGCAGCGCGTCAATTTGCGTTGGACCGATATGATGTTCTGGATACGGGCGAGGAAACCCGCTTCGACCATATCACCCAAGCAGTCAAAGCGGCCCTCGATGTTCCCATGGCCGCGATTTCATTCATGGATGGAACGCGCATGTGGTTCAAATCCAAAATCGGTTTTGATGCGTCGGAAATGCCTAGAAATGCCGCTTTTTGTGATCTTACAATTTGCCAGAATGGCGTGATGATTATCGAAGATGCTACACAGGACGCGCGTTTCGAGAACAATCCTTCGGTTATCGGCGAGCCGTTTTTGAGAAGCTATATCGGCGTGCCGCTCACGACCCCTGACGGCCATAATATAGGAACGCTATGTGCGCTGGATGTCGTGCCAAGACAGTTCCGGCATCCGAAGACCGAACTAATCGAACAGCTGGCGGAACTGGTCGTGTACGAGCTTGAATTGCGTCAACAGGCGCATAAGGACGCCCTAACCGGCGCTCTCACCCGCAGCGGATTTTCGGTAAAGGTGCAGAATGCGATTTCGCTGTATGACCGCCAGAAGATCAGAAGCACGCTTATTCTTTTCAACATCGATCGATATATGATGACTATTGATCGATCCGACGACCCTTCCAGCGGCAAATTGTTGAGAGTCATCATTCAATCCCTGATCAAGCGCCTTCGACCGACGGATTGGGTGGGCCGTATAGGTGGCTCTCAATTCGCGATTCTTCTCACCGGAATGGCGGGCCGGGAGGCTGTCGAAGTGACCGAGGAATTTCTGGAATTTATCGACGGGATCAAATCCGGGGCCATGTTCGACCTGAAGCTTTCCGAGATTACACCAGACATCGACATCTGCGACGACTGGATCAGGCAGGCGAACAAGGAAGCCTATGGGCCAGACCGATATGGCAGCGGTAGATCTCGTGGTGACCCGGACGAGCGCCGGAATCTATTATGCTGAGCAATCCGTTACCGGCTGATCGAGGCCGCCCGTAACGGCGGCAACCATTCATAGAAAGGTGGACCAGGAGACAGGGAAGGGGGCTGGTCGCTGTTTCTCGACCAGGAAATTGATGCTCGATATCCGCAGTTTTAGAAGGAATAATGTTGCCCCTAATGCTTGACATGGGGATGTAAAAGATAGTTTAGTTGAGATTATGCGCAATGCACGCCGATTTGCATTGACGAAGATATTTCAAGCAAAGGAACTGATCTTGGCAACCGCGATCCAAACCGACGATTCCGCAATGGCAGTCAGCCCCGGATTCTCGATCCCCGATCCTCATGAAATCGACAGCCTCAAGGGCAAAGTCTCCGCCGTGGAGTGGCAGTTGCGCTGTGACCTCGCGGCCACTTACCGGCTTTGCGCGATGCATGCCTGGACCGATCTGGTCTTCACCCATATTTCTGTCCGTTTGCCCGACGAAGATGGCGAGGAGCGGTTCCTGATCAATCCTTATGGTGTGCTGTTTGACGAGATGACGGCGTCGGCACTGGTGAAGATCGATCTCGACGGCAATATCAAGCAGGACACACCCTATTTCATCAACCCGGCCGGGTTCACGATCCATAGTGCGGTCCACAGCGCGCGCGAGGATGCCGGATGCGTCATTCATGTCCACACGCCTTACGGCATTGCCGTGTCGGTCCAGAAGGCCGGACTACGCCGCTACACGCAATTTTCGATGCAGGTCTATGATGACGTCGCCTATCATGCTTATGAAGGCATCGCGCTTGATCTGGAGGAGCGTGACCGGCTGATCCACGATCTTGGCGAGAAGAACCTGCTGATCCTGCGCAACCACGGCTCGCTTACGGTTGGCGAGAATTGTGCCATTGCTTTCCTGCGGATGTATTTCCTTGAAAATGCGTGCAAAACGCAGATTTTGGCGCAGTCAATCGGCGGAGAAGACCAGCTCCACGAGGAGAGCGAGGAAATGGGCCATCGTGTCGCCGGGCAGAGTGCTGTGGCCTTTCAGAAAGGCTTTGGTGACAATCTGATCTGGCCCGGCCTGATGCGCAAATTGCAGCGCAGCAATCCGGGATATGATCACTAGAGATCAAACGGCTGGCGGGACAGGATCTCGACTTTCTTGTCGGTGAAGACGGCAGAGCCCAATTCCTGTTTCTTTTCCTTCAGCACGGCATCACGTTTGCGGATGATGTCGATGACAGGGTCATGAAAATGTTGCACCGCTGCGGTCAGCCAATCGTTGACCAGGGGGTCGCCCGGCGCTCCGGTCATGTCGAAATCGCGTAGGCGCGAAGCAATGGCCTCGGCCGGCATCATATATTCGTAAGTGACCCAATAGTTGGTGGTGAACCAACTGATCGGCATGCCGTCGACGCCAAAGCTCAGGGCGCCAAAATGGACGACGCCCTGCGTTTTCTTGCCATTGGGCAATCTGGCGGGAGGCTGATAATAAGGTTCGACATTTTCAAACATATCGAGCGGCAGGAACATGTGGAAATGACCATGTTCGCCTTCTTCGCGTTCTTCCGGCTTGTGCGCATGATAGAACCAGCGCGATTTGTTGCCTGGCGCGACGCAATCCCCTTGAGGATAATGCTGGTACTGAACGAAAGGGGCGTCTGCCGGTACCACTCTGGGTACTAGCGAGACGCCCTCTTTAGCTATCTGGCCGGTAAGCTCAAACAGCCTTTCTAATGCATTTTCCAATGCGAAATAAGCTAAGCTTACTCGGTAACAGCAGCGGCCGCATCGTCAGCAGCTTCGCCGGTTGCTTCTGCAGCTGCACAAACAGCTTCGCCAGCTGCACATGTTGCTTCTTCAGCAGCACAGGTAGCTTCTTCAGCGGCACATGTTGCTTCTTCAGCAGCTTCTTCAACTACAGCCGTTGCGTCTTCCGCTTGTTCTGCACATGCAGAAAGAGCTGGAACTGCAAGAGCAAGGCCGCCGGCTACAGCGAGCATTTTGCGAAAGTTGGTTTCGGTAGTCATTTAATATATCCCCTTTGGATGAACTAGACTTTCACCTTTATCTGGAAAGATACAGGCATGGCAAGTCAATTTCGTAAATTTTCCATTAATCCGGTCGTTTCCCTGCCGCTGATCCGCTTTGGGACAGTCATTGCTGTCGACCGGACTCTCCGGTGGCGCATCATCGGCTTTTATCGCTCGACACCGCGAATTTTTCCCCATTGGCGGGTAACGGTATAGCCGAGATAGCCCGTCCCGAAGAGCGCGTAGAGCGGTTCCGGTATTCCCGCGAGATAGGCGTTCATGCCGGCGGCGATATCGCGCGCGGCCTCTGGACGGAAGGCGGCGATCAGCCCCATCGGCACCGACCAGAGCAACAGGAAATACATGACGTAAAGGAAGCTGGGGCGCGCTCGACTCGTCCATGGATCGGTCGACTGGGCCTCTGCCAATATGGCCGACATCTGGACGCGGATTTCTTCCAGTTCCCGGCTGCCTTCCAGTTTTACCAGTTCCAGCTTGGCCCGATCGCGCGCCTCCTTGTCGGGAATGATCTTGTCGATGATCCTGGAAACAGGGCCGATCAGCGTTGATATTATGGACATTCTGATATTCCTTTCGGGTTTGTCGAATTTCAAAGTTTGTCAAAGTTGGGGCCAAGGACGGGTTTTTCAGCGCGCGGCAGTTAGGAAAATATCTCCAGAACGAGAGCGAAATTGACCAACATTACACTGTTATATAAAAAACGGTTTCCGGCAGATTTCAGCCGATCCGGTTTGCGATCCAGCCATAGAGAAAGGCCTGGTTGGCGGGGCGTTTTTCCGCCAGTTCAATATAGCGACTGCCCTGGAGCGCCTCGAGGGCCTTGAGCAACACGATCTCACCCCTTGCGCCCCGTTTGCGGACAAAGGCTTCAAGAGCGCTCAGCGTTTTGCCGCCGATTATCCGGTCCACCGAGATATTCTCATAGTCGCGACCGTTGCGGTTGAGCGCATTGAGTGCGCGCTGCAGGAAGCCGCTGGCCGTAGCGGTTCCCATGTTGATCCCGGTGTCGAACAGTTCAGCCGCGATATCCGGCGCATGAACGGCAATCCTGTCAAACCCCGGAAGGAGCCAATATTTGCGTCGGTAGATTGCAACCGCCTCGTCGCGCGGAAAATGTCGCATATCGCCGGCATAGCCATGGGCCCGTGCCACTGCTTCCGTAACGCCCCATCGGGTAGGGCCACCCCGGTCCGCGGGATGGTCGGAATAATCGCCTTCAAGTTCTATGACCTTGTCTATCATCGTATCGATATCGTGGAATTTGGGCATTGATGAATCGCCTTTCCTGGTGCAATCAAATGGTAATATAACCTATTTGGTTATCTGTAGGAAAGAGCTCGCTTGTTGCTCCGGGTGCGGACGCGGGACCGGAAAGATGGGGACCAGGTGACAGAAGTCCTGTCGGCCCATGCCGGCCACGATGTCCGTATTCACGTTCTCCCTGTACGAAATTGTCATCCGACTACGCAATATTGCGTATCGCGCGGTTGGGCGCACTCGTTCAGACATCGGCCATGACCTGGAAAACAATCCGCCTTGAACTGGCCCGAACCGCTGACCATCCCAATGGTTCGTCAGCCCATGCCTATGTCTTTCGCGTTCCACTGAACGACGAGGGCTTCATCGAACCGGAGGCGCTGAAGCAGGCTGAAAAGCGGCCGGTCGTTCGCCGCTTCTGGCCCGGGGAGGCCGATCAGAGCGGCGTCGTGATTGCATCGCCAAAGGGGTGGGCTTTTTCCTACCAGATCGGTGACGATGATGACGAAGTCATCTTCCGGCTCAAGGACCATCCACTCAAGGTTGGCGAATATCTGACGATTACGGAAGCGGACGGCAGCGAACTGCCGTTCCGCGTGATCAGCTGTCACGAATGAAGACCGCAGGCAGGTCTAGAGGAATTTTCATGTTGAAGCGAATGAACATCGCCGTCTTTCTTTCGGGCGCGGCTTTGGCGCTGGCCAGCGGCCCGGCGGCAGCAGAATGCGTGATTGGATCTGCGCCGCTGTTTGACCCGTTCGCGCCATATAAGGAACCAGGGGCTATCGTGCACAAGGACAGCGGCTTCATATTCCCTGCAGACATCGCCGGGTTTCGCCGGCAATGCGAGATGACAACCGATTTTTCGGGTAACAATTTCGAGATCGGCTATCTGCGCGATTTTGAAGACCATGAAATAGAAATCAAGATTGCGATCATCCATCTTGAGCAGCTGAATGCCGAGGATCATTACAAGATCGTAAAACCCGACCTGCTGTCCCGATATTCGAGCGCCGCCGTCGTTTCCGAGGGAGGATATTTTGTCTCGGGGAGGCCGGATATCACCGCCTATCAGGGCATTTTTGATGGCGATAAAGATAGCGTGCCATGGCATTTCAGCGTGACCGCGCTGGACTACGGATATTGGGATGCGCGGCTGAGCGCGTCCTATCCGCAGGAAATCGATGTTGCGGCGCAAGAGTCGATCATGGAACTGATCACGGCATTCCAGTGGCAAACGCCGACTGGTGATCAGGTGAAGGCAGCGATTCCGTAAACCGCAACGGAGGCGATTGACGGGAACCATCGAGCGCACAGTCGATCCGTATATCTCCTTATACTGGGCAGGGATTCAGCCATGCTACTCCTTTCCCGACGCCCGTTTCCGACTGGAAGGGTGTGATCACAGGAGAGAATTTATGAAATCCGTGTTGCTTTATATTGCCGATGATGGGGGCCTCGAGGCCCGGCTTCAGGCGGCGCTTGATCTGACCCGTTCGCTGGGCGGGCATCTCCATTGCCTGCACGCAAACCCCTATAATGCGCAATTGGCGGTTGCCGGCGTGACGGGGATATCCGTCATGGCCGATATCAGGGAAATGTCTCGTGAACTGAGCTCGGAACTGCGTGACAAAATCGAAAAACGGCTGGCAGATGAAGATGTTTCCTGGGATTATCGCGAGGAAAATACCGAACCGTCTCGCGGGCTTTCGAAAAACTCTGCCCTGGTCGATCTGATCGTGCTGAGCTCAGCTGGCGGCCAAAAAGATGCCGCTATGCCGCTTGGCATTTTGGGAGACGTTCTGTTCAATGCGACGGCTCCGATCTTGGTTCAACCCGATAATCTGAAAAAATTCGATGCCTGCGGGCCCGCCCTGGTGGCCTGGAACGGCAGCTTCGAGTCCGGAAATGCCTTGCGGGCTGCTGTTCCGCTTCTCAAAATGGCAAGCGACGTCCATATTCTGACGGTCGAGGAAGACAAGGACCACGATCTGCCGCAACTGGCAGCTTCCGAATATCTTGCCTATCATGGCATCAAATCCGAAATTCATAGCCCCCCGGCCGGCAAGGTCCGGGTGGATCAGGCGCTTCTGTCCGAGGCCCGGAATGTCCATGCGGAATATCTGGTCATGGGCGCCTATGGGCACAGCAGGGCAAGGGAGTTTCTGTTCGGTGGCGTGACGCGTAACCTGTTCAAAGACAGCCCCATTCCGCTGGTTGTTTCCCATTGAATGATGAAGCCTATGCCCACAGACAGTTTCGATTTCCTTTTGGCAATGCCCGTATTATGTGTAGGGTTTGCCTATTCGCCGGCGGCGATGGGGCAGCCGAGGAGTATATATAGCAAGTGGGTAGATCCAACGCTTTCGATACGAAACGGCTACTCGGCCTGGAATCCGTTCTGTCCAGTCTGCCGAACTGTGTCATGATTGTGGATCGCGATCTCCAGGCGATCAACTGCAGTGTCGCAGGGTTGAACATCATGGGTGTCGCCAGCATCGCGGAGTTGCCCGAAGGCGCGCCGGGAACATGTGTTGCGCCATCCCACAAACCAATTTTTCATGAATCCATGGCGCGCGCATTTGATGTCCGCCCCAACAGGAATATCGAGCCGTTCGAAGTGCAACTGGAGTTTCCGGACGGACGTTCGATGCTTGCGCTATGTAATCTGGCTCCTTTGGCCAATCCCGACGGCGATGTTGATGCCGTTCTGATTTCCTTTCAGGATATCACGGGGCATAAAAACACCGAGAGAAAACTCGAGCAGGCAGATTCGATACTGAAATCGATCCTGACAACAATACCCGACGCGATGATCGTGATTGATGAATCCGGGCTGGTCAGTTCTTTCAGCTCCACGGCCGAAAAAATGTTCGGATATGCGCAGGAAGAAATCATCGGAAAAAATGTAAAAATGCTGATGCCGGAGCCATACAGGGCGGCGCATGATGGGTATATCGAACGCTATATACGCACCGACGAAAAGCGGATTATCGGCATCGGTCGAACCGTGGTCGGATGCAGGAAAGACGGCACGACCTTCCCGCTGCAACTGGAAGTCGGTGAAGCAAAAATCGGCAACGAGCGCTATTTTACCGGATTCATCATAGATCTGACCGAGAAAAAGCAGACCGAAGCTGAGCTGCAGTCGCTGCAGGCGGATTTGGCCCATGCCTCGCGTCTGAGCGCAGTCGGCACTCTGGCCTCCGCGCTCGCTCATGAGATCAATCAGCCGCTGACCGCGATCGCCAATTATCTGTCGGCCGCGCGGGACATGATGGACGGAGACCTGGCCGAAAACCGGGAGTTTTTCCAGGAAGCGCTGCAGGAGAGCGTGTCCGAGAGCTTGCGGGCCGGAACCATCGTCCGGCGGCTGAGGGAATTTGTATCGCGCGGGGAGATCAACCGGCGGGTATTGTCGATTGCCCAGGTGGTGGAAGATGCGACCGTCCTCGGTACGATCGGAGCCCAGGAAAAAGGTGTGGAATTCTCGATCGATATCGCTCCTGATACCAATCACGTGTTTGTCGATCGCGTGCAGATCCAGCAGGTGATGGTCAACCTGATGCGCAATGCGATCGAGGCGATGTCCGATAGCGCCGAGAAAAAGCTGCATATCGGGGTGACTTCGATAGATGACGAGCGGGTGGAGATTTCCGTCTCGGACACCGGTTCCGGCATTGATCAGGAACTGGGCGAAAGGATTTTCGATCCCTTTGCCAGTACCAAGGGAGCGGGTATGGGCCTGGGGCTTTCGATATGCCGGACGATCCTCGAAGCGCATGGCGGGACTATCCGTGCGGAACCCAATCCGGGCGGGGGAACCATATTTCGGCTAACGTTGGAAAAGGCGGAAGAGGAGCAGGATGTTGACGAATGAGCGGCTGGTCTATGTTGTTGATGATGATGATAGCGTGCGGCGGTCGGCGGCTTTCATGTTACGGCATGCCGGTTTTAAAGTTGAACCGGTAGTGTCCGGCGTTGATTTTCTGAAACTGGCCAAAGGCGCCGAACGGGGCTGCGTTCTGCTCGATGTGCGGATGCCTGATATGGACGGTTTGCAGGTGCAGCAGCAGATGATCAAGGACGGCATTGACATGCCGGTGGTGATCCTCACCGGTCATGGCGATATCGAGATTGCCGTTCAGGCGATGCGGGCCGGAGCGGTCAACTTCCTTGAAAAACCTTATGAGAAAGAAGCCCTGATCGCTGCGATGGAAGAGGCATTCGTGCGGCTGGAAGATAGCAACCTGAAGGAAATGGCAGCTTCCGAGGCAAAAGTCAGACTGGCCTGTCTGACTGGCAGGGAACAGGATGTACTTGACGGTTTGCTGGCCGGACTTCCCAACAAGACCATTGCCTATGATCTCGGTATTTCACCGCGTACGGTGGAGATATATCGCGCCAATATGATGGAAAAACTCCGGGTGCGCAGTCTGGCCGAGGCGTTGCGGATCGGTTTTGCCGCAGAAGGCGTAGAAGATTCTGACGGGCAGCAAGCATAGCTGAAACCGGAAACTCAGTTTTTCGGGCTTTTCTTGCGTGACAGGCAGGCATGGCATGGCTTGGCGCAATCCCTCTTGCCGTCCTCCTGCTCGACAGGAATGGAAATATTTCGCACGGCGCCATCGGCAGAGCAAAGTCTGATTGTTATCATTTCCGATTTGGCTGACAGAGGCATGGCCGCAAGCGGCAGTGCTATTGCGGCGATCGCAAACCGGCTGAGCCGGGACTTCCTGATCCGGTCTATCATGACGGCTCGTCTTCCTCGTCGATCAAAACCCGCTGGGCGGCGCCATCAAGATCCTCGAACTGGTCGTGGCGCATTGCCCAGAAAAAGAAAGCAAGCCCGCATATCCCCATGAACAGGGCTACCGGTATCAGGATCACCAGACCGCTCATTTGGCCGCTCCGTTCAGCCGCAGCGCGTTGCCGACCACGATCAGCGACGACAGCGACATTGCAATGGCGGCGATCAGCGGGGTCACCATGCCGGTGAGCGCCAGCGGAACGGCGAAGATATTATAGCCGATGGCGAGGGCGAAATTCTGGTGGACGATCTGCATCGTGCGCCTTGCCACCCGGATCGAGAGAGCGACCGGCATCAGGGAGTCGCTGGTGAACACGGCGTCTGCGGCCTGCTGGCCGACATCGCTGGCGGTGCCGGGTGCTATCGAGACATGGGCGGCGGCAAGGGCAGGGCCGTCGTTCAGGCCATCGCCCACCATCAGAACCTTGTGGCCATTATCGGTCAGGCGGGTGATGGCTTCCACCTTTTCCTGCGGCGACGCGCCGGCTTGGGCGGTCAGACCCAAGGCGCTGGCAACGACGGACACGGAACGATTGTTGTCGCCGGAGATGATCGAGGAAGGCAATCCCTGTGTCCGCAGGCTTGCAATGGCCGCCGAAGCTTCGGGCCGGATTTCGTCGCGCAGCTGAATTACGACATTGTCGCTGCCGACGGTCAGCTGGGAGGACAGATGGTCCTCGGACTTTTCCGCTTTGCCGAGCATCACTTTGACATCGCCCCAGCGCGCCGCCATGCCTTCGCCGGGCAATTCCTGAATGTCCTCAAGCTCCGCCGGCTCGATATCTTGCGCCAGCAAAGCGGTGCGAATGCCCTTGCTGACCGGATGGCGGCTGGCCTGGGCCAGAGCCAGAGCGATCTGTTTCTGGCCGGGATCGAGATCATCCAGATTGACCGGTACCGGACGGCCCAGGGTCAGGGTCCCGGTCTTGTCGAAAAGCGCATAGTCGACCTCCGCCAGCCGTTCCAGTGCGCTGCCGTCCTTGACCATCACGCCCTTGCGGAGGAGAGCGCCCGAGGCGACGACCTGCGCGGCGGGGACCGCGAGGCCAAGAGCGCAGGGACAGGTGATGATCAGCACCGCGACCGCGATCAGTAATGACTGGTGCCAGCCCGCGCCGACGATCATCCAATAGGCAAAGGCCAGAAGAGCGAGGCTGTGCACGGCTGGCGCATAATAGCGGGCGGCCCGATCGGCGATGCGCACGTACAAGGAACGACGCTGACCCGCTTCGTCCATCAGGCGGGCGATGTCCGACACGCTCGTGTCTTCCCCGGTGGCGGTGATCCGGACAACGACGGGCGACGTCAGGTTGAGCGTTCCGGCAAGGACCATATCGTCTTTTGCCCTGGGCTGGGGCGCGCTCTCGCCGGTCATCAACGAACAGTCGAAACTGCTGCTGCCCGAAACAATCACGCCATCGGCAGCGAGGCTTTCACCGGCCGCAACCATCATCCGCATTTCCGGTACCAGATCCCTCGAAGCGACCCAGCTTGTGTTCCCGTCCGCCGCCAGCACCATCGCCCCCGGAGCGGTTTGCTTGAGCAGCGCGCCAATGCCTTCGCGCGCGCGGTCGCGCATCATCCCGTCGAGCACCCGCCCGGCGAGCAGGAAAAATAGCAACATCACCGCT
>TARA_R110001599_G_scaffold221395_2_pt1 | contig 62929 bp, 67 predicted proteins | sample TARA_R110001599 | Tara Oceans TARA_R110001599 (sample SAMEA4398360) | marine metagenome | biome: Polar Biome; feature: [MES] marine water layer (ENVO:01000295) within the mesopelagic zone...; material: water (ENVO:00002006), including particulate matter (ENVO:01000060) such... | reverse complement strand
AAGTGAAGGTGATTGGTCATGATGACATAACCAAAGAGGAAAAGTCCTTTTTCCTTTTTACAATAAGCCAGATTTTCCAAGATAAAATCTCTATAGACTTTTCTTGAAAACATAGCTACCCATCCCGCACCTGGGATGTGAAAAAATAGTGCATTTCATCGGCTCTTATTCAGAAAACATCCCACGATCTTCAGTCTATAATTCATAGGCTGAAAACTGAAGACCAATACGTCAAATTGAACAGGATAACTTGTCAGATCATCTCCTTCTTCCTTAGAAATTTAAATAAAATAAACCCCAGGGAATTTCCCTGAGGTGTTATGATTAAAGAAATTAATGAATTATTAAACAATAGATTTTCGCTTGTTTACTAACTCATACACACATGGTATGACAAATAGATTAAGTAAAGTGGCAGAAAGCAATCCTCCCAAAATTACGACCGCCATAGGGCTCTGAATCTCATTTCCGGCCTCTCCTCCTTTGAGTGCTAATGGAATCAAAGCCAGACCTGTAGTAAATGCTGTCATCAGAATTGGGTTAAGCCGATCCATGGCACCTTCAAGCAGGAGTTCGTCTCCGCCTTTCCCTTCTTTCCTAAGATCTTCATAACGTGAAACAAGTAGAATTCCGTTTCTTGTTGCGATTCCGAATAAACTGATAAAACCAATTGTAGCTGCGATGCTAATTACTCCGGAGGTAAAATAGACGATCAGAATTCCTCCAATCAGAGCCAAAGGTAAATTAAGTAATACCACAAAGGAAAGCTTGATGTCCTGAAACTCGTAATACAGCAAAAGGAAAATAATCAGAATAGCCATACCTGCTGTGATTAACAGTAGCTGAGATGCTTTGGCCTCACTCTCAAACTGTCCGTCATATTCTACCCGATATCCATCAGGGAGCTGAATCTCATCTCCGATGATTTGCTGGATATCATTGACAACACTTCGAAGATCCCTTCCTTGAACATTTGCTGCAATTACAATTTTTCGTTGCACGTTTTCTCTACTTATGGTATTTGGGCTACTTACAGAGCTTATATTTGCGAGCTGATCGAGCGGTATCTGGCCTCCGCCGGGAAGAGAAATCAATGCCTGTTCGATGCTTGCTCTTGTACTTCTGGATTCAGCTCTGAACCTTACAACTAGGTCAAAATACTGTTGTCCTTCATAAATTTCACCTGCTTTTTCACCTGCAAAGGCAATATCAACCTGCTCCATCAATTGATACACTGTCATCCCGTTGGCTGCCAGTAATTGACGATTCGGAGTGATCCTCAGTTGAGGAACCTCTACTTGCTGATCTACAGCAACATCAGCTATCCCTTCAATTGGTTTGATGCTCGTTTCGATATTTTTGCCTAGTTCAAACAATCGCTGTAGGTCAGACCCAAAGACTTTGACAGCAATGTTGGCCCTTGTACCAGAGAGCATGTGATCAATCCGGTGCGCAATGGGTTGGCCAAGTGTTATACTTGCGCCTGGAACTACACTCAGTTTGGTTCGCACCTCTTCGAAAAACTCCTCTTTGGATTTATCAGAAAGTACAAACGGAACGTCGATTTCAGCGGCATTTACACCCTGAGCATGCTCATCCAGCTCTGCCCGACCCGTTCTTCTGGTAACAACGTCTACCTCGGGCATGTCCAAAAGCAACTGCTCTACCAGCAATCCTGTCTTGTTACTTTCCACCAAGGACATTCCGGGAATACCTACGACACTGATCACTAACGAGCCCTCGTTAAACTCTGGAAGGAAGCTTCGCCCAAGCTGTGCGAAAAGGATTAAGCTTAGTATAAATGCCCCGGCTGTTAGACCGATGATCCATTTGGGGATTTCCAGTGCTCTTCGTAAGAATCCTGAATAATGCTTCTGTAACCAACGTTCTACTTTGGTTCCTTCAGCTTGCTTCTCAAGTACCTTACTATTTTTCAGCAAGTAAGAACAAAGTACAGGCGTCACCGTCACCGCTACGATCAATGAAGTCAATACCGAGGTAATAAAAGCAATTCCCAGAGGTTGTAATAACCGTCCTTCCATACCACTTAAAAAGAAAAGTGGAATAAATGAAACGATGATAATCAGCGTAGCAATAATGATCGAGCTCCTAATTTCGACCGAAGCATCCTGAACTACTTGAAGTACTGACTGCCTCTCTTCAACAGGCTTACGTACATTCTCTCTCAATCTCTTGAAAACATTCTCCACATCAATAATCGCATCATCCACCAAAGCACCTATGGCAATGGCCATACCCCCCAGACTCATGGTATTGATTGTATAGCCTAAAAGCTTAAGTACAATTACAGATACCAGCAGGGAAATAGGGATGGCAACTAATGAGATTACCGTAGTGCGCCAATTCATCAAGAAGATAAAAAGCACAAGCACCACGAAAAATGCACCCTCAAGTAAAGTTTGGTTCAGATTAGAAATAGAAGCATCAATAAAATTTGATTGCCTAAAGATTTCGCTTCTGATTTCCACACCTGCCGAAAGCGTATTTTGCAAATCCGCGATTGCCTCATCTAGGCTTTCCGTAAGCTCCAGGGTGTTTACATCCGGTTGCTTAGATACAGTTAAAATCACAGCCGAAGATGCATTCAAAGAACCGTCTCCGATTTTGTCCGCTGCCCCGATCTGCACGGTCGCAACATCCTTTATTTTGATGGATTGTCCGTTTACTTGTTTCAATACTGCCTCTTCCAAGTCTTCCACAGCATATGCCCTGCCACTTCCTTTGATGATGTATTGATTTCCAAATTCATTCATTACGCCTCCCGGAGCATTCATATTGGAAGCCCTTACTTTTTCCAATAATTCCCCCAGCGTTACATCGTAATATTTTAGCTTTTCAGGGTTGGCGAAAACTTGATATTGCTTATAATCACCGCCTATCACTACCACATTTGCTATCCCTCCAATGGATTTAATCCGTGGGCGGATGGTCCAATCAGCTAGGGTCCGTAACTCCATGGGAGAAAGGCTATCCGAGGTCACTCCCAAAAGCATGATTTCACCCATTATAGATGAGATAGGTGCCATTGTCGGAGTACTTACTCCCTCGGGTAAATTTTCCTGAACCATAGGAATTCGTTCACTCACAATCTGCCGGGCACGATAGATATCGGTACCCCAGTCAAATTCTACCCACACGATCGATATTCCCGCAGCCGATGAAGAACGAATTCTTCTGACATTGGGAGATCCGTTCATTGCGGTCTCCAACTGGTAAGTAACCAGTTTTTCTACTTCTTCTGATTCCATCCCATGTGCTTCCGTCAAGATCGTCACAGTCGGTGCCGTCAGATCAGGAAACACATCCACATTCATCGTCCGTGCAAGATACAAGCCTGTGACACTTAGTACCACAGCACCAAAGAGCACCAATAATCTATTGTGAAGTGAAATAGATAATATTTTATTTAGCATAGCCCCGATTCATTAATGTTCATGGCCGTGTGCTGGTGCCTGTCCAGACATGGAAGCCATTTTCACCTGATATGCACCACGTGTAACTACCACTTCACCCACCTGCACTCCTTCTAAAATCTCCACTTCCTCTCCATTTCTTCTCCCAATGCCTACAGGTCTCCTTTCAAAACTTTCTCCTGACAGTTCCACGATCACAGAATAATTACCATAATCTTCCAGTAAAGCTGATTGAGGAATAACTGCTGCCAGTTTGGGGTGTCCAAAAGCTAGTTGAACCTCTGTGAAACTACCTTCAGGCATTTCTACTACATCGTTGATTTCCGCAAATACTGACAGCAGGGGCTGATCACTTTCCACCTCTTTTCCTACAGACAAGACCTTTCCGGTAGTGGCTTTCAGACCAGACCAATGGTCAGATCTGGTTTGATAGTAGATGTCATGGATATTCTGGAGCTGAGTAGCATAGGATGGACTTATCTGGACTTCCAGAAGGCTGGTTTTATGGCTGGTAATTGTCACCAGACTCGCACCCTCAGAAACAAACGATCCATTATCCACAGCTATTGATTTTACATAGCCTTCAAATGGAGCCAGGATTTGCTTGCCTCCTGAGGAATATCCTGCGTTAAGGGTTTCATATGTTGACTTGGCCACTAAATACTTCTGCTCCACCAGCTCAAATTCTGCCTTGGGTACAATCTTGGATTCAAACAATTGCTTCTTTCGCTCATATTCCTGGCTTGCCTGCTCATAGGCCGCTCTGGCTTTCTGGATCTCTGCAGAAAGGTTATTTGAGGTCAATTCCGCACTGCTGACAGACATGAGTACTTGGCCTTTTTGTACTTTCATCCCTTCGTTAAGATTATTGCTACTGAAGTTGATTTTCCCTGAGTTGGGCGCAATAAGGGTCTGGTAATCCGAAGGGGAAACCTTCCATCTTCCTGAAGTAGGGATGGTTTGGTAGATCTCCTTTTCTACAACTTTCGCAGTCTGAAAATCTATTTTCCAAGCCTGTTCTTTAAGAAAGGTGATAGAACCATCATCTGTTTCTGCCGTGTTCAAATCGTTTGCAGCATCTTCCATGGAAGCGTAGACTGTCACACCCTGAATCACTATTTTATCTGTAATTGAAGGAGTCTCGAGCTCAAATACCAGTTGATAGATCCCAGCTTCCCTTGGTTGTAAAGAAGGTTTGAATATTCCAGGGGAATCGGGGGCATCAACCGAATTTCTTATACCGTTTTCCCCCTTGATCAGACTGACCGTCAATGAACCCTCGCGGACTGGCTGATGCCTATCCATAATTGTAAAATGAGCGGCAAATCGACTGGTCCCACCTACAACCAAGGCAGGAAATTCCACGAACAATTCCGTTTTATCCGTCCACACTGTAGCATCTACAGATGGGAATTCTTCTATTTCCACCGCATGCCCACCATTTGCATCATGGGCATGATCCTCCTCTTCCTTTGCCTGACATGAGGCAAGGACGAGGGAAACCATTAAAATAATATATCGCATAATCTATATCCTATGAGAAGATTAATGGTCAGAATGGGTAGTCCCGTCATCGTGGGTATGCTCCGTAGTATCTTTCTCTACCTTGAATTCTTCCTGGTGATGATCTGCATCTTCTGCTTCATGCGAATGACCGTGGGCTTCTACTGAAGTATGCTCGTGTCCATGCTCATCGTTCGTTCTTTTGTTGCCACATGAAACTAAAACCATCAATAGTAGTGCGAATAGAATATTTGAGATTTTCATAATTTTTGTAGTTTGAATGTTATAATTGATGTTTTAATAATTCGGCTTTGGATTGAACTAACTTGTTTTCCATTTCCAGCATGGAATCCAAAGCCTTTTGATAGAATTGCAATTCGATGTAGTACTGGATAAAGGAAAGTTCGCCCAATTCAAATGCCTGAAGCAATAATTCTTCGCTGCCCAAAGATTGAAGAGTGGACTGGTATTCCTGGTATTTTTTCAGCAGCACTTGATATACCTCATATTCACCTAAAAATTCAGTGTGCATCACATCTGTTTTAACCTGGGTAAATGATTTCTGGTAATCATATTTTGCTTCTGCTGCCTTAACGGTATTTCTGCTACTCCATAAAGGGATGGAAACTCCTCCATATATACCTGAATATGTAGATCCTGAAACGCCTTGGTAATTATATCCCGCTGTCAAATTGGGAAGGGACTTGTTTTTGGAAAGTTTGATCTGCTGCTTAGCAACCTTTTCCTGGTCCAGAAGTATCTTCAATTCAGGATCAACCTGCATTTTCTCCTGCCATAGATTTTCAGGATCATCGACGATTAATGACCCTACATAGTCGTTCGGAGCAAAATCCAATTCCTTTCCACCATTCATATTTTTAAGCTGGATCATTATTTTTTTGAGATCCGAGCCTATAATATCAAGTTTAAACTGTTCTTGAATCCAGGAGATCTTAGCCTTATTGAGTTCAAGAACACCGGCTTGTTCGATCTCAAATAGCTGATTAATCTGTTCAAACAACTTCTTAGACTGCATGACTCTGACTTGCTCAACCTTCTGTTTTTTGGCAAAGAATATCAGTTCATTCAATAGTTTGACAGCTGGAAGCAATACCTCTTGCCTTTTCAATTGGTATTCCATAGCGTTCTGCGCCTCTTGCATCTCAATGAGGTTACCACGGGAGCTGTATACCGTTGGGAATTCAAAGGACTGGGTAACTTGAAACTCCGTGTAATCTCCTGAGGTGTGATTACCAAATGGAAGGTAATATGCATCCGCCTGTGGATCAGGGAGGTTATTTGAAGCTTTTTGCGATAGCTTTTTACTTTCCAAAAAGGAAGAAAAAGCCTTAAGCGTGGCATTATTCTGTTCAATTTGCTGTAAAGCATCCATTGTACTGGGAGACTGAGCTGCAGCAACAAACGAAAATAAGCACACGCAAAAAGCGAGTACATTATTTTTTAACATGAAGTTGAATTTAGAATGAATCAATAGTTCTCAATGAAATCAGTTCATTGACTTTGATAGGTTATCAAAGATTGATTTATCCTAAAGTTGGAGGCCCTCGAAGCGGTGAGGAAGTATAGTAATAAAAGTTATTGAAATCAGGTAAAAAAGGAATACCCGTTTTTTTTGTGAGTATAATATCAAGCGGAATTTTCTGCCCGTCCTGTTTTGCAATAAAAAAGTTAGTTTTCTTGCTTTGATTTTGCTCCTTTACACATTTCTCAACTACCAAATTATTGTCAACCAATTGATGTGCGTGGGCGTGGTTGGTTAATAAAAAAGAAATAAAATCGAAAGGATTGTGTTTGGAGGGATTTTGGTTGTTATGGTGTTGACCTTCTTCTTGATGTGAATGATGCTTGCCTTTATTCAAATCATGACTATGAGACTCATGATGATGATGAAAATGTGGGAATGAGTTGTGCATCATCATGACTAGCATAATGAGCAACATAAAAGCACCCCCTATTTTTCTTAGTTTTTTCATCAATAATCAAAAGTATGAATTTCGAATGGCAATTCATATTTTTTCAGAATTTTACGGAAAGTACTAGTTTTGGAAAATTATTATGTTGATTTTTTAAATTTGGTGAAATCCAGTTAAACTGGAATGGGAAAAGCCGATTTAAACCAAATAGGTTCATAGATAAAGGGCATTGTATCAGAAGTTCTAGATATTAATCTATAAACGGAGTTTCAACAAATCGTATTTACTACTAGTAAAATTTCGGAATATTCTAGTAAGGTGATTTCCTGATCCTTTTTTGAGACTGCTATAGATTGTTGTAGTGTACTATCACCTATTTTTTAGTTTATACTGGAATATGGACTAACCCGGTGGTATTAATATTTAGTCCATTAGTCGTAATATCTTTATATCTGCTCTAGCATAATTCAATAACCTGTTAGCTTACCAAACCCCTATCATTTTTGGATTTTTTCTGAGTAATATGCCCTATTTTTAGAAAATCAGGCTCTGGGACTACCAAATTCAGAATGAAAAACAATTAACCAACTCGTTAGTTATACATTAAAATCCCTATTGTTTTTATTCAGAAATGATGAAGTCTTATTTGTTATCGGCCAAAGCAGAAAAACATCAAAAGTAATATTCTCAGATGTATCATATATTTTCAATTTTGGGTTTGGTAAATAACAATGTAATGATCCCACCCAATGCAGCAACTAGTGAGGCTATTAAAATACTGATCTTGGAGATCTTGATAAACTCAGGATCAATAAACGCAAGATTTGTAATAAACAGTGACATGGTAAAGCCTATGCCAGCTATCATACCCATGCCGATAATATGTTTCCAACGTAGGGAGGTATGTAGTTCTGAGATGCCGAGCTTTTCACCAACAAAAGTAAAAAGACTAATACCGAGCACTTTACCGATAACCAAGCCTAATACAATACCCAAGCCTAAAGAACTGGAAACCACCTCTAAAATTCCCACATTCAGCTTTACTCCGGCATTGGCAATGGCGAAGATCGGAATAATGAAAAAAGCATTAAAGTCAATCAAAGCGTTTTCCAATTTAAGCAAAGGTGGCCTTGAGTTTTGCGTGTCCTTTTTCATGGCTTTAAGGATTTTGCTTTGACGAGTGTCTTGCATGGGGTCGCGGTTCTCAATGTCCGTCTCTTCCAATGCGGCCACATTCTTAGCAGTACGCTCTTTCAGTATTTTGCTATCCAGCTTTGGCTTTACAGGGATGGTGATAGCGAAGAGCACTCCTGCTATGGTAGGATGAACACCGGAATTAAGAAAGCAATACCACAATGCCACACCTCCCAAAATATACCAGATTAGGCTTTTTATACCAAAACGATTGCACAGCATTAATAATACAAATATGCCGACCCCAGAGCCAAGGAATAACCAACTCAGCTCATTGCTGTAAAACAGGGCGATGACCAATATGGCCCCCAAGTCATCAGCTATTGCGAGTGCCACCAAAAAGATTTTAAGCTGTGAAGGCACTTTTTTACCCAATAAACCGATGATACCCAATGAATAGGCAATATCGGTAGCCATAGGTATTCCCCAACCGCTGATATTCTCTGTTCCAGTATTGAGACTGACAAAAATCAAGGCAGGCACAACCATACCACCCAAAGCACCTAAAAGAGGCATTGACGCTTTTTTGAGGGAAGACAATTCTCCCACCATAATTTCTCTCTTTAGTTCCATCCCGGCCACTAAAAAGAATATGGCCATCAGTCCGTCATTGATCCATTCTTCTATGGTTAGCCCGAAACTGAAATGCTCTGAAAGCTCAAAAAGAAATTCATCAGTGAGGTAATGATGATATGCATCAGCCCATTGGGAATTGCCCAAAACCAATGCAAGGATTGTGGCCACAATCAACAACAGTCCACCGGAGGTTTCCCTATCCAGAAACTTTCGGGCAGTCTCTCCGATATACGCTAATCCGGTACTATTCCTATCTACTGATTGATCCATTCTTTAGCTTTTTGTTTCTCTTCAAGATCAAAATACCGGATATCAGCATTGGTAAATGGCTTCATGAACCGAGTAATCCAATCCTGCCACTTTTTTTCTCCAACCATAGCGATTTTTTCATAGTCGTTAGCGTGGGACAAATCCATTTTTAGATCTGCCCACAGACCCTTCATATCCCAACCGGTAAAATCCTGCATTTCAAAGTACCATCTCACTTTCTGTCCATGGTACACGATGTTGTGAATCAGAGGATGTATTTTTTGTATGTCAGCTTCAGTCAGGTTTTCCTGAGCTTTCGTAGCAATTACATTGTTTTTTGTAAAATCTAATACCTGTAGCATACTGAGTTTAATTTAATGGTTGAACAATTCCTTTTCGTTTTCAGGGTCTATTTCTTCTTTTGATTTTTTATCCAAAAAATAATCGAGGGCTCTGCCAACAACAATTGCACCCACAAATGCCGCATAAACCTGCCATTGATATTGGATTATTAGCGATAAACTAATTAGTATGGCCACGATAGGCAGTATTGGCACTTTGCCTACTGATAAGGGAACTTTGAAAGGCCGCTCTTGGTCAGGTGCTTTAAACCGAAGCACAATAAGCGCAACATTTACGGCAACAAAAACAAGCAAAGCTCCAAGAGATGACATCCCCGCTACAATTTTAATATCTCCTAGCAGTAAGAACCCAGCTACGGCTACCATAACTGCAAGCGTTGTCACCCAAGGTACTTTTTGAGTATTTGTTTTTATCATAAACTTTGGAAGTTCGCCCATCTTTGCCATTCCAAAAAGCACTCTACTAATGGAAATGATACCACTAAACGCGGCATTTGCTGTAGCGAAGAGAGCAGCTACCGCTAATACGACAGGCAACCAACTATTGAGATTTGATGCGGCAAGGGACAGTGGCGAATCCACTTCGGCCAAGGCAGAAGGATCTGCTATATTTAGTACAGTAAAGGCAATGAACAAGTAAATGATGGTAGTAATTACCATAGTCGATAAAAAAGCACGGGGAATTGTCTTTCCAGGGTTTTTAACTTCCGAACCCAATGCGGCCATATGCTCAAATCCGGTGTAGATAAAGAATAGCGTTGCAGTAGCGGCTAAGGTTCCTGACAGCGATTCCACCTTGAAAAAACCTGCTTTAGGTGCACCAGTCTCCAACAATCCAAATACAATGAGGATCAATAGACCCAGTAATTGTATGCTTACCATAATCACATTGGCAGTTGATGATTTTTTGATTCCGGTGATGCTTATTAAAGTGATCAACAGCAGGATACCATAACTAATTAAGAGGGAAGGCACATTGAAAAAAGTATTGAAGTAACCCGAAAAAGCCAATAATACTGCAGCAACTGTGGCGGAACTGTGAAAAGCAATTGTCCAGCCGGTAAGGAATGAAGGAATATCAATTTTGGGAAAAGCCTTTCTAACAAAAATGAATTCTGCACCTGCACTGGGGTATGTAGAAGAAAGTTCGGCATAGGAAAATGCAGAAAAACTTGCGGCCACCGCAGCAAAAATAAAGCTGAGCCAAAGGTCATATCCTGCCTGGCCAGCCGCTGCACCTATGACCGTATAGATCCCTGCACCTACAATGGTACCGACCCCATAAAAGGTTAGCCTTAGAACTCCGAGTTCTTTTTTTAATTCTGCCATAAAAATTTTATTTAGCCAGTTTCAAAATCCTCACTGCTCCACGCAATACAAAGGCAAAAACGATCCCGCCAACAATCAAATCGGGCCACTTACTTTCCAGAAAATAAACCAAGACACCAGCCAGTATTACCCCTCCGTTGACGATGATGTCATTAGAAGTGAAAATAGCACTGGCCTGCATGTGGGCCTCTTTGCTTTTTGCCTTGTTGATCAGCCATAATGAGACGAGGTTACCCACTAAAGCCAGCAGGGAAACGATAATCATCCACTGGAAAAGGGGTGTTTCGCTTTGGGTGAAAAACCTGCGTAGTACTTCTGAAAAGCCAAGGAGCGCCAGGCCCATTTGAAAATAACCACTGATCTTTGCTACTTTCTTCTTACGGGAAACAGCCGCTCCCACGGCAAAGAGACTCAGACCATAAACAATAGAATCAGCCAGCATGTCCAGCGAATCGGCAATGAGACCCATAGATGCAGAAATCCAACCCGTAGTCATTTCGATGACGAAAAATCCAAAATTGATTCCCAGCACCCACCAGAGTATTTTCTTGTGTTTGGTCTCGTCTTCGGCAATGGGCATTTCTGCCTCAGAAGTAGTACCTTGGAGTTGATCATTGAGGTTTAGTTCACTGATGGCATTTTGTATAGGCAGTACTTCATCCTGATGGAAGACGTCCAGCTTGCGTGCTGGGATGTCAAACTCCAGGTGCTTTATCTGGCCCAGAGGTTCCAGTTTCATGCGGATCATTTGCTCCTCCGAGGGGCAGTCCATTTTGGTTATACTAAATGTGCTTTTTTTCATTCCGGTAGTTTCCATTACATTTTTCGCAGATTCCATGCAACACCAAGTTTACCCTTATAATATGGTAGTCGCCTCCAATTGAAAGGAGATTTATTGGCATAGTTTCGGGTAAACAGAAGGTATTATTACATTTCTTACAGTGAAAGTGGAGGTGCCATTTTTTATCTATCGATCCAGGTTTTAATATTGCAAATTTTACTGTTCCCGTACCATCATCAATCCTGTGAACAATTCCTTTTTGTTCAAAAAGATTGATTGTGCGATAGAAAGTTGTTAGATTTATTGGCTTTTCCTGCCTGGAAGAAATAGCCAAAGCTTGTTGAAGTTCTTTTAAACTACAAGCTGTTTTCTTTCTAAGAATGTATTTAATCACCTTGGAACGAGTATCAGTTGATCGAATGCCATGATCCTTAAGTATATCTTCTGGAATGCTCATATTTTAATCAAAGGTTATAATATCTCAAGATAGGTGTTTTTTATATGCCAATAATCTCAATGCATTAAAGACTACCACCAAGGTAGAACCTTCATGAATAAGCACTGCAATACCAATATTAGCCAAACCAAAAATAGTTGAAGGAATTAGCAAAGCCACTATTCCTAAACTAATCCAGAGATTTTGCTTGATAATGCCTTTTGCCTTTCTACTCAACCCAATTGCAAAAGGCAAAGTTTCCAGCTTGTCCGCCATCAAGGCGATATCGGCTGTCTCCAGAGCTACATCACTTCCGGCAGCTCCCATAGCAATACCTACCGTGCTGTTGGCCATGGCTGGGGCATCATTCACGCCATCACCAACCATCGCTACTTTAGATTCTTGTTCTTTCAATTTTTTGATAGCATCCACTTTTTCTTCGGGCAACAAGCTTCCCCAGGCATCTGTAAGCCCGATTTCTTTGGCTACAGCATCGGCTACTTGCTGGTTATCCCCGGTAAGCATGATCATGCGCTTGATGCCAATTTTTTTCAGTTCGGCCAGAGTTGCCTTTGCCGATTCACGCGGTGTGTCCATTAGTGCTATCGTACCGATGTATTCTGCGTTCCTGCGGATAAGCATGGTGGTGTTGCCACCTCCTTCGAGTTCCCTTACTTGTTCTTCTATTTCCTGAGAAGGTTTATTTTCATCCAGATCCTCAAACAAGTCAAGGTTTCCTATGTAGATTTTATCACTTCCCAATGAAGCTTTGATCCCTTTCCCCAACACGGCTTCAAGATCACTCGCTTCTGGAATGACTGTATCTTTTAACCGCTCTTTCCCATCCCTCACTACCGCTTTTGCCAGCGGGTGGTCACTTAGGTTTTCCACCGCCACCGCTATTTTTAAGAGTTCATTTTCACTCACGTTCCCAAGAGGAACTACTTTGGTGAGTTTAGGTTTTCCCTCGGTTAGCGTTCCGGTTTTGTCGAAGGCCAGAGCTGTCAAAACGCCCAGATCTTCCAACGGCCGTCCACCTTTTATAAGCACACCACCTTTTGCAGCGCGGGCAACCCCACTCAAAACAGCGCTAGGCGTGGAGATCGCCAACGCACATGGACTTGCAGCAACCAGTACGGCCATCGCGCGGTAAAAACTCTCACTAAAGGTTTCGTCAATGACCAAAAAAGCACCTAGCAATAGTACAACCAGTGCCAGTACAGAAGGCACGAAGTATTTCTCAAACTTATCAGTAAGAAGTTGGGTAGGTGATTTCTGAGTCTGGGCTTCATTCACCAATTTTACCAAACGGGAGAGGGTAGAGTCCTTCGCTACTTTAATCACTTTGATTTCAAGCGTATTGTTGCCATTTATGGTACCCGAAAAAGCACGGTTCTCGTCTTTGATGTCTTTTTCCTGTGACCAGTCTTTATCGGGATTATCCACCGGTTCTTTATCTACCGGCACACTTTCCCCGGTGATTGGTGCCTGATTCACACTACTTGTACCACTGACAATCACGCCATCTGCTGAGATTTTGCTATTGGGCTTCACCACAATGATGTCGCCTATGCTTAGTTCTTCTATACCTACTTCTTCCGTTTTACCATTTCGCTTAACTAATGCCGTTTTAGGAGCGAGCTCTGCTAAAGCAGCAATGGATTTACGGGCTTTGTTCATGGCATAGTGTTCCAGCGCATGCCCCATGCTAAAAAGGAAGAGGAGTAATGCACCTTCCGCCCATTCGCCCAGAATTGCCGCTCCAATGGCCGCTACCAGCATCAGGAAATCAATTTCAAAGCCGCCTTTTGCCACTGTTTGAATGGCCTCTTTGGCCGTGAAATAGCCGCCAAAGAAATATGCACCGATGTATAATGCAAGGCTCACCCAGGAAGGCACAGCCTCTACATAAGACAATCCAAAGCCAATTCCCAGCAATGCTCCACAGATGATGGAAAAAATCAGCTCGGTGTTTTTACCGAAAATGCCTCCATGCGAATGTTCATGATCTTCACCTTCCTCATGTTCATGTTCCTTATCAGCTTCTTCTTTTTGCTCTTCGCCTTTTTCGGCTTCATGTGTCTTTTTTATGTACCGCTCGACTTCTACTTCTGTAGATAGAATATCTAAACCTTCTTTGCGCAATACAGTAAGGATTTTTTCATCGTTTATTTTTGCTGTTTCAAATTCTAATCCGATCATACCCGAAGCAGATACTGCGGACTGTAAAACTCCATCTAATCTATTGAGTGCTTCTTCAATTTTTCTGGCATGACGGGTATGACGAATCCCTTCTACCTCAATTAACCGGTGACCGTATTTATCAATAATGGAAGCACCTGTACGTTTAGCTAATTTTTGTATCTGATCAATCGTAATAAGCTCAGGGTTATAGTGAAAGCATAGCTGTGGTACGCCATTGTCGGTTTCGTCTGCTACATGCACTTTTTCAAGGCCTTCTTTATTCTCAAGTTGTTGAATGAGTTTTTGTACACATTGATCTTTTTCATCCGGTACTTCGGGCAGGAGTAATGGTATTTTTATTTGTAGTTTTTTCATGTTCTGATATTTTTCTTTTTTAAAAAAGGGAAATGATGTGAAATCAATAATAGAATAAGCAAGGCGGATGTGACACTCCCGATAAGGTACATGCCATATCCAATAGCAATTCCTACAGCCGCAGTGGCCCAAATAGTAGCTGCGGTAGTCAAACCTGAAATAAAATTTTTGGATCCATCTTTGAAAATGATACCGGCACCCAGAAAGCCAATGCCCGAAACAATATTGGCAACAATGCGGGTCTGATCCGCCACTTCAATGTGGGAGTTGATAATTGAGACTAAAGTCGCACCCAGGCAAACGGCAGCATACGTTCTGATTCCTGCGGCATGCCCGTCAATTTCCCTGTCGAGTCCTATCAAAACACCAAGTACCAGGGCAACAAGTAGTCTGGGTATGAGCGTTATTTCAGTTTGAAAATCCATTTTTATTGTTTTGTGTTATAAAACATAATAGTCTGTCGGTTTTTTCTTTTCAGGAACATCCGTTTCTCCAATCATTTGCCTGATGTTTATTTCTATCGTTTCCGCCAGGTCTGTCATGGGCGTGTCCAAAGGCTGGTTCTCAAAAGGATCCTGCATGAGAATAGAGGTTTTTTCGATGGCAATAAAAATGATCGGGATACCAATAGTAAGGCCTATTTCTACTGCCAGGTATTTATCTGTCAGGCCAAACGGCAGCATGGTGGCAAACACATAAATGATCATATGGATCAACAGGCTATGTGCTTTGGGGAAAACCGTGTTTTTTATGCGTTCGCACTTGCCCATAGAATCACATAATCTGGCGATGGTGCTATCGATTTGCACCTGCTGAAAATCATTGACCATACCTTTTTCTTTTGCCTTCAATAAGGTTTCAGAATGTTCTGACAATAAAGCATTTGGAATATTAAAAGCTTCGGTCTTATTGGATTCTGTATATTTAATGACCCTGTGGGAAAAAGGTAGTTTTCTTAGTGATTCTCCGAGCGCATAGCACCAAATGATCTGACGATTGGCCATTTCCCCGACCAGGGCTTCATAGCTATCGTTGCTTCTTTCAAAAAATGAAACACACTGCCTAACCAGTGTTCTGGAATCGTTAACAATAGCACCCCAAATAATACGGGCTTCCCACCACCGTTCATAGGATTGATTGGTTCGAAAACCCAACAGCAATGCTACCGCAGTGCCAAAAACGGCAGTAACGCCAATAGGAACCGAAATTTTGTCAAGAAATCCGTATTGATCGAAAATGCCTACCACAACCGCATACGAGGAGATAAGTACTATATCAACCTTAATGGTTTTGATAAAGTCAAGTATGGATATTCTTTTATTTAAGAGCATATTCTTAATTATTACTTACAATCCGGACAGATACCCTTCACCATTAGATTTACTTCATTTTTGCTGAAATTCTCAGGCAACTCAAAATGTGGAATCCTGAACCTGGGCAGACAATACGTTTGGCCACATTGGTCACAATGAAAATGGATGTGGGCATCATCATGCTTACCTACATCACAGGCATCTGAACAAAGTGCATATTTAGGCACGCCTGTGCCATCATCAATGCTATGCACCATGCCATTATCTTCAAAAACTTTCAATGTTCTGTAGATGGTAGTCCGGTCAGATTTCTCAAAGTCTTTATATATATCTGTAAGGCTTACAGCTGACTCACGTTCCAACAGGTATTCCAAGACCAGTAGCCGCATAGCGGTTGATTTGATATTGTGTTGCAATAGGTTTTCTTCAAGTTCTTTTATAGTGCTCATAACTTATTTTTTCTTAGTATTACCTGTGTAAACTGTAACTTTAGTGTTTCGCCTATTTCCGGTAAAATTGATTTCAGGCCTATTTCCGTTGTGTTAACATCTCCGGTAGCGCTCAGCATACATGCTATGGCCTCACCTCCGTTAAAGTGTTTCAGGTTGCCAGAAAGAACAATCTGAAATGTACTTTCACCTGCCGTTACTTTTAAAGGCCAGTTAAACGAAATCGGAGCATGTGGCTTACTTATAAAATCATCTACAGGGATAAAGCCTGAAAAGGAGATTATATCAGCATTGCTTATCTGCTCATTTAAATAACCAATACCGGTATCTATGGTTTTTAGTTCTAGCTTTCCTGAAATTTCTTTGGTATTATAATCCAAAAAAAGAAACAGCTTATGGCTTTCAGCAATTATCCGTTCATTATTTATTTCGGCCACCATCACGATATGCCCCTCGGTAGTCTGGTACATGGATTGACCCTCAGCCACCCATGTTTGCGCAAAAAATAGCAGGGTAATAAATATAATTTTCATGCTTAACGTCCATTTAAATTTTCTTCGATGTAATTGAGCGCCTCAGGGATGTCCAGCTCACGGGTACCGTTTCCGGTGCGGATATAAAAGTGTGAACGGTCGTCCTGATGCAGATAGACCGGAGAGTGCGCATGTTTAATCTCAAGATGACAGACATCAAGCCCTTCTATTTGGTAAAAAGAAACATCTACCAGAGCGCAATAATTTGCCCCTAATTTGGTGGAGATCAGTTGCATTATATACTGCTCAAAACCATCTCGTCCCGGTTTTTTTAAACAACGGTAGTCCTCGATCAGACCCAGTGGTTCACCATCATCATCAATACCTATGAATAGGTGTCCACCTTGGGTATTCATAAATCCGGCAATTGTTTTGGCTACTACCTCTTCCAAAGCTTTATTCGGCTTAAACTGCCTCAAGTCCCATCTTAAGGTAGATTTAAACTCTACCTGTTGGTTTTCTCCTGCCGCAATCAACTCCTTGATCTCCTCCAACCTATCCCTTCTTGTGGTAAGCTGAAATATTTTTTGCCTGACCATAAACATCAGTGCCAGGGCAATGCCCAGTAAGCCGAATAGCAATTTGATGATGGCCTGATCTAAATCCCATGAACTAACTTCCTGCTGATATGAAGCAAGCAGGTATTTCCACCAGTTGCCATTATCTCCCTGCATGTCATACATGTGAAGTGAAATAGCCAGGGGCTGTATCACAAATAGTCCAAAGGCTAATCCAATAAGTATATAAGCAAATACTTTCCGTTTTTTCATTTTATAATATCCTTTTATAAACCACAGGTGTCACCTCGCTTGGGATACACCTGTGGCTCTATAACTACTTCTTCTTATCCTGAAGGACTTTCCTCTTTTGTTCAAATTCCTCATCGGATATCTCGCCCCGGGCATATCGCTCTCTCAGGGCTTCCATGGCCTTATCCTTTCGTCTGTTTTGTCCGGGAGTAGGGTATGGAATTAAGAAAATCCAGAATAGAAGGATAAGCCACAAGATCCACCAGATCCAGTGCATTCCTCCGAAATACCAATCATACATCATAACTGTAGGTTTTAGGGTTAAACATTTATTTCACACTTATTACACCATTTATCCTGCACTACACTATCAGCGGTAGCCAGGAAACGGTGACCGTTTTTACATCGCCACATGAGCGGTGTTTTGGAGTTTCTGTATTCCTTTGAAAGGCACTTACCTCCCTTTGCATGAGCCAGGGATTGCATCTTCTCTGTTCCATGCGGAAGGTTGTTAGCACATAAAGGGCACCAGCTTTTCCTTATTTTTACACTAAAAGGGGGTAGCCTGCCAGCAATGGCCCTTAGCACATTGCCACCACCACCTGGACTTGATGTTGATATATAAATCTGATAAACAAAGTCCGCCACGTTCCCTGGCTAATTGCTGCATTTTTTCAATTGGAAACTCCATGACATTCTTCACTTCATATCAAATCTTTTGATAGACTTTCCGGTCTTTATTCTGTAGGCATCATCTATTTCAGAGACGTAAATAATGCCATCGCCAGGTTCTTGCGTTTTGGCTTTGCCGCATATTAATTGCACGGCTTTGTCCATTTCTTCATTTTGGCAGACCAGCTCCAGCTTAACTATCGGGCTATCGGTAAAATGAAAGTCCAGGGAAGGTGAAGCTTCAGGATCTTTATGAGCTCCCGTACCTTCTCCCTTGGATAGCGTTACACTTTCAAATCCTGCATCTCGCAGAGATTCTACTACTACCTGTACTCTTTTTGGTTTTATAAATGCTTTTATTTCTTTCATCTTTTTAGTCGTTATAATTTTTAATCAATTAATTTGGCTATGGGCAAAAGGCAGTTGACAAAAGACACCTTCATCTATTTCTTGGTTTGGACTTTTCAGGATGCTCTACCATATGATTTATCATTCTGCCTACTTCCTCAGACTTACTGATCAATTCATTATATTTTTCAATAGTTAAATAATCGCAAGCCTGTGCAAAATCGAGTGAAATCTGCGTTTCGGAGTTTTCCATATCGGCATCACTCATCTTACTTGAAAAGTGCTTTGGATATTGACGTTTTCTATACCCTTCACCAATGGCCCGACACACTGAGCGCGATGACCTTCTCAATTGGTCGGTCAATGCATATTTCTCCTCAGATGGAAATGTTTTTGTGATCTCAAACACTTCCATTGCCAGCGAAAAAGCCTTTTTAAAAACCGTCAAATCACGAAAACTACCTGCCATAATTATTTTTGCTTATTCGTAATACTGCCAACTTCCCCCTTGCCAACTGCCTTTTCCTTTTTTTGCCAACTACTTATTGCCAACTCATTAGTGACTATGAGAGGTCTGGCTTTTCTTCATTTCAGAAATCAGGTAATAGGCGTTGTTCCATGCTACCTGGGTGCCGTCAGGAAGTGGTTCTAATAATTTAATCTCTACCCATCCATCTTCTGTCATGCCTGTTCGCACTTCCACTGCTTTAAATGCCCATTCGGTCTTTCCATCTTCTTCATGCGCTTCTGCCATAAAAATATAAGGCTTGCCTTCTTCTTCTATAATGGCACTTTCAGGTAAGGCTTTTACCTGATTATTTCCGGTACGTATTTTACCATTGATATACATGCCCGGGATCAGAAAATCTTCCTTTTGATCTATCTCTGCGTGCACATGTACCGCTTTCGGATTTTGCTCAAACTGTTTGCCTACCGAATAAATTTTGGCTGTTAGCGTATTTCCCGGAACAGATTCCACAGTAAAAGACAACTTTTGTCCTTTCTTCACTTTGTGAACATCCTTTTCAAATACCATCAGATCGGCATGGATGTGGTCGGTATTGACGATCATAAACATCTCGGTCTGAGGATCTACATATTGGCCAACCTGAACCTCTACTTTTTCAATGTATCCATCTATAGGGCTTACCACAGGTACGTACTGGTAAATATCACCGTCCTGTACTTTTTTCACATTCAGACTGAGCTGCTTCAATTGGGCTTCATAGCCTTTCACCTCTCCTTTCATGGCCTGGTAGTCTGCCTGTATTTGCTGATAAGTTTTTCCGGAACCTACTTCCTCTTCGTATAACCTTTTCTGCCGTTGATTTTCTTTTTCCAGAAACTGTAATTGGCTATAAGCCCTTACATAGTCCGTCTGTAACCGGGTCAGGTTGGGGTGAGAGAGATAGGCCAATACCTGCCCCTTACTCACCTGATCTCCTTCTATCACTTTGATGGAAGTAACATTGGCTCCCAGAATAGCGGTAACAGTGGCCTCATGCTGAGGAGGAACTTCTAACTGTCCGTTGGCCTCAACCACTCCGGAGAGTGCCCGGGTGGGCAGAGTATCTACCTTAATACCCAAACTTGCAAATTTCATATCAGAAAGATGGAGCTCGGCCATTCCTTCTTCACTATGACCTTCTTCTTCACCTTCGTGCCCAGCCTCGCCCTCACTGTGTTCTTCGTGAGAAGCTTCACCTGAGTTATCAGCCGACTTGTTGCCGCAACCCGTAAATACTGATACCATCAGTACCAGTGCTACTATATATATAATTTGCTTTTTCATTTCTTCTATTATTTGTCTGACTTTATTATTGACTTTCAATTCCATCATTAGTTTGTTGTTTTTAAGTAGTACTCCAGTTGGTAGCGACTGTCCAGGTAACTGCCAAAGGCATTCCAGGAGTCTACCTCTATGCGAATGGCATCCCTGATGTTTTGCAGGAAGGTCACATAATCAATAGCACCTTCTCTATAGGCCGTTACAGCTCCTGTTCGTTGTTCCCGAGCCAGGGGTAGCGCTTCATCGCGGTAGTAATTCCATGAATTGAGCCATTTCAGGTACTGTTCCTTCATTCCCTGATAGGCCGCGTTCAATTCCAACTGGTTTTGTCGAAGGTTTTGTCCGGCTATATCCCGCTGGATTTTGGCCGACTGTGTCCGCCCGAGTTCTGGCCCGAAAAACAGAGGAATCCTTATCCCTACCTGGTATTGATAAAAACCGGATTGTCCGGCTATCTGCTGCCGACCATACTGCCCTTGCAATTGAGGTAAAAACTGTGAACGCCTCTCTTTTATGGTGGCGTCCGCTACATCTACACGCTGTTTTGACACATTCAGCAACGGGTGGTTCATCAAAGAATCAGCCACATAATTCAGCGGTTCATCCAGTTGGGTAGCTGGAACATCCGGTACCGTAAAGAGGGTATCATTGGCAAACCACAAGTTGAGCCGCTGCAAGGCACTGAGGTAATCCCGATAAGCCTGCTCTTTTTGTATCTGTACCTGATTGGCCTGATTGGAGGTAGCCAGGTATTCCAGTTTAGAAGTAGCTTCAGTTTCCAAACGAATTCGTGCGGCTCTTTCAATATCGGTAAAAATCGAATCCAACTGCTCATACACCTGGTAGTTGTTTTTGGTGGCATACACCATCGCCCAGGCCTGGCTCACTTCCCTTTCCAGTTCTATCACGGAAAGGTCAAGGGCAGATTCGGCCAGTGCCACTCGTTCTTTTTGCAATTTCAAACGGGATGCTATACCAAAAACATCAATATTTTGCTGTTGAATACCAAACTGGGTGTAAACTCCATCCGAGCCGTTACCCACTTCCTCTTTTCCGGTAAATACCTGGGTATTACCAAAGTCCCATGCTGTTTTCTTTAAGGCCTGTTGGCTTTCAATTTCCAAACGTGCCGATTGAATTTTAGGATAATTTTCTACTGCACGCTTTCTTGCTTGTTCTAATGTAATCGTTGAAAGGCTGTCTTTCTCTTGTTCTTGCTGTTGTGCATTTGCCACAGCCGGTAAACCAAACAATCCACCACAAATAATCAATATGATGATCACATTGGCATTCGGTGCTTTCAGGCTTTTTCTTCTATCATTTCTTCCTTCTACAAGAGTGTATAGCACTGGGAGCACTACCAGAGTAAGCAATGTGGCTGTAAGCATACCACCAATTACCACAGTAGCCAAAGGCCGCTGCACTTCTGCTCCTGCAGATGCTGAAAATGCCATGGGTAGAAATCCGAAAATGTCTGTAGTTGCAGTCAACATAATAGGTCTGATTCGTTCTTTAGTTCCTGTTAGAATTCTTTCGCGAATGCTGGTTACGCCTTCTTCTTTCAATGAATTAAAGCGATTGATCAAGACCAGCCCGTTCAATACAGCCACCCCGAAAAGCACAATAAAGCCCACACCAGCTGATATGCTAAAGGGCATGTCTCGCATCCAAAGCGCAATTACGCCCCCAATAGCTGCCAGGGGAATCGCCATGTAGATCATAATAGACTGAGAGAATGACTGCAGGGCAAAATAAAGCAACACAAAAATCAGAAATAAGGCTATTGGCACTACGATCATTAATCGTCCCTTCGCCCTTTGCAGGTTTTCAAATTCACCACCATAAGTAATGTAGTAGCCCGGTGGTAAATCCAATTCCGCATCCAGTTTTTCCTGTATATCCGTTACAACAGACTCTACATCACGGCCCCTGGTATTAACACCCACGTAGGTCCTGCGGAAAGTATTGTCGCGGGAAATCTGCATCGGTCCCGGCACATAGTTGATATCCGCTACTTCTTTGATGGGCACTTGTGTACCGTCCGGCAGGTCAATGTACAAGGTGCGCAAATCTTCTATGCTTCTCCGGTGGGCTTCATCAAAGCGGATCACCATATCGAACCGTTTTTCCCCTTCAAAAATGACACCTGCAACACCTCCGGCAAAAGCTGCACTCACATATTCATTCAGCTTTTCAATATCCAACCCGTATTGTGCAATCTTTTTGCGATTGTAGCGCACAGTCATCTGTGGCAAGCCGGAAGTACGTTCAGGGTTTACATCACCTACTCCCGGAATAGTTTGAATGATCTCACCCATTTCCTCAGCTTTTTGCGCCAGCACATCCAGATCTTCACCATAGAGTTTCACGGCCACATCTTCTCTTACACCGGTCAACAGCTCATTGAACCGTAACTCTACCGGTTGGCTGAAAACAAGGTTGACACCCGTCAGTTTTTCATCCAGTATTTCCTTTATCTCTGCAATGAGCTCTTCTTTAGTTTCTACTGTTGTCCATTTATCCATATCCTTTTCAAGAATAATGAACATATCGGCTATGTCCATGGGCATAGGGTCAGTAGGAATATCAGCTACACCTATTCGGGCCACAGCTGTTTTGATCTCAGGGAAATTGTCAAGTAAAATATTTTCAATCTTGGTAGATACATCAATTGCTTCACTCAATCCGCTTCCCGGCCGAATCAATGCCTGCATAGCTAAATCCCCTTCATCCAACTGCGGGACAAATTCTCCTCCCATACGTGAAAAAATGAACCCTGACAGTCCGAGTAATACGATCGCCACAATGATGACAATGGTTTTGAACCTTAAAGCACCTTTAAGTAATGGTACATAAGCCCATTGAATGCCATCTATAATTTTGTCACTTACCTTTTCCAGCCAGCGTTCAAACTTCCCAAACCAGTTTTTCTTGTTTTGGATAGGTTTCATGAATAATGCCGACATCATCGGAACATAAGTCAGACATAAGAAAATGGCACCAATCATGGCAAAGCCAAAGGTGTAGGCCATGGGCTGGAACATCTTGCCTTCAACCCCAGTGAGGAAAAGAATTGGGGCAAATACAATAAGAATTATAATCTGTCCGAAAAATGCAGAGCCCATCATTGTACTGCCGGCATCATAAGCCACCTCATCCATCACACCCTGGTTAAACTTAATTTTCCCTGATCGGATCCGTTTCTGTATTTCATAGACCGTTCCTTCTATGATGATCACCGCACCATCTATAATAATTCCAAAGTCTATAGCACCAAGGCTCATCAGGTTGGCCCATACATTGAATTGCTTCATGAGTATGAAGGCAAATAATAGGGAAAGTGGAATAGTGGTAGCAGTAATAATACCCCCACGAACACTTCCCAACAATATTACCAGGGCGAATATCACAATGAGGGCTCCTTCCAAAAGATTTGTTTTTACGGTGCTGGTAGTTCTTTCAATCAGGGAACTACGATCAAGAAATGGTTTTATTTCCAAGCCTTCCGGTAAAGACTTCTGCACTTTTTTCATGCGCTCCTGCACATTCTGAATGACAGAATTGGGGTTAGAGCCTTTGAGCATAAGTATCATGCCGCCTACAGCTTCCTGCCCATCCTGGGTGAATGCTCCATAACGAACCTGACTTCCGAAATGTACTTTCTCTGCTACATCACCAATCGTGACAGGAATGTTGTTTTCATTCCGTACTACTATTTCCCGGATGTCGTCAAGCGAACGCACAAGACCTTCTCCACGGATGAAATTGGCCATGTTGTTCTTCTCTATATATGCACCTCCTGTATTTACATTATTGCGCTGAAGGGCTTCAAAAACTTCTGAGATGGATACATTCAGTGCGTTAAGTTTTTCAGGATTGATAGCGATTTCATATTGCTTTATTTTACCCCCGAAGGCATTGACATCCACCACACCATCTACCAGTGTCATCTGGCGTTTTACAATCCAATCCTGGATTGTTCTAAGCTCAGTAGGAGAGTATTTGTCTTCATAACCAGGCTTAGGCTTGATAGTATATTGGTATATTTCACCCAGTCCGGTGGTTATAGGCCCCATAGATGGACTACCAAATTTCTCGGGGATTTTATCCCTAACCTCATTAAGCTTTTCCTGTACCAATTGCCGGGGTTTGTATATCCCCATCTCGTCTTCAAATACGATGGTAACTACAGATAACCCAAAACGGGATACGGAACGAATTTCTGTAACGCCCGGCAGATTCCCCATGGCTAATTCCACAGGGTAGGTGACGAATTGTTCTATATCTTCTGTGGCCAGGTTTTGAGACACAGTCATTACCTGTACCTGGTTATTTGTTATATCAGGTACTGAACCCAGATTGATTGTGGACATGGAGTAGATCCCCACCCCGATGAGCGCCAATGTAAGCAGGCCCACGATGAATTTATTCTTTATTGAAAAAGAAATGATTTTATTGATCATATGATTTTAAATTATTTTACATGGAAAACAAAGAAGTGAAGAAGCCTGGCAATGGTTGCTATAATGAGAATGGCACTAATCAGCACAATAAAAAACCATTTCAAAACTATTTAGGCAGTGATTTACTACTTCCTCTTTTCCCCTTATTCTATTTGTTCTTATTCAGTTTTTTCAAGCTCTATAAATAGAATTGAATATAGAGAAAGGGTTGCCTTTGAAGAAAGGCAAATGAAGTGGTGTTTAGGGAATTGTTCAAAAAAGTCATGGACCCCAGTAAACTTTACCGATCTGCCACACTTATTCCTGCTAAACATTGAATATTATTATTGTGGGGGTTTTAGAAAACCAATGGTTTCAGTACTTCTAAAATCCTGAAAGCAAGCAGTCCAAAAAATGGGTAGTTTTAACGGATGAGTAATGACTACCCCTGGTGAGGATACAACATGTACATGACAACAATGACAAACGCAAAACGGCGAACAACCATCCCAGCCACTTTCCTGCGAGTGGTTATGATTGCCATCATTACTTGAAAAGGCCGTAATAGTATCTTTGGTATTATCATATGGTAAAGTATCAGCACATACTACACCAGTCAGGGCCATGAAGTAAAAACTTAATATGTAGCATGCGATTTTCATTTAATACAAATATACATAATTATGTAATGCATAGGAATTGCAAAGTTGTATTTTCAGGTTAACGTATGTTTTCTTCGGATTGTTTGCACTTACATAGTTAAAACAGATTGTTAAAAATAGCTGGATATTCCTATCAGTAAGCCTGCTGTTTTGGCTGCCGGATTGCCCAACAAGTCTGTCTCCCACTTATACCAATAATTGGCACGAATTACAGTTTGAGATGAGGGTCTGAAGATAATGGCAGGCACTATGGCCTGTACATCATCATGTATATTTCCTCCGGTCTCCCCAAACGAGCCAACATTATAATCCACATGCTCCAGCCGCAAAGCCAGGTTGAGTATCGCATGGTCCCATCCAAGTATTTTCCGTTTTAAAATGGTGTAAACAAAGTCGACAAACCCGCCTTGCTGCTGAGTGCCAAACTGCTGTGAATAGGATTCGGGAACTTCGATGAATGCCCATACCCATTCCCCTGTGATATTGACTCTTTTGATAGCGGAAGTATTGAAATCTACAGCTACCACGTCCAATCGCCTCTTTTCATCTAGCACAAGTCCGTCTTCTTCCTATTTATTATATACATCAACCATCCATGACAGACCTATTTCCCCGATTTTCCGATGACGAATTGCGGTTTTTAGTGTAATTAGGGGAACAGCATTGAAGTTTTCTTCAAAACGATCTACATTTTCCTAGGCAGCGGGAAGCCAGGTACGGCCTACACTGTTGGCAATTATTTGAGAATCGAAACCATTGTTAACATAAGCCTCATAAGCCTAAACCCATTGTTTCTGATGGGGCTTACCGTGCAAACCAAAGCCTACATTGCTGAAAGTAGCCGGGATGATGGTAGTAGCCATTATAGGCCGATCTACAAATTCCCACTTCGGCCCGTCATGGTTTTGGTTAAATGCGCCTATTGGGTTAATGATAATTCCGCCTCTTAGGTTCAGCACAGGATGGAGTTCAAAATCCAGGGCGGCAAACTCAATGTTGATCTCCTTGGTACCTTCTTCAAACTCAATTTCAGAAAGGAATTTGATCCGTTCTTTGATGGTGGAGGATATAAACAGGGTCATTCTTGGAATTTTGAAAGAGACACCTTCCGTAATACCATCTGTCACAAAATACTGGGCGTGTGCTTCAATATAGCCACCCAACGCAACCGGAAAGCTGCCAGTCTGCAAAAACGGACGATTATAGACCGCATCCATGTTCATTTGGATGGCAGTTGTATCATTATTTACCCGCTGTGCCATAACGGAAGCTCCTATTCCCATAAGAATAAGAAGTAATAGTGGATTGAGATTTTTATAAATGGATGTAGATGTATTCATGATCTGTGGTTATGTTAAATGTTTGAAGATTAGTTTCTGCCGGGCCTTCTACTACATTTCCTTTTGCATCATACTCACTACCATGGCATGGGCATACCAAGTAATTAGGTTTCGCATTGACTTCACACCCCTAGTGGGTACATTCTATCCAGAGTGCGAAATATTCATCCGGGTTGATTTTGTACAAGACTATGGGAAAGGTCAATGATGCTGCCGTTACAAGCACCACTTCCAGAGGTATTCCCCGATCACTGGTAAATTCATTCATTGAAAACCTTAACTTATTATCACTTATCACGGCACTCACTTTACAAATGGAAGTGCAGCCTGAAAACTCCTATGGTCAAGCGAAAACAAAAATAATTGAAAATAAATTTGGAGACCACCCCTATACCGACCCCATCTTTGTAGAGTAATCAATTTTAATCATTAAAATCTTAAAAAGATGAACCGACAAATTGAAGTATTTACAGCTGGATGTCCAATATGTGAACCAGTAGTAAAAATGGTAAAAGAAATGTCTTGCGAGTCTTGCGAAATAACAGTATATAATACCATTGAGCAATGTGACTCTAAAGTATGCATTGACAAAATGAAAGGGTTATGAGAGGCGAACAATTTGTTGATGTATTGACCAAAGACATATTGGTTGGTGAAGTTGTAGAAGTTAGGCCAGGTGAAAGGATACCTTTGGATGGTGAGGTTTTGGATGGTGCTGGAAGTGTTGATGAAGCAAGTTTTACAGGTGAAAGCACACCTGCAAATAAAGAAGTTGGTGCAACTGTAATTGGTGGTACTTTAAATCTTGACGGTGCATTGCAAATTAAAGTTTCCAAAATCGGGGAAGATAGTTTCATGAACCAGGTAGTTAGTTTAATGAGCCGTATTGCCGAGAAGAAACCACCTGTTGAATTACTGGCCGATAAGCTAATGAACAATTTCGGGCCCGCTGTATTCTAAAAATTCATTAATAAATTTAAGTATTTGCTTAAATAAGAAAACTATTCTTAATTGTAATGCGTTATTAATCCGAAAACAGGAAAACTATGGAAAACAACCAATCGTGTATCAGAGTGTTTGCCGACAAGGTGCAAATAGACAATTGTCGGGAAATGCTTCAAACAAACGACAAAGTATTCAGTCAATTGAGTGGGCTATTGGCCTTGGCAGGAAACGAAGTGAGGTTGAAAATCTTATTTCTTTTGGAAGAAGAAAAAGAACTTTGCCCTTGCGACCTTTCAGACATTCTCGGAATGAGTATCCCCGCCGTTTCTCAACATCTCAGAAAACTAAAAGACAAAAATGTAATTGAAGGAAGAAGAGATGGACAAACTATTTTCTATTCTTTAAGACAAGAGCAACTGCCTTTACTACAACCATTTTTTAAACATATTATCAATAACTCAAAAAAAGAAACAGTATGAAAAAGAAAAATAACGGACTTGTTGGAGCTGGAGTGCTTTCGGCAGTAGCAGCATCACTTTGCTGCATAACACCTGTTTTGGCTCTGATTTCAGGAGCATCAGGTGTAGCGTCTACATTTTCGTGGATGGAACCAGCAAGACCTTATCTTATTGGCATTACCGTTTTGGTATTGGGTTTTGCTTGGTATCAGAAACTCAAACCGCGAACCGCCGAAGGAATTCAATGCGATTGCGAAACTACCCGTTCCGCAGGCGACAAAGAGGAGAAAAAACCTTTTATGCAGACCAAAACATTTTTAGGAATTGTAACGGTGTTTGCAGCTTTAATGCTCACTTTTCCAAGCTATGCACATATTTTCTATCCTTTAAATGACAACAAGGAAGTTGTAATGGTCAATGCTTCAGACATTCAAACGGTGACTTTGGAGGTAAAAGGAATGACTTGCAACGGATGTGCTTCGCACGTAGAAAATGATGTTAACAGGCTACCAGGTATTTTAAATGTAGATGTAGTTTATGAAGAAGCAACTGCCAAAGTAGAATTTGATAAATCCAAAGTAAGCTTGGTTCAAATTGAAGAAGTCATCAATGGCACAGGTTATAAAGTGGTCGGCAAGAAATAGTGTTTTTTTGCGCACTTTATTTAAGAATTTAATTAAATAATTATACAATGAAAATGAATTTGATTTTATGGAGCGTTTTGTTCCTCTTTGGAATTGCTCAGATCAAAGCTCAATGTTGCCAATCAACTGCCAGTAAAGCACAAACCGAAAATGCAACACAACAAGAAGGTAAAACAGTGAAAATCAAGATCACGGAAATGACCTGTGCGGGTTTATCCAGCCACATTTCAAATGCCATCTAAGAAGTTGAGGGTATTTTGGAACATAAGTCGGAATACCCAAGCGATTTGGCGACTTTCCAATACGACTCGGAAAAAACCAGCTCTGATGCTATCATTAAAGTGATAGAGAAAACTGGATATAAGGTCTAAATCATGAGGAAAAATCAAAAACAGGAGAAACAGCTATGAAGAAGTTTGATGTATTTGTATTAGGGTCGGGAATGGCAGGCATGAACATTGCCAACATTTGTGCCGGAAAAGGACTGAAAGTTGGTATCACGGATGAACTGCCTTATGGAGGAACTTGTGCTCTCCGAGGTTGTGATCCAAAAAAAATAATGCTTGGTGCTACTGAAGCTAAGGATTTTGCACAACGCCTTCACGAAAAACAAATTGCTGAAGTGCCCGCTATACATTGGGAAGCAGCGATGAAATCTAAACAGGAGTTTGTAGATGCAATGCCCCCTAAAATTGAAAAAGGCTATAAACACAATGGAATTGAAACCTTTCACAAATCGGCTAAATTTATTTCAGAAAATCAACTGCAAGTAGGTGATGAAACAATAGAGGCAGAAAAAATCGTGATAGCTACAGGCGCAAAGCCAAAGGTATTGGGAATCCCGGGCGAGGAGCACACGCTGACCAGTACCGACTTTCTGGATTTTGATAAACTTCCCAAATCGATAGTTTTTATAGGTGGTGGCTATATCGCCTTTGAATTTGCGCATATGGCGGCCCGCTTTGGTAGCGAAGTCATCATCCTGCATCGTAGTGAACGTCCTTTAGAAAACTTTGATCCATTTATTGTGGAGCAATTGACGGAGGCCACCAAAAAATTAAACATTAGGGTGGTGTTGAATACCAATGTAACAGCCGTTGAAAAATCGGGAAATTCTTATTTGGTAACAGGCAAGAATGAAAACGGAGAACAAAACTGGGAGGCGGAAGCAGTGATCAATTCAGCCGGACGACCACCGGCAATTTTTGATCTGGATCTGGAAAAAGCAAATATCGCTTTCAGTAGAAAAGGGATTGAAGTAAATGAGTATTTGCAAAGCAATACCAATCCTAAGATATACGCTGCCGGTGATGCTGCCAATACCGAGGGAATTCCTCTTACCCCTGTAGCTGTCATGGAAGGTCATATAGTTGCTTCTAACATAATAAAGGGTAACACCAAAAAGCCAAATTATACAGGTATTCCCACTGTGGTATTTACCTTACCCACGATGGCATCTGTGGGGTTGTCTGAGGAAAGAGCAACGGAACAAGGCATCAACTTTACGGTGAAGAAAAAAGCAGTTCCGGATTGGTTTACAGGCAAAAGAATTAATGAGAAAACCTATGCGTATAAAACCTTAATAGAAAAGGAAACCGGAAAAATCCTGGGGGCACATATCATTGGACCGCACTCTGAAGAGGTGATTAATCTTTTTGCCATAGCCATAAAAACAGGATTAACTTCCAGAGATATTAAAACGATGATATTTACTTATCCGTCAGCAAGTTCTGATATCGTTTATATGGTTTAGCCATTAAAAATTTCAAAAGCTTAGGTAATAATTATGAACGAAGAAAACATAAAACTGGATATCACAGGCATGACCTGCGACCAATGTGCCACAAGCATTGAAAAGCTACTTGCTGAAAACAAAGGGGTACAAGAAGCCAAAGTAAGCTATTCTAAAGCTACTTGTGAATGCTCTTTTGATCCTTCAAAAACGACTAAGGAAAAAATAATCAATATCATCAACAGTACTAAAAACTACGGAGTAAAAGTTGAAATACTAGAAAATGAAAATAGTAGTTACACCCAATTTGACCTCATAATAATCGGCGGTGGCTCGGCAGCCTTTTCAGCTGCTATAAAAGCTGAAAGTTTAGGACTTTCAACCTTAATGGTAAATGACGGTTTGGACTTTGGAGGTACTTGCGTAAATGTGGGCTGTGTGCCTTCCAAAAATCTAATTCGTGCAGGCGAAACGGCTTATCATGCTACTCATTCTAACTTTGAAGGCATTCGGCCGAAAGGAGTGAATATTGATTTTGCTCAAGTCATCAAGGACAAGAAAAAAATGGTTGCTACACTGCAAGAGAAAAAATATTTGGATGTGGTGAGCGATTTTAAAAACCTGACCATGTTAAAAGGTTGGGCAAGGTTCATAGACAACCAAACAATTGAAGTGGATGGGGAAAGGTACAAAGCAATCAAATTTTTAATTGCCACAGGCGCTACTACCAACATTCCTAATATTGAAGGATTGGACAAAATCGACTATTTGACCAATGTTTCCCTTTTTGACTTGGAAGAGAAACCAGTAAGTCTGACCATCATGGGAGCAGGTTATATCGGTTTGGAAATTGCAATGGCTTACAATCGATTAGGGGTAAAAGTTCGTGTCATAGAATTCACCGACAGAGTATTGCGAACACAAACACCAGACATCAGCGAAGCATTGGAAAGCCAAATGCGAAAAGAAGGCATTGAAATGTTACCCAATTTCAGAGCGGTAAAGTTTGAAAAACAAGGCAACGTAACCACAATACATTGCAAATGTCCTGACGGTTCATTCACTAAATTTGTTGAAAAAGGAAAGGTAGTAATTGCAACAGGAACCAACCCCCATTCAAGCCAATTAGGGTTAGACAATATTGGTTTGGACCTCACCAAACATGGACATATCGCAGTAAATGAAAAAATGGAAACCAATCTATCCAACATCTATGCAGCAGGAGACGTAGCCAATACGCCCACATTTGTTTATACCGCTGCCTTTGAAGGAAAAATTGCCGTTGAAAACGCTTTCACAGGAACAGAGAATAAAGCAGATTATTCTTCCTTGCCATGGGTGGTTTTTACCGATCCACAGGTAGCAGGTGCGGGTATTGACGAAGCTCAGGCCAAAGCGAACGGCATTCCATTTGAAGTTTCTAAATTGGAACTCAAAGACGTACCAAGAGCCATAGCAGCAAATGACACTAGAGGATTTATCAAACTCATTCGCAACACCGAAACTGATAAATTGATTGGCGGAAGAATAGTCGCTCCAGAAGGTGGAGAATTGATTCAACAATTGAGTATGGCCATCAAATACGGAATTACCGTGAAAGATTTGGCAGACAGTTTTTACCCTTACCTGACTTTGGGAGAAGGGATCAAATTAGCAGCAATAACTTTTGGAAAAGACGTATCAAAATTAAGTTGCTGTGCCAGTTAGTCCGACCCGAAGAACCTGATTTAAAAAAGCAGCGAAAGCTAACTGCTTAACCAATCTTATCAGAAAATCTGTCTTTTCTAAAAACAACATCTCACCAGTATTTTATGGAAAATTAATTACTAGATGATTTATAAAATAAACCCCAGCGAATTTCCCTGAGGTATTTTGATTAAAGAAATTATTGAATTATTGAACAATAGATTTTCGCTTGTTTACCAACTCATACAGACATAGAATTACGATCAGATTTAGCAAGGTTTTTGCAAGTAAGCCTCCTAATATAACAATAGCCATTGGGCTCTGAATCTCATTTCCAGCCTCTCCATCTTTTAGTGCCAAGGGAATCAATGCCTGCTAGATAGTTAATGCTCTCGTTAGAATAGGATTGAGACGATCCATTGCCCCTTTAAGTAAGGGTTCAGAACCCTCTTCCCCATCCTTTCCAGGGCTTCATATCTAGATACGAGAAGTTTTCCATTTCAAGTTGCAATATCAAATACGCTGATAAAACTAATGGTAGTAGCAATACTGATGACACCTAAAGTAAAGTAGACAATCAGAATTCCACCAATGAGTTCTAAAGGTAAACTAAGCAACACCACCAAGAGAAGCTTGATCTCTTGAAACTCGTAATACAGCAACAGGACAATTATTAAAACGGCCATACCTGCATTGGTTAATAGTAATTGAGAAGCTTTATGCTCACTCTTAAATTGTCCGTCATATTCTACACGATACCTATCAGGAACTGGATTTGATCTCCTATGATTTGTTGAATATCATTGACCACACTTCTAAGGTCTCTACCTTGTACATTTGCGGCAATTACAATTTCACAGTGAACGTTTTCTTGGCTTCTGGACAAAGGGCTAATAGATTCTTTATCTATCGACAGTTATATTAACAACGAAGAGTCTGTATTGATAAATGAAGCCACTGGTTGTGGAAAAGCTTTATTGCTTCAGAATTGGGACATCAGGCTTGTGATAGGGGAACAAAGTCACCTTCTTTAATGGTCAGAAACTTATTTAACATACAAAAATGGCACGCTTGAAAGAAACCATATACCAGCTTCTAAACAAAATACCCTAAACCTATTTGCTTGTCCTATAAAATTCTGGGTTGACCCATATGGATGAACAACACCAAATGGATCTGAAGGAAATAATAGAAGAAAGGCATATACAAAATCCTACAATAATAGTGAGTCAATTACCATTAGGAAGTTTGTTTGATACACATAAAGGGAAGCCACTATTGCTGATGCAATTTTGTATCGGTTGATACATTTCTCTCAAAGAATTAAACTCAAAGGTGAGAGTCTTAAAAAATTAAAGGAATTTTGTCAAACTGGCCTTTTTTCGTTACAAAAATATAAGTGGGGGCAATATCACCGTTGGAGGAGTCAACATCAGTATTTTCAATACAGCAATATTAAAGCACTCTCTATTTTTCTAGTTTCTTCATTAGAAACAAAAATAGCACCGAGTCGTAACCCGATGCTATCTAAATTTATTCTTAAAATCTGTAACATCTATTCAGGACTAGTCATTTTGAAAAATTATATGAATAGCTCTTTCAATGGTGGGATGTTAGATTTGCGGAAAAAAATCCAAAAGAAGTCACTTTTGGCAAGCCAATAATGCTACATCAAGAATCAAGGCAAAACTCAGAAACACCAGCCAGTAATGGTTGGCCTAGATCGTCCTATTAAAATTAGCCGCGATAACACAACTTTGTCTGATTTTTCAGTATGGAAAACGAGCTGCTATACACGTTTATAAATTAAAACATAATGAATATAAACTTACTGAATTATCGATGCCCGCCTAAAAGCCTTTCTGGGAGGATATTGAGAATTAGTGGCAGATGAGTCTTTAAGTTGCCCTATATAGCCTCAGCATTAAAACCCGCTTTCTGCACGGTTTTCTTTACTTCTTCTTCAGTCAAATCAGAAGCTACAACGGTAAGTATACGGTCATCACTTTTTAGGTTGACCTCCCATTTATCAATTTTCTTTTCCTCATTCAGAAATGGGGTCACTTTTGAAAGGCATCCTCCGCAATTGATATTAGTTTTAAATTTTAAAGTATTCATGATTTGTCTATTTAAAGTTTGAAAATTTAAATTTTAAATTTTAGTTGTTTTCAGTCGTAGGCTATTGGCTACAACCGATACCGAACTGAAGGCCATAGCCATACCGGCAATCATAGGGTCAAGTAGAAATCCATTTACAGGATATAAAACCCCTGCTGCTATAGGGATACCTATAATGTTATAGATGAATGCCCAAAACAAGTTCTGACGGATACCCATAACGGTCTTTCTAGAAAGATTTAGTGCTTTAGGTATCGATTGAAGGTCAGAAGTGATCAATGTCATTTTAGCTACATCCATTGCGATATCAGACCCATGGCCCATGGCAATGCTTACATCGGCTTGTGCCAAGGCATGAGAGTCATTGATCCCATCACCTACCATGGCTACAATCTTTCCTTTGGCTTGTAACTCCTTTACAAAATCAGCTTTGTCCGAAGGCAAAACTTCTGCTTTGAAGTGCTGTAGCCCTACCTGTTTTGCTACCGCAGCAGCCGTCTGCTGATTATCTCCAGTAAGCATATACACATCAATGTTTCGACTCTGAAGCGTTTCAATTGCTTTTTTAGACGTTTCTTTTATTTTATCGGCAATGGCCAGTACAGCTAAAGCTTGATTATTATTAGCAAAAAAGACAACCGTCTTGGCTTCTTCGCGCAGTGCTTTTGCCTTTCTATCCAAATCATTACTGACGGCTATGTTATTCTCTGTTAGTAATTTTTGATTACCAACGTAAAACAAAGCACCCTCAACATCCATTGCCTTAATGCCACGCCCTGTAATGCTATTAAACTGGGTGATTTGTGCTGATTTGGCACCCTCATCCTTTAACTTTTGAACCACGGCTTCCGCTAAAGGATGTTCGGATTGGGATTCCATAGCCAGTAGTATTGGTTTGAGTTTGTCCGTTTGGTGCTTATCCTCCCAGATCACATCAGTTACCACAGGTCTACCTTCAGTGATCGTTCCTGTTTTATCTAACACAACTGCGTTCACCCGATAGCCCAACTCCAGGCTTTCAGCATCTTTGATCAGGATATTGTTTTCAGCTCCTTTGCCTACTCCCACCATAATGGCAGTAGGGGTGGCCAATCCTAAAGCACAGGGACAGGCAATAACGAGCACGGCCACTGAAGTAAGCAAAGCTTGGGTAAAGGCATTGTCCCCGCCTACCAACATCCAGGTGATAAATGTGACGATGGAAATGCCCATGACTACAGGGACAAATATTCCAGCTATTTTATCAACCAGCTTTTGAACAGGGGCCTTACTGCCCTGGGCCTCCTGCACCATTTTGATGATTTGAGCCAATAGGGTTTCTCCGGCCACCTTCTCAGCCTTAAAGCGAAAGCTACCTTTTTGATTCACCGTTCCGGCAAATACTTTTTCACCCTTCGTTTTCTCTACCGGTATGGGTTCTCCTGTGATCATGCTTTCATCTACAAAAGAACTTCCCTCAGCCACTTCACCATCTACAGGGATTTTTTCCCCAGGACGAACCAATATGGTATAACCTTTTTGCACAGATGAGATAGGCATCTCCACTTCTTCACCATCCATAATCACCTTCAAAGTCTTGGGTTGAAGGCCCATTAGTTTTTTAATGGCGGAGGAAGTATTGGATTTTGCTTTTTCTTCCAAAACTTTTCCCAATGAAATAAACGTGATAATTACAGTAGCCGCTTCATAATATACATGTGGATGAACGCCACGATTGTACCAGAATTCAGGGTATAAGGTGTTGAACAAACTAAAAATGAAGGCAATCCCTGTACTCAGGGCAACAAGGGTATCCATATTGGCCTTTCCATATTTAGCTTGTTTGAAGGCGTTGATGAAAAAGCTTCGACCAAACCAGAATAAGACTGGAAAGGTGAAAGCCAGAGAAATCCATTTGCCCGGCACCCAGTCCATGTAAAACATGCCCAAAGTAAATACCGGTAGTGTTAAAATCGCAGCCCAGATGGTACGACTTTTTACTTCCTGATAATGCTTTTCTTGAAGTTCCTGCTGTGCTTCGGCTGGGTTCTCAGCATCGATAATCAAATCGTATCCTACTGACTGTAAGGCTTTACGAAGTTTCTCTGAGCTGAGTGAATCCTTATATTCTACCAAAACTGAACTATTGGCAAAATTAACACTTGCCTTGGCCACTCCTTCAGTATGGGTAAGAATGGATTCCACGCTGGAAGCACAGGATGCACAAGTCATACCCGTTACCGGAAAGGATTGTTTTTGTGTCTTGCCCATCTTCTGAGATGGTTTTTCTTTGGGTTTTGTATTATTTATGGCTTCCATATATCCTTTTTAAATCTAATTGTTCGCAATAGAACATTACAAAATTCGGAAGTTAAGGAGAAATAAGTACTATAGGATTTACTGAAGTTTTTATAAAATTTTCAGTAGCAGGGGTGAACAAATCAAAATCTTGAATAATTAGATATTATCTAATTTGTTTCTTTTTTTATCAATAGTACCTTTAAAATTAGAAGGTGTCATGCCGTTTACCTTTTTAAACTGGCTACTCAAATGTGCCACACTACTGTATCCTAACTGATAGGCAATTTGGCTTAGTGAAAGTTCATCATATATCAGCAATTCTTTAATGCGCTCGATTTTCTGGCGAATGATATACTGCTCTAGGGTAATGCTTTCTACGGAAGAAAAAAGCATACCCAGGTATTTATAGTCATAGTTGAGTTGATCTGCAATAAAATCAGCCCACTTTACCTCCAAAACGTCCTGAGAATGATGGATTTTTTGAACAATCAAATTTTTCATCTGCCCGATCAATCGGCTTTTACGATCATCTATGAGCGAAAAACCGATTTTTTCCAAGGCTTCACTTAGCCGTTTTTTCGATTCATCATCTATAGCATGCTTAAGATCAATCTCTCCCAACGCTACATTCGCGTATGGTATTTCAAGCCTTTCCACTATTTGCTCAACTGCTGTTAGACACCGTGGGCATACCATATTTTTAACATGTAATTTTATACTCTCCGCCATCTTAAAATTGTATTAACACTTCAGTAAATAAACGCTATTCCCTGCATTATGATTTAAAAATCCAGTATTTGATGTATGAAATTATAGGCTTCTTTGGATGTATGGACCCAATATATAAACGACCATTTCAACAAAACTTGAAACATTGCTTTAAGCAATCGTAATTTCTCGATCCAGGTACACTTGTTGGATCAGGTTGAGCAGTTCAACACCTTCTTTTCGCGGTCGCTGGAATGCCTTTCTTCCTGAAATCAAGCCCATGCCACCTGCTCTTTTATTGATCACGGCTGTCTTTACTGCATCTTCATAGTCGGATTCTCCGGATGCTCCACCAGAGTTAATCAATCCTATCTTACCCATGTAGCAATTTGCTACTTGATAACGGCACATATCAATGGGATGATCTGAAGTGTATTTGGCATACATTTCTTCAGACGTTTTGCCGAACTTTAAATCTCTAAAACCTCCGTTTGTATCAGGTAGTTTTTGTTTGATGATATCTGCCTGAATGGTTACTCCTAGATGATTGGCCTGACCTGTCAGATCAGCAGCAGCATGGTAGTCCTTATCATTCGTTTTAAAAGCCTCATTTCGGGTGTAGCACCATAGGATAGTGGCCAATCCCAGTTCATGGGCATAAGCAAATGCTTCTGAAATTTCACGAATCTGCTTATTTGATTCGGCTGACCCAAAATAGACAGTGGCTCCAATAGCGCATGCACCCATATTCCAGGCATCTTTTACAGACCCAAATAAGATCTGGTCATGCTTGTTTGGATATGTAAGTAACTCATTGTGGTTAATCTTGACGATGTAGGGAATCTTATGGGCATATTTCCGAGAAGTCAATCCAAGTACGCCAAATGTTGAGGCTACTCCATTGCAACCCGCCTCTAAGGCCAGTTGTACAATGTTCTCCGGATTAAAATAGTCGGGATTAGGCCCAAAGGCACTCCCTGCCGTATGCTCAATACCCTGATCAACCGGAAGAATGGATAAATAACCTGTTCCGGCAAGGTTGCCACTGTTATATAACCGGGCTAGTGCATTGAGTACCTGTGGGCTTCTATTGGAATTCAGAAAAACCTGATCCAGATAGTTTGGCCCTGGTAGGGTAAGCCTTGTTTTATCAATCGTGTCACAAGTATGTAGCAGCAAGTGTTCTGTCTGATCGCCTAAGTATTCCGCTATTTTTTTCATTTCAGTTATATTTAATGTTGAGCTATCATTTAATAAATTTTAATCCCGGCATGGTAAAAAGAGTTACTAGCAGCAGGATTATCCCGATAATCAGAAATGGCCATGAGCTGCCAAAAGAATAAATCCACATACCTAACAACGGCCCCAATACCTGACCGATACTATTGGTAGAGGTTTGAGTGGACAAATAAGTCCCGGTATTGTTTTCATCAATAAACGAGATCGAGGCGATCAGGTTTGGTGTCACCATCGCCCCGCCTGTGGCAAAAATTATGATCATCGTGAATACATAGAAGTCAGTAGTCATTAGGGTGAAAATACCCATTGATGCGGCAGCCAGTAAAAACCCTATAATCAGTTGCAGCCTCATAGGCAGGATATTTTCATTGAAACTGGCAAAGATGGGTTGTAAAACAGCCATGATCAAACCACAGAGCATAAACCCAAGACCAACTTGTGCGGTATCAAAGACAAGGATATCTTTGGCATACACGGAAAAAACAGTTTCAAATAGCGTGACGGCCAATTGTATCACCAACGATAATAGTAAGAGCCTTAGAAAAACAGGATTCGCCAGCATCCCCATCATTATGGGTTTTCCTTGAGGGTTATTGGTATATTGCTTCTTTGGTTTTTTGAGCCACAGCACAACCCCCACTAAAGCAACGATTCCTAACAATGCAACTGCAAGGAAAGGCACACTAAATTTATCCAATAACAAGTGCCCCAATCTGTTATTAAAATGTAGATTGGTTTGAGCCAAATAACCACCAATCATAGGCCCAGCAATGACACCTGCACTGACAGCCACTCCTGACCATGCAAGTATTTTTCTTCGTTGCTTACTACTGGTAAGGTCACTCAGGTAAGCATTGCTCACCGGTATAACAGACGATGAAAATATACCACCTAAAATACGGGCTACATATAGCATGGCTAATGAAGTTGATAGCCCCGTCATAACCTGCATAATGACAAAGCCTGACAACCCCATAATGATCAGTCCTTTGCGACCGAAACGGTCGGATAGCTTACCCCAAACAACCGCAAATAACAGTTGAAAAAACGGGTAGATACTGGTAAGGATACCTATGTGATAGTTGATATCCTCATCAGCCACTACACCGGACTTTAGGGCAAGTCGTTCCGTATAGTAGGGTAAAACGGGTAGCAACACGCCATACCCACTCATTACTACAAAAATACTAAGCAAGATAATTGCCATCCTGCCAAGCATTTCCCGATTACCCATTACTTGTTACCAATCTTTTTCTTCAACAATTGAGCATTGATCGCAACAATGATGGTACTCAAACTCATAAATACAGCTCCCACTGCTGGCCCCAATACAAAGCCCGAAGAATAAAGCACCCCTGCCGCGAGAGGAATGGCAATGACATTGTAGCCAGTAGCCCATATCAGGTTTTGGATCATTTTGTTATAAGTGGCTTTACCAAATAAAATCAGACTGGCAATATCATGTGGATTGCTGTTGACAAGAATAATATCAGCCGTTTCGGCCGCCACATCGGTACCTGAACCCACCGCGATTCCAACGTTGGCTTGCGCAAGTGCCGGTGCATCATTTACTCCGTCACCTGTCATTGCGACAAACTCTCCCTTGGCTTGTAACTCCTTTACAATCTCTACTTTCTGATGGGGTAGCACTTCTGAATAGTAACCGTCTAATCCCAGTTTATCACTTACTGCTTTGGCGGTCTTTTCATTGTCTCCGGTTGCCATCAACACTTTAATGTTGTTCTTTTTAAATACTTTAATAGCCTCTGCTGATTCAGGTCTAATTTCATCCGCAAGGGCAATGTACCCTGCCAATTTTCCCTCAATTAAAACAAAAACAACTGTTTCAGCGGCATCACTATAAGCATCTTCAGGAATAGAAATTTTTTCATCTCTTAAATACCCAGGACTTACCACCTTGACTTTTTTGCCATCCACATTGGCCTCAACTCCTTTGCCCGTAATCGCATTGAAATTTTCAAGCTTAGGTATTGTGACATTTTCTTCCTTAACCTTTTTAATAATTCCTACAGCAATCGGATGCTCGGAACTTTGCTCTAAGGCACTCGCAAGTCTTAACACTTCGTTTGAGTCATAGTTCTTATCTACGGATTCAATCCGGGTAACTCCAAAGTCCCCTTTGGTCAATGTTCCTGTTTTATCAAAGAGTAAGACTGAGATTTTACGCGATTCTTCAAAAGCAGTTCGGTTTCGAATTAATAAACCGTTCTGCGCAGACACAGCGGTAGATATAGCTACCACTAATGGAATTGCCAGTCCTAAAGCATGTGGGCAGGCAATCACCATTACGGTAACCATTCTCTCTAGGGCATACACAAAAGGAAATCCTAAAAATAACCAGATGGCCAGTGTACCAAAGCCTATCGCCAATGCGATATAAGTAAGCCACTTAGCCGCACGGTCAGAGAGATTCTGCATCTTGGATTTGGATTTTTGTGCTTCTTGAACCAGCGTAATCACCTTATTGAGGTAGCTGTCTTTGCCCGTATGCTCTACTTTTACTTTTAGAGAACCGTTTCCATTGAGTGACCCGCCAATCACTTTATTTTCCATTCCCTTTTTTACAGGTTTGGATTCACCCGTAAGCATGGATTCGTTCAGATAGCTTTCCCCTTCTACAATAATTCCATCAGCAGGGACTTTTTCACCAGGCTTGATGAGGATAATATCATCTTTCTGTAAGTCTTCCAATTTTACATCTTCCACACTATCCCCTTTTACTCTATGTGCTTCCGAAGGCATCATACTTACCAAAAGTTGCAAAGCTTTTGAAGCTCCAAGAACTGACTTCATTTCCAGCCAATGGCCTAAAAGCATGATGTCAATTAGGGTAGCCAACTCCCAGAAGAAATCCTCACCTACAAGGCCAAATACAGTCGCAGAGCTATAAAAATAGGCCACACTAATGGCCATTGAAATTAAAGTCATCATGCCTGGGGCACCTTCTTTCAGCTCATTCTTTAGTCCTTTCAAGAAAGGCCATCCTCCGTAAAAATAAACGATGGTTGAAAGGCCAAAAAGGATGTAAGCATTTCCGGGCAATAACCATTCATAGCCCAAGAATCTCTGTATCATTGGAGAGAATACAAGAATTGGGATGGTGAGAATCAGGGCGATCCAAAAGCGCTTTTTAAAATCCTCAATCATCATTTTATGGTGATCATGTCCCATTTCACCATGTCCAGGGCTATGACCTGAATGACTGCTTTGTCCACCATGTTGATGACCTTCATGCCCCGAATGATCTTCATGCTTTTTACTTTCTTCGTGCCTATGGTGGGTGTGATTATGCTCTTTATGATTTTCCATAATGTCTATTTTTTATTTGTTTGGGTAATCCAAATTAAGTTTTTCAAGCTGTTCGGCTAATATTTTAGCAGCAGTATAGTTGCGAAACCAACGCTTATCTGCAGGGATGATGTGCCAAGGCAAGTGATCACATGCATTAAGTAGGGTATCGTAAGCATCCCGGAAATCATCCCATTGGTTGGGTACCAGTTCATCTTCTTTCGTATACTTCCAGCGTTTGTGTGGTTTCGTTTTACGCTCTTCAATACGCTCTACCTGCTCATCAGCAGATATATGTAAGTAGTATTTCAAGATCAAAGTATTATTGGCTAGCAGGTGATGTTCCAATTCATTGATCAAATTGATGCGGTGATCCAATACATCGCCTGATAGACTTTTATTGACGGAAGGCACCAAAACATCTTCATAGTAGGATCGATTAAAGACCCTGATCTTTCCTTTCTCAGGAAAATGAGGATAAATGCGCCACAAAAAATCATGTTTAAGCTCGTCAGCCGAAGGCTTTTTAAAAGAAGTAACCTGCACACCTTGTGGGTTCATACCGATGAAAGCGTGACGGATGGTCCCGTCCTTGCCTGAGGTGTCAAGGCCCTGCAAGACGATAAGCATACTGTATCTGCCATCGGCATAGAACTTATTCTGTAGCTTAAAAAGCTCCTTACGCAGTTTTTTAAGTTCTTTCTTTGTTTCCGTTTTATCAGCTTCTGCTGGCGGCAGGGTGGTTATATGATTTAAGTCTACCATTTTCTACTCTTTAGTTTTTTGCTCATAGGTCATAGTAAAATATGCACCGTCATCCTCCGTGAATTTCTGACGTTGCAATACTAAACTCTCAGTCAGGTATTCTTCAACCGTGTAGTTGATAGTCTTTATCTTTAGGCCCATCACATAGGCTTCAACTACAGCATCACTACTAATATTTATCCTTCCATTTTCTTTTTTGCTCTGCCTGTTTTTTATGGTAACCAGGCTTTTAGAACCAAAAAAACTGAGTACGCCCGATTCAACACTCATCTTCAAATGGATATCTTTCAACTTACTGCTACTTTGTAAATCATATAACTGCTTAAAATCTTCTGAGGTAACATCTACTTTTATCTTTTCATCTCCCGGATCGGTAAAAGGAAATACATTTAGCAGCACATCAAATTCTCTGGGGTTACACTTATAAGTGGTGGTATATTTTTCATCCAATTGGTTTTTTTCATCATACAACTCCACCAACACTTCTACAGTATAGGTTTCCCTTTCCCGCTTTAACTCTCCGGTCAGAAAAATTTGCATGCCTTGTGGGTTTCCATTTTTGTCAAAATTTTTACGAACTATTTTTTTTCCAGCAATCTGCTCAATCAACATCTCCTTTTCCTGACCATAGGACATGCCGGGAGTAAATTGCAGAAATATCAATATGAGGAAGAGGATATTACGCATGGTGCTTCATTAACGCTTTAATCTCCATTGCCAAAGTTTCAGAAAGATCAATAGCATTGCTTTCATGAGGGATGGTGTTGCACGTTACGATCTGCTGTACGCCTGAATTTTTCAGGTCTTTATAGGCCGACTCTGCAAACACAGCATGAACTCCCACACACACAGGAGGTCTCATGTTGGCCTTTTTTAAGTGGTCCACCGTCTCAATCATAGTCCTTGCAGTGGAAATAATATCGTCAACCAGCACCGGGGTGTGGTCTTTATATTTTGCCACATCCGGTATGGATACTTCTACATCCCGGTCACCATGTCGTACTTTTTCCAATACTGTAAAGGGCGCATTGGCTTCTTTTGCCACCTCAGAAACCCACTGCTCACTTTCGCTATCCGGGCCGATGAATACCGGCTTTTCAATACTATCGCTCACCCATTTTGAAATGTGTGATGCCGCATGTACTATGGTATTAGGTACGCTATAGATTTCGCTTAACGAGCTTCTACGGTGCAGATGCGGGTCTACTGTGGTAAGTGTTTCTGCGAATCCGCAAATTAATTGTGCAAAATACGTAGACGTGATGCCTTCTCCTGGATTAAACTGTTTATCCTGACGCATGTATGCCAGATAAGGCGCTACCAGGCACGTACAGGCAGCACCAAGTTCTTTGGCTGTCTTACTTAAAAAGTACAGGGGCAGCAATTTGGTATCCGGCTCATGCAGCGTACATACCATTACCACACATTTGTCTTTTACCTCAGAGTGAATCTGCACATAACTTTCTCCATCGGGAAACTGCCGGATGGTTGCCTCTCCCTTTTCAGCCTTGAGGTGCCTGGCTATTTTTTTAGTAAGATCTTCGTTGCCCGATAAGGCAAAAACTATCATTTCCATATTTTTAAGTCGCTTTGATTTTAATAATTTGTTTTTGTGTATCCTGGTAAGAAAGGGCGTATTCAAGCTCTCCTTGTGACTCAGCATGGATTTCAAACAGGGTATCGTTCTCTTCCACATGAGTACACAATGGTGTAAGCAGCAAAATGCCTGCTGTCATAGCACCGGGAGCACCGGCCAGCTTAGCCACTTTGGCCAGTCTACGGTTATCAATTTCTGAAACTACTCCACTTGCTGCGGATCTAATCCTATGCTTATGGGGCGCTACCTCAGGTTCCCTGAAAAAACCTTGTGCCTCGCAGATAGCAGTGAATTTTTTGTAGGCAGCTCCACTTTTCAAAACTCTCAAAGCTTCAAGAGTGCCTGACCCTTCGGCTGCTTTTCCTCCCATTTCCAGTAATCTGCCTGCCAGTATTACTGCTCTTTCTCGCAGGTCATCAGGTGCATTGTTTTCATTTCTCAAGACGGATAAAACATCCTTAGCTTCCAAGGCAGGCCCTATACCCCTCCCCACAGGTTGTGACCCATCGGTGAGCACGATATCAATATTCAGCCCGATGGCTTTGCCTACCGCAACCATCTTTTCTGACAGATGCTCAGCAGCCTCCTGCGACCGCACCTTAGCCGTAGCTCCAACAGGAATATCAATCACCACATCGGTAGAACCTGCTGCCGCCTTTTTAGAAAGCACGGAAGCGATCATCTGCCCTTCGCTATCAATATCCAAAGCTTTTTCTACACGGATGAGTATATCATCAGCCGGACTTAGCTGTACTGATCCGCCCCAGGCAAGGCAACCGCCTTCCTGTTCCACGACATTTTTCATTTGCCCGGTGGTGAGATTTACGTTGGTGACTACCTCCATGGTGTCAGCAGTACCGGCAGGAGAAGTAATGGCACGGGAAGAAGTTTTAGGGATGGTCAACCCGGCTGCGGCAACAATAGACACTACCAATGGAGTAGTTCTGTTACCGGGCAAGCCACCTATGCAGTGTTTATCATAAACTTTATCCTTGCCCCAGTCCAATTTGAAACCCACATTGATCATAGAACGGGTCAGGGCAATCACTTCGTCCTGATTTAATGAGTTCCCTGTGCTGGAAGCCAGAAAAGCCGACAATTGAATATTAGATAAGTTACGATTGACGATATCGCCAATGATCCTGTCAAACTCGGCCTGGTTCAGTCGGTGTCCATAAATTTTCTTACGGACATCACTCATGGAATCCAGGGCATCCAAATGGCTCAGCCTAAGCAAGTCACCTTCTTTAGTATCCAGGGCTTCAATGGCGGCATCAGAAAGGCCCAATTGATCGTGACTTAATTGTGACTCATCATCCCAAACGATAAGAGATGCTACGATAGTTTTTTCTCCTTTTGTAACTTTTATACGATTTAAAGCCTCAAACCCTTCCGATATACAAACCGGGCAGTCCTTACGCATAAATACCATATATTCGTTTCGAGCATCTATGCCTAATCTTACTAGTTTTAATACGTTATGCCGGGTATCCTTTGCTTCCATCACAATTCTACCTTTTGATTAAGTTGTGGGATATCTGTTTGCCATCCTTTATTATCTTCCAGGGCTTTTGACAAAGCTTCTGCCTGCTCTGCTTCCCCATGAATAATAAACACCTTTTCGGGTTGTTTTTTAATTTCAGAGAGCCAGTCAATCAAATCGTTTTGGTCACCATGCGCACTCAGTCCTTCAATGTGTTCCATGTGCATTTTGAATGGTAGCCATTTGCCATAGACTTTAATTTCTTTCGCTCCTTCCAGCAGTTTTCTTCCTCTGGTTCCTTCTGCCTGATAGCCTACAAAAAGTAAGGTGTCATTACTATTGCCTGATCTTGTTTCCATATAGTTCAGTATTCGTCCGCCCGTCATCATTCCACTTCCAGCAATGACGATCTTGGATTTATTGTCTTCCCTCAGCGCCAGGGTTTCCCGATAGTTGCTAACTACCTGAAAATGAGAACACATTTCATCACATTCTTCAGGTTTAAGCTTATGCCAATCCCGCGAGGCATGGAAGAGATGAAGTACATTGGCACCCATCGGACTGTCCATGATCATGGGTATTTTTGGTATCTTCTTCTCTTTCAATAACCGCCATATCATCAGCATCATCAATTGCGTGCGCTCTACCGCAAAGCTCGGTATGAACAGGCTGCCTCCCCGTTCAATAGTTTCATTGATGATACGTTCCAGTTCTGGAACAATGGTTTCTTCTTCCGGATGCACCCTGCCTCCATAGGTGGACTCAATCAGCAGTATATCTGCCTTTTCAGGCTTTTTAGGCGCATATAGCAGTAAATCTTTTTTGCGTCCGATATCGCCAGAAAACACAAAACATTTCTCGTTGACCTCTATTTCAATAAAAGTTGACCCGATAATGTGCCCATTGTATTGCCACCTAACCTTAAAGTCTTCTTCTATCACATGCCACTTTCCTTCTGAAACAGGGTTAAAAAGTGGGATTGTTTTTTCAACGTCTTTAAGGTCATAAAAAGCCTCTGCCGGATGGTGTTTGCTATATCCTTCTTTATTGGCTCTGGCAGCCTCCTCTTCCTGAATTTTAGCACTGTCTTTTAGTATAATTTCAGCGATCTTGAGGGTGGGCGCACTTCCATATATTTTGCCTTTGAAGCCTAATTTCACCAAGCGGGCCAGGTAGCCTGTGTGATCAAGGTGCCCATGGGTAAGTACCACCGCGTCAATAGATGCCGGGACATACTCGGGTGGCTCCCAATTGAGCAGTCTCAGTTCTTTTAATCCCTGAAAAACACCGCAATCCACCATCAGCTTTTTACTTCCGGTTTCAAGCAAATATTTGGATCCTGTAACGGTACCAGCCGCACCTAAAAATTTTATGGTTATTTTTTCTTTCATCTTTAAATACAAATCATTTTTAATAGACCGCCCTGCTTGAACAAATTTCGTTTCCTTCTTTAAGTATCCCTCTGATCCGTTTATCAGATATTCCTATTTCATTAAGCATCTTTGGCTTGTCACAAAGCTCCTTGCAGAGTACTACCATCTTATCAATCAACTGTTGCTTTTCGGATTTGGTAAGCGTAGTGAGGCAGGTGATAGGATGTAAACCGGACAAATTAATCCGTTCACTTAAACTTCCTTGTTGGGGATAATTCCAGCCTATGAGAATCAAACCGGAACATTTACCATATTGAATGGCATCTTCGGTGAACCGGGTATTGGTCACCACCCAACCCTGATGAAACTTAGTAGCATGATCTTTACGTTTCTGCCATTGCTTTTTTACATCTTCAAACCGGGATTTTATATAGAGTGGAATTTTTACATCGCACTTATAACCTTGCCGATTATGGAATTTGCACTCTACCATAAAGTGCTTATTATCCTTTTCGGCCTCCACATCTATTTCGTGAGTCACACAATGGCCCTGAATGATCACACCTACTTTAGTGCGGTATCCCTGGTGTTTGAGAATTTCACCAATGAACTTTTCAAAGGGGTATCCTGATGGTCCCAGCTCTAAAATAGCCTGCTTGGTTTTGTACCTTCCTGCGACAGGTTTTGAGTACTTCCTGAGCATGGAAAAGGCCTGACTGTATATTTTTTTTGTAGACATTCCATCAAATAGCTGCTTCTCAATTTCGCTCACAATCCGATCTGTTACAGCCAAATCTGCTCCGGCTCGTTCCAGCGATTGCCTTAATTTTTCTGCTGAGAAAGCGGCTCTTTCTCCTGAAGCTTTTGTAATGAGAACGGTCTTTTCTGACATTTATACTACTTTAACAATCCAATGTTAAAGTTAGAATATTACCCCTCGGAGGTATTTACGATATCTCACTTTCGATGTATGAAATTATGATACCCAAAAACGTTTCTGAGGTTATGAGTCAAAGCTCTTTTCGCAGTAATAATCGATGAGGTAGTCCTGATAAATCCAAAAGAATTTACTGATATCAAAGAAGTTTAAAGGAGCCATGCTAAACTTTGATTTTATCTCACGCACCAACTCACCGTATTCTAAATAATCGGATGGCAATAAAGTCTTGTGGTGATAACTTTGAATTACTTTCAATGAATGTTTATTCCATAATGGAAAAAACATCGGGGCATGAACTGCACAATACCTGGATGCAAATGCTATGATTTCATTATCAATACCGCTATGCCCATTTTGAGCAATACCAATGGCAATTGAAAGGTCGCCTTTGGTCAGAGGTTCATCAATTTTTAGCCTTTCAATATGATCATGAAAGCCGCACATGATGAAATAATCAACCCTGTCATGATCGGCTACTGCCATAACCTTCTCTTTGATGACATCAATATCCTGATTACCGGGACGGTTTTTGATGAATTTGATGAGTTTTCTATCGGTAAGAAAGTAACCTCGAATTGCTTTTGTGTGATTAACATATTCCTCCATGACTCTCGGAATCATTCATTAATTACTTCCACAGTTTTAGGAGCCATAACTGCTTGACGCATAACTGTACCATACCATTGATTGAAAACCACACAGGCAGTCAGATCTCCGGTGACATTAACCGCAGTACGAAACATTCCTAATAATCGCTCCACACCGATTATGATGATAATACCTTCTGCCGGAATACCTGCACTGCCCAAGACGGATGCAAGAATTACAACTCCTCCTCCCGGAATGGCCGGTGTACCTATTGACGCAGCAACTATAGTTATAACCACAACGATAATATTAAGCAAACTCATTTCCAGCCCGTACGCCTGGGCAATGAACAAAGTGGTTATGGTTTGATAAAGAGCTGTGCCATCCATATTGACAGTTGCCCCGATAGGGATGATAAAATTACTGATCGCATGATCCACTTTTAATTCTTCTTCTGCTGTTTGCAATGAGAGTGGCATAACCGCTGCTGAACTGGTGGTGGAAAAAGCCAGGAGTTGAGCGTCTCTGATCTTTCCCAAGAATTTTAGCGGGTTCCTGCGGCCTAACAAACTCACCATCATCAGGTATATGCCTACTAAAATTAGTAAACCTGCCAAGACTACTATCACGTAATAACCTAGTCCGGCAAGGGAGCTTAGACCTACACTGGATGTAAGCTGAGCCATGAGACCAAAAACTGCTATGGGTACTAAAATCATGGCCCACTTAACTACTGTCATACAAATTTCCTGTACAGCACTCAGCAATAACTTCACAGGTTTCAGCAGATTATCTGGCAATGATAATACTGCCACTCCAATAATAATGGTAAAGATGACAATGCTCAACATTTCCCCGCTTACCATTGAGGCCAGCGGGTTTTCGGGGAGCAGATCGGTGATGATAGTTGGCACATCGTTTATCCCAAATGACAATTCTGCACTTTGAGTTCCTTTTGCCAAGGCCTCTTCATGTTCAGCTGCTGCCTGCTGGTGCAAATAGCGACCCGGTTTGAAAAGTGTGGCCAAGACAGTTCCAATACTAACAGAAATAATGGTTGTTGCCACAAAATATAAGAGTACTCCTCCTCCAAGCTTTTTGAGGTTGTCTTTGTCATTGCTGGCAATGCCTGTTATGATAGATGCCACAATCAATGGAATCATGATCATCTGCACCAGCTTAAGAAATAACATGCCGGGCAGGGCCAGCCAGTTGCCTAAAACATCTGCAGTAGCTTTGCTTACCCATCCATTTTGTGGGCTTAAAAGAAGACCAAAACCCACTCCTAAGAAAAGTGCAATGAGTACCTTTAACCAGAGCTTACCTGCTACCAGTTTTTGAAGATAGGTATTAAGTGATTTGAGAGATTTTATTTCTGTATCAAACAAGCTCATTATATAATCCCTAAACTTTCATTCGTCTTTTTAATAGAGCTTACTGCGCTTTTCTCTATTCCCGTCAATGCCCTTATAGCATCAATTGTTTCCGGTATAACAATGGCCTGGTTATCCACCACATAAGCGTAATAGAGTTCATCTCCCTCGACTTTAAGCATATCTTGCCAAAGGGCTACTTCATACATATCGCCCCAGGGTCGTCCCATATCCAGGTACTTTTCTTTGATCGTATTATTGGAAACCAGACCATCGCTGTAATTGATCAAGTTGATTCGCGTAGATGTCTGAAATGCTTCTATCACCTCTTTTTTATCAGCTTTCCGGGTAAGGCGGACATTCCAATAATGCAGGTGGCTAAGGGTTTGAGGTACTTTCACAGCCATGGTTACTACATCCAGTTCAGAGTCCACGCTCTGAGCGTCCGGTCCCTGGTGGCTGGGAATATCTTTCTCCGGAACGAGTGTATTCATGATGCCCCCTAAATGGCTTTCCCAAGGATCTGTAGCCCTGCGTAGCAGTGTACCACGAGCACTTTGCAACAACCCTACTTTTTTGAGAGCAGTAAGCGTACGCAAAATGGAGGTGGTGTTACAGGAGACCACCCGGGTACTGTCCCGGTTCAGGGCGGAGGCATAGTTATTTTCCGCACTAAAGGAGTGACCGGTAGTTTCGTGTTTTTCTCCACCTTGCAGGATAAATTTTATTCCCTGCTCCTTATATATTTTTACATTTTGTGCGGCTATCTTCTTTGGCGTACAATCTACCACCAGGTGAGCAACCCCTAATAGGTCTGCCATATTACCAGCCAGGGGAATACCGGCCTTTTGCATGTAACCACTGGCATCTTCGGTAGCTGCATAAACAGGGTATCCTTTCTTTACCGCAGCTTGAATGCGCCAGTCGCTGATCACATCACATACCCCGGCTAATTCCATATCGTCTTGTCGCGCGATTGCATCGGCTACTCTTTTGCCGATTACGCCATATCCTATAAGTGCTATTTTCTTTTTCATCTTGTTATTGATTTTTAATTGTAGTATGAATGTTATTTATGTTGGACAGTCCGAATACGATCAGCACAAAGCTCTGACCGATCTCCATCATCACTAAAATTTTGGCAGGGGTAGTTATTGGCACAATGTCACCATAACCGATGGCCGCAAATGTTACCACGCTGAAATAAAACGTCTCGAATAAATACTCGAAGTAATTGAAGCTTTCAAAAGGTTTAAAGCCCTTAAAAGAAGATGGATTGGCAGCGACCAGACAGGTAAAGTCTGCAGCATAGGAGAAAATAATGAGCATAACCAGCAGCCCGAAAATCCAGAGAAGTTGCCCGAAAGAATGACATTGTTTAATGGACTTATTGACCTGTCTGAAGGTGAAAAATGTAAAGTAACCGCTCTTAATAAAAGTGAGAAAGATAACAATATAAGGCACCCAACTTAGTGCATGATCTACAAACTGCATAAGATACACGTACACAAGCGCTACTATCGCAACCAACAAAAGAGCCGGACGCATTCGTTTAAGCAGTTGTTTTAAGAAATTACCCGTGTTTATTTTATAAGTCATCATGTATCGTCAGTTAATCACCTGAGCTGCTTTTCCTGATTGTCGAAGAATAATTACACCTATCACACCGGCAAGTACTGAAGCAAATAAAATGGTCAGTTTGGCAATGAATGTATATTCCTCTTTTTGAAAGGCCAATTCCGTGATAAACAGTGACATGGTAAAGCCAATGCCTGCTATCATGGCTACTCCGGAAATGTGTCTCCAGGAAACCTCTTGCTGCAACTCTGCCAGCCCAAGCTTGACTAAAAGCCAACCGGCTCCTAAAATCCCGGTAAATTTCCCTACCAAAAGGCCAAACGTAATACCCATGCTTACCGGGTGACTCAAAATTTCAATTATATCCCCATGGATATGAATACCGGTATTGACCAGGGCAAATATTGGTAGAATGAAAAACCCTACTATGGGCGCCAGGTGATGCTCTATCTTTTGCAAAGGAGTTTCCGCGTCATCTGATTTTTGTTTGATTTCTTCCAAAATCCCAAGTTGTTCTTCCGAGATGAAATTGCCCTTGATGGCTTTTGTTTCTAAAAATTTTAGATGAAGCTTTTGAAGGTTTTTCAGGTAATCCTCTTCCTTGATTTTGACCCTGCCGGGAATCGTAAAAGCAGTGAGAATACCTGCAATCGTAGGATGTACTCCTGAGAAGAAAAATGCCAGCCAAACACCTCCAATCCCGATAAGTGCATAAAACCAGGCTTTACGAACTCCAATATAATTACCGCCAACCAATAGCAGTATGAACAGTACACCGTGAAGTAAATCCACATAAGAAATACCGGAAGTATAGAAAATAGTTATGATGAGTACGGCACCAAGGTCATCAACTATGGCTAGTGCTACCAAAAAAACTTTGAGCCCTGCCGGTACACGATCTCCCAATAATGAAAGCACTCCAATGGCAAAAGCAATGTCTGTAGCCATGGGGATACCCCAGCCGTGCTCTGTAGGGGTATTTAAATTGAAGATGAGGTAAATGAGTGCCGGAACGACCATGCCGCCAATAGCTGCTCCGATAGGCAAAATAGCTTTTCTGAAAGAAGACAGTTTTCCTCCTATAATTTCCCTTTTCAACTCCAGGCCTACCTGTAGGAAGAAGATTGCCATTAAGCCATCATTTACCCAAAGTAGTAAAGTCTCGGAAAGGGAGAATGAACCAACACCTATTGATATTTCGGTGTGAATAAAATCCTGATATGATCCTTGAAAGGGAGAATTGGCCCAGATCATGGCTGCCAGTACCGCTAGAAAAATCGCAATACCGGAAGCTGACTGGTTGTTTACCAGATTATTCAAAGAGTTGTTTAGGCGGGTAATCATTTGGACTCCTCCTTTTCTAAGTCCTTGTTTTTGTACTCCTGGATGATTAGCCGATTGCCTTTGTCATAGGTGAAATAATTCCACACCCAGTTCAGTGCTACCATCAGCTTATTTCGGAAACCGCTAATGGAAAAAAGATGTACTACCGACCATAACAACCAGGCGATATACCCACCAAACCGAAATTTACCCAGATCGGCTACCGCCCTTCTTTTACCGACAGTGGCCAGTGACCCTTTATCCAGATAACGAAATGGTTTTGAATATTCTCTACCCGCAATTCTGTACTTAATCACTTCACCCAGATACTTACCCTGTTGGATGGCCACCTGTGCCACCTGAGGATGGCCTTTGGGTGTTCTTTGGCTGACTACTGCAGCTATATCGCCAATGGCAAAAATATTGGTGTATCCTTTTACCAGCAGGGTGTTATTCACTTGAAGCCTGTTTCCCCGAACAATACTTTCTTCTCCAATACCTTCAGGAAAATCTCCTGTTACCCCGGCAGTCCAGATCAGATTCCTAGCGTAGAGTTTCTTTCCTGAATTTGTTGAGACAGCCGATCCATCATAATGTTCTACTGCTTCCTCAAGCATAACCTGTACGCCCAGCCGGGTCAAATATTTCAGTGCCTTTTCTGAAGCTTTGTCAGACATGGATGCCAGCAATTGATCACCTGCCTCCAGCAGATAGATATCCATTATTTCGGAGGAGTATTCCGGATAATCTCCCGGTAATATATATTTCTTGAATTCTGCAAGGGCACCTGCCATTTCAACCCCGGCAGGGCCTCCACCCACTATAATAAAATTGGTGAGAATGTCTTTTTCATGTTCATCACAGGTGATAGCTGCCTGCTCCAGGTTCTGGATCATGGTATGGCGAATATTCAGGGAATCCTGAATGCTTTTCATGCCCAAGCTCCACTTTTCAATATCGGTCAAGCCAAAAAAATTGGTTTTAGTCCCAGTGGCTATAACCAGGAAATCATAGTCAATGATACCTTTATTGGTTAATACCCGGTTTTGTTTTGCTTCTATTTGCTGAACTGTGGCGTACCTGAATATTGTATTTTTATTACCACTGATTTGTTTGCGAAATGGGAATACGATGCTATCCGGCTCCAGGCCACTGGTAGCCACCTGATAAAATAGTGGCTGGAATTGATGAAAGTTATGTCTATCAACCAGCACAACCTGTATCCTACTTCTCTTTAATGCCTTAGCAAGAGCAAGTCCCGCAAAGCCTCCTCCAATAATGACAAGCCGGGGCATATTGGTTTCCGGTAAGCAAACCATCTCATCTGTATTACAATATTCATTCATAAACATGCATTTTTAAAGGGTGTTCTTGCAATTTTTGCCAGTACAGATGCTCAAACAGGCTTGACAAATACATGCCAAAGGTGAAAGCAAATAGAAGTTCTTCCAGGGGTACTCCCAATATGAGTATATGCGTCAAAGCATCCAGGTTCCAGTAGAGGTTCACATACTCGGGGAAAAATGGTAAGATGCTACCGAAATAAATAAAGTACAACAGGGTAAATAGAAAACCACCGATCCATATCTTGCCTTTAAGATCAGGGCGACAGTATAAGGTGGCAATTGCACCGGTAAACATGGCTATAATGCCACAATAAATATGGTTTAAGCTGGTGAAATAAGCCAGGATGAGAAATACTACCGGAGGAACAAACAAGATATACCGATGCATCCGATGGCGTCTATGCGTGCGTTCTGATGGGTGCATTTCAACGGTTACTTTTTTAAAAACCAACTGATATAGCACTGACCCTATGCCCCCAATCGCAAACGAAAAGATCAGGCTTTCAATATCAAAACCTGTGCTTTTAGCTAAATCAAAAAGTGAAGGAGGATTCCAATATTGAGGAACAAATAATGGTTCTGTCAGGCCAAAAGGCATAGTGATGAGGCTCATTTTGAGCATCACCTTTCTATAATCTTTTCTAAATAAAAAGATCATTCCCCATACTGCAAGAATGATCAAAGACCAAATCAGCCATACATAGTCTATCATCCTTACTAAATCATCGGTATTTTTTATTAAAAGATATATTGTAGACCGTAGCTATGAGTGCGCCAAATAACCAGCCCAGTATGAACATTTCTACCAGTCCGATGAGTGCTTCGGTCCAGGGTACGTCCATTCTGATTATGGGGCTGGTGTCAAGTCCGTGGAGCAAACTGTTAAAAAACAGGATGGTACCTTCACGGCCTACAGTGGCCATCAGTATAATACAGCCCAGGTAGAATACCACACCTGCTACCCCCCAAGCCAATGCGAATTTTTTAATGTTGATGTGTTGCATGATCGTTTTCGTTTTTGGATTGATTTTGCTGGCTTCCGTCATGTCCAGAATGGTCTCCATGACTTCCCAACATAAATAGGTGGCCCACAAAAAATACAATGATGAAAATAAATAGCGAGTTAGTTCCATTAAAGCCGAAAACCGGCAATAAGAAGAGCAGCAGGAAGATGCCCAGGCATCCAACCAGCATCCATATCATATGATTATTTCTCATAGTTTAGTTTTTTAGTGGTGACCAGGATGAATATCTACTCCCATATTTTTTTTATTTCTCATCATTGTTTCTTTGTCCATCATGCCTTCTTTGTGCATCATGTCCATCATCTGTCCCATCATATTGGGTTTACCTTTCATCGTGGTCATCATGTGGGCACACATGGACGAATCCGAGTCAGCCATGTTCATCATTTTGGTCATCATACTATGCATCATATCAGGCTTATCTTTCATCATAGTCGTCATTTGATCATTGTCCGACATCATCGCATTCATCATCTGCTCATTGCCTTTCATCATCATTTGGGTATGATCATCCTCCATCATTTTGGTCATCAATTGTTCAGCGTATTCATGATCGGAAATGATGGTATTAAATATTTCATTTCGGGTGTCATCATTCTCTAACATTGTGCTTACGTCCTGTTGCTGACAGGCAGATAAAGCCGCTATCAGTAAAGTGAGTGTCACCACTGTTTTTAACATATTTTTCATATCGTTATCGGTTAAGGTTAATACTTAGTATAGGTATATCGGCATGGTTTGCCAAGTTTTCGGTAATGCTCTTTCCTATCAGGTTAAAAAAGCCGGTCCTCCCATGTGTAGTTAATGCAATAAGGTCAGCATTTACAGATTCGGAAAACTTTAGAATGCCGCGTTCTTCATTTAGCGAATTGTAGATGTTGGTGGTGCAGGTTCCTCCGCGAGGACAGGTTTCATGAAAAGCATGCATTTTCTCAAGGCTCCTGTCCGTCTCCTCAAATGAAAACGGCACATTGACATAAAGAAGATGCATATTGGATTCGTTGAGATCAGCGAACTTCACCACTGTCTTGAAAGGTTCTTTGACATCTTCTTCAAAATTGGATGCAAAAACCACATTGTTAACGGGCCACTTAGACTTTTCTTTGATGATCAAAACGGGTACAGTAGCATCTCTTAGTACCTTTTGCGCATTCGATCCGATAAACATTTCTTTTGCACCCGATGCACCATGCGAACCCATGACGACAAAATCATGATGGTGGAATGGGATATGTTTGAGAATTTCCTCTCTACCCACATCAAATACGAGAAACTGTTTGCCCTTCAAACCTTTGGTTTCCACTTTATTTACCAGCTTATTAAGCTCGCTCTTCGCATGCCCGATTTCCTTTAATGTTTCGGGAAATCGCTGCTCCTTCTCCTTATCAAGTTTAACCCACGGCACAGGCGTGATTTGTAGGTGCAAAAAATGAATTTCCGCACCTGATTTTTCTGCTATGGCAATGGCAATATCTGCCGCTCGATTAGCTGTTTCTGAAAAGTCGGTAGGTACTAAAATATTTTTCATAAGTCTCTGTTCTCCAAGTCGGGTTCTAATGATTTTACTTTGACCATCTCACTAACCTCTGTGATATAAATAATGCCGTCCCCTGAGTGGGCTGTTTTTCCATTTTGATGTATAATCTCTAGTGCTGTCTTCACTTCCTTATCTGGTAAAACAACTTCCAGTTTTGCTATTTTAGCATGTGAAAATGGGTGCCTCAAAGACGGAAAATCCTTGCGCTCATCCGTGTAGTGCCCTGTTCCCTCTCCTTCAAAGACGGTTAGGCAACAAATTCCTTCTTGACGCAAATGATTTACAATATCAGGTAATCGATTCGGCCTGACGAAAGCTTTTATTTCCTTCATTTTAACAAGGTCTTTTTTATGTCTTCATATTCTTCTTTACTGATTTCTCCTTTAGCGTACCTCTTTTTCAAAAGATCCAATGGAGTTTCCTTTTTCGTTTTTTGCCCTGGTATTTCCCAGGGCGTTGCAAAAATCCAAACGATAAAAATCACCCAAATCACCCACCAGATGATGTGCATACCGCCATAATGTCCTTCAAACCAATGCATAATATTTATTTTTAAATTTTATTAACTTTTAAAATTACAGTATCAAGCCACTAAGGACTTGCACTTATTCAAATTTAGCATATTGCCCCGCTCTCTTTTTTTGAAATCTTGACTTTGATGTATGATATTCTGCTATCAAAACATCAATAGCTTAGTGGTTATAATCACCCAGGATCATAACTGTACCCATACCTACTACCCTCAATCCGGCCATTACAGGAACCCTTCATTTACCACGAAAAAGTCCGGGTCTGCCCCCTAGAGCCATACTGAATTTTTCAGGATTCTTCTTAAATACCTGGAGACATTCTTCACTGTTGAAGTAATACATCTCATCATTATTTGAATACAGAAGTGCTGCATTTACGTCAACGCTATTCTCACAAACAGGATCAGCATGTTTCTTAGATGTCTGGTGATGATGACCCACCGAGCAGGAGGTATTTATGATCATTGTAAACCACGCCAAAGTATATAATATTGCTTTTCTTAAGGTTAACATGACCTATACATTTTGTAAGACATCGAGTAATTTCTGGCGAGTATTCAAAGCCACTATTTCAAGTTCTTCATTGGCAATTGCCTGCATAGAGCTTATCGGGTCTACAACTGACACCTCGATATGACCATCCATAAGATCCTGCACAAACACATTACAGGGTAACATGGTGCCTATTTTATCTTCGGCCTTTAATGCTTTAAATGCGTACTCGGGATTACATGTCCCTAATATCTTGTAGGTATTAAAATCAATGTTAAGTTTGTGTTTCATAGTTTCCTGAACATCGATCTCGGTTAATACTCCAAAACCCTCTCTGCCCAATTCTTTAACCACATGATCTACTACATCCTGAAAAGAACTGTTTTTAACAAGTTTACTGTGATAATACTCCATGAAAAATCTTAATAAATTATAGTGTTAGATCTAATACCAACTGGTGAATATGTACTTTAATATTTTTGCTTTCCGAAAGCCTGTTTTGAAGAAATTCTGCACTAACCTCAAATGTTAACCCAAGCACACATTTGAGGTGTGACCCTCCTTCAATATGTTCCAGGGAACCTATTCCACTTATTGGCAGATCTGACGTTTTATAGTTAAGGGTTGCCCTAAACTCAAAAGTTTTAGGTGAATGCTTGCCTGTATCTATCTTATCTTCACCTTCACCACTTTTTGTGATGTTCAGCTGCCCCGCCAATATAATTTTAGCATCCTCCATAGAGGAAATGACGGGTCCAGAGAATCTACACCGGAATACAAAGAATTGGCGGGAAGGGTCATTTTAAAACAAGCCTCTTTGTAACCCAGTTCTGCAATAGTTCTTGAGAATGCAGGTTGATTACAGAGTCACCAACTGGAACAATCAGCAACACACGGCCATTAGCTGTATGATATAAATCCTGAGCTTTTGCCATATTTACGCTAAAGAAAATCATACATATAATAGCCAATGTGTAAAGTATATTCCTTGTAAAAGAGTCATTTCCCCTTTATGACCGAAATGTTAAAATTGGTTTGATTCATAGCTTTTCTTTTTATTCAGTCTTTATCAAAAATAAGTGGATTAATGCAGGATCCTTTTTCGAAATCTTGTCTTTATTGTATGAGATTAAGGTTATCATTTTCAACCCATTTTTTCACCAGACCCATCTCTCAACTTGTCAGAAAGTCTCCTGAATAGTGCCTTGTTTTGAAGGTTACTATTGTCAATGAGTAGTCCTTTCAAACCATCTTTTGTTTCGATCCCATAAATAACTGACTTACCTGCTGCATCTTCATTTTCATCAAACCGGTAGAACTCTGAAATATTCAATTCCTCAATTTGAAAGCTGGCACACAGATCCTTACATTCCAGGCAATCTTCCTTCCTGTTGAAATTATAGGTGTAGCCTTTTTCTCTTAAGTCGCCCAGTGCTTCAGATAAGTTCTTGTAGTACCGGTTCTCGTTTTTCATTACTTCTTTATAATCAGATACAGAAAGACCGGTAACACGCTTAAATTGACTGGATAGGTAATGGACGGAACTGTATCCGAGCTTAACAGCAATCTCACTTAAGTTCAGTTCATCATACTTTATCAGTTCTTTCACCCTGTCCACTCTTTTGTTTATGTAGTAGGTCTCTATCGTAAGCCCCTCAATTTTTGAAAAAAGCTTGCTAAGAAAATTGTAGTTTTTACCTATTTCGTGTGCCAGAAAATCAGACAACATCACCTCTTTGGTAGATTTTTCAAGGATTTCTATATAGTGTTGAATTCCAAGCTTAATCTGTTCCATCAGGACTTCTTCTTTGTCTTCAAGAAGTTCAAATCCATACGAATTTAATCTGCTGGCTATTTTTTCCTTGCTAAGATTATCTGGCACTTGGATAGCAACATACCCAAGCCGTATCGTTGAAATTAATGCTCCAAGTTCCTCTAATTCATTTTGTACAACCAAAATACATCTTGGGCATACCATATTTTTTATATTAAGAATTAATGTTTTCATCTGTTCAATGGGTTAAACTGAAAATATGCAATCGCCAATATTACTCGTGCTTAAATCACATTAAATCAACAAATTCCTTGCTGTTTTCCTGTGATTGCAATGCCGCTCCATTCAATACTAGGAAGGCTATTACGAATACGATTGCATAATTCGAGTTAATCTTTTTCTAATTCTGAATAGAATCCAGTGATCGCGAAAGTCTATAACCGGTCAAAATTATATTTTTCATTCACAAATGAATGTTTTTAACGATAACTTAAGGCCGAAAATACTTTGCTCTGCATAGAAAAAACGGTTAAGAATAATTGAATAAATTTAAAAATGACGGCAAAGTTTCCGAAACAGGATAACGCAGACTTCACCACCTACTTAACAGATGAATGCTAATTGAGGAAGGATTGAATAAAAATACGAATATGGATACCACTTAAAGGTGGGGGCAGATTCGTAAATAAAAATGGAAGTAATTGTTGATTAAAGGTTTTTTCTTTAAAATTTATTGCAAAAACCTGATAAAACATGTGAAAGACAGGAGTCTCCACAGGCAGTTCTCTTATCTCATATTTGATCAACGAAGCATATAGGTTTTTCACTTCTTCGTCACAGCACTCGTCTTCCTCGCTACCATCATCTGGCTGACTATCTTCGTGATGATGATCATTAGCCACATCATATTGCTCATGCTCCTGGTCTTTTATAGAATGATGATCCGCTTCTTTAACAAAAGTAGGGTAATTTCCCCAAGAAATTAATCCAAAATCACAAAGGGCATCGCAAACAAACACACTTATAAACCCAGCAAGAAGCAGGGTTATCACAATTTGTTTTATATTATGCAATTTCTTTATCAAAACCGTTGGGCATTAAATAATTATAGCATAAAGATCGTGAAAATCAGGTATAAATCAAAAGATGAAAATTATGTAAAAACATGATTATTGTCACTGTTTCGAAGCATTATCCTTCAATGACTATGACTTTCTTCTAAATCAAGGAAATTGCCTTGGGGTCCTACCGCTTCTATATGTACCAATTGAGCCCCATAATGACCTGCACGTGACACAGAATAGCCAGATACAATAAGAAAAAAGGCAACCACTACAACGGCCCAGCGTTTTTGTTTGAAGATAAACTGACTGATGATTTGTGTCACAAAACCAATTATACTTAAGTATATGGTCCAATCGGCCCATAAATCATGCTGTGCGAGCACTTGCTTGGCATGCAAGGTTAAATCATGGGTATGTGGGTGAAAAGTTCTTCCCGAAAGATAGGCTCCCAGTGCACCAAAAAAAACAAGCCCGGTGATTACCCAATCTATTTCTATTTTTAGAAAAAAAACATTCACAAAGGCCAAAATAGCACCAATTAATAATAATACTATAGGAAAATGAACCATGAGCGGATGCAGATTTGGGAAATCATTCAAACTCGCAGTTAGTTTTTTTTCCTCATTTAGGATAGTCCTCTCCTCTGGTGTATCTATAGAATGTGAATCGTTTACTAGCCTTTCAGCGTTGATGGTGTCTTGATGAGCATTTTCCTCATGCTGCTCGCCATCATGGGCCAAAACTGTAAAAAGCGTAAAAGTTAAAAATATTATGGTCCAAAACTTCTTCATATCTGTTGTATTTTATTTACTTATAAATATACCCTTTTTTATAAGTAAGCCCTTTACAAAATCCCATTTAAAATGTATAATATTACTACCTATCTACGACTACCTGGCATTTATTTGGATTCACTTGCCCATCTTAAAATTTCTTCAATATAAGCTCCTTGATCCACTCTCAATCCATTTAAATTACCCTCTTTTATACTACTGGTCTAGGCCCCTTTAAAAGGACAATTTGAGAAGAAAGCTGTAATTTTCAATACATTTCTATTTGATTAAGATGCCAACCATCACTTTTTAATAAATTCTGAAGTTGTTTTCTACGTTTCTTTACCGACTCTTCTCCTTCATTTTCACTATTGCTTTGAACTTTAGGAATAAATGCCTCCCCCATTGAACTTAAATAATTATCAATAGCCTGATTGAGAGGTTTCAGTTTATTTAATGGTTGAGTAGGATCATTTTGAAGGGAGGTAAGCATTGCATTTAGCTCCCACAAGCCAACCGAAAAAGAAGCTTTTTTATCTAAACTATAAAAGTAATGCACCACAGGGTAGGCCAAATGATTCTGATTATGTTGGTTGATCCTATTTCTTATGTTATCTGTGTTTTCATATAAGCAGTTTATCCTTTCATCATAATTATCAAGCCCCATTATGTCGGTAATAGAATGTGCAAGTGACCTTTTAAAAATAACAGCAGAAGACACAGAGATAAGATAGGTCATAGCAGTGGTGATAAAAATAAATCCGGAAAAAGGAAAGAATGCAATAACTATTTGCCAAGTAGACGAACCAGGCTTAAAGTCTCCATTGCCCATAGTAGAAAGTACGTACCCACTGTAGTAAAATTTATCTGAAATAGAAGCCATTTCATGAGTAGAAGTGTTTACAACTGAATCGCTATCGCTTACAAGAAGTAAAAAAAAACCAAGCCACAACCTACCAATCCACCATATAATAAGAGAGAGAATTACCGAAACCCCAGAATAATTAAGCACTTCCCTATTCTTCAGCAAACGGCTTAATTTTAGAAATACTGTCGATATTAGGGCTGATATCATCGATGAAACAAAACCTGCTCCACTTATGGATAGAACTGTAATGAAAAAATCCCATATAATTATTAATAGAAGCAATATTGCAAAAAACAGTATAATTATATTCATCTTCGTTTAATTCTAAATTTTAGTTCAATAGCGTCCTAAATAAAAAATGAGAGGTTCAATTTTTTGCCCAAAATAGTTATTTTGGGTTTGCACCAAAAACCAAGAACCTCTCATGTGTAATATTACATTGTTTTCACAGATTATTAAAAAGATTGACCGTTCAATTTTCAAAAAATTGGTAAAAGAAAAGCAAACCGACAAGGGCTGCAAAGGATTTGACAGCTGGACCCACCTGGTTTCGATGTTGTTCTGCCATTTTGCCAAGAGCACATCGGTAAGGGATATTTCCAATGGGCTTCGGTCTGCCACTGGGAACCTTAACCACCTTGGCATTATCAAAGCCCCATCGAAATCAAGTATCAGCTATCAAAACAAACGAAGGGATTCGGACCTTTTCAGGGACCTTTACTATTCT
>TARA_R110001599_G_scaffold285880_1_pt1 | contig 64074 bp, 58 predicted proteins | sample TARA_R110001599 | Tara Oceans TARA_R110001599 (sample SAMEA4398360) | marine metagenome | biome: Polar Biome; feature: [MES] marine water layer (ENVO:01000295) within the mesopelagic zone...; material: water (ENVO:00002006), including particulate matter (ENVO:01000060) such... | reverse complement strand
CCCGCCGCCTCAAGCGACTGCTGGTAGGTCTTGCGGCTCGACTGCGCCAGCTGCATCTGCGCATCATCCTCGGTGTAGATCGCCGAACGGTAGGTGGTGCCGGTGTCATTGCCCTGGCGCATGCCCTGTGTCGGGTCATGGCCTTCCCAGAAAATCGTCAGCAGGTCTTCATAGCGCACCACGTCCGGGTCATAGACCACCAGCACGGTCTCCGCATGGCCGGTCAGGCCGGTGACGGTTTCCTCATAGGTAGGGTTGGGTGTCAGTCCGCCCGCATAGCCGACAGCCGTGACAAAGACCCCCTCGCGCGACCAGAACAGCCGCTCGACGCCCCAGAAGCAGCCCATGGCGAAATAGGCCTTTTTCATGCCCGGCGGATAGGGCCCCTTGAGCGCATGGCCATTGACGAAATGATGCGTCGCCGTCGCCAAGGGCCGGCTGCGCCCGGGCAGCGCGTCACCGGGCGTGGGCATCTGGGTTTTCTTGCTCAGACCGAACATGGCGTTTCTCCGCAAAGACTGTTTCAATGGATGTAGCGCTGCACCCGGCCCGCTTCAAGCCGGGGGACGATAGCTTGCCGGTCACGTTCTATTGACCGGCTGCTACCGGGCTGCAAACCGCCCGGCGGGCTTCGGCTTGCGCCAGGCGATCAGGTAGAAGAACAGCGACAGGACGACAAAGACCGCCCAGGTGGGCTGCAGCAGGATCCACTGGATCACCGGGTCCCACAGGAAGGGATGCACATGGCGCTGGATGAAGGCCTGGCTGATATTGAGCGTATCGGGGCTGAGCGAAAACCAGTCGGAGCCCAGCGGCGTGAAGACGACGCGCGAGGCGGCCACCGACTTGATCGCATCGACAACCCCGCTGATGACGGCGACGACAAGCGCCAGCAGGCTGATTATCCGAAATATAAAGCGCATGGCGAAGCCATTCTCCCATTCACAAACAATGCCGACCGGCAAAGGACATCCAGAACCGGTTTGCCGCCAACGCGTCGCCTCCGGCGGCAGCGGCTTCTTCATAGCCTATCGTATCTTCACGGGGAAATAAATTGTACGATAACAGGCCATTGTCCGCCGCGATTGCACCATCAGGCGGCCCGTTCAACGCGGCAAATGCCGGCGAGCTAGCCGGCGCAAAAAAACTTTAACGACAAAGCGCGAGATTCCGGTTGATCCCGAACGCGTCTTGGCTATATTGCGCTGCGGTTTGCCTGTGCACGAGTGCCTCGCTGATCAACAGACGGAGAGGTGGCCGAGTGGTCGAAGGCGCACGCCTGGAAAGTGTGTAGGCAGGTAACTGTCTCGAGGGTTCGAATCCCTCTCTCTCCGCCATTTAACCCTGGTGTCCGACCCGCATTTCCGTCTTAGAAATCTGAATAGGATGGGGGTCTCGTTTGGGGGAGGGGTGCGACACGAATCGAAATGCCTACCGGGTTGAAACACCTCATCCTGCGTTTTCGTTGGCGATCACTTCTGTTTCCCCGATTTCGATCTCGGCAGCACTACTGCGTAGCCAGGCGGCCAAGAGATTGGCTGCCAATTCAATCTGCTCCGGTCTCCTGAGCGCGCACTCCCAGACAGTCGCCACACGCCAGCCAGCCTGGAGCAGCTGATCGTGCACCGCGCTGTCCCGCGCGACGTTTGCTTCGAACTTGGCTTGCCAGAATTCGGGCCGCGTCGCCGGAGTCGTGGCGTAGCGGCAACCCTTATGGCGATGCCAAAAACAGCCATGCACGAAAACGATCGCTCGATGCTTTCGAAACACCAAATCCGGTCGACCATGCACATTCTTCGCATGCAGCCGGAACCGGAAACCACGAGCATGCAGTGCCCGCCGCAGCGCCATCTCGGGCTTTGTGTCTCTGCCTCTGATCCCAGCCATCATCCGGGACCGAGTTTCTTTGTTGACAATATCTGTCACAAGCCACCTGGCTTCCTCTTCCGCAATTGTTATACAACGTTCCAACTGTATTTGACAGGAGCCTAATTTGCCTTCCACTTTTGGTATCGTTGATCTTTTTGCTGGTCCTGGCGGGCTAGGCGAAGGCTTTGCCTCGCTGGTCACAGATGGACATGCGCCGTTCCGTATTGGCATCTCGGTCGAAAAGGAGACATCGGCCCATCGCACCCTGACGCTGCGCGCATTCCTTCGAGAGTATCAGGCGCGACACGGCGCCCTGCCACCAAAATTCATCGACTTCCATGCCGGAGCCATTACCGAACCTGACTGGGCCACCGTGGACGCAGGCGCGTGGCGGGTGGCGACTGAAGAGGCTCGCTGTCTGGAACTCGGCACCGTCGTCGCTGCTGAGGCGATCGATAGCACCATCGCACGGCTACGCCGAGACTACGACGAAACGATCCTGATCGGTGGGCCACCCTGCCAAGCCTATTCGCTCGTCGGGCGAGCGCGTGCCAAGGGAAAGCGCGATTATGTGCCGGAGGAGGATCCGCGACATTATCTATTCCGCGAATACATTCGAGTGCTCGACCGGCTGCGGCCGGCTGCCTTCGTGATGGAGAACGTCAAGGGGATGCTTTCCTCGACAGTGGAGAGCCGACTGGTCTTCGAGATGCTGATGGAAGACCTGTCATCTTTAGGCACGGGGCGTGGGAATCTCTACGAGCTTCGTGCCATCCGGATCGAAGATGATATGGCGGGCCTGCGCAAAGTAGGGCAGCCCTCGGACTTCATCGTTCGGGCCGAAGCATTTGGTGTTCCACAACGGCGGCATCGCGTCATAATGGTCGGCATACGCTCCGATCTAGCGGCTGGGGCCCCCCATGCGAGCGTCGAAGTTTCCGACAGAATGACTACCGTGGATGATGCGATCGGTGATCTTCCGGTGCTTCGCAGCGGTCTTAGCCGCGGGCGTGATACCTTGGAGGACTGGCGTGCAACTGTGATTGATGCGGCTCAGGCACTCCAAAGAAATCAGTATGTCGGCGAACTACGCGGTACCTTCGCTGAACTTGCCAGCCAGTTGTACGAGGAGTTGCCATCGAAACGATCGTCTATTGCTCTGCCCAGCGGGTACGGAAATTCCAATGGCAACATTCTCGGTGACTGGCTAGAAGGGTCCGAGCTGTGCGCAATCGCCCAGCACGAGACCCGTGGGCACATGAGTTCCGACCTCGGACGTTATATGTTCGCCGCCGTTTTCGGCAAAGCGCGGGGCTACAGCCCCAAGGCGGCCGAATTTCCGCTCGCGCTCAGCCCCGAACACCGTAACTGGCACAGCGGTGTATTTTCAGACCGCTTCCGCGTACAGCTTGCGCATGAGCCCTCGACAACTGTCACCAGCCATATTTCTAAGGACGGTCACTATTTCATCCACCCTGACCCGGCCCAGTGCCGCAGCCTGACTGTTCGCGAAGCGGCCAGACTGCAAACGTTCCCCGACGATTATCTGTTCTTAGGCAACCGAACCCAGCAATACGTACAGGTTGGAAATGCGGTTCCGCCGCTTCTGGCAAGCCAAATCGCGCGACTTGTCTACGCCAGTCTTTGCGAAAAATCGTAGTCGTCAATCAATTGTAAGCGTGTAGTGATCGCGAGCGCGACGAGCAGTTCGGACCGGAACTTCATCAAAGTGCTGCCGCAAAACAGATAGTAGTTCTTGACGATAGTCATGAGGCATCCGTTCACCAAGAATGATTTCCTTAACCGCCTTTCGCGGATATGTTCTCAAAATCGGTTGCGCATCACTACGATCCGTTTGCACCAGAAGGCGGCGTTCTTGCTCATACTTCCATTCGGAGGGCTTGGTTGCAAAGACCAATTGCCAAATATCCCGCATCGTTGTGAGTGCTTCAGCGCCAGATTGTTCATACATCGGAATATCGGCTTGCCGTTCAGTTTTTCCTTGGTGCTGGATCATGACGTTTGTTTCTTCAATTGCTGTCTGGCTATACCAATCTTGGTCCGAGGCTATAGCATATACAAAGCTATCCACGTTTGGTGGGGCTTCCAGATAAGAAACATCAACTAGATAACCTTTCGGTTCAGCGCGCTCGGTCAACTCTTCATTAAATGAAATGCAAAACCCACGCAGGCCATCAGCATAATGTGACCACATCAACAAATTGTCCTCTTGTGAACCAAAGCAGGCAAGTCGAATTTTATTCTGCATTACATTGAATGGCGGTTGATAGTGCTGACATTCGTCGAAATACTCGAGTACGTTTTCCCACAGCTCAGGAGTCTTCTTTGCCTCGGAAATTGATCGGATATCAAACCCCCAAGCATTGACCGCAGCTAAGAAGCGATCTGCTTCGCTTTCGGCATCGGGAATTCCTTCGCTCAGATTGGCCCAGAACTCAAAGGGATCATTATATGCTGTAAAATGCTGACAATATAGGGCTCCCGCTTTCAGGTTTGAGATGGAATTTGCAGTGGGACCACAGAACTTCAACAGGCTTTTGGCACCGGATTTGGTCTTTGGGTTTGGTTGTTCTTTTGTCATCTAGTAAGCTTGATGAGGTGATCGAAAGACTGACCTTCGTCCTTCGCGCAATGCCGACGAATCGCAACAATTCCAGAAATCTCGAATACCGCGATTCATGCTGACTTCTTGTTGATATGGGCTTGAGCCCGCGATGCACAGGCGTCCATCAGTGCGTCGGCTTCTGCGTCACTCAGGGCTTCAAACAGAACGCCACCGCCATCCCTATTCAGAACTTTCATAAACTCTCGGAAAGAGTCTTCCGATGACGTGATCCAAGGATCGCTCCGCATAGAACGAACAATTGCCTGCACCAGCGGTCGCCGAGCACCTGTACGTGAGCGCTCGATTATTGCCTGTCGTATGTCAGCTGTCTTCACGATAAGTCGCAGAGCACTTTCCGGGTCTGCGGGGTCTGCGATGCCCGCGATATGCATATTCCACCACAGCCTTGAAAGAGCATTGTCGTCCCGAATTCCAGTGAGGCCTGCGGCGAACAAGTGCAAGCGTACATGGCTGTCCAGTTGCTCACCTGTCTTCTCGGGCAGCCATCTGGAGCGAGCATATCTGAGGCATTCGATGTGAGTAAGGCGCACCCAAACGCGCTCCTCCAACGCTAAAGCAGGCGTCATCCCCTTCAGGGCCTTGTGCAGTATTAGAGAGTTCTCGATGTCGGCCGCAGCTGTCCGGGGGGCACCATCGAGAGTTGCAAGGAGGTCGTGGTCAACAGAGACTGTGGCCGTTTCGATGGCCCAGCCATTATCTTGTTCAAGATCGAGGAAGTCTCCAGCCGCGTACCGATCCCGGTTAACCGCAATGTTATCGCTGAGGTCGGACAGTTTGTGCTCAGATAGGAATTTCAGAGGGGCAGTTGCCATCAGTCAGCCTCCGTGACCAGCTGTGCCAGCACGCCGACCGGACTGTCGAGCAACGTCTGGGCACTCTCCAGGATCGATGATCCGGCCGACGGATCAATGCCTCTAGAGTCGCAGCGTGCAATGAAAGGCGCATACCAACGATAGCCCTCATATTGCTCTGCGCCGTCACTAAGGGCATCCAGAACCTCCATGACTGCAGGCAGGTAGACGGCATTCATCACGACGGGTTTCCCCTTGGCCTGTTCCCGAAGCAGCAGGATGATCTCATGCGTCTTCTCGCCCGAGAGGATCGTGATCCGATCTCGCTCAAGCTCGACCCGGAGAGTGCCTTCTGGAACATCTGGAGAGCGGTCCAATTCGAAGATACTTTCGATCGGAGTGAGCTTGGCCTGACCAACCGAAATGATGTGCTCGTCGCCAATGGCGATGATGTCGCCATGCGCAAGTGAGAGCGGAGGCGAGAATTCCGGATGGATGGTACCCGGATCCCAGCTTGGGAGATCACTTTTTAGCCAGATCACTGGCCGTAGCCATACCCGGTTGAGCAGGCTGCCCGCAGCGAAATCGGAGCGACCCGATGGCCATGCCAGCGTGCGCAGTTCGGTATAATATGTATCGGCACATCGAACGATGCATCCAACGGATGCCTTCCCGATCTCGACCAATTCCCTGATGCCGTCCTCCGTCAGAGTAATGCTGTGCTCGAGGGTAAGGGCGCCGGTGGCAAGGTCTTCCCGTGACATGAAGCTAATATCAAACATACCATGGGTGAAATCCCCGGTATTTGAGCCGAGCACAGGATGCGGGAACCGGGTTTCTTCTGAGAACCTCATGCAGGCACTTCCGTCGTTTCAGACTGGGTGACTGCGATCAGTTCGATCGGTCCGTCATAGGGCTCATCGAAGGTAACCGTAACCGAGCAGCGCTCTCCCTGCTTCACCTCAAGGGTCAGGCTGCCAGAGCGTGCTGTTCCCGCGTCGGCGCTGGCGACATAGAGATTCTCGGGAGCATTGACACCTGTGGCCTGTACCGTGAGTTCGATGGTTCCTGCCGCCACAGGGCTGAAGTGAAGCTCCCTCGAGACTGCAGCCCCGGACGTGCCAGGACGGATGCGATTTCGGATATCCCGAAGGAGGACCGGTTCACGATCGCCGCGGGCACCATGGCCACCTGAGCCCGAGCCCGTTGCGGTGCCAGCTCCACCGCCATTCCCGCCAGAGCCAGTTCCCGCGCCACCGCTACCACCCTTCTGGCCTCCGGCCGGGGCCGGAGCCGGACGGGCCTTCGGTGTCCGGCGTTGGGATTCATAGGTGTATCGCTCGGGATCATGCTCGGCATCAGGATCCGGTGGCGTGTCCGCCTTTCCTGTTTCGGCGAAGAACCTTCCCAGCTCATCAAGCACGACTGCTCCCTCATGCGTTACGCCGGTGGTGCTCCTGATGATCTCGCGGAGTACCGTCCCGAGGCGCCGCATGGCAGCGGTGGCGGCTGCGCGTTTGCCGGCATCGGCGATGCGCTCTGCGGAGAAACCGTCATGGGCAGGGTTCTCTAGCTTCTTCAACAACACCCCCGAGTCGATCTCCGCAGGCTCTACCAGCACTACGAAATCGCGAGATCCGGGAAACCGTGCCAGCGCATGCCCGAAATGCCTTAGATTGTCCGTGATAAGCATACCGTTGCGGATGAACCCGACACGGCGGGGCATGCCTTCCTCGATGAGGACGCGGACCCGCATCTCCCCGAGGCCGGGAACCGTGAGGATCTGCTCTTCCGCATTTTCCGAAACCAGACAGCGATAAAGCTGTTCGGCAAAGGTCATGTCGGCCTGATGCCCCGCCCGCTCGGCGGCATCGACGATGTCCTTTCGGGTTAGCAGACTCTCTAGTGTGTTGCGGTTGACGTTTATCTTCCCGTCATCAACCTCGAAGACCATCTCCTCGCGTTGGATTGCGCAGAAGAAATTAGAGATCAGCGAATAGGTCATTCGCTCCGACCAGTCCGCAGCCGCCCGGAAGCCCATGCAGAAGATCGAAGTGCCAATCTCGGCCCGGTTCATCCATTCCGGCACCAACGCGCGGTTCGTAATCGCACGGAAACCGTCGGGATTGCCCCAGTAACCGATCGCGCGACGCTTTTTACCATCGGATCCGGTATGAGAGACGAGCTTGATTTTGCCCTGTGCGGCAAAGGCTTCACTGTCTGTGGCGGGATTACCCCAAGTGGTAGCGTAAAACACCGTCTGCAGGTCCGAGACGGCAAAGGACGCGTTCTTGCCGATCCCGAAGGAGCCACCGGAATCGACGGTATCCTTGGAGGTCACACCTGTGGCCTTGACCAGCGAATGAAACGGGGTGCCTTCCTCATCGGGCGGGCCGATCAGACCTTTTGTGTTGTAGTCGGCAATCTCGAGCACAGGAATGCTCGCTTTCTCGATGACGTCGGAGGCGTTGCGGAAAAACTCCTTCTCTCGCTCCTGGACTGCCTCGGCATTGCATGCGACAATCGCTTCCTGAAGCACATCATGTGAGGGAAAGTTGTCGTGGTCGAGATAAAGGATGTTGAAGCTTATCCTCACGGGGAGGATCTCACGTGCCGCATCGCGACTGTTCTGCCCCGCCTCCCGGGCGCAGCTGGCGTAAGGCGCGTCGCGGAAGGTTTCGATACCTGCGTCGCCGAGGCCTTCCTTTTCGCCCGCTTCGTTTGTCAAGAACCTGATGATCGGCTCATCCATAGCATGAACTCCTTATAGGTATTCGTTCCGCAAGAGTTCGAGCTCAAAGCTTGAAATCACCAGATCCACTACTTTCTCCGCCGCCGAACCGCGAACGCGCCAACTCGATCTCGCGCTGGAGTACTCTGAAGATCTTCTTTATGTCGTCCTCGGTGTAGCTGTACGCCGACCTGTTTGACAGGTTTCCAATCAGGCGAATGTCTTTGACGGCACGGTTCACACGCCCCTCTGCCAGCCTTACGAAGCTTTCCCGCTTGTCCTTCATTGCGCATATATAGCAACATAGCGCTCATGTTACAATATTTTGGATATATTTACACAATATGCGAGAATTTTGACCCACTGGGGATGTAAGCTTACCTGTGTTCGCAGCTGGCAAACGGCGGGTTTCTCGAAGAAGAACATCGATCATAATCAATAGTATGGATAAGGAAAGGATTCGACCTTTGTGTGATCCTCTACTTCTGGCCAACGCTTTCGACGTGCCATTTGTTGGGTAATTACATTTGCGTTCGTTGTATGGCTGTGCTGAAGCCGACGTGAGGAAGCTACGATGTCAGGGCCTGATCGAAGTGCGTTCGTTGAGCCTTCCAGTCATCAGGAAACGGCTCCAGCAGATGCGCCAGTGTCATCGCCCACCGAACGCTTGGCAGAAGCTGGCATCGAACCATCCGTCGGCAGCGTTGGTGACTCCTATGACAAGGCTCTCGCCGAGACCATCAATGGTCTGTATAAAGCTGGGGTAATTCACCGACGTGGTCTCTGGCGCAGCTTCGATGTTGTGAAGTTTGCCACTCTGGAATGGTTGACTGGTTCAACAATCGATGCCTGCTGGAACCCATCGGAAACATTCCGCCAGTTGAAGCCGAACAACGCTACTATACGCCATGCTGGACGAACCAGCCATCGCAGCATGACTTAAACCAAATAGCCTCCGACAACCTCGGAGCGGTTCACTTCGCCGATTTTATCAGTGCCGGTCCGAGGCGGAATACGCTGCCGGTTCCTCCATCGTGACTGTCGGAAGCGACCGGCACATCAACTTTCCACTAAAGCTTATTTAGTATCTTCGCCGTTATGATTGCGGGGTCATTTTCATACCCATGCGTTGCGAGTTTCATGACTTCAGATTTGATATCTTCGGGCGACCAAAAAAACCAATTTCTCTCATCGAAATACGCGCGAAACTCGCAGCTTTTTGACTGATAAATATTGCCTGCTGCAAGCCCTAATCTTAGTGTTTCTTCGCCATGGATCATACCTGACTTCTTCAAATCCATCCTGAGTCTATCCAAAACGATATCCCTGTATTTTTTACACGTGAAAAGTTTGTATCGACCTTCTGGGTACGCGTGTTCCAGTTTTATGTCCGCGATTTTCACCCCCGGTGAGTTGAAAAAGGATTTAACTTCTATCGCAATAATTTCATTTTCGGTCGGCCTATAGGCCAGCAAATCTATTTCCGGACGAGGTATGCTGGGTTTGTTGATATTCCGCTTTTCATCCTTCGTTAAATTGACCTTGAAGGATTGCCTTACCCAGTATCCATTGTGCTCAAGAAGCGTTTTTACAATGTTCTCAAAATGGTCCAAATCAGCGCTTTTCCTATGCAATTATTAAATAGTAGCTTAAAATTCATTGAGCGACAGGTTGAACTTCAGAGTGTGACAAATTGAGGCTTTTATCAATCGGCAATGCCTCGAGATGCGAATTATTATTTATCTATTCTGTTCATCCGTCGCCCCTCCACCTGCACGAGCGCCATCACAACGAGAAGTTCAGGACTTTGATGGATACGTTCATGCCCAAATGGCGGCTGAGCCGGGATGTGCTCAAGCGTGAGCCGCTGGCCTATGAGGCCTGGGAATATTGAAGACTGACGTGTCATCGAATGGTACAAATTTTATACACGTCACCAATTCATGTTAAGAAAAGCCCGATTGATTAACATATTGGCCGAAAGAACTGAGGCCCATTCATTTTAGTCCTGCTTTGGCAAGGGCCAACCCAACCGTGACAGAAATCAAAGGCTGGCCGTCCGCATAGGAAACCAACGCGTTCGGGGTAACAGGCATCCGCACCGGGCTCGTAGAAGTGCAAACATGGATGCTCATAGCGCCTTCTGACGCGCCTGCAGTTCACCAATAACGAACATTTTTCATAGTACAGCCTGATAATTCAGCGCAGTTTTCATAGTGCAGTCTGATATTCGGCTCCGTTTGACAAACCAACAACCCTCAAACACATTCCGCAACCGCCCGCTGAAGCCCCGCTCCATCACCCATTTGCTCTTCCGCCGCGTGATCCGTCACCGCCACAGCATCCACAAGCACATTGCCGTCGCTGCCAAACAGCCGCAGGTCCTGTCTGGCGACGTGGAAGGGCAGGATGTCGCCGCTGGTAAGGCGGTGGTGGCCGGGCAGGCGGGCGGTCAGTTCGGTGGCGGGCGCTTGAAGCGGCGCGTCGGCCCCGCCGGCAATGGAAAGGTCGACCAGTGTTTCGGCCCCCAGCGCTTCGACAAAACGCACGGCACCCTGCAATTGCAGGTGGGCCGCACTGCCTTCTCCGGGCTGCAGGCTTTCCGGGCGGATGCCCAGGGTCGCCGGTCCGCGCGGGGTTTCCGGGTGCAGGGCAAGGTTCAGGCTGTCGCTGCAAAAGTGCGCCGCGCCGCCCTCGTGGAGCACCTGGCCGGCGATGCAATTGGTCGGCGGCGCGCCGAGGAAGGAGGCGACGAAGACCGAGTTGGGGTGCATGTAGAGCTCCATCGGCGTGCCGATCTGGCGGATGCATCCGCCCTCCATGACGACGATGCGGTCGGCCATGGTCATGGCCTCGATCTGGTCATGGGTGACATAGAGCGCGGTTGTGCCCAATTGCTGCTGCAGCTTGCGGATTTCCACCCGGGCGCTGTGGCGCAGCTTGGCATCGAGATTGGACAGCGGCTCGTCAAACAGAAAGGCCTGCGGCTGGCGCACGATGGCGCGCGCCACGGCGACCCGCTGGCGCTGGCCGCCCGACAGTTCGCGCGGTTTGCGCGCCAGCAGATGATCGATCTCCAGGCGCTTGGCCGCCGCCAGAACCTCCGCCCTGATGGCCTGCGCCGGGCGCTTTTGCAGCGACAGCGCAAAGCCGATATTGTCGGCGACGCTCATATGCGGATAAAGCGCATAGGACTGGAACACCATGGCCAGTTCACGCGCCTTGGAAGGCACATCGGTGATATCGACATTGTTGAGCGCGATGCGCCCGCTGGTCGGGGCTTCGAGACCGGCCAGCATGCGCAGCGAGGTGGTCTTGCCGCAGCCCGACGGGCCGACCAGCACGACGAATTCGCCGTCTTCGATGGTCAGATTGAAATCCCGCACCACCTGGTTTTCACCGAAGGATTTGCAGATATTGCTGAAAGCGATGGTCGCCATGTTGAATTATCCCTTGAGACCGGATGAGACGAATGTGTCCATGACACGCCGCTGAAAAAACAGAAAAACCGCGATGGCCGGCACGCTGGCAAAGATGATGCCGGCCATCAGCGCGCCGTAATCATCCTGGTCGTCCTGCAGGAATTCGCGCAGGCCGATCTGGATGGTGCGCGAGTTTTCGCTCTCCGTGACCAGCAGCGGCCAGAAATATTCATTCCAGCAGTCAATGAAGATGATGATGGTCAGCGCCGAAAGGGCCGGGCCGAGATTGGGCACGATGACCCGCCACAGGGTGGTCCAGTGGCCGGCCCCGTCCATCTGCGCCGCGTCGATGAGTTCGCTCGGAAAGGACATCATGTGCTGGCGCAGCAGGAAGATGGCGATGGGCGTTGCCAGATTGGGCACCACCAGCGCCCACCAGGTATCAAACCAGCCCAATTGCGCCATCAGGATGTAATTGGGCAGCATGGTCAGCACCTGGGGGATCATCATGGCGCCGATCACCAGCGCAAAGATCGCATCGCGAAAGCGGAAGGTGAAACGGGCAAAGGCATAGGCCGCCAGCACGCCGAGCGCCAATTGCCCGGCGACCCTGAGGGCTGTGGTGCCCGCCGTGTTCCAGGTATAGCGGCCAAAGGCCGTCTGCTCGAACAGATGGGCAAAGTTCTGCAGCGTCGGCACATCCGGCCACAGGCTGAGGGCATAGACCTCATTTGGCAGCTTGATGGCGGTGCTGACGACAACCAGCATCGGCGCCAGGATCGACAGGCAGATGATCAGCAGGACCAGATGGCCCACCACCTGCAGGGGACGGGATAATTGCATGGGATCTCTACTGCTTGTAATGGGCCCGCCTGTCGAACAGGCGGATCTGGAGAAGGGCCAGGATCATCAGCAGGGCAAACAGCATCATGGTGCCTGCGGCGCCGCCGCCCACATCAAAGGTGACGAAACTGTACTGGTAGATCATGTAGAACAGGTTGGTGGTCGAATTCGACGGTCCCCCCTCGGTCATCAGATCAATGGGGGTGAACACCTGCTGCATGGTGAAAATGATGGTCGAGATCATCACGAACATCAGCGTCGGGGTCAAAAGCGGCCAGATCAGGCGGCGGAAGATTGTCAGGTCGCCCGCCCCGTCCATGCGCATGGCCTCGATATATTCGCGGTTGATGCTGGCCAGTCCGGCCAGATAGATCAGCATGTTGAACCCCAGAACCTTCCAGGTCGAAATGCCGATGATCACCCAGATCGCCGCATCGGGATCGGCCAGCAGATTGGGCAGACGGTAGCCCGCAAGGGCGAAAAACTGTTTGGCATAGCCGAAGATCGGATTGAGGATCCACAGGAATGCAACGCCGACGACGACAAAGCTGATCAGCGTCGGCAGGAACAGGATCGCCCGGTAAAAATGGCCCCTTGTGCCAAGGCTCCATAAAAACACCGCCACCGGAATGGGCAGCAGAACCTTCAGGGGAATGGAGGCGCCGATATAGATCACTGTGTTGAGCAAGGCGGTCTGGAAGAGCGTCGAGCCGAAGACCCGGCCATAATTGTCCGCGCCGACAAATTGCGTCGGCTGGCTGGGGTTCATGTTCCAGTCAACCAGACTCAAATAGGCGGTCTGCAGCAGGGGCCAATAGGTGAACAGGGCCAGCAGAATGAGCGTTGGCGCCAGATAGAGCCAGGGCACCAGGGCGCTGTCTGCGCCCAGACGCGAGACCAGCCATCCGTCGCGGCGGGCAGGCGCAACCGCGTTAAGGGTTGCGCCCGTTGATGGTGAAAGCATGCTCACGGTCTGGCCTAGAAGTTCGGCGACAGGGACGCATTGACCGCGGCAACAGCCTCGGGCACGATTTCTGCGGCAGGCCGCTCGGCTGCCCACAGTTCGTCCAGCATCGCCCGGATGATCGTCTGGGCCTCAAGTGTGCCCTTGGCCGGCCATACATTGGTTGGAACCGTATCGGCCATTTGCGCGATCACCGGCGCCACCAGTGGGAAACTGTCCACATAGGCCTTCATCTCTGGATCACTCAGCGGATCCCTGACCAGCGGCATGTAACCCGATTCACGCGCCCAGCGGTTGGCAATCGGCTTTTGCGAAATGAAACGCAGCAGCGCCATGGAGGCCTCGCGGCGCGCGCCCTCGGGTGCATAGAGCATCAGGGCTGCGCCGGAGTTGGAAACGCGCCGGGGGTGATCGCCAAACAGCGGATAATTGGCAACGCCCAGTTCGAATTTGTCCTGCGCCGCCGCGTTGAAGCCGCGCAGCGCTGCCGACGAGGTGATGTACATGCCCATCTGACCGGCCATGAAGGCCGTGCCCCAATCCTTGTCGGATGCAATCGGCATCATGCCGCTGGTGGCCATGTCCTGCCAGTTCTGCAGGGCGGCGATGCCGTCCGGCGTGTCGAATTCGGCCCTTGTGCCCGCGGCGTTCAGATAGGTGGCGCCGGCATTGTTGACCATGACCATGGTGCCGTAATCGCCCATCGAGGCCTGCAGATGCGCACCGCCCGCCATGCCGGTTTTGTCCATGATGGTCGTGCCCATTTCAAGAAAGGCGTCCCAGGTGGCCGGCGGCGTTTGCGGGTCAAGGCCGGCCTTTTCGAAAATGTCCTTGTTGTAGTAGATCATCGGCGTGCCATAGGCATGCGGAATGGCATAAATGGCGTCCCCGGATCGTCCGAGATCGAGGAAATTGGGCAGATAGGCTTCCAGCCAGGCCGTGTCGCCCTTTGAAGCTTCAACCATATCCACGGCATTGGTATTGTTGAGGAAGAAGCTGATGTTCTTGCCGATGACCGTGGCGATGTCGACGGGCCGGTCCGCAGCCAGGGCTGCCTGCAGCACGCCGGTGATCTGCCGTGACTGGGCAAAGACATCCTTGACCTTGATATCGGGATTGGCCGCTTCGAATTCATCGAACAGGGCGCGCAGTGCTTTGAAGTTGCCGGTCTGGTAGTGGTAGAAGGTGATTTCTGTTTCAGCCCGTGCATTGGCGGGGATGGCCATGGTGCCGGCCAGCGTGCTGACGAGCCCGAGCGCCAGGCTGGTGGACAGGCATAATTTCTTGAGGTTGATCATCTGAAAACTCCGGATCAAATTGGTAACAGGTGCCTATTCACCACTCCCGTGTGACGTTTGATCTCAGTTTTGATGACGGTTTTGTGAAACCTGAATGAGCGCTCATTCTGTCATGCAATCGTCATGCGCCAATGCGATCTGGTGCATCACCAACAAGGGAGTAATGGGTTGAATTCTTTCAGACTGATTCAGATAAGCGATACGCATCTGTCACGCGCGCGGCCGCATTTTGTCGGCAATTATGAAATCGCCGCTCAGCATGTCGCAGGCGAAAAGCCGGATATGGTGATCCATTCCGGCGACATCGCCGTGGATGCGCCGACGCGGCCGGATGATCTGGTCTTTGCACAGGAGGCGTTGAACAGCCTCGGCGTGCCCTGCCGCACGATCGCCGGCAACCACGATGTGGGCGACAATCCCGGCGACAATGATTACCAGCCGGGGCAAAGGATCAATGCGCCGTGGATCAGCGCCTTCGAGGCGGTTTTCGGTCCTAGCCAATGGCAGTTCGAGGCCGCCGACTGGCATATTCTGGGAATCAATGCGCAATTGTTCCAGTCCGGACTTGATGAAGAAAGCGCCCAGATGGTCTGGCTCGAAGAGGCTCTGGACAGGGCCGGGGACAAGCCCGTCGCCCTGTTCTGTCACAAGCCATTGCTGAACAAGGCGCTGGATGAGGAAACCGAGGTGGCCTTCCGCTACGTTCCACTCGCCTGCCGCCCGAGGCTGAATGACCTGTTGCAGGCGGCCAATGTGCGCCTGTTTTCCTGTGGTCATGTGCATCAATCACGCGATCACGTCGTCGATGGCATTCGCCATGTCTGGGCGCCGGCCACGGCCTTCACGCTTCCCGACGCGATGCAACCGCGTGTCGGTGTCAAACGCTGCGGTCTGGTGCACTATGTCTTCACGCCGGGGGACGTGCAGGTTGAGACTGTCTTTCCCGAAGCCATGCAACATCATGAATTGAATGTCATCAAGGATGCCTATGCCTGAGCAAACCACACCCGCCTTCGCTGCCCCGCTTCTGCCGAGCCTGCCCAATTTGCGTGATCTGGGAGGGCATCGCACGCGCGATGGCCGCCAGGTGCGCCGCAACCGCTTTTTTCGCAGCCCCCGCCTGACGGATATGACCGCAGCCGACAGACAATGGCTGTCTGACAGGGACATCGCCATGTTTGTCGATTTTCGCGGTGTCCAGGAGCGTGCCGTCGCGCCGCTGGATCTGCCCGCCGCGCTGTTGCCGCTGCGCATCAGCCTGTCCATCGAACCGGGCGTTGGGCCGTTGCTGCGCGCCGTCGAGGCGAAGGCGCCTGCCAGCGATGCCGATGTCCACGCCATCATGGTTGCGCTCTACACCAATTATGTGCGGCGCCATGGCGCAATCTTTGCCGAGTTCCTGCGTCTTGTGGCAGAGGAAAAAAACCGCGCGACCGTCTTTCACTGTTCGGCGGGCAAGGACCGCACCGGTTTTGCCGCCGCGCTGTTGTTGACCATCCTGGATGTGCCGCAAGAAACGATCATGGAAGATTACCTGCGCACCAATGATGATTGGGTGCCGCCGGCCGATATCCAGCACGGTGTCCCGGCCTCCTATCGCTCCGCCCTGCTGGGCGTGCGCGCCGCCTATCTGGACGCCGCCTTTGCGGAACTGGATCGCAACCATGGCGGGGCCGAGGCCTTTGCTGCCGCAGCGCTGGGCGGGCAGGCGCAGCTCATGGCCTTCCGGGAACGCGAAACATGCCCGCTTTAGCAGGCATGCCGTTGGCTGCCCGGACAGGGGAAGCGCCAGATGACGCGGTCCATCTGGCCGGCCCGCCGCCGCTGCCAGGCAAGCGGCAAAGGATTCTTGCTGCGGCATCCGAACTGATTGTCCGCGATGGCTTGCAATCCCCCATGTCGGCCATCGCGGAAAAATCCGGCGTCTCCATGGGCTCCATCTACAATCACTTTGCCGGCAAGAATGAACTCGTCATGGCCATTTATGACGAAATTGCTGCCCAGGCGAATGAACATCTGGTGGAGCCGCCAAACCCTGATCAGACCTGCCAGACGCGCATCATGCGTTACATCCATGCCTATATCGACTTCTTCTGGCAGGACCCGGATCGCGCCATTCTGTTTGAATATCTGTCGAATGTCCCGCTGATTGCACCTGATGAACTGGAGCGGGTGTTTGGCACAAGCAGAACCTTCATCAATGCGCTCCTGGCCGAAGGCCAGGCGGCCGGTCTGGTCAAATCCTGCTCCACCCGTTTCATGGCAGGTCTCATCGGCGGCGGCATCCGCAACGCACTCAAATGGCACCGGGCAAACCATCTGGAACTGACAGACCGGCAGCGCCAGCAGATCGCCCTGCTGTGCTGGGACGCAATCGCCGCCTGACGGGGATCTGCAGGTTTGGCCACTCTTTGCGTATGGCATTGCGTTGGGGCAGCATGGCGTTCTGACCTGTCAGAAACCTGCATCCCCGAATTATGCCATCTCAGCCTTGCTGCAAATTTTATGACTTGTAATTCAATTCCAAATTGGAATAAGCTGTAAAAAATGGAGGAGACACCGTGACAGTTGCTGCGATTGACCGCTGCATCAGCATGATCGAACTGCTCGCATCGGTGTCAGAACCGATGGAGTTGTCGGAGATTGCTGCGCAGGTCGGCTTGCCGACCAGTGGGGCGCATCGCACGTTGGCGACGCTGATGTCACGCGGCTGGGTGACCCAGGATCCGGCGACGCAGAATTACGGGCTGTCGCTACGCATGGGCTTGCTGGCGTTTCGCAATCTGGATGCGCAATATGTGCCTGATGTGGCCAATGAGGTTTTGCGCAAGCTGGCCGCCAGGACACAGGAATATTGTCGCCTGGCCGTCGCCGAGAATGGTGGTCTGACCTGGATCGCCCGGGCGCAGGGCGCGCGCCACGGGCTGCGCTATGACCCTGAGATGGGCGTCGATGTCATCCTGCATGCCACGGCAACCGGCAAGGCCTGGCTCGCCAATCTTCCCGAAGCTGATGCCCTCAAGCTCGCCTATGCCGAAGGATTTGGCACTGTGGAAGGCATGGGGCCGAATTATATCCGCGACATCGACACCTTCCGCCAGCATCTCAACAGCGCGCGGGTCAAGGGCTATGCCACTGCAGTTGATGAGGGCGAGGCGGGGGCCACGGCGCTTGCGGTGCCGTTTTTCAGCAATGACACACCCGAAGCGGCCATGGTCGGCACGATCAGCGTCGCCGGGCCGACCCTGCGCGTGCGCCCGGCCCGCTATGCGGAAATCAGCCGGGAGCTGAAGCTCGCGGCGCGCGAACTCTCGGCCATCTGGCCGCTGCGCATCCGGCAACGTGATTTCAATATGGGCGATTTCAGTACGGGCGACCCAAAAGCGGGTCTCGGCCAATGAAGCTGCGCGCTACAGTGAGAAAGGCATGGGAGCCGGCGCTTTGGTTCCTCGGTCTTTTGTTGATCTGGGAGGCGGCGGTGCGCATCTTTGCCATACCGGGTTTCATCCTGCCCGCGCCCTCCGTCTTCATGCTGCGCATAGTTCAAAGCGCGCCGCAGCTTGCCTATCACGGCATGATCACAACCAAGCTGATCATCTATGGTTTTGTCGCCGGCGCGGTGCCGGGCGTGGCGCTGGGCTATCTGATCGCGCGCTATACCATTTGCAAACAATTGCTCTATCCGATCGTCGTCTTTATCCAGGGACTTCCCAAGATCACGCTGGCGCCGCTGATGCTGGTGTGGTTCGGCTTTGCCGATTTTCCCAAAATCCTGCTGACCGGACTGATCACCTTCTTCCCCGTCATGGTGGATTCCGTCGCCGGGTTCCAATCAATCGATCCGCGCAAATATTATCTGAGCAAATCGACCGGCGCATCGTGGCTTCAGACCTTTGTGAAGATCGAACTGCCCTCGGCAGCACCGCAGATCTTTTCCGGGCTGCGCATTTCAATCGTTGTCGCCGTCACCGTTGTCATCGTGGTCGAATGGCTGAACTCCAAGACCGGGCTCGGCTATCTCGTCCTGCGATCCATGGACGGCAAGGACACGTCGATGATTTTCGCGACCCTGGTGGTCGGATCGTTGATCGGCGTTTTTCTCAGCGGCCTTGTCCAGGCCATTGAACGCGCCCTTGTGCCGCAAGGGAGGCACTAGAGTAAGACCCCGAAGTTATCGCGGCACACAGTCTGGCCGCACCTGTATCTACCAAAGTTCTGTAACCGAAAATGGGAATGAGGAGACGACCCAATGAACATGAAATTCAAAGCAATCCTGCTGGCAACAGCCATGACGCTTCCGGCAAGCGGTACCTATGCCGCTGACACCATGAAGATGATCATGAACTGGACCGCCGATTCCGCCCATCTGGGATTTGCCGTGGCGCAGGTCAACGGCCTTTACGAGGCGGCTGATCTGAATGTCGAGCTCGAGGAAGGACGCGGCTCTGCGGTTGCGGCCCAGCTGGTTGCCACCGGACAGGCTGACATTGGCTATGCCGATGCCGGTGCCACGCTGAATGTCGCGTCGCAGGGCGCGCCGATCAAGATCATCTCGACCATCTGGAAAGCCGGCCAGTTCGGCGTCATTTCCCTCAAATCATCAGGCATCAACGGGCCAGCCGACCTGAAAGGCAAGAAGATCGCCGTTGCGCCGGGCTCTGCGCAGGCGTCCCTGATGCCGGTCTTGCTGGCCAAGAATGGTTTGACCGAAGACGATGTGGAAATCGTTTCGGCAGCACAAAATGCCTTTCTCGGCCTTTTGACGACCGGTGGTGTGGATGCCGTGGCTGAAACACCGGAAAATGTCGTGGTGCCGCTCAAGGGTGAAGGCATCGAGGCCTCGAACATGTATTTCTACGACCATGGTGTGCCGCTCGTCAGCCTTTCGCTGGTGGCGCGCGAAGACAAGTTGCAGGCCAATCCTGACGCCTACAAACGGTTCCTGGCAGCCACAGCCGAAGGCTGGAAGCAGGCCATGGCCGATCCTGAGGCAGCGGTTGCCGCACTTCGCACAGTCTTCCCCGAAGTCGGCAAATCGGACGATGCGCTGATTCAGGGCGCCACCTACAGCTTTGCTTCCGTATGCCCCGGCGGGGCAGGCGATATCATCGGTGTCACCGATACGACGACCTGGGACAATATCTACGGCGTGATGACCTCTGCCATGGGCCTGACCAAGGACAAGCCCGTGACCGACTATTATTCACTCGATTATGTCCCGGCAGAACCTGTCACCTGCCCTTGATCATGATGTGGTGGGGCGCCTGTTTGCGCCCCGCCGCTCCCATGGATGCCGCTCCATAAATACCTGAGCAAAAAGCGATTACACAAAGGAACGCCCAGTGGCACAGATGAGCACAGTCGAGACAAGCGGCGGCACCCGTGGCCCTGCGCTGCCCGCGTGGCTCAAGTCCGGACTGTTGACCATTGTTGCGGTGCTGATCGTCATGGGCGTCTGGCAAGTCGCTGCCATTGCCTTTGATGTGCCGGTCTGGCTGGTGCCCAAACCCTCCGACTTCATGGCGCGTTTCGTTTCCGATTTTCCGCTGCTGCTGCACCATGCGTTTGAAACCTCCAAGACATTGCTCATGGGGTTCGCCCTGGGTGTGCTGATCGCCGTGCCGCTGGCCTTTGCCATCACCTCGTTTGGTGCGCTGGAACGCGGATTGTTCCCGGTGATCGTGTTTTTGAACATCATGCCGAAGACAGTGATCGGCCCGATCCTCATTGTCTGGTTCGGCATCGGCCCGCTGGTGGCTGTTCTGATCGTTTTCCTGATGTCGTTCTTTCCGGTGCTGGTCGACAGCATGTCAGGCTTTCGCGCCGTCGATCCGCGGCTCTATTACATCACCCGCTCAATGGGGGCCAGTCCGGCCCAGACCTTCTTTCGTATCCGCCTGCCCGCCTCGATGGACCATATTTTCGCCGGCATGAAAATCGGCGTGGTCAAGGCAGTGGAAGGCGTGATCATCGCCGAGTTCATCGCCTCCAGCGCCGGCCTTGGATATCTGATCATGCGGGCATCGGGCTTCATGGACATGACCTTGATGTTCAGCGGGCTGATCATGGCCGCACTGGTGGCGCTGGTCTTCAACAGCGGCATGTCGATTGCCGAGGTCGTGCTGATGCCCTGGGCCCGCAGATCACACTGAAACATGACCACAGACATTATTTACCGAATTGAACAGGCAAATTGAATGGAAACGCGCATGGAACTGGGCCGCTGAATATGGATCCACAGAAGAATCAGGGAACCGGTGCTTCGATTGTCGCCCGGGACATCACCAAGATCTACGGGACCGGTGCGGATGCATTCCATGCGCTGGGTCCCATTGATCTGGATATCAAACCCGGCGAATTCGTTTCCCTGATCGGCCCTTCCGGTTGCGGCAAGAGCACCACCATGTTGCTGGTCTCGGGCCTCGAGCCGATCTCGCAGGGCCATGTCGAGATCGACGGCAAACCCTTGACCAAACCGATTTCAGAAATCGGCATTGTCTTTCAGGATCACCTGCTGCTGGATTTTCGCACAGCCATCCAGAACGTCATGCTGCAACAGGAAATCCGCAAGCTCGACAAGGCCGATATGCGCAGTCGCGCCGATGCCCTTTTCGAGCAACTCGATCTGGTCGGTGCCGAAGACAAATATCCCTGGCAATTGTCCGGCGGCATGCGCCAGCGCGTTTCGATAGCGCGCGCCCTCGTGCACGACCCGTCGATGCTGATCATGGACGAACCCTTTGGCGCGCTGGACGCCATCAGCCGGACCCAGATCCGTCACGATCTGGAAATGCTGTGGCTGGCAAAGCGCAAGACCGTGTTGTTCATCACCCATTCCATCGAAGAAGCGGTCGGGCTGTCGGACCGGGTTCTGGTGATGTCGAAATCGCCGGGGCGCATCGTCGAGGAAATCAGCATCGATCTGCCGCGACCGCGACCGGCGCATCTGGGCGAATACCCGGAATTCGCTGTCTATGCCAAGAAGATCTACACGATTTTCGAAAAGCTCGGCGTCTACAATTTTTGAGCAATGCTGCCCTCTTTGCGACAGCCAACACAGAACGGATTTACCTTGGCATTTGAGCTTGTCATGAATCATGCAACCTTCCGCACCGCCTGGCGGTTCGAGGCCTTCGCCCGGGCCTGCGCGGCGGCAGGAATGGCGCGCGTCTCGGTCTGGGGTGATGAGGTGGACCGCATCGGCGTGACTGCGGCGCAGCAGGTGCTGCAGGACGAGGGCCTGACGGTTTTCGGTTACAATCGGGTCGGGCCGTTTCTGGCGACAACAGGAGCTGAACGGGCTGACAATCTGACAATGGCGAGACGTGAGATCGACAAGGCTGCAGCTTTGGGCGCTGATCATGTGCTGGTGTTTCCAGGACGCTTGAACGACGGCCAAAAGGGACTTTGCAGCGCAAGACGCCAGGTCGCCGAAACGCTGGTGCCGCTGCTCGATCATGCAAGGGCTTGCGGGATCCGCCTGGCGCTGGAGCCGCTGCACCCCATGTTGGCGGGGGACCGTTCGCCGCTGTGCACCATGGCCGAGGCCAATCAGCTTTGCGACCAATTGGGCGATGGCATCGGCATTGTCGTCGACAGTTATCACGTGTGGTGGGACCCGGCCCTTGATGCGCAGATCGCCCTTGCGGGCGAAAAGGGGCGGATCCTCGGGTTTCATGTCAATGACTGGCTGGTGCCGACCCGCCACCTCTTGACGGACCGCGGCATGATGGGTGACGGGATCATCGATCTGGCACATCTGCATGAACAGGTTTTGGCTGCCGGCTATCAGGGCCCGGTGGAAGTCGAGATATTTTCCGATGATTGGTGGGGCAGGGACCCGGCACTTGTTCTGCAAACGGCCATTCAGCGCTGCGAGAGCATCTTTCAAAATGTGGAAAGCCGGCACGGATGAGCCCAGTCACGATCGACGGTTCGACACGGGTTTATGCCGTGTTCGGGGATCCGGTGAAACAGGTGCAGACGCCGCGCCTGATCAATCCTCTGTTTGCCGCTGCGGGGCACAATCTGGTCGCTGTTCCCTTCCATGTGACGCCCGCCAGACTGGCGCAGACCTGGGGCGCCTTTCGTCAGATTGACACGATTGCCGGCATCGGCGTGACGGTTCCCCACAAGGTGGCGGCAGCAACACTTTGTGACAGTCTTACCGAGGCAGCGCGCATGGTCGGGGCGGTCAACAGCATACAGCGTCGCGACGACGGCTCCATGCATGGCGCATTGTTTGACGGCGCGGGCTTTGTTCAGGGTCTGGGGACCTGTCGCGCGCGTCTCAAGGGTGCCGAGATCTTGCTGATGGGCGCCGGCGGCGCAGGCCGCGCAATCGCCCATGCCCTGGCCGCCGAAGCGCCTTCACGCATCTGGGTGCTGGACCGCGATCGGGCTTCCGTTGCCTTCACGGTCGACCTGATCAACCGCGCCAGCGGTGTCATGATGGCCGCCGAAGCCGGAGCCGATGCCCATCGTGCGACCGTCTGGATCAATGCAACACCCATGGGCCTGCGGCCGGGTGATGTTCTTCCCGTTGATCCTGGTCACCTGACGCAAGATACATTTGTTGCTGATATCGCAAGCCTGTCGCGGCAGACGGAATTGCTCAGCCGTGCCCGCGCTTTGGGCTGTGCCACCAATGATGGCAATGACATGTTGAACGCCCAGATTGCACTGATTGCCGGGTTTGCTGCCGGTCTCGAAGCGGGCCAGCCCCTGACCTGAGTGCTGACAAACAGGTTTTGCATTCGGCTCTGCGACATGTCATTGATCAGGAACCAAAATTCATTGGGAACGCGGCATGTCATCTTCGATCATCAATCGATGTTTTGCAATTCTGGAGGCGCTGGCTGACAGTCGGGAGGGGCAAAGCCTTGGTACCCTTGCAGAACGCACCGGCATGCCCAAGAGTGCGGTGCACCGGATGCTGGCGGCGCTGTTGGAGGCCGGCTATGCCGTGCAATTGCCCAGCCGTGACTACAAGCTGACCCTCAAGCTGCCGGGCCTGGGTTTGCGCTATCTGTCAAACACCGATCTGCTCAAGGAATGCCAGCCGGTGCTTGACGGGCTGGCGCGTGATCTGGGCGAACTGGTGCGCCTGGCGCTTGTGGAAGCCGAATCGCTTGTGTGGATCGGCAAGGCGCAGGGCGCGCGGTCGGGCCTGCTGGTTGACCCGGTGATGGGGCATCAGGTGGTGCTGCATGCCACTGCGACCGGCAAGGTCTGGTTGTCTTCGCTCAGCACAGAGGACGCGCTGCGGATCGTCTTTCGGCACGGCTTCGGCACCAACGATCCGAACATCCTCCAGGGCCCGAAGGTAAAGACCACAGTCGAGGAGTTGCAGGCGGAACTGAAAGCTACGGCTGCGCGCGGCTACGGACTGGCGGAAGAGGAAGCAGAACCCGGCATTTCAGCCCTTGCTGTGCCGATCCGGGGCCGTGACGGGCAGACCGTCGTCGGTACGCTTTCAATCGCCGGCCCCAGCGCGCGGCTGACCCACAAGCAATTACTGGCCTGCCTGCCGCAGCTTCGCCATGCCTCGGCGCAACTGACGGGGCTGGATGTTCTGCGTGACCTTACGCCTTGATCTGGTCGGGGCCATAAAGCGCGAGGAAATGGGCGGCAATCATCGGCACCTGGCCTTCGATCATGTGCTGGCCGCCATGAATTGTCGCACCGCGTTGTCTGGCCTGTTCCAAAAGGGCGGTGATCGCAGGTTTTGCGATCACCTCGGCAACCAGCATCGATTCGTCCAGAAGCGCCGGATCCAGCGGCAGGGCGTCAGCCTCATCCATGCCAAGGGAGGTGGCATTGACGATCATCTGTCCCGGTTTGGGCATGGGATCACAGGCATGAACATTGCCGCCGATGCGGGCCCGGACCTGTTGCGCCAGAGCCTCGGCCCTGGATGTGGTGCGGTTGCTGATACCCACCTCTGACGCACCGGCCATGATCAGGGCCGTGACAATGGCAGCAGAGGCGCCCCCGGCACCGATGACAAGCACGGACCTGCCCTTCGGATCATGTCCTTGCGCCATCAACCCACCGACAAAACCGCGCCCGTCAAACTGATAGCCACGAAAGCTGCCGTCGCGTTCGCGGCGCACCACATTGACCGCTTCGACCTGTTCGGCGGCCGGGTCAAGGCTGTCGCACAGGGACGCGATCTGCTGCTTGTGTGGCAAGGTCACACCAAAGCCGATGAGATTGTGCATGGCCCTGAACCCGGCCATAGCCGTTTCCAGATCATCCACATGGATCGGCACGCACAGGATATTGGCCCCGGCCTCAGCAAAGATCGGATTGATGGCCTGCGGTGTCTTGACCTGGGTGACCGGGCTGCCGATCAGCCCCATGATCTTTGTATTGCCGTCGATGGAAGGAGCATCATGCATCCGGCGCGCTCCAGGTCAGATCCTTGCGATCAAGCCAGACAATGCTGCCGTCTTCGATGCCGACGATCAGGCCCAATTGACCGCTGCCGGTCCAATCCACCGCCTCGGGCGAGGCGACATGCATGCCCATGGCGATCACCTCGCCGCGATATGTCATTGCCACCGGGTCGGCAAAGACCGGCTCGGCGTTGCTGCCGATGTTTCTGATATAGAAGATGCCGCCCTGCCCGGTGGTGTTGCGCGGCGCGCCGTTTGGACCCGGCGGCAGGCTGGCGCGCGCATGGGTGCCGACAATCAGGTCATGGCGTCCACTGCCGGTCCAGTCGCAGATGCACAATTTGACGCGCCCGCGGCCGCCCCCGACGTCCTGGGTAAAGGTGACCGGCGTGGCGTTCTCCCACGTCAGAAACCGTTTGTCCGTGAGCTCGGTATTCCCCGCACGCCGGTAGTCCGACAGCCGCCCCTCTTCATCCAGGGCGACATAGTGCAGGGCGCCGTCACCCAGCCAGTCAACAACGGCGGGGCGAACGCGCCAGACGGTCTTCAGCGGCTTGCCTTCAAAACACAGGGCCTGCGGCGCGGCAAAGCGGGGCGGATAGTGATCGCCCAGATTGCGGTAGAACATATGGCGGCCCAGCACGTCGCTCATCAGCACATCGGCAAGCCCGTCGCCATCCCAATCGGCGACCGTCGGGCAGGTATAGCCGAACATTTTTTCCGACGGTCCCTGGATCGAGCCGTGAAGGCCGGCGCTGACGAGGATCTCCTGACCATCGGCTGTCAGCTTGCTTTCCAGGCCCAGTGTTGGCTCTGTCGCGGGACCCATAACGGGATAAAACAGCAATTCACCGGTGCAATTGCCGACGACAAGGTCGGCACGCCCATTGCCATTGAAATCATGGGCTGCCGGCGAGGGCAGAACACTGGCATGGACAATCGGTGCTTGGGTCGTCACGCGGCCCATCTTCTCAAAGCGCGGCAGGCCATCCACCAATTGTCCGCTGTTGCGGATATAGTTGATGTAGCCATCTTCGGCGCCAACCAGAATGTCGAGATTGCCATCGCCGTCCCAGTCGACAACGCAGGGCAGATGGATGCAATGGTCCAGCTCCAGCGGTGCATCATCGCCATCGCGCACCACATCAAGGGCAGCGAAGTTTCCATCACCGGTTCCCCGGGCGATCATCAGGATGTTCCAGAATTCGCCTGCGACCACATCCAGAGCGCCGCTCCTGTCAAAGTCGCCAAAGGCCGGGGCGAGCTGGCCATAGACCTCCAGCGGGTTTTCACCGGCCATGACCAGACGTCCCTTGGCCAGTTCAGGCCTGTCCAGCGTTCCCGTGTTCTTGAAGGCATAGAGATAGCCGCGCAAAGGTCCGCCGAGCCAGCGGCCTGCCGCGTCATAGCCCCTGTAGCCCTTATCGTTCCATTCCAGCCCGTTGGGCCAGTAATCGTCCCAGGAATCGGTGCCGACGACCAGTTCCAATGCGCCATCGCCATCAATGTCGACAAAGCGGACCATATGGAAATACTCGGAGTTGCGCTGCCAGTCCGCATCCAGCTCAAGGATGACAGGCGGGCCGAAGCGCGGCGCGCCGGGCGCACCGATGTTCGGATAGAGATAGATCTGGGCGCGCATGCGCGAGGCGGAAACCAGATGAAACCGATCCCCGTCCGGCACCGCGGTGACATAGCCGCGTACGCCCTCGATCAAAGTTTCGGGGCCAAGGAGCGGTGTATTGTCGGGGTTCTTTCCGATTTCCTGGCGCAGGTAGACACGGCCGTCATAGCAGGGGTCCCAGCTGGAGATGATGAGGTCCCGTCCACCGTCACCGTCCCAGTCGACCACGTCCACGCAGGTGATGATGCGCCCGGAGGCAAAGCCGGTCTTCACCGACCCATCATATTTCAGCGCCTGATCGCCGTAGAATGGCCCGCTCCAGGCAGTTGCATCGTCTTCCCATCGCTTGACAGTCACAATCATTCCTCATTCAAAAATCGTTCCATATAGAACACCATTTTGATTTGCGGAACAATGGGGAATTGGCTATAGCAGTTGAAACCAAAACAGGAGCGTGGCCATGGCCCATCTCGTTTCCGGAATCGTTCCGGTCATGCTGACACCATTTACCCAATCAGGGAAGATTGATTTTGCCGCGCTGGAGCGCCTGATCGACTGGTATGTCAGGCACGATGCAGACGCGCTGTTTGCGGTTTGCCAATCGAGCGAAATGCAGTTTCTGACGCTGGAAGAACGTTGTGCCCTGTCGCGCGCTGTCTGCGCGCAGATTGGTGCACGGATGCCGGTGATTGCCTCAGGTCATATTTCCGAAACAATCGACGATCAGGTCGATGAGCTCTCGCTGATGGCAAATACGGGCGCCGATGCGCTGGTCCTGGTCAGCAACCGGCTGGACCCGAACAACGCCGGTACGGAAAGCTTTCGCCACGCCCTGGCCGAGATCCTGCGGCGCATCCCCTCTGACATTCCGCTGGGAATGTATGAATGTCCTGCGCCATACCGCCGGCTGCTGAGCGATGATGAATTGAAGATATGCCGCGACACCGGCCGCTTTGTCGTGCTCAAGGACGTATCCTGCGATTTTGAAACGGTGAAGCGGCGTGTCAAACTTGTGGCAGATTCGCCACTGGCCATTGTCAATGCCAATGCGGCGATTGCCCATGCGGCCATGAAGGTCGGATCAAAGGGATTTTCCGGGGTCTTTACCAACTTCCATCCGGATCTTTATGCCTGGATGTATGACCATAGGCATGATGACACACCGCTGCTGCGCGAACTCGTGACATTTCTCGCTCTGGTGGCCAATGCCGAGCCCATGGGCTATCCGACACTTGCCAAGGTCTACCACAAGAACCTCGGCGTGTTTTCGACGGAGGTCTCCCGCGTGCATGATTTTGATGTCCGGGAAAAATTCTGGGCGATGGATGATATCATCGCCCACATCAAGAACGGAACAGAGTTTTATCGTGAAAAGGTCGCGGCGCATGACGCCAGCTAGCCAGAACAGCTCTGATTTAGCTGCAGGCGCGCGCGATGGCCGCACGCCAGGTGCTGCGCAAAGTGTCCGCAGTCTCTGACGGCATGACGGGGTCAAACCGCTCGCTGCCGGTGTCTGCGCTCCATTCAACGCCCAGCGCGCCAAAGGCCATGGCCGCTGCGCCCAGCGCGCCGATTTCCTCGATCATGGCGCGTTCCACCGGGCACTCCAGCAGATCGGCCTGCAATTGCATCAGAAAGCTGTTGGAGGAGGCGCCGCCATCGGCCCGCAAGGCCACCAGTTGCATGCCGCAATCGGCTTGCATGGCATCGAACACGTCACCGATCTGCAGGGCAATGGCCTCGAACGTCGCGCGCGCCAGATGGGCGGGCGTCGTGCCATGGGTCATGCCGGCGACCGTGCCGGTTGCGTGATCGTTCCAATGGGGCGCCGCAAGCCCGGAAAGCGCAGGCACGAAGGTGACACCGTCCGAGGTCTCGACGCTTTGCGCCAGATCGGACAGCGCCCTTGCATCACCGACGCCCAGCAATGTGGCCATGAAAGACGCCGCCTGGGCTGACACCAGGATATTGCCCTCCAGCGCATAGGCCGTTTGGTTTTTCTCAGTCCAGGCGATGGTGCCCGACAGGCCATGCCTGGATGCATCCCGTTTCGGGGTCAATGTCATCAGCGACGAACCGGTGCCATAGGTCGCCTTGACCGTTCCGGGCGCACGCACACCATGGCCATAGAGCGCCGCGTGGCTATCGCCCATCATCGCGTGAATGGGAATACCGGCCGGCAGACTGGATATGTTGGCCGCCGTTTCTCCGAACCGCGCATCGGAGGCCAGCGGCTGTGGCAGGCAAGTGGTCGGCGTGTCGAAAATCTGCGCCAGCTCAGCGCTCCACTGCAATGATCGGGTGTCGAACAATTGGGTGCGCGCGGCGTTGGAATGGTCCGTGGCAAAGGCCGCGCCGCCGGTGAGATTCCACAACAGCCAGCTGTCGACCGGTCCCGCCCTGAGACGGCCCTGGTCAAGAAGGGTGCGGGCTTCAGGCCTGTTGTTGATGATCCAGGCCAGTTTTGAAGCCGGGAACATCGGATTGATACCAAGCCCGGTGGCTGCCTCCACGGCCTCATTGTGTCCGGCCGCAATGAGCGCTGCACATTCAGGTGCCGTGCGCCGGCATTGCCACAGGATCGCAGGTCCGACAGGCGCGCCTGTTTGCGCGTCCCAGGCCACAATGGTCTCGCGTTGATTGGAAATGGCGATGCCATCAATGCCGGTGCCGCTTGCCTGCGACACAACGGCGTCAATCACCGAACGGGTGCTGTCCCAGATTCCCGTGGCCGATTGCTCGGCCCATCCGGGATGCGGGTACTGCGTGCTGGACGGCGCAGAGGCGTGTGCATGGATATGCCCCGCCGCGTCGACGATCAGCGCCTTGGTGTTCGTCGTGCCCTGATCGATGGCCAGAACGCGCATGGATCAGGCTCCCTTGCGGCGGATGGCCACACGGGCGGCGTCGGCAATGCCCCTGGGGGTCAGGTCGAATTCCTCGAACAGGCTTGCAATGGAGCCGGTCGGCATGAAGCCGGGAAATCCCATGCGCTCCACGGGCACCGGCTGTGTTGCCGATGTATATTCAGCCACTGCGCCGCCAAGCCCGCCACGATCAAGCGCTTCTTCCACCGTGACGATTGCACCGGTTTCGCTGGCCGCTTTTGCCACAGCATCAATGTCCAGCGGGCTGATCGTATGCATGTTGAGGACGCGCGCTGACAGATCTTCTGAAGCCAGCATGTTTGCGGCCTCGACGGCAAGGTGCACCATGGTGCCGGCGGCAATGATGGTGACATCGCGGCCCGCCCGCTGCAGTTCCGCCTTGCCCGGTGTAAAGCTGCGGTTCGGCAGGTCCAGGGTCGGAACCTTCATGCGTGACAGGCGCAGATAGACCGGACCCTCGTGTATGGCTGCCCATTTCACCGCTTCTGCCGTTTCCCAAGCGTCGCAAGGCGCCACCACGGTAATCGGACCCAGCGCGCGCAGCCAGGCAAAATCCTCAATGGAATGGTGCGTGGCGCCGAGTTCGCCATAGGCAATGCCCGAGGATTGGCCGACCAGTTTGACGTTGAAACCCGCATAGGCAATATCCGCCTTGAGCTGTTCCATTGCCCGGGCCGTCAAAAAGCAGGAGGCCGCCGATACAAAGGGAATTCTGCCGCCATTGGCAAGGCCCGCGCCGACACCCACCATGGTCTGTTCGGCGATGCCGACATTGACCAGGCGTTGTGGAAATTTCTCCTGAAAACCACCGAGATTGGAGGAGCCGACCGAATCATTGACGACGACGACGATACGCTCATCTTCTGCAGCCAGCGCTTCGATGGTCTCGGCCCATGCCTTGCGACAATCAATCAGTGGAGCAGATGTTGCTGCAGCGACTGCCATTAGATCAGTTCCTTCATTGCTTGCGCGAATTGTTCGGCATTCGGCACGCCATGGTGCCACTTAGCCTGATTTTCCATGAATGACACACCCTTGCCTTTCACCGTATTGGCGATCACGCAAAGTGGCTTGTGCCGATCGCCGACCGGTGCGCCAAGCGTTTCAAGCAATTGGCCGTAGTCATGACCTTCAATCTCCACGACCTGCCAGCCAAAGGCGCGATATTTGTCGTCGAGCGGGTCAAGCCCGTTTGTCTCCTCGGTCGGCGCACCCTGTTGCAGGCGGTTGCGGTCGATGATCAGGGTCAGATTTTTCAGCCGCCGGTTGCCGGCTGTCATCGCCGCTTCCCAGTTCGATCCCTCTTGCTGCTCGCCATCTCCGGTCAGCACATAGGTGCGATAGTCAGCGCCCGCCATCTGGCCGGCAATGGCAATGCCCAGGGCCACCGGAAAGCCGTGCCCCAGCGGGCCGGTGTTGGTTTCCACGCCCGGCAGATATTGCCGGTTGGGATGGCCGTTCAGCTTCGAATGATGCTCCATATAGGTATCGAGCCAGGCCTCGGGATAATATCCCGCAGCGGCCAGGGCCGTGTAGAGTGCGCCGGTTGCATGTCCCTTGGACATGACGAAACGGTCCCGATCCGCCCAATCGGGGCGTTCGGGATCAAACCGCAGAACGCCGAAATAGAGCGTCGCCAACACGTCGATGGCGGAAAAATCTCCACCCAGATGGCCCAATTGCTTGTCATAGACCATTTGCAGGGCCTGCTGCCGCATCCAAAGGGCTTTTTGCCGGATAAGTCCGTCAGAATTGTCGGTTTTCAGTGCGTGGGTCATACGCCTGTCTCACTTGCGGTTTGGAAAGTAAAGTTGTGGCTCGGGCGCAGCGTTGTGGTGATAGGTGGGCCAATGGAGATAGCGGGTCACCGCCTCGTTGACGACATCGGCATGGTGACCGCGGACCATCGCAACATGGTGCTCAAAGCCGTTCTGCGTGACAAAACGCATCAGGGCGCGCAGGTGCTCGACCTTTGTCACCGCGATGCCGCCGTCCATGCCGAAGGGATCATCGGTAAATTCACCCTCGCCCATATAGCATTTGAGCATGCCGTTGCGATCGTCCGATGACAGGCGGAAATAGGTCATGTCGCCGGCCTGGACCTTGCCTTTGACCGCGCCGAAGCATTTTGACCGGCCAATGGCCTCACCCAGAATGTCCAGTTCGCTGATTTCCGGCGTCTCGCCCATGAAACTCTTGGGGAAATTGCCGCAATGGGTACAGACGCATTTGTCGACATGGTCGGCGTAATTGTTGTTCCAGTCGAGGATCGCCGCCGGCGCGCCGGAGGCAAGCGTCAGCGCATACATCGAGATGGCGCCCATCACATCCACCTCGCAGGCCGACGGCATGAGGTCTTCGCCCATCATCGACATGGTCAGGCAGGTGGCACAGCCGAAATTGTCCTGCAGTGAACGCCAGCACTGGATCGCTGATGCGTCACACTCGTTCTCATTGATCCAGCGATTGACGGCCAATGTCCATTTCGCCTGTTTCAGCACCTGGGAATCCTGGATATGGGCAGGTATCCGGCCATAGCCGCGAATGCGGTCCAGCCCGGCCACCAGATCGCCATCTGAATCCCTGATCGCTTCGGCAGCACCGATGAGTTCGGAAAGATCCGCCGTAATGACCGTTATGCCCGATTGCTGCAGCAGCTTTTCGGAAAACCGCATGGTCTGGAAAGGGCCGGTGCGTGCGCCGATCGCGCCGACGCGCGCATTGCGCAGGCCATAGACAGTGCGGCAGACGCGTGAGAACTGGTCCAGATCGGCCATGAAAGCGTCACCGTCGATGTCGCAGGTATGGTTGCTGGTCTCGGTGAAGGGCACCCCATATTGCCAGAAATTGTTGGCCACCGAAAGCTTGCCGCAGAAGGCGTCTCTGCGCGAATGCACATCCACCTTGTCCAGTTCATCATTGGAGGCCTGAAGCAGGATCGGCACATCCAGTTTGGCGCGATTGATCAATTCGGCGATGGCGATCTCGTCACCAAAGTTCGGCAGGCAGATGACAAGTCCATCAATGTCATCACGGTGCGTCTTGAAATGTTCCGCATAGAGCTTTGCATCCGCGATGGATTGAACAGCGCCGTTGTCCGTGGCTTCGACAGGCAGGATAATGGCATTGATTCCCAGCTTGTCCAATTGCGCCAGGATCTGGTTGCGTGCATCAATGCAGGGCGCCGGGCCAAACAGGGCGCGACTGCCGATGACAATGCCTAGTGAAATCTTTCGGTTTACCGTCCGTATCATGTAGTCCTCCCTCACCGTAATGTCGTCGCGAATGCCATCGTTGCAAATGATCGAGGACTTTCGGTTGTTTTCGAATATTATCGAATACCTCGTTTTGAAGCAAGCAGCTATGTGGTTTCCCCCTCTACCCAATGCGCGCTTTGGTAGAGGGAAGGGCGCAGATCCGCGATAACACACTGAATAAATTGCATATAGTTTGTTCTCGTATAATTTCGATAAGTTTCGAATGTGCTCAATATTCCGACAAAAACGCAGTAAACGAAAAAAATATTGACAAAAACCAAAAATTAGTGCGCAATCCCGCCCAGGAATTGCACCCGGAGGGGGTGCGAATTGCAAGGGAGGTTACATCGTGAATATCAAGAGACGTCTGCTTATCACCGCCATGGCAGTGGGAGTGTTCGGGGCTACGACAGGTCTGGCAGCTTCAGCCGCGACGATTGCCATCATCACACCAAGTCATGACAATCCATTCTTCAAGGCAGAAGCTGATGGTGCGGCGGCCAAGGCCAAAGAACTGGGCTACGACACCATGGTGCTCGTCCATGACGATGACGCCAACAAGCAGTCCGAACTGTTCGATACCGTAATTGCTGCTGGCGTTGCAGCGATCATCCTCGACAATGCCGGCGCTGACGCCTCTGTCTCTGCCGTGCAAAAGGCCAAGGATGCGGGCATTCCGTCATTCCTGATCGACCGTGAAATCACGGCAACCGGCGTGGCTGTCAGCCAGATCGTGTCGAACAACTATCAGGGCGCGCAGCTGGGCGCGGAAGAATTCGTCAAGCTGATGGGCGAGAAGGGCACCTATGCCGAGCTCGTGGGCAAGGAATCGGATACCAACGCCGGTATTCGCAGCCAGGGTTACCATGACGTGATCGATCAGTACCCCGATCTCGAACTCGTTGCCAAGCAAACCGCCAACTGGTCGCAGACGGAAGCCTATTCCGTCATGGAAACGATGCTTCAGGCCAATCCTGGCATCAAGGGTGTCATCTCCGGCAACGACACAATGGCAATGGGTGCACGCGCTGCGCTTGAGGCCGCAGGGCGCAACGATGTCATCGTAGTGGGCTTTGACGGTTCGAACGACGTGCGTGACTCGATCCTGGCCGGTGGCATCAAGGCGACCGTGCTGCAGCCAGCTTACCAGCAGGCCCAGTTGGCCGTGTCACAGGCCGACCAGTACATCAAGACCGGTTCGACCGGACTGGATGAAAAGCAGCTTATGGATTGCGTGCTGATCAATGCTGACAACGCTGGCAAGCTTGAGACATTTGCTCTGTCCAACTAGGCGTAACATATGGGCCGGAGCGCGGGTTGACCCGCGCTCCGGTTTTCGCTTCAGTCGCGCTATCAGCCAATGGAATGGGAAATGAGGTGACGTGGAATCGGCAGTTCGTTCCCGTTTCTGTCTCATCCCCAGCCAGAGAGCACCATGACCCGCATCATTTTCCTTTCCGTTTGTGCTGTGGTGGCCCTCGGCCTGACCGGCTGCAAGCTCGTCAAAAATGTGCCTGAAGACGAAAAGGCAATCGCCGCTGATGCCAGTGGCGACAATGCCCGTACAGATCAGCGCATCACCGATACATTCCACACAAAGCTCCTGCCCTATGTGCGTGACAGGGCCTTGACGTTTGCGGCCCTTCGCGCCGCTCTGTCGCAAGGCCTGGATGTCGCCGGGGAAGCGCACGGCAATCGCGGCTCGGGAGCAGGCGCCGCCTGGAACTTTGCCCTGACCGGCACAGGCGTGATTGTTTCTGCCAAACTGGACACGCGCGCACGCGTTGCCGATCTCGACATGGATGGCGATGGGGCGGCGGATGTGACCGTGCAACTGGGTCCGGTTATCCGTGGCAATGCCTTGCGTGACATTGCGCCCTTTTACAATTTCGACGATTTTCGTGACCAGATCGAATTTGCCAAGCTGGGGCGGGCGCTCAATGACCAGATCTCCGGGGCGATCCAACTGCCCGAGGGCGACCTGATCGGCCAGCCCATGACATTTACCGGGGTTGTGCCTCTCAAGAAAGCAGATGAGGCCATCATCGTCACGCCCATCAGCGTTGAAGTGACGCCATGACGCCAGCACCAGACGCCATGACTCCAACACCAAAAGAAGAAGCCCATCCTGTCGGACTGACCATTCGCGGCGCAAGCAAGGTCTATCCCGGCACTGTTGCGCTGAAGAATGTGGATTTCGACATCCGCATGGGCGCGGTGAACGTGCTTGTCGGGGAAAATGGCGCCGGCAAGTCCACCTTGATGAAGGTCATCGCCGGCGTCGAACCGCTGACCGAGGGCGAGATTACCGTGGCGGGTCGCCCGGTGGTGTTTCGCACCAAGGATGATGCCGCGGCAAACGGCATTGGCATCGTCTTCCAGGAACTCAACCTTTTTCCGGAAATGAGTGTCAGTGAAAATGTCTTCATGGCCCGCGAACCGTTGCGGTTCGGTATCGATATTGACCGCGACCGTGTTGAGGAACGCACACGCCTGCTGATGCACCGCCTGGAGCAGGACATTGACCCCAACACCACGCTTGGACATCTGCGGATCGGACAGCAGCAGATTGTCGAAATTGCCAAGGCGTTGGCGCAGGATGCCAAAATCCTGATACTCGATGAGCCGACATCGGCACTTTCGGCGACGGAAGTCGAAGTGCTTTTTCGCATTATCGACGAGTTGAAGGTTCAGGGCGTCGGCATCGTCTATATTTCGCACCGGCTGGACGAACTGATTCGAATTGGTGATTACATCACCGTGTTGCGTGATGGTGAAATCACCGGTTCGCGCCCCATGCAGGGCGTTGATATCCCGTGGATTGTCCAGGCCATGATCGGTGGTGAGTCAAAGGACTTCTCGCAATCGCTCAGCCATGAATTTGGCGCCGAAGTATTCCGCGCCGAGGACATCACATTGCCCAAATTGGGCGGCGGCTTCATGGTCGAACACATGTCTTTGTCCGTGCGCGCCGGAGAAATCCTCGGGCTTTATGGACTGATGGGCGCCGGCCGTTCCGAATTCCTCGAATGCATCATGGCGCAGCATCCGGAGGCCAGCGGACGGTTTTTTGTTGAAGGCGAGGAGATGCGCGAAAAGCATGTGGCGGGGCGGATCGCCCGCGGCATTGCTCTGGTGCCCGAAGATCGCAAGCGTGACGGCCTGGTACAAATCATGTCGGTGCGCGAAAACATCACCCTTTCGTCGCTGGCTCAGTTCACCACCATCTTTAATTTGAGCCTTCGAAAAGAGGCTGCACGGGCGTTGGAATTCATCAAGCGGATGACGGTGAAAGTTGCCAGTCCCGACAATCCCATCTCCTCGCTGTCGGGCGGCAATCAACAGAAGGTCGTCATCGGCAAGGCGCTGATGACCGGACCGAAATTGCTGCTGATGGATGAGCCCTCGCGCGGCATTGATATTGGTGCGAAGGCCGAAATCTATCACAAGATGCGCACGCTGGCGGCGGAAGGTATCGGGATCCTTTTTGTCACCTCCGATCTGGAAGAGGTCCTGGCGCTTTCTGATCGCATCATCGTCATGGCTGATGGTCGCATCAGCGGGGAATTCGACAGCGGTGCCAAAGCGGCTGACGTGATTGCGGCCGCATCACCGGGCAAGACCAGGAACCCGGGAAATATCATGAACAAGGAAGCAGTGTCATGACGTCAACACATGAAAGCACCGGTGCAAAATCCGGATCCGGTCGCAACTGGCTTTTGCTGTTGCTCAAGGCCCGCACCTTTGTTGCGCTGCTGCTGGTTCTGGCGTTTTTCTCGGTGATGGCGCCGAACTTCCTGAGCACGGCAAATGCCATCCTTGTTTCCAAACATGTGGCGATCAACGCTTTCCTGGCGATCGGCATGACCTTTGTCATCATCACCGGCGGCATCGACCTTTCCGTTGGTTCGGTGGTCGGGCTGACCAGCATGGTTGCCGGATGGCTGGTGCTGAACGGGATTGATGTGGGACTTGGATGGTCGATTCAGTTCAATACGCTGGAAATTGTCCTGATCGTCTGTCTGGTGGGTGTGTTTGTCGGCTGGATCAACGGGATATTGATCACGCGGCTCAATGTTGCGCCCTTTATCGCCACCCTCGGCATGCTTTATGTCGCGCGCGGTGCAGCGTTGCTGTTCTCCGGCGGGCGGACCTTTCCCAATCTCAATGGCAATGCGGAATATGGTTCAGACAGTTTCCCCTTGATCGGAACGGGAAATTTTCTTGGCCTTCCGGTAATGATCTGGATCCTGATCGCGGTTGCGCTGGGCGCGGCCTATATTGCCGGCCGGACGCCGCTTGGACGACAGATTTATGCCACAGGCGGCAATGAACGCGGCGCAGCTCTGTCGGGTGTGCGGGTGCGCCGGGTAAAGATGTTCGTCTATATGTTCGTCGGTCTGATGGCCGCCATCGTTGGTCTGATCATTGCCTCGCAACTCAGAGCCGCCCATCCTGCAACCGGTGAATTCTTCGAGCTCAACGCCATTGCCGCTGCTGTCCTGGGCGGAACGTCCATGTCGGGTGGCCGCGGCCGGATCGGCGGCACCATCATTGGCGCATTCGTCATTGGTATTCTGTCCGATGGTCTCGTCATGATGGGGGTTTCCTCATTCTGGCAGATGGTCGTCAAAGGCCTCGTCATCATCGCCGCAGTGGTCATCGACCAGGCGCAGAGCCGGCTGCAGGCGCGGGTGGCTCTTGCACAGGAGGTGGCGCAAAGTCGATGAAGCCAGACGACATCACGTCAATCTGATTTATTGCTCTTGCGGCTATTAGAATCTATGTGAGGGACGACATGATCGTCCGTCGCGATGCATGACCGAAGTCAAGGAGTTGCAAGGTGCGGGAACAACCGGATAACGAACGCAACGGAAACATGGCCGGACTGCTGTCCGAACCCCGCCGCCGCCGTATCCTGGAATGGATCGAGGAGGAAGGCTCGGCGCGCGTACGCGACCTGTCTGCGGCTTTCCAGGTATCGGAAGCAACGATACGACAGGATCTGGAACGCCTGGAAAAAGAGGGGCACGTCACGCGCGAACACGGTGGCGCCTTCCTCAACGCCCTGCGCGGCCAAATGCAGGGCTTTGTCCTGCATCATCAGGTCAACATGGACAAGAAACGCAAGATTGGCGCCTATAGCGCCAATCTGGTGGGCGATGGCGAATCATTGATCCTTGACGCGGGAACCACCACGACCGAGGTGGCATTGCGCCTTGCCACCCGCAAGAATCTTACCATCATCACCAATGCGCTGAACATCGCGGTGATTCTCGGCACTGTTCCCGGGTTTGCCGTGCATATGCCAGGCGGTCAGTTCAAGGCGCCCATCCTGTCGCTGTCAGGCGACAAATCGGTGGAATATTTCCGCAATATCTTTGCAGGCAAACTGTTCCTGGCGACAGCCGGGGTGGCTGTGGATGCCGGGCTGACCTATCCAAGCTTCGCCGATCTCCCCTTGAAGGAAGCGATGATCAAGGCGGCGAGCCATGTCTATCTCGTGGCGGATTCAACAAAGATCAACCGCACATCATTTACCCGGCTTGGGGCCCTCGAACTGGTGCATTCCTTCATCACCGATGACGGTATTTCCGACGCCGACGCCAAGGAGTTCGAGCGCCGCGGCGTCGAAGTGTTGATCGCCGGGTAAAGCGCTCTGATGACCGGAATGCGGGTGATTCCTCAGCTTGGGCCGCACCACCCGATTTGCCCGCCTTTCCGTTTGCCTGTCTTTCCAAGCCAAACCGCGATGGCTGCGGAAGCCTGCAAGCATGGGAGGCAATTTTTCCGTGCATTCTCTTGAAAGTCGTTGTAGTCTGACAAGGAAATTTGCTTCGGTGTACTGCATGCGCGTTGCATCTGATGCAAAACTGAAATGAGGAAAGGCGATCCAGTGGCCAAGGAAAATGAACCCGGAAAAACGGTGAGCAACGCAAGGGTGCAGCTCGAAGCGAAGCAATCGGAACTGGAGGCCCTGCGGACGCAGGTCGAGGAACTGGAACAGGCTGCTGATGTGGCAGAGCAAAATGAGGGCACCAGCACCAGGCGCGGCGTTCTTCAGGCTGCCTGGGCTGCGCCGGTGATCATGTCTGTCAATCTGCCCAATGCGGTTTTTGCGGCAAGTGCGGTGAGTCCCGTCAGTCCCCCGTCTCCAACGTCCGCGCCCACGACGGTTCCAACATTAGCGCCTCCAACATCCGCGCCCACACCGTCTCCAACGCCGCCTTGATTGCTGAACGGTGTGACAAACACTGCTGATTCACTTGCCTGTCGCCCGCGCCAATTTCCGGATGTCCGTCAATTTTCCGTCCGTGATGAGATGGTTCTTGTCGCGCCATACCGACAGGTCGATGACTTCGGCAATGAGGGGCGCAATCAGGCCCTGACCCTTAATCCATCCGGCCGCGCCATCTGGGAGCTTTGCGACGGCACTCGCTCCGCAACAGACATAGCCGCACTTCTCGCGGATCGCCATGGCGTTGACCGGGACCTGTTGGAGAGCCAGGTTGGCCAGGCTCTCGCCGAATTGTCACGGCAGGGGTTTGTCGAGGGATTTTCCGAATCCGCTGTGAACGGCCCGGCAATGACCTTCGTCGTCGGAATAGAAGACAAGACCTATTTCCACTGGCAAACAGCGATCTTCCTGGAATCACTCAGGGGCAAATTACCGCCCGGTTGGAAGACTTTAGTGGTGGTCTGCAACAATCATCAGCCGCTCTCGGCTGAACTGGCCCTTGTGCTTGACCGCTATGATACGGATTTCACCTTCGCAACCAACCATGCCGATACCCATCTGATCGATGTTGGTAACAATGGCGGTGAAACGCATGCAGCGCTCAACAAAGTGGAGGCGCTGTCCGCTGCTGCCGCAAAGGTCGGCAATTCAGACATGATCTGTCTGCTGGACACGGACATTTTCCTTTATGGAGACCTCAATCTGGACATCCTGCCCGCGGGATGCGCCATGCCGAGGAACTGGCATATTGAGAAAGAAGTTTTTTTTGCGACGGTTGATGAAAACAAGGGCAACGGGGTGGACCTGCGCAAATTGCTTGATGCCCTGGGTTGCAAACAGGAATTCCAGCCCGGAGGCGTCAACATATTTGTCACCGGCGAAGTCGCAAAAAACAGGAAATTCATCGCCGATTGCTTCCGGTTCGCCCATGCGCTTTTTCTTCTTGGCCGGGCTGCCGGTGTCGAAGTTACGTGGATTGCGGATATGCCCTGTTTTGCCCTTGCCATGACCGCCAACGGCATTTCCTACGATCTGCTTGAGAACAAGGAATTTCTGGTATCGGATTGCACCGAGAAATCAATTCCGTTCGGTACACTTTATCATTACTATAGTGACCCGGCGGACTCTGGGCAGGCCGCATTCCTTGGTTCAAAATGGCACAAACAGGCCTATCACACCGAAAATTTCCTGCGCTCCGATCTGACACTCTACACGGAACAAGCGAAAACTGACCATGAACGATATTTCTTCCAACTCTCCAAGGCCGCACAGGACCGGCTTGATGCATGAAACACCCCCGCACCTGTTGGAACGCCTGAGCAAATACAACAAGAAGGTTCCCTCGCTTGGCTTGGGTTTCGTCAAGAAAACCATGGATTCCGTCCTCTATGCGCGCCTGCTTGATCATTTCCTGGCCAATACCCAGAAGTTCAGTTCAGAACCGACAGACGGCTATATCCAGACAGAGAACAGCCGGGCCTATCCCTCGCTGGTCTATCAGGACGATGCCTTTAATCTTCGGCTGCTGGATGACCTCCATCAGGCCCATGAGGAATGGAGCGGCCTTTCATTGAAGAAGGCGGCCTGCTACGGCATCCGGGTCTACCAGCCCGGCAGCTATCTCTACAACCATTTCGATACCGCGACTTCGCATGCCGTGAGTTCGACGATTTGCATCGACCATCGGCTCAGCGGCCCATGGCCGCTCTATATCGAGGATAACGAAGGCAATGCCCATGAGGTGCCGATCGAACCGGGAGAAATGGTCTTCTTTGAAGGCGCGCGATTGATGCACGGTCGTCCCTATGCGCTGCCGGGTGAGTATTACGCCAATATTTTCGCGCATTACACGCCGCTCGACTGGCGCCTGGACGCGCAGGACCAGCCAGAATGATTGTACCAGTGGCGTTGCAGGCAGCATGAAATCAATTCTTTACACGGTCTATCAGAACGGTTCCGCAGGCCTCAGCAATCTTGTCATGTCGCTGGAACTGGCTGTTGTATTGTCGGCTCTGACCGACCGGCTGTTGATTTTGAAGGGCAACACAACGCCTCAGGCAAATGTCGTTCAATATGACGGCATCATCACCAACGCCTATCCCAGCCGGGTCACCGACCTGATCGATCTGGGGGTGCCGTGGCTCGACCTGGAATTCATGAATCCGCATGCCTTTGTCCCGCTGGAAATCTGTGAAAACCCGGCCCCTGAGAGTGTCTTCTATTTCCCCGATAACCTGTCGCTCCAAAGCGACGATTTCCGCTCCTTTGCCAGCCAGCGCTCGTCGTTCATCACTGTGGGTGATGACCTTCAACACGTTCCCGTCCTGTCCTTTTCTGGTGGCGACAGCGATATGCTTGGTTTTTATTCTTCGTTTTTCTACCTTGATGCATCTGCCCAAATGCAGGCCCATGATGCTTTGCGGCGCATGCGGCCAAAGCCCGAATATGCCGCTTTTGCAGCGCGCATCGCTGAAAGTCTCGGTTCCTTCAACGCCGTCCATATTCGCCGTGGTGATTTCAAACAGACATTTGGCGTGACAACACTGGAGCGCACGCCCTCCGAGGCCATCGAAGCTCTTGATCACCATTTTGCGAGGAATGACTGCCTGGTGATCCTGACTGACGAGGCTGCAGATCCGTTTTTTGACGAAATCAGAAGAGCCTATCCGCATCACGTCTTTCTCGATCATTATATTCTGGAGAATTTCGGCGCTGCCTTTGCCGATCTTCCCGCCCATGACAGCATCGCCCTGGCCTATATCTCGCAACTGGTCGCTTCCCGGTCGCAGGATTTCATCGGAACCATGACCAGCACATTCACCGCTCTCATACAGCGCATGCGCGGCAATCTGGGAAAGGACGAACCTTTCAAGTTTCTGTGGAACGAATTGCCGTCGCCCGATGACATCATCGAAAGGGGGCGCCACACCATCGGCAACGAGATCCCCCTGGAAAAGGGCATCATGGTCGAGCAAAGAAAGGGTCCCTATACGTGGAACCGTTTCAATGAAAGGCTGAATTCCGCCTGGATGCGTGAATGGCCTGAAAGCTTTCTGGATGAAAAGGCAATGGTTGCGCGGGCGCGCGGCCGCGAAAAAATCGTCTCGCGCCCGCACGACAGTACCGCCGCCAGCGATGGACCGCAGAAAACGGATGGCGGTTGTTACACGATCGCCTTTATGGACGACACCGTGGTCTCGAGCAGTGACAGCGCCGACATCACCGGGTCAGTCAGCGAGCTGTTTTCCTTGATGGGCCTTCCATCCGGCTCACCACCCACCGGTCCTCCCGCCGGTGAAGTGCGTATCGAGGAATTTGGCGCACAGCCAATTCTAAAGGTCGACGGCAAGAAAATTGCTCAAAGCGCCACGGGCGCCGGTCTCCTGCGCAGGTCCTATCGGGAAGTCGTGAGACTCTTCATCCAACGCCATCCCGAACTGATATGGCTGCATGCCGGTTGTGTGTCTTCCCCCGATGGCGCCATCGTCTTTCCCGGTTCCTGGGGGCGCGGCAAAAGCACGCTTGTCCTCGAGCTTTGCCAGCAGGGCTGCGCCTTCCTGTCCGATGATATCGTACCTCTCGATCCGCTGGCCGGAACGGCAATTCCCTTTCCCGGCACGCCCCAGGTGCGCTCTGGCTCTGATAAAGTCCTGTCGCGCGATCAGCTCAGTTCGCTTGCCAAAAAGGCCGTGCCGCTTGACCCTGCCAGCGTGGCCGTGGCCCCGCAATCGGTCTCAAGGATTGTTTTTCCACATTTCCAGGCGGGTGCCACGGTAAGCCTTGCACCGCTTTCTCCGGCGCAGGCCCTGGGAGAACTGCTTGAAAACTGCCTCAGTTTCGTCAACAACGATGATGCGTCGATCCAGGCTCTGTGCAAGATGGTGGAAAATTTGCCGGTCCACCGTCTGACGTTCGGCGATGCGAGCGATGTGGCAAAATTGCTGATCGGCACGCATGTCGGAACCCGATCGGACACGCAGCAAGATCATTTGAGCGAAGCGGTACAGTAAACATGGAAAACAACAACACCATAAGGAACATTGAGGTCGAAGTGACGCTGAAAGGGGGACAGGTCCATGCCTGTATCCTGCCTTCCAATTCTCCATTGCTTCATGAACTCTATGTGGCTCTGGCGCATGGCGACAGGCCCGACCCGCCGCAACCGGGAATTCTCCTGCAACTGCCGCTGCAGGGTGGAACCGCCGCCGTCTCTTTCCTGTCGACGTCGCTGGTTTCCGTCACCACCAAACCCGCTGTTCTTATCCAGCCGCAGCAGGGTGCTGCCGCCAGCCAGAACAGCCCGGTCGCTCTCAAGCCCCCGGCCTATTTTCGGATAGATGATTTTCTGACGCCTGACGAAAACAGCCAGCTTCTCGAATACGCCCTTGCCAACGAAGAGAATTTTGAAGGCAGCAGCGTCATTACGGATAAGCAAAGGCGGCCGAACCCGCAGTTTCGCAAATCCAGGGTGCTTTTTTCGATCCATAAGATGAAATGGCGCCAGGTCTTCATCAACCGGATAAAGTTGCACCTGCCGCAAATAGCCTCGGCGCTTGGCGAGGAGAATTTTCAGTTCGACGACAATGAAGTCCAGCTGACAGCCAGCAATGACGGCGATTTCTTCAAGCGCCACGCCGACTCCGATCGAAACAGCGCCGAAGTCTCGGGGCGCATCATCACTTTTGTCTATTATTTCCACCAGACGCCAAAGCCCTATGCGGGCGGCGATCTTTTGCTCTACAGCGAAGATGCCAGTCGTCCTGCCTATGACAGCGGCAGCAACGTGATCGCCATCGCCCCGCAAAACAATTGTCTCGTCGCCTTTGCAAGCCATCTCTTGCACGAGGTCGACATGGTGCGCTGCCCATCCGGAAAATTCACTGACAGCCGGTTCACGATCAATGGGTGGCTGCGTCGTGAGGTCTCATGAGCCTGTCCTTCCATTCGGCCGGTCAAACAATCTGCCTCCCGCCGGCATAAGGTTCGCCTAGCCATGGACACTTCAAAGCCCATGATTTTCGTTTCAATCGCCTCCTATTGCGATCCCGAACTGCCGCGAACGCTTGACGATTGCATCGCCAATGCGCGGTATCCGGAAAACCTGCGTTTCGGTATCTGCTGGCAATATGACACGCGAGAGCCGATCGACCTCAGCCGCTTCAAGGCAGACAGACGGTTCCGTTTTTCCGAGCATCCCTGCCAGGACAGTGAGGGCGGTTGCTGGGCGCGGTCCCTGGCGCAGGAATTCTGGGATGGTGAGACCTATTGCATGCAGGTGGATTCCCATATGGTCTTTGCGCCCGGATGGGATGCCTCTCTGATCCATATGATGCGAACATTGCCTGCCGGCCGGCCGCTGATCACCATGATTTCGCCCCTGTTTCGCATGGATGAGGATGGTGGTATTCACAAACAACGCAACCAGGGTGTGCGGACGACAAAAATGGTCGACTGGAAGCAGGATGCTGGCTGGGCTCCCTGGTTTGATTGGGGACTGACCGCAAAGTCTGCTGCGTGTCGAAACCGGTTTGTCTCCGGCGGTTTCGTCTTTACGCTCGGCGTCTGGACCGAGCAGGTCTGCCAGGATCCGGACCATTATTACTGGGGCGAGGAATTCGCGTTGAGCCTGCGGTCCTACACACATGGTTATGATTTTTTTGTGCCCGACGACATTGTTGCCTGGCATATGGAGCACAGGAATGCTGCGCCGCGGCGCCATTGGGAGCATGGAACACAGGTGATCGCGAACAAGAACCGCATAGCGTTCGAGCGGCTTCGAAAGCTGGCCTATAGCGACGATCCTGCCGACTCGCGCGCATTGGGCCGTTTCGGTCTGGGCAACAGGCGAAGCCGCGCTGATTATGAGCGCTTCGCCGGGATCGACCTGGTAAACAAGCGCGCACACCCGGATGTCTTTTCCGGCCGCAGCCCGGACCCGGAGACGATCAGAACGAAAGAAGACTGGGCACATTGCATCAGTTTCGAGGACCAGAATTCACAACAGCCCGCATAACGGAGACAGTGGAAGAAATGTTTTATACGGTTTTCAGCACAAATGATTCTCCATTCATGCAATGGCAGTCCGATTTGCTCGAATACAGCTGGAAACGCGCCGGACAGGAGGGCGCGCTCATCCGGTTGGTTGCGACCGATGATCCGCAAAACCTGCCAACTCAGAAATACGCCCAATGCGTTGCCACGCGGTTGTGGGATACCCATCCCGAGACCGCAGACGCCTATCCTGTCTACAACAAACCCGCGTCGCTCCTGGAGTGGGTATTCAGGGACAAACCCGAGGGGACCGTGCTGCTGCTCGATCCCGATTGCGTTTTCCGCAGGGCCATCGAGAGACGCGTTGCCCCCGGGTTTCCTGCCTCCCAGGCCTGGGCGCATTTTTCCACGGACAATCCGGCCGCAAACAATCCATTTGGTCTGGGTGAACGGTTTGCTTTTTTGCAAGACCATTGCGCCCGCGTTGATCTGCGCATTGATCCGGTGATGATTCCGACACTGATCCATACGCGCGATCTGCGCAAGATCGGCGCACGCTGGCTCGAACTGACAGGCATTGTCCGTGAGAATTATCGTGATGGCGAAGGCAACAGGGCGTGGGAATCCGACATGTTTGCCTATTTGGCGGCGAACGCGGAATACGGTTTGCAACACGAGCCGATATCCCTTGGCATCTGCACCAATTGGGAAGCTGAAGATGCACCGGACGCGCCGATCATTCACTATTGCAATGCTGTCCTGGACAAAGACGGAAAAGCGCTTTTCAACAAACATCAATACACACCTTGGACCCGTGTCGATACCGCGACCGAATCTCAGCATGCCTCGGGTTGCGAACTGATCGCACTGCTTAACGCCCATATTGACAATCTGCTTGGGGTGGCCAGCCCCGCCGCCCTCCACAACCATCCGGTCTGGCGCGACGGGGTGATGGAGGGGCGGGTCCATGATGATTTGTTGCTGGAGTATCCGCGTGAGGACAAGAGCCTGTGGCTGAACCATTCGGGCAAGGCCATCTGGGCCCTGTGCGACGGTTCCAGAACCATAGGACAAATCGGTTCGGAACTGAGCGCGCAATTCTCCGTGGATCGCGACAGTCTGACAGCGCAGGTGCAAACAACCGCCGGCCAGCTTCATGTCGCTGGCTTTCTGGATATGCGCTAACAGTCGTCTCGCTTCATGGCTTTGCGCTCAGGCCCTCAACGGATGCCTTTGCGGAAAATCTCAAGATGGCGATGCCACCAGTGCGCATCGCCCATATTGCGCAACAGCCGGACAAGGGTTTCACGGCTTGAAAGCTCCTGACGCAGCAGCATGAAAACGCGGACAATGCGATAATTGACCCTTTGCAAAGCTGGATAATCAATGAAATAGAGCGCGCGCCAATACAAAAAACGCACCAAAGGACCCGGTTTGAAATTGTCACGAACTGCGACGCCCAACATCTGGTGGACTGCATGGCAATAAAAATCCAGAGCCAATGTGTGGCCTGTTTGTGCAAATTTCGATTCAATTCTCTGCCAATCAATCTGATCGTGCATCACCCGGGTCAGGCATGCAAAGTCATTCATGGTTCGAAGCGCCAGATTGCCGTACCAACAGGCGTGATCATTCAACTGTGACTGGCCGATATTGATGATGATCTGATGTGTCGGACTGGGAACGGCAAAGCGTATGCCATCGCGGATATGGGCCACGCTTTCGGCGCAGATTTGCGCACCTGAAAGCAGGTTTTGATATTGATACTCCATAACTTCATGGTGCAGGTCGATGGGCGCGGTCGATGATGCCCGCACATAGGTGTCAATGCCTTTCTGCCGGGGGTGAGGAAGGGTTGGAGCGCGCTCATATCCCCGCGCCACAAGATGCTTCCTGCATTGGTTGCTGCATTCGGCCGGCACGACGATGTCCAGATCGCTCATGACCCGCACAGCCGGGTCATCATGCAGCCCCGTCAGCAAACCCGCAGCGCCTTTGAGAAAAACCGGCACAACGTCAATCTCGTTGAGGATGGCCGCGATTTCCATTGCCTCATGCTGCAAGCGCTCGTTGCGGCTGCGGTTGAGCCTGAGCATTGCATCCAGATAGCGCTGGATCAGAGGTGGGGCCTGGTCAGACAAAGTGCGTTGGTGCAGGCGATGTGCGACTACCGGCGCCATGAGCTGGTCCATCGAGATATTGACCACCTCGGTCCACAACGGGTTCCCATCATCCTTGCCACCGGGAATCTGCAAATCCGATTGGGTGATGTCGTCGCGGGACAGAATTTTGCAAATGAACAAGAAGGCGTCGGTGCGGATATTCCGGGTCTTTTGAAAAGGTCTCATGAAATAGGTATCATATCCACATTTTTGAAGTTTCCCAGATCATGCGACGTCTTTCGGGGCAAACCTGTTCCCGCTTGTGCCACAGCACGGGTGGTCATGGAAAGCCTCACGGTCTCGCCCGGGCTCAGGCTGCCGGCGTTGTTTTTCTCCAGCCGGTTTGACGAGTCTGCTACGGCCGAAATTATTCCGTGTTCATTTGAACGGCACTTGCGGTATATTGAACAAATTCAATAGTCGTTTGTGATCAATAATCCGCAATGGGGGTTCGTATTGCATAGCCTGCTTGAAACCGCCCTGGCGCCGTCATCGATTGCCGGCCATCTGTCCTATGGGCTGCTGGTCCTGTCGATGCTGATGAACTCCATCGTATGGCTGAGGATCATTGCGCTGATTTCCGGTGTCGCCGGTGTTGTCTATAGCGGCACAATCCTGCGTGATCCGATCGGTACCGGCTGGGAAGCACTCTTCGTATTGGCGAATTTTACGCAATTGTCCATTTTGATGTGGCAGAGCCGCCGGGTGCGGTTCAGCGATGAGGAGTTTTTATTCTGCCAGAATGCCCTGGTGCTGGTCCCGCCAAACCTGTCGCGCCAATTCATCAATATCGGTTCCTGGCAGGACATTCCGGCGGGCAGCCAGTTGACGCAGCAGGATCAGAGCGTCGAACAATTGACCTATATTGCCGAGGGCAGCGTGGATGTGGTGGTCAATGGTCACCTGGTGGCAAACTGCACGACCGGCGATTTCATCGGCGAACTGGGCATTATTTCCGGTCGACCGGCCACGGCCACAACCACGGCGACCAGCGATCTGCGTGCCCTTGTCTTTAACCGTGACGACCTGCTGCGGCATTTGCGCCGCAAGCCTGATCTGACAATTGCCCTGCAGGCCGGTTTCAAGAACAATCTGCGCCAGAAGCTGGCGATGGCCAATGAGCGCACGCTTGCCGGCGCCGGAAGGCAGGCTCAATAGGTTTGCTGATTGTCCACGAATGCGCGACGGGCTGATTGAATTGTTGCAGTCACGGGAGAAATCCTGTGGGCCGCGGCCTGACCTGCTCGAACGGGCGGTGGCGACAACAGGCCATGTGCAGGGCTATCCGGACGATTCCAAACTGGTTGAGGGCACGATGCAGGTGGCTTTGAGCTATGATAACGTAGATTTGATCGTCACCATTAATTATCGTGGTGCCTTGCTGATCCAGCCAAATAGCGGTCTACGCAGTCACGTGTTACTTGAAGAGGTAACCTTCAATTTCGGCCTTGCCGATTTCCTCATTGGCATCTATCCAGACCATATGGAATCATCGGCCCGTGGCAGCGCCGTGAACATCCGGTTGATTTTTTCGATCTGATGTCGACTGAAAAACATAGCTTTGACCACAACAGACAGCCCAAGAGGACCGAGCCCCAATGGACATACAGGCCGCGCGCCAATGGCTGAAAGGGTGGTGGATTCATCCGATAACGCCGGCTCTTGTTTCTCTTGTCGGCATTGCCAGTCTCCCGGCACTTGAAAACAGGGCGCTGTCCTTGCCGTTTGCCGTCACAGTGGTTGCTGCCTTTGCGGCCATCCTGTTTGCAATCTCAAGGCGGCTTTCTTTTTCCGTTTGCACGGCCTGGATGATCGTCTGCATTCTGACGCTGACCTCGCTTCTCAAGTTCCGGCTGAAGGGGTTTTCCTTTCACATCTATGATTTTTTCTTCACGGCCATGGACACCGAAGCCCTTGGTTTCCTGTTGTTTAACTATCCTTTTGTTGTTGTGCCCATTTTCGCTCTGCTGGTGCTGTTTATTGGCCTTGCGATTGTCATGTTTAGGATGGACAGGGTGCGCAGCCCCTCCGCAGTCATGCGATTGGCACCGATGATCCTGCTCCTGGCACTTTTACCGGTCACCTATCCCCCCGAAGCAACCGCCCAGCCGCGCCATTTCTACTATCTGCTGGGGCGTCATGTCACGGCGTTTTTTGTCTCCATTCTCGATCTGCAATACATCTTCGGTGACAATGAACTGGAAGCGCGGTTGGCCAAATTGCCGAGCGGGGCGGGCTTTTCCGGCATTTCGGAATGCGGCCAGGATGACAGGCCCGATATATTTGTCGTGCTGGAGGAGAGCCAGACCAATCCGGCCTATTTCAAACAGATTGAAAAAGGCCCCCAGGTTGCTGCTTCAATGATGTTGCCGGGCGAGGCTTTGAGGCCCTTGAATGTCGAGATGTTCAGTGGTGGAACCTGGATCACCGGGTTGTCTTTGCTGACGGGGCTTTCAGCCAGGGATTTTGGCTGGCGCAGTCCCTATCTGACGGTTACATTGGAAGGTGCTTTGCGCGGCACCATTCCCCAGATTTTGGCGGATTGCGGGTATCACACAATAGCCCAACTCGCGCTCAATTATACATTTGTCAATGAGGGGCCGTTTTTGAAATCCATAGGTTTTGAGACAATCCTCGATAACAGAGCCATAGGCGCCGAAGCTGAAACGCTGCGTGATGCATTCTATTTCAGCAAGGTCGAAGAGTTGGTTGAAGGTCTCAGGCCAAAGGACAACCGGCCGCTTTTTGTCTATCTGCAAACGATGTTTACCCATTCTTTGTACAATGCGCGACTTGCGCCTGAAATCATGGTGCCGGGAGAGCCATTCTCCTCAAACAAGGACCTGGCAGAATATATGCGGCGGCTGGTCATCTCCAGGTCTGATTTCAGTGATTTTTCCCGTTGGGCGCGCGCCAATGCGACACCGCGCGGTGTGGTGATCATGTCGTTTGGCGATCATCAGCCGTTTGCCACGTTGCCGCTGGTCACCGAGTTGGAGGGCGGCAATGCACTGGCTGATCCAGAATCGTTGGCCTACAAAACCTTTTTTACGCTTTCGCGCTATGACGGGGCGGGCGAGAACATGAACATCCCCGCCGAAAGCAGTATGACCGATATTGGTTTTCTTGGGGTTGACCTTCTGCGGGCTGCAGGAATTCCAGGCTCAGACCTGTACCGAGATCTGGCTCGTCTGAAACAAGGCTGCAAGGGCCTCTTTTCTCAATGTGCAGATCGCCGGGAGATGGATATGCACCTGCGCGAACGGATTGATGGCGGCTTGCTCGACCTTGCAATTGACTCGACGGTGGTAAAACCTGCAACGGGTTCAAGGTAACATTTTTGAGGAGGCCGATTTTCAATATCCGCAGCAGCGGCTCTGTCAGGATACATCAGGCTCGGCTTTTTTGGCGCTGCCCACACCGTCATCTGCATTTTGCATGGCGCGCGTGGCGAGAATCCGCCGGTCACGCCAGGCCTGGGCCTCGGCTATATTGTCTACAGGCAATTGACTGGCCAGCCATTCGTGGATCTCCGCAACCTGCTGTGGTCCCCAGTCGTAATCGGTTTTTGCATCCTGGCCCATGCGTTTCATCATTGGGCCCAATTGCTCGACAAAACCGGCAAACCCCTTTGTCGCGTTGAGATGCGCGGTCATGAATGGCCCGATGGATGCCCAGCGAAGCGCAAGCCCGCTGGTGACTACCCGGTCGATATCTTCCGCCGTGCAATAGCCTTCACCAATCAGATGCATCGCCTCGGCAACCATCGTATATTGCAGGCGATTGAGGATGAAGCCGTCAATTTCCTTGCGCACAATGATCGGCTCCATGCCGGCAGCGCTCAGAAGGTTCTGCGCCGCGCCCAGTGCCTGCGCACTCGTTGTTCCGGTGCCACATAATTCGACCAGCGGGATATGCGAGGGCGGGTTGACCGGATGGGCGACAAAGGCCCGTTCCGGATGGACGATCGCGTTCAGGAAAGCCGAGCCGGGCAATGCGGAGGTTGATGAGGCGAGCAGACATTGATACGGGGCCGCATCGGCAATCTCGGCAAAGACGCTGCGCTTGACCGCAACATCTTCACGCACGCTTTCCTGAACATAATCGGCATTGCGAACCGCATCAGCGATCGTTGCATGTACTTCGATCCGGCTTGCGACTGCTTCGGCAGTTTCGCCCGTCGGCATCGCCTCGGCAAGCTCTTTCAGGGTCTGGCGGATACGCGGCATGGCGACATTGAGCGCCAGGTCCGGTTGCGCGTCATAGAGTGCAACCGCATGGCCTGCGCGGGCAAAGACCACGGCCCAGGCACGTCCGACATTGCCGGTTCCGATACATGTAATTCTGGCCATGGTCTGCCCGTTCTCCGTATCTGTCAGGATTTCTGCTTCATTGTCTGGAGATAATCCAGAATTTCCTGCTCGCCGACCACATCTCCATATTTTGCATTCATGTCGAAAAGGTTGGATTCGTGTGGTGCCTCGTGACGGTCGCCGACGCCCTCGCGGGCGATGATCGGGATAAAGCCGTGCGAGCAGCAGTCAACACAGGTGGCCCGCACACATCCGCTGGTGCTCAACCCCGTATGGATCAGGGTGTCGATGCCCCAGGTGGTCAGTGTGGAGGCAAGGGAGGTGCCGAAAAAGGCGCTGGGATATTGTTTGGAGATCACCAGTTCATCATCGCCAACCTCAAGTCCCTCAGGCCAATTGCCCATTGGATTGCCTCTGATGAAATTGTGCAGCGGTTTGGCCTTTTGAAAAAACCGACCGCCATCCGAACCATCGGGATGATAGGTGACATTGGTATAGATAACCGGAACGCCGTTTGCCCGTGCGGCCTCGCGAATGCGCAGCGCCGAGGCCAGTGCATCGTCAACATCGGCGTAAAGTTCGCATTCGGGGTCAAAATAGGCGCGAACAAAGTCGATCATGATCAGTGCCGGGCGCTGACCAAAGCCGATACCGTTGCCGTAGGCCTTGCGATAATTTTCCATAAGGTCTGTCTTGTCTGTCATCTCAATCATTTCCGCTGTGTAATTCCAATTGTTCCGATCCGGCTGTCACCCAGGGCGTATTCAGCTTGCGTCGGGATTCGTATGCCTCGATGGCCGCCAGATCTTGCGTCAGGATCATCCCGACCTCGTCCAGACCGGCCATCAGGGCCTGTTTGCGATAGGGCTCTATTGTAAATGCGATTTGCGTCCCGTTGGCCAGCCGCAAACATTCATTCGGCAGATCCACGGTGATCTGTTCCGCCGCATTGGCCGCTGCTTCCACCGCAAGCATTGCGTCTTCGCCAAGGACGATCGGCAGGACACCATTCTTGTAGCAATTGGAAAAGAATATTTCACCGAAACTACGCGCAATCACGCAACGGATGCCCAGATCTGCCAGGGTCCAGACCGCCTGCTCGCGGCTCGACCCGGTGCCGAAATTCGAACCTGTCACCAGGATCTCGGCCTTGTCATAGGGCGGTCTGTCGAGCACAAAATCCGATCCGGCGCCCTTGCGGCGTTCGTGGAAGGCATATTGTCCAACGCCTTCCTTTGCAAGGATCAGCAGGAAACGTGCGGGAAATATCACATCCGTATCGATGTTGTTTTCCGGCAATGGCGCTGCAAGACTGGTGAATTCGGACATTTTTCTCATTGGCATGGTAGCAATTCCCTTACATCGGTCAGCCGGCCGGTGATGGCCGCCGCCGCAGCCATCTGCGGGCTCATCAGATGGGTTCGCCCGCCGATGCCCTGGCGGCCTTCAAAATTGCGATTGGACGTCGATGCGCAGCGTTCGCCTTCTGCAAGTCGGTCATCATTCATCCCCACGCACATGGAGCAGCCGGCCTCGCGCCATTCAAACCCGGCAGAGCGAAATATTGTGTCGAGCCCTTCGGCTTCGGCAGCGATACGCGTTGCCGCCGATCCGGGCACCACAATGGCCGAGACTCCGGGAGCAACCGTGCGGCCCTCAAGGATCGAGGCCGCCGAGCGCAGATCCTCGATCCTGCCATTGGTGCAGGAGCCGATAAAGACCTTGTCTATTGTTATGTCGCGAATGGCGGTCCCTGCGGTCAGGGCCATATAGTCGAGACTTTTCTGTAGTCCGAAGCGACGATCAGGATCGCTTTCCTGCATCGGATCGGGAATATGACCCGTCACCGCGACAGACTGCTCCGGGGTCGTGCCCCAGGAAACCTGCGGCGCCAGTTGTGATACATCCAGGCTGACGCAATGGTCGAACTGCGCATCCTCGTCGCTTGCAAGGTTTGCCCAAGCCGCCACAGCAGCGTCCCAATCGGCGCCCTTTGGTGAAAGTGGCCGGCCCTTGAGAAAGGCAATCGTCTTTTCATCCACGCCAACCAGTCCGACGCGGCTGCCTGCCTCGATCGTCATGTTGCACAGCGTCATGCGGGCCTGCATCGACAGGGCTTCGACGGCAGAGCCGACATATTCGATGGCGTAGCCGACACCACCGCCGGTGCCAATCTTTGCGATCAGTGCAATGATGACGTCCTTGACCGTGACACCCTCGGGCAGGGCTCCGTCAAGGCTGACGCGCATGGTCTTCTGCTTGCGCTGGCGCAATGTCTGGGTGGCCAGGACACAGGCGCATTCACTGGCCCCGATACCAAAGGCGATACATCCGAATGCCCCATGGGTGCAGGTGTGGCTGTCACCGCAAACCAGCGTCGTGCCCGGCTGGGTAAATCCAAGCTCCGGGCCGATGACATGGACAATGCCGTGACGGGGGTCATCGGTGGGGATATAGGGAATTTCGTATCGGCGACAATTGTCCACCAATCGTTCGACCTGGCGTGCGGCAAGCCCGGTTTTCAGCGCTTGCGAGCGGTCTTTTGTCGGCACCGCGTGATCGGCTACGGAAAGATGAGCCTCGGGGCGACGCACGATCCGACCGTATTCATCAAGCGCGGCAAAGGCCTGCGGGCTTGAAACTTCCTGAACCAGATGTCGGTCAATATAAATGAGATCGTCGCCACCATCGTAGCTGCGTACGATGTGCGCGTCCCAGATTTTTTCATAGAGGGTGCGTCCTGCCATGTTTGCGTATCCGATGCTGCTTTCTCTGGTTTGAACGATCAAAAGTGCCCTGCGGCCATCGATCAACCAGTTTTTTTTCTTGATGTCGAAGCAATGCTACTATTTACTGAATGCGTATTCAACAGATATCGCACCGGAGGATCTTCGGGCGCAATAGGGCAGCATGGAGACGATCAAATGAGGCTAGGTGTTGATGTAGGTGGTACGTTTACCGACTTGCTCTTGCAGGATGATGAGACCGGGAAGACCTATCGGGCCAAGACGCCCTCAACGCCCCAGGATCAATCCATCGGGGTTGCAGCGGGCGTCCGGTTGATCTGTGAGAAGGCGGGCATTGCCCCATCCGACATTACGCTTGTGTTGCATGGAACGACTGTTGCAACCAATGCAGTGCTTGAAGGCAAGGGCTCGCGGGTCGGCCTGCTGGTCACCCAAGGTTTCGAGTATACATTGCACCTGGCGAAATCCTGGACACCCGGCCCATTGTTCGGCTGGATCGTGATGGAGAAACCCGAGCCGCTGGCCTCGCTGGCCGACACACGCGGAATTCCCGAACGCATGGATGCACGCGGCAATGTCGTGCGCGAACTGGACGTGGAAAAAGCCACGGCATTGATTGACGATCTGTGTGGCTCCGGCATTGAGGCGCTGACCATTTCGCTGATGCATTCCTATGCCAATGATGCCCATGAACGGCAATTGCGCGATATCGTGCTTGCCCGCCATCCCGAACTTCAGGTTTCCCTGTCTTCGGAAATCCTGCCCGAGTTTCGCGAATATGACCGCGCCATCACAACCGTGATGAATGATTATGTGCGCCCGATCATGACGCGTTATCTGTCGCGGATCGAAGATCGGTTGAAGGAAGAAAACGTCACCAGCAAATTGCATATCGTGCGCTCCGACGGCGGGCTGATGAGTGCCGCCGCTGCCGCTGACCGACCGGTGCATACGGTGCTGTCGGGACCGGCTGGCGGCGTCACCGCCACGGCCATGATTGCCCGCCGCACAGGCCTGCACAAATTGCTGGCCTTTGATATGGGCGGAACATCGACAGACGTTTCGGTGATCCTTGACGGCGAACCGATGATCTCGCGCTCGACGGAAGTGGGATCCTTTCCCGCCAAGGTGCCGACGCTGGATGTGCGCAGTGTGGGGGCCGGCGGTGGTTCGATCGCCGAGCTTGCCGAACTGACAACCTCCCTGCGCGTTGGACCACGCAGTGCCGGCGCGATGCCGGGACCCGTTGCCTACGGCAAGGGCGGAACGGAACCCACGGTCAGCGATGCCAATGTGGTGCTGGGCTATCTTCCTTCCAAGCTTCTTGGCGGAGACATGTCGCTGGATGTCGAGGGCGCCCGTGCCGCTGTTTCTGCCATCGGCGAAAAAATGGGATTGTCGGCGGAAAGTGCAGCCGAGGGCATATTGCACATCGCCAATGAGGTGATGCTGGGTGCCTTGCGGCTGATTACCGTTCAGCGCGGTCTTGACCCGCGCGAGTTCGGCATGGTTGCCTTTGGTGGCGCCGGTCCATTGCACGCCAATGCCATTGCAACGCTGCTCGGCAGTTACCCCGTCGTCGTGCCGCCCAATCCCGGTGTGCTCTCTGCTCTTGGTTTCCTGGAAGCCGAATTCAAGAATGAATTCGTGCGCACCATGATCCGCAGCACATCCGGCATTGACGAGACACAGGTCTGGGAAGTTTTTGCCGAGCTGAATGCAAAGGCGCGGGCCTGGCTTGATGAACAGGAGGTCGCCGAGAGCGATCGGGGCATCACCTACGGTCTTGATCTGCGTTATGAACAGCAGGGATTCGAGGTCAATATCAATGTGCCGAAAACTCTGGTGGAAAGCGCTGCCGGACTTGCCGGTGTGCTGGATGATTTCCACGACACCCATGAGCGCCTGTACGGCGTGCGTTTCGATCTGCCAATCGAGCTTGTGGCCTTGCGCGTCACGGCCACCGGGGCCACGCCACCGGTGATCACAGCGCCGCCGGAAGCGGGTACAACCGATGTTGCACAAGCTGTGATGGAAACCCAGAAGGCCTATTTCAACGGGGCCTGGCAGGACACGCCGCATGTGGATCGTGACCGCCTTGCGCCCGGTGCCCGCGTCCAGGGTCCGGCAATCATCAGGCAGTATGACACCACCACCGTCTTGCTGCCCGACCATTACGCCGATGTCGATGATCTCGGCAATCTGCTCATCTGGCCGACATCGAAGGGAGAATGATATCATGACCAAGACAGTTGATCCCATCACACTCGACCTGATCGAGAATGCACTTCTCAATGCCCGCTTTGAAATGGACAGCGTCGTGGTGCGCATCGCGCTCTCGCCGGTTATCCGCGAGCAGCATGACGAATTCCCGATGATCTGTAATGCCCAGGGGCAGATGATTGTTGGCCAGTTCGGCTCCTATATTCCGGCCATCGTCGATCAATATGGCGACGATATCAATGAAGGGGATGTGTTCGTCTGGAACGACCCCTACGCCTGTAAAGGGTCCATCTCGCACAACAATGACTGGTGCGTGATGCTGCCGATCTTTCACGAAGATGTGCATGTCGGTTTCAGTTCGATTTTCGGCCATATGGTCGATGTTGGCGGCAAGGTGCCGGGCTCCATGCCGGCAGACGCACGCACGATCTGGGAGGAGGGGCTGCGCGTTCCTCCGGTCAAGATCTATGAAAAGGGCAAGCTCAATCAGGGTGTGCTCGACATCATGCTCAACAATTCGCGCACGCCCGACATGAACCGTGCCGATCTGATGGCATTGATTGCCGGCTGCCGCACGGCGGTCAAGCGTGTCAATGAAATCTGTGATCGTTTCGGCCGTGATGTCTATGTCGAGGCCTGCGACATGCTGATGGATCGCACCCGTGAGGCCATGCGCATTCTGATCAACAAATATATTTCGTCTGAACCCGTCACATTCACCGATTATGTCGATGATGACGGCCTGGGCAACGGTCCGTTCAAGATGCATCTTTCCATCTACCGGCGCGGTGATGTTGCGGTGATTGACTGGACCGGCACGGACCCGCAGGCGGAAGGGCCGATCAACTTCCACATTCACGAAGGGCTCTGCAAACTGTTCTTTGGCGTTTACATGATCATGGCTTTCGATCCGAAGATCATGTTCAACGAGGGTTTTTATGATCTGTTCGAGATCATTCTGCCGGAAGGCAGCCTGTTGAATCCCAAGTTCCCTGCGGCCCTGTCAAACCGCTTGAACACCCATACACGGTTCTTCGATTGTCAGGCCGGCGCGCTTGGCCAGAAGGCTCCGCATCTGTCGATGGCTGCCGGCTATGGCACCAGCCCGCATTTCATCTTTACCGGTCACGACAAGAACGGCAAATATTTCCAGTTGATGGAACTGCTGTTCGGCGGTGTGCCCGGCAGACCGCTGGGGGATGGCTTTGACGGCCACGCCTGGTGGCCTCTGTTCAGTGCAACGCCGGTTGAATACATCGAAAATTATTATCCGGTGCTGGTCGAAAGCTATCGTCCGGTCAAGGATGCCGGCGGCGCAGGCCTGCATCGCGGTGGTGCGGGAATCGAGAAGATTTATCGTCTTCTGGAGCCCGGCACGATCTCTATCCATGATGACCGCGAAACGGTTCCACCCTGGGGCATCAATGGTGGCCTGCACGGCGGTACATCGAGCAAATGGCTGCATCGCGCCGGTGCGGACAAGCCCGAACGCATCAAGTCAAAGCTCGACAATCTTGCTGTGGAACCGGGTGACCGGGTGATTTTCATCACGGCGGGATCCGGAGGCTGGGGCGATCCGCTGGATCGGCCGATTGCCGCCGTCAGAAAGGATGTCTGCATTGATCTGGTGTCGCATGAACGGGCCAAAAGCGATTATGGTGTTGTCATCGGACGAGACAATGTCGTTGATGAGGCGGCGACAGAGGCGCTTCGCGACGAGATGAGAAAAACACGCGGTGAGCCCGAGCCTTTTGACTTCGGATTCATTCCCGGCGTTCATGAAGCCGCGGAATAGAGTGGCCACAGTTTAGGCCTTGCAGAAGCAGCATCTCCGGAAAAGCGCCTAGTTTTTTCCGGAGATGCTTTCAATATCGGCTTCCAGCGCCTTGTCCGGCGCTATTTCCGCCAACCCCGGCACGGTTCTGCCCGGTATGAATATGCCGGGCAGCACGCAATTGACCTGGGTCGCGGATTTTTCGCCCTGATTGTCACGGCCCAGAAGATCCAGCGTTTTGGTGACCATGTCTTCAATCGGTTGGCGAACCGTTGTGAGGTGATAGGGGCCGAGGCGCCCTTCTCGGATTCCATCAAAGCCGGCAAGCATGATATCGCCGGGAATGGCAATGTTGAATTTGGCACGAAGCGCATCAATGCAGCCGATGGCCATGATGTCATTGACAGCAAAAATGGCATCGGGGAACTGTGGTGCCGGGCTGTCAAAATGTTTGCTGATCGCCCTGTAGCTGCCCGCATAGCTTGATCCCCCGTCAATTTCGGTGATTGCGCTGTCACCGATGCCGAGCGAAGCCAATGCATCGCGGAAGCCTTTGACACGCAAACGGCTGGTCGAGCCCTGCGGATCCCCACGCACGATCAGGTAGCTCTGCGCACCGGCTGCAAACATCGCATCGGCCAGCAGGCCGCCTCCCTGCACGCTGTCACAGCGTACCGAGGTCAGGGTCGGGTCTGAGGTGCTGCGATTGAACAGGGCGATGGGAATGCCGACCTCCCGGCTGAGGCTGATCAGGTCGGAAGACAGGTTTGCCGATGTCACCACAATACCGTCGACATGGTAGCGCAAGGCCTGCATCAGCACGGCGTCGCAGTCACGGCCATCCTCCACCGTAAAGGCCAGAACCTGCCGGTTTGTCGCCTGCAGGCGATTGATGAAAGCCTGCAGGCTTTCGGAATAAAATGGATTATGCATGTCCCCGACAATCACTGCCACGATGTTGCTGCGGGCGCTCGAAAGGCTGGCGGCGATCGAGTTGGGCAGGTAGTGCAATTGCTTGGCCGCAGCAAGCACGCGGTCGCGTTTATCCTTGGCTATGCTGGCATTGGGCGTAAAGGCACGTGAGACCGTAGGCTGCGAAACTCCGGCGAGTTTTGCCACATCGTAGGACGTTACGCGGGTCGTTTTTCGCTTCATATGCCAATGCCTGCCTGAATATAAATGGATGCTGATCTGTACTAAACGATTGACTCAAGACACTCAAATGCGGAACTATATGAATGCGTATTCAAACAAGCGGCATCAAGGTTTGTCAATCTAAAGTCGCCGCGTGACATAATGAGGAGAAGCAAATGAATAATTTCTGGAAAATTTCGACCATGGCGTCGGCACTTGCGGTGGCGCTGGTCGCGCCAACGCTCAGTGCCCAGAGCGCCGACGATGGAATGACGCGCGCCAAGGAGCGTCTCTCTACCTATACAGAATCTCCCGTATTCACTGCCCCGGGCGAGCCTTTTGACATCAAGGCCTGTGCAGCCGGCAAGAAAATGCTGTCCATTCCCAACAGCAGCGCCAACCCCTTTCTCAAGGGCATCATTGACCGCATGAAAGTTGTCGGCGATGAGATTGGTCTTGAAGTTGTCGAATGGGAAAATCAGGGTCAGCCGAGCCAGTGGGTGCAGGGTTTTGACTTTGCCATTCGCAGCAAGTTCGATGTCATCGATCTGATTTCAGGCATTTCTCCCGATACGGTTGCCCCTCAGGTCAAGGCGGCATCGGATGCCGGCGTCAAGGTCATGACGTCTCATTTCTATGATCCATCCTTCGAACCGCACCCGCTGATTTCCAGCAGCCTGCCGATCGGTTTCAACGAAATCGGCAAGATTCTGGCCAATTGGGTCACCGTCAACACCAATGGCAAAGGCAATATTGCTATTGTCGTTTCACGCGAAGTGCCACCGACCATCCCGTTGGTTGCAGGTTTTGAAAGCGAACTGGCTGAAAATTGCCCCGATTGCAAAATCGTCCGCGAAATCAATGTTGGCGTTGCCGAATGGGGAACAAAGATTCAGCAGTCGGTACAGGCCGTTCTGCAGTCAAACCCTGAAATCGATGTGATCATTCCGATCTATGACTCCATGTCACAATTTGTCGTTCCGGCTCTTCGGCTGACCGGCACATTGGGCAAGGTCAAGGTTGCAACCTTCAACGGAACACCCTTTGTGCTTGATTTCATTCATGACGGATCTGTCGACATGAACATCGGTGAGAGTCTCGACTGGATCGCCTATGCCACCGTTGACGGACATATGCGTGACCTGTGTGGTCTTCCTGTACCGGACAAGCTCAACGTTCCTTTCTACATTTTCGACAAGGACAATGTAGCAGATGCCGGCAAGCCAGCTCAGTTTGATACGGGCTATGGTGATGCCTATGTCGCCGGCTTCCGTAAACTCTGGGGCATGGAATAAGCGCAGTGAAAAATTCTGAAACGGAAGTTTTGGACAAACAGAACAAGGCGGCGTCTTTGACGCCGCCTACGCTTCGACTTGAGAATATCTCTAAATCCTTTCAGGCAACCCGGGCACTCGACAGCGTTTCAATCGATGTGATGCCTGGCGAGGTTCATGGACTTCTGGGCACCAATGGCTCGGGAAAATCCACACTGATCAAAGTGCTGGCCGGTTTTCATGCACCCGATGCCGGTGGCCGCATGCAATTCAACGGGCAGGATGTCAGCCTGCCGCTCAAACCCAGTGATTTCCGGCGTTTGGGTATGAGCTTCGTGCATCAGAATCTTGGTCTTGTACCCTCACTTACCGTTCTGGAAAACCTGCGTCTGGCGCAGATTGCCCTGGCTGCCAAAAGCATGATCAACTGGCGCCGTGAAAAGGCGGCTGCACATGAAACGCTTGAGCGTTATGGCGTGCATATCGAGTCCTGGCGGCGCGTTGATGAATTGAGCGCCGTCAATCGCGCGCTGCTTGCCATCGTGCGGGCCTTTGAGGAAATCCGCGAAGGCAGCGAAATAACCGGCAAACCGGGCCTTGTCCTGCTTGATGAACCAACACCCTTTCTGCCCAAGGAAGGCGTTGAGAAACTGTTTGATCTGGTGCGCCGGATCAAGGCGCACGGATCCAGCGTGATCTTCATTTCTCATGACATCGAAGAGGTCATGCAGATCACCGACAGGGTCACTGTGCTGCGCGATGGTCGCGTTTCGGGCCAGATCGATACGCGTGACGCCACCCATGAAAAGATGGTGGAAATGATAATCGGGCGCAAGCTTGAGCGATCAGCGGATCGCCAAACGCTGCTCACGGAGAAAAAGCCGACATTTGCATCCATACGGGGTCTGCAAGGTCACGGCATTCCCCCGTGCGACATCGATATCGGCAAGGGCGAAATTCTGGGTATGACCGGGCTGATTGGTTCGGGATATGACAAGATTCCCTATCTGGTCTTTGGTGCGACAAGCGCCGATGGCGGCTCCATTGCGCTGCCCGGAGCAGAGCCGATGGACATCAGCGCCATGACGCCGAAAAAAGCCATCAAGAATAATTTTGCGCTGCTGCCCGGCGATCGCGCCGAGCAAAGCGGCGTCGGCAGCATTTCCATTTTTGAAAACATGCTGCTGCCGGACATTGAAAAATACTTCTCTCACGGCTTCCTCAGCAATCGATCCATGAAGAAGGAAGCCTTCCGGCTGGGCCAGGAATATGAAGTCCGTCCGAACGATCCGGGGCTGTCGCTGGGTGCGCTGTCAGGCGGCAATGCCCAAAAGGTGCTGATCGCCCGGTGGATGAAGCGCCAACCAATGCTGCTCTTGCTGGATGAGCCGACGCAGGGCGTAGACGTGGGAACGCGCGACAATATCTTCAAGGCGCTCAATCTGGCTGCAAGCAAGGGCATGTCTATCGTCTGCGCCAGCACCGATGCCGAGCAATTGGCCGAGATCTGTGATCGGGTCCTGGTTTTTGCGCGCGGGCGTATCGTCGGGGAAATTACTGGCGGTGACGTCAGCAAGGACAATATCACAGAGGCCTGCTATGGCTCGGTAGAAGCTGTTGAGAATATCATTCATCCGCAGGCTTCACAGAAAACACAGAGTTGATCCATGACTGAAACTGACAAGGCGGCATCCACCGCCACGGGCCCCAAAACCAATTATCTCAGGATCTTTGAGCGTTTCGCGCTGATCCTGGTTTGGCTGCTGTTGATTGCCGGTTTCAGCATTGCCATGCCTGTCTCCTTCTTCAACTGGGGCAATTTCTCAATCCTGTTTGCCTCTTACGCGCCGGCTGCCTTGCTGGCGCTGGCGATCATCGTGCCCTTGACGGCCGGCGATTATGACCTTTCGGTCGGTGCGACGCTGACCGTGTCCTCCTGCCTGATCGGCGTCCTGAATGCCTGGTATGATGTGCCCATCGTTGCCTGCATCATCATTGCGATTGGAGCTGGTGTCTTCATCGGCCTGTTCCATTCCCTGTTTATCGTCTATTTCCGCATTCCCTCCCTGGTGGTCACGCTCGGCTCGACATCGTTGATGACCGGTATCGTGCAGTGGATGACCAATTCCTCGACCATCGGCGGCATCGACAACGCCCTGATCATGGCCGTTGTCGGCGGACGTTTTCTCAATGTGCCCTACGTCTTCTATTATGCACTGATTGCGATGATCATCATGTGGTACATTTTCGATTTCACCCCGCTTGGACGCAGGCTGCTGTTTGTCGGGCGTGGACGCGAAGTCGCGCGGCTCAATGGTATTTCAGTCGACAAGATGCGTGTCGGCGCGCTGATCACCTCTGCCGTTGTCGCCTCGATCGGCGGTGTCATGTACGCAGGCATTTTAGGTTCAGCCGATCCCTACTCCGGTCTGAATTATCTGCTGCCGGCCTTTGCTGCGGCCTTCCTCGGATCAACCACCATCCTGCCCGGTCGCTTCAATCCGCTGGGCGCGGTCGTCGCGGTCTATTTCCTCGGTACAGGCATCACCGGTCTGACAATGCTGGGCATCCCGCTCTGGGTCACCAATGTCTTCAACGGCGGCGCCTTGATCCTTGCCGTCACGATCTCGCAATTGACCAGAGGCCGCGAAGTCACCGATATCGGCTAGGTTGTGTGAAATCTTAGGATGTCCAATAGTGAGCAAATCAGTTTACAGACAGCCTTTGGGTGTCGGTAATAGCTGAATTGGATCGCTGTAATATTAGGAAAATCGTCGAGGCGGATGTTATCGTCTCCGCGATTCTTCAGGCCGAGACAATGAAATGTCTCCGGGGGCAATAAACCACCGCTTCCAAATATTCCAAGTCTGCGGCAAGGCAGTCGACATTTCAAAACGGTATAAACGAAGCTAAACTGGATGTGCTATCCTTCCAACAGGATAGGATGTCGATGTTCCCATTGCCAAAAAATTTATCACAGGTTTCCGCAAATGAACTCAAATTTTATATCGAATGCGCCCTTTTGGAAAAAATCGACAAAAGTCAGCATGTATCTGTGCCTCCTTGCGGGAGCCGTTTTCTTAGCACTCGGAATAAACTTGAAGTTGGCGGAATACAGTTTTGAACAATCGGCGATCCCGGTCAATCTGGTGGTTACCGATATGATAGCAAATTCCAAGGGGAACATGTACGCACCCGAGTTTGCCGTAACAGATGGAAAACATAAAGGTGTCACCTATCGTGAAAGTACCTACGGGAATCCGCCGCCTCATCAAATAGGAGATCAATTGCAAGGCTTTTTGGATGTCAAAAGTGGCAAAATAAAAAGCCAAAAGACAATCGCGTTGGCTGGTTTTCTCGCAAACATGCTTTCGATATCTGGTGCGGTCGCGATTTTGTGTGGATTCGGTTTGGTGATTTTTCGCCGCTACAGTGTAGTCATTTAGCGCTTGTCGCCTAATGTCAGATTCGGGATTCCCAAATT